>Ga0207675_100004122_pt1 | contig 14068 bp, 14 predicted proteins | sample KBSSwiS42_FD_184305 | JGI IMG/M metagenome (GOLD analysis project Ga0207675, IMG submission 184305) | Switchgrass rhizosphere microbial communities from Kellogg Biological Station, Michigan, USA - KBS Switchgrass S4-2 (SPAdes) (version 2) | ecosystem: Host-associated > Plants > Roots >... | reverse complement strand
GCGCCTGCCCGCGCGGCGCGAGCCGCTTGCGCATCTCGTGGACCGAGGGAAACGGGTGCTCGGGGGAGATGTGGTCACCGTTGGCGGACAGCCCGCCGAGGTCGGTGGCGCCCTCGTCCACAAGGGGCAGCCACCAGTCCGAGAGGTTCGGCGGGATCTGAATGCCCACGTCGGGCATCAGGCGGCGGCACTCCCGCACCAGCGTGCGCATGTGGTCAAGCGTCACCTCCGTGGCCCAGGACGGGAGCTCCAGCGCGGCGCCCGCCGCTCCGGTCCGCTGCGCCTCGTCCGCGATCTCGGCCGGCTCTTCGCCGTAGTAGCGCCGGTGCGGCACGAAGTTCTGGAGGATCACCTCCTGGAGGTGTCCGTGCTCGGCATGCACGGCCGCGAGCGCCTCGAGGGCCTCCACGCGGTCGTCCTCCGTCTCGCCGATCCCCACCAGGATCCCACTCGTGAACGGGATGCGGAGCTCGCCGGCGGCGCGGATCGTCTCGAGCCGAAGCGCCGGGTCCTTCGTCGGCGAGCCCTGGTGCGCGACCAGGTCCGGCCGCATCGACTCGAGCATGAGCCCCTGCGAGGCGGTGACCTCGCGGAGCCGCGCGAGCTCGTCCCGCGAGAGCGCTCCGAGGTTCGTATGCGGCAGGATGCCGCGCTCCAGCGCGCGCTCGCAGCACCAGGCCACATAGGCCACGAAGTCGTCGAAGCCGAGCGCGGAGAGGCGCTCGCGCACGCCGGGGTGGTGCGCCGGGTCGTCGCCCGTCAGCACTAGCAGCTCCTTCACGCGCCGGCGCGCCGCGCCGTCGAGGAGCCGCTCGACCTCGTCGGGCTCATGCAGGTGAGCCCGATGTGTCGCGAACGCGCAGTACTTGCAGTGCGACACGCACGTGCGCGAGAGCGACAGCGTCAGGTTTCGCGAGAAGGTGACGCGGCGCGGGGCCACGTCCTGAAGCTACAGGACGGCTCCGCGTTGCCCGGCTCAGCCCTTGAAGGCGAAGGCGAAGTAGCTCGCGTAGCCCGCGTCGCCGCCCAGCGCCTTGAGCTGGTCGCGGGCGGCCTCGAGGGCGCCCTCGTAGCGGGAGCCCCAGTGCGCGCGGGCGGCCTTGGCCTGCCGGCGAGCCACGTAGCGCACGAAGTCGTTGTAGATCTTGCCCGCGTAATAGTCGCCGGCCACGCCGTGGCTGCCGCCGATCTTGAACTCGCGGACCTTCTTCATGAGCCTGTTGAAGGTCCCGCACGTGCCGAACGAGTACGCGGCCTGGTCGAAGGCGAGCCGCTTCCGCTGCGCGTCGATCCCGGCCTGGAGCACCGGGTCGGACAGCGGCGTCTCGAAGCGACGCAGGAAGCGCTCGAGGTAGGGGGTGTAGACCTCGACCCAGGCGCCCTCGACGGCCGTCTTGCCCAGGTTGTTCCAGAGCGTCTTCGCGCCGCGCGCGTAGGCGTTTCGCTGCGAGCTGTCCTTCACCTTCCGGATCCGCGCCCAGCCGCGCCCCTTGCTGCGGCATGAGCGGAGCGCCGACTCGGCCGCCCGCTCGCGGGCGTTGACCTGCCCCTTGGCGGCGCTCTTCAGCTTGGCCAGCTCGACCACCGCCGCCTCGATCCGCGTAACGTCGGCGGGCTTCTGGGCGATCTGGGCCGACGCCGGAGTGGCGAGCACGAGCAGGACAGCGCAGCAGGCGATGGCGATGCGTCCGGTCATCCCTCCCAAGATCGGCCGCGCGCGCCCCAACTTAAAGGGACAGTCCCTTTAAGTTGGCGGTGTGCTCTTCCGTCAGGACGTACTGCGGCGCATCGGCGAGGGGGAGGTCACGCTCGCGTTCCGCCGCTGGCGGCGTCCCACGGTGAAGGCGGGCGGCACGCTGCGCACGCAGGTGGGCGTGCTGGCGATCGAATCCGTCGAGGTGGTGGCCGAGAACGAGGTGACGGACGCCGACGCCCGACGTGCCGGCGCCGAGAGCCGCGAGGCGCTGCTCAGCGAGGGGCGGCAGGAGCGGCCGCTCTACCGGATCGAGTTCCGGCTCGCCGGACCCGACCCGCGGATCGCGCTGCGCGAGCGAGCTGACATCTCGCCCGGCCAGCGGGCCGAGATCGACGCGCGCCTGAGCCGGCTGGACGCGGCGAGCAGGCACGGGCCCTGGACCCGGAAGGTGCTCTCGCTGATCGCCGCGCGGCCCGGCACGCGCGCCCCCGACCTGGCCGCCTCGCTCGGCCGCGAGACCGCTCCCTTCAAGGCCGACGTGCGCAAGCTGAAGGAGCTCGGCCTCACGGAGAGCCTCCAGATCGGCTACCGGCTGTCGCCGCGCGGCCGCGCCTATTACGGGTACAGCGGCGTGGCGCGGAAGCGGTCGCGCAGCAGGTAGTAGGCCGGCTTGCGCTCGCCCTCGTAGGTGATCAGCCCCTTCTGGTGGCGCGTGTTCGGCTCGAACTGCGCGGCCCGCCGCCCGGCGCCGCCCTGCCAGCCCGGATTGATCTCGAACTCGCGGAGCGTCCAGTAGATCGCGCCCGAGAGCACCGGCGAGCGGTCGATCACGTCGATCGTGCGCTGCGCGTGGAAGGTCTGGAAGGGATAGCCGCCCTTGAGATCCGGCGGCGCGTCGGCCAGCTCGGGCCGCCCCTCGGCACCCCATTCGGTCATCACGATCGCCTTGCCCGGATACAGGTCGCGCAGCTCGTACAGGTACGGCTCGAGCAGGGTGAAGTCCCCCACCCATCGATACCAGCCGAAGTACTGGTTCAGCCCGATCATGTCGAACGAGTGGTAGGTGAACTGCTCCGCGTACCCCGGCCGGCCCTTGATGTCGACCGAGATCGGGAGCGTCGGGTCGATGTCGCGCGCCTGCGCCTGCGCGGCGAGCAGGAACTTCTTGGTGGCGGGGTGCTCATCCGGCGTGAAGGTCAGCTCGTTGGCCACGGAGTGGGTAAGGACGGAGGGATGGTTGCGCGCCTCGGTCACCGTGCGACGCACGGTCAGAAGCGCGCGGTTGCGCTCGTTCGGCCGCCGCAGCAGGCGCGCTCCCGAGTCGCGCTGCCAGATCGGCGCCTGGCTCCAGACCATGATCCCCGCGCGGTCGAAGCGCGACAGCAGCCGGTCGTTCAGCAGGTAGTGGGCACGCGTGATGTTCGCGCCCAGGTCCTCGAGGTCGGCGACGATGCGATCCATGTCCGCAGGGGTCAGTGCTGCGCCGGAGCCGGGCATGTCCTCGTGGATCGACGCGCCGCGGAACTGGACGCGGCGGTTGTTGAGGAACAGGTGCCCTCCCTTCACCTCGACCGACCGCAGGCCGATCCGGCGGCTCTCGCGCTGCACGATCTGGTCGCCGTCGCGGAGCGTGAAGCTCGCGGAGTAGAGCTGCGGCCGGTCGGGAGACCACAGCTGCGGCGCGGGAACCGGCATCGAAAGCTGCATGCGCCGGCTCTTCGCGCGCTGGTCCGGAAGGCGGAAGGTGCGCTCGATGACGCGCCCGCCGGGCGCGCGCAGCCGCACCTCGAGCGACGGCTTGATCGTGCGCTCGCCGCGGCGCTGGAGCATCCCGTCGAGGAGCAGGTCGCCCTTGCACCGGCGCGCCGGTCCCTTGCAGCGCACCCTCGACATGGTGCCGAGGTCCTGGATGTGCGCCGGGCCCGCGGGCTCGAGGTGCACGGGGCGAATGATCCCGTTCCAGTTCCACCAGGCCTCGGGCATGTCGGGGTTCTTGCGGCCGTCGACGATCACCACCAGCGTGTTCGGCCGGCCCGGACGCAGCCCCCGCGCCGGCACCGTAAAGGGCGTGTAGGGGTCGAAGTTCCGGCCGATCCGCGTCCCGTTCAGGTACACGCCCGCGTTCCGGCGCACGCTCTCGAAGCGGATCAGCCAGCTGAAGCCCCTTGGTGTGGGCGGTCCCTGGAACCTGATCCGGTAGCGGCGCACCGTGCCCGCAAAGAGCGAGGGGAGCGCGCGGGTGTCGAACACGCTCGGCACGTGGGCGGACCGCCAGGGGCCGGGTGCCTGCGCTGCGCGGCCGGCGGGGGACGGGGGCGCAGGGGCTCCCTCTCCCTCGGGAGCGGTCTCCTCGGGCGGGGCCGGCTGGGGCAGGGCGGGCGCAGCGGGCTGGAGGCGCATCTCCCAGCCGCTCGAGAGGGTCCGCTCGGACGGCACCGCGCCCTGGGCCGCCGCGGCCGACGGCATCGCCAGGAGCGCGAGGGTCGTGGTGATCGCCATTGCCCGCGCCATGAAGCCAGCAACCGTAGCTTTTCAGCCGCCGAGCGTCTGAAAGAGTGCGGCGGTGCCGCCGATTGCAGCAGGCGTTGACTTCCTCGAGGCGCCGCTGGCCGTGTTCGGGGTGCTCCTGGTCGGTGGCGCGCTCATCTCCGGGCTCGCGAAGCGGAGCTTCCTGTCGCTCACCGCCGCATTCGTGGTCGCCGGGTTCGTGGCGGGCGAGGGCGGGCTGGACCTGATCGAGTTCGACCCGACGTCCGGGTTCGTCCAGGGCCTGACGGTGGTCGCGCTGATCCTGATCCTGTTCCGGGACGGTCTCGAGGTCGAGGAGGAGATGCTCCAGGAGGCGTGGCACCTGCCGCTCCGGAAGCTCGCGCTCGCGATGCCGATCACCGCGGCGCTGATCGCGGTGGCGACCTACGCGCTCACCGACCTCGGGTGGACGGAGTCCTTCCTCGTCGGTGCGCTGCTCTCGCCGACCGACCCGGTGCTGTCGTCGGCGATCGTGAACAACCCGCGCGTGCCGCGGCTGATCCGGCACTCGCTGAACCTCGAGTCGGGCCTCAACGACGGGCTGGCGCTCCCGGCGGTGCTGGCGCTCACCGCCTCCGCGGCGGGCGACGAGGACTTCACCTGGTGGTCGTTCGTGCTCCAGGACGTGGGCGTCGGCCTGGCCACGGGGGTGCTCGTCGCGTTCCTGGCATCCCGGCTCATGCCCGGCGGGCGCTCGCTGGGCGACGACATCAGCCGCCACCAGAAGGCGCTCTACGCGCTCGGCGTCGCCCTCAGCGCCTACGGGATCGCGACGCTCCCGCCCGAGGGGAACGGCTTCGTCGCGGTCTTCGCCGCTGCCGTGGCCTTCGGCATCTGGCGGCCCGACATCGCCGAGTGCTTCAGCACCCAGTCGGAGGACGTCGTCGAGCTCGTAAAGCTGGGCGTCTTCCTCGTCTTCGGCGCGATCATCACCGTCGACGGCCTGTTCGGGGACGGGCTGGCGGCGGTCGGCATCGTGTTGTTCACGCTGCTGGTCGCCCGTCCGGTCGCGGTGTTCGTCGCGCTTGCCGGCAGCCGGCAGGTCGACACCGCCGAGAAGGCCTTCATGGCGTGGTTCGGCCCAAAGGGCGTCGCGACCATGGCCTTCGGGCTGTTCGTGCTCGGCTCCGGGGTGCCGGAGGCCGAGCGTGTGTTCAACATCGCCGCGCTGGCCGTCCTCGCGTCGATCATGGCGCACGGCCTGACCGACCATGCAGGTTCCGAGTGGATTTCGCGCCGGGAAGCGGCGCAAAGCCGCCGGGCGGGGTAGTACATTCAGCGCGCCCTCAGGCAGGGGGCGGTGGGGACAAACTCGATTGGGGGCTTCCATGTTCGACTTGCGCTCGCGCGCCGGGATCGTCGGGGTCGCGACCGGCGCCGCTCTGCTCGCTCTCCCTGTCGTGGCGGCCGGCCAGGTGCCGGTCGTGGACCAGGTTGTGGGGGGAGTGACCCGCACCGCGCAGATCCTCGCCCCGGCACCGGTGCCGCCGGTGACGCTTCCGGCGCCGGCGGCGACGCCCGCCCCGCCCGCCCAAGTGCCCGCACTCGGTGCTCCGGCCTCACCGGGTCTCGCAGCACCTCCGGCGGGCTCCCAGGCGGCGGCCGCCGCGCCGCGGCAGGGGGCGAGCACCCACGCGCCGAGCCTGTCCGGCGGGGGCCGTGCCGCCCGCTCGCCGGGCGCCCGTGCCTCTCGAGCGAAGGCGGAAACGCGGCAACACCACGGCACCGTCACAGCAGGGGCCGCCTCCGACGAGAGCGCCTCCGCCGCGCAGGCGGAATCCGCGGCAGACCCGAGCGCGGGCGCCTCCGGGGCGGACGATGCCGCCGCGACCGACGTCGAGATCGCGGCGGCCGACTCGGGTGACCAGGGTGGCGCCGCGGCACTTCCGTTCACAGGGCTTCAGCTCGTGCTGATCGGGATGGCCGGGCTGGCCACGCTCGCGGGCGGGGCGCTGCTGCGCCGGGCGGCATAGCTTCGGGCGAAGTTTGGTCTGACTTCCCGCGCATTTTCTGCCGTCCGCCGCGCTTTGTAGCGTCGGCTCATGCAAGGACTGCGCTCGCGCGCCGGGATCGTCGCCATGACCGCCGGTGCCATTGCCCTTCTGTCGGTTCCGGTTGTTGCGCTCGCAAAGGGCCCACCCGATGCGGTGGGCGGCGGTAACGACACCGCCAGGAGCGTCGCGTCGCCTCAGGCCAACATCCCTGACACGAACCCCGGCCAGGCGAAGAAGCCGGCGCCAGTCGCCAAGCCGGCCCCCGCGCCGAAGGCGCCGAAGCCGACTCCGCCCGGGCACGCGAAGCGAGCGGTCCAGCGTCCCGCTCCCGCGGGCGGCTCGACCGGCGGCGGGAACGTCTCCGCTTCGCCGCGCCAGGTGTCGAAGAAGGCGAAGCGGCATGCGGCCCCCCCGGCGCACGCGAAGGCGTACGGCCACAAGATCCCGCCCGGCCACGCCAAGCACCAGTCGCAGGAGCCGGCCGAGGGCAGCTCGGACCCGGGCACGGTGAACCAGCCGGGCTCCCCGGACAAGCCCTCGGGCTCCCCGGACAAGCCGTCGCGCCCCAAGTCGCCCGACGAGCTCGACCCCACCGGCCCGCTGGACCTGCCGTCCGCCGACTCGCCGGAGTCGAGCGACGGCAACGGCGGCATCCCCGCGGCCGTGGTGAGCGACACGGTGGAGCTGCCCGAGAACGCGAGCCCCGAGACGCTCCCGTTCACGGGCATCCAGCTCGGGCTGCTGGCACTGATCGGGCTGACGAGCCTCGTCGGAGGCTTTGCTCTGCGCCGCAGCGCGACCTAGGTCACTCGGGCATGGGTGGCCGCGGGGGTATCTTCCCGGGCCATGGAGACCTGGGACATCGCCTCGCTCGACGTCGAACCGCACCAACCGGAGGTTCTGCGGAGCGACCCTGAGGCGCGCGTCATCGCCATCAACCTCCCGGCGGGCGACGAGCTCCAGGACCACCAGGTCCATGAGCGCGCCTGGGTGGTCGTGGCGGGCGGGCAGGTCGAGTTCGACGGGGACGGCTCGACGGTCTCGGGCGGGCCGGGCTTCGTCGCCCACTTCGACCCCAAAGAACGTCACGAGGTGCGCGCGGTTAGCGACGCGCGCCTGCTGCTGTTGTTGGCGCCCTGGCCGGGCGAGGGGCACCCCTCTCAGCGCTAGCATCCGCACGGTGGACCCCTCGCGCAAGCGGAAGGTGCGGCTCGTCGTCGCGCTCACGGCGGCCGTGCTGCTGGCGACCGCGCTGATCTACACGAGCTTCAGCGCGTCCACCGAGGCGAGCAAGCCGAGCGAGATCAAGCCCGGTCGCTCGTACGAGCTGACCGGCAAGGTGGTGAACGGGTCGATTCGGCACGACGGTGACGACCTCCGTTTCCGCGTGCGCGACCGGGATGGGACCACCTCGGTGCCGGTCTCGTACACGGGGGTTGTGCCCGACCCGTTCAGGGACGGCCGCGAGGTGATCGTCTCAGGCGAGCTCGAGCACGGCACGTTCGTCGCCGAGCGCGACTCGCTCGTGACGAAGTGCCCGTCGAAGTTCACCAAGGACGAGCAGTCCAGCTGAAATGGCGGGCGTCGGGTCGGCCTGCCTGTTCATCGCGCTGCTGACGGCGCTGTACGCGATCGCGGCTTCGGTCTACGGGGCGCGCAGCGGGCGGCGCGAGTGGGTCACGTCCGGGCGAAGGGCGATCTACTGCGTCGCGGGCCTGTGCGTGATCGCGTTCGGCGTGCTCGAGTCGGCCTTCCTGCGCTCGGACTTCTCGTTCGCGCTCGTGGCGGAGGGCTCGTCGATCGAGACGCCGACCTTCTACAAGGTGACCGCTCTGTGGGCGACCCAGGACGGCTCGCTGCTCCTGTGGGTGACGCTGCTGTCGCTCTTCTCGACGACGGTGCTGTTCCTCACGCGGCGCTCGCTCCGCGACATCGCGCCCTGGGCGACAGCCGTGCTCGGCGGCGTCGCGGCCTTCTTCCTGCTGCTGATGATCGGCTGGGAGAACCCGTTCGACACGCTGGCGACGCCGCCCGCCGACGGCGTCGGGCTCAACCCGCTCCTCCGGCACCCGGCGATGATGATCCACCCGCCGATGCTCTACACGGGCTACGTCGGCTTCTCGGTGCCGTTCGCATTCGCGATCGGCGCTCTGGTCGCCCGACGCCCCGGCGCCGACTGGATCCGGGCGACGCGCCGCTTCGCCCTGATCGCGTGGACCTTCCTCGGCACCGGGATCATGCTCGGCGCGCTCTGGTCGTACACCGAGCTCGGCTGGGGCGGCTACTGGGCCTGGGACCCGGTGGAGAACGCCTCTCTGATGCCCTGGCTGGTCGGCACCGCGTTCCTCCACTCGATCATGGTCCAGGAGAAGCGCGGGATGCTGAAGGTGTGGAACGTGTCGCTGATCTGCGCCACGTTCACGCTGGCACTGCTCGGCACGTTCCTGGTGCGGAGCGGGATCCTGGACTCAATCCACGCGTTCGGCGCCTCCACGATCGGCGTGCAGTTCCTGGTCTTCATCGGCCTGGTGGTCGCACTCTCGGCGGGACTGATCATCTCGCGGCTTCCGCTGCTGCGCTCCGAGGCGAAGCTCGACTCGCTGCTCTCGCGCGAGGCCTTCTTCCTGTTGAACAACCTCGTGCTCGTGGGGCTCTGCCTCGTGATCATGTGGGGCACGTTCTTCCCGCTGATCTCGGAGGCGCTCACGGGCACCAAGGCGAGCGTCGGCCCGCCCTGGTTCGACCGGCTCGTGACGCCGCTGGCACTCGTCTTGGTTCTGCTCACGGGCATCGGGCCGGTGCTGGCCTGGCGCCGCTTCACGCCGGCCGCGCTCTGGCGCGTCCTGGCCGTGCCGATCGCCGCGACGGGTGCGGCGCTCGTGCTCCTGCTCGCGTTCACCGACGCAGCGGACAGCTGGACCTCGCTCCTGATGTTCTGCCTCGTGGCGTTCGTCCTGACCGTGGTGAGCCAGGAGCTCTGGCGCGGGACGGCCGCGCGCCGGACGATGACCGGCGAGTCGTGGCCGCGGGCGCTGGGGCGGCTAACCGGCCGCAACCGCCGGCGCTACGGCGGCTACCTCGTGCACGCGGGCATCGCCGTCCTGTTCCTCGGCGTGGCGGCATCGTCCGCCTTCGTCGACCAGCGCGACGTGCGCCTGAGGCCCGGCGACTCCTTCGAGGTCAACGGCTATCAGGTGACCTATCGCGAGCCGACCGCGAAGCTCGGCGGCGACTCGGGCGGCACAGGGGCGCCGATCTCGTTCGGGGCCGTGCTCGACGTCCGGAAGGACGGCAAGCACTTCGTGCTGCGGCCGTCGCGCAACTACTACTCGACCGCCGATCCCTCGCTGGGCACGATCTCGCGACTCTTCGAGGGGGAGGCGACGAGCGAGGTCGACGTGCGCTGGGGGCTCACGCGCAACTTCTGGATGGCGATAAGGCCGGACATCGGATCGCTCGACAAGCCGATCCGCGAGGCGGACGCCAAGTTCGCGAACGCTTCCGGCGACGTGCAGGCGCTGATCGTCGCGGCCCTCGCGGAGCGCTACCGCAGGGATCCGCCGCCCGCCGCGTTCCGGGCGATCTCCTCGCCGTTCGTCGTGTGGATCTGGATCGGCGGTGGGATCGTCGTCCTCGGCGCCCTGGTCGCCGCGTGGCCCTCCCCGGAGGCGCGGCTCCGCCGGGTGCGCTCGCTCTACTCGGCCCGCCTGGGCCAAGAGCTCTCGCGCGCGTAGGCGTCCGTGGAGTACGTGCTCGCCCTCGTCGTGCTCGCGCTGCTCGTGGCTGCCGTGCTGTCGGTGCCGCTCCGTCGCCGCGGGCAGGAGGAGCATCTCGAAGAAACCCGCCTCGCCGAGCTCCGCGCGGCGAAGGAGGCGAAGTACCGCGAGATCCGCGACGCGGAGCTGGACCACCAGATGGGGAAGCTCTCTCGCGACGACTGGCGAGCCGTCGACCGCGACCTTCGAAACGAGGCGATCGACATCCTGCGGGAGCTGGATCGCCTGGAGGGAAAGGTGCCCCAGGGCGGGATGGATCGCTAGCCTTGACGCTTCAAATGGAAGCGATTCTCAGCGGCGTTCAGGTAATCCTCGCGGTCGTCCTGATCGTGCTCATACTCATGCATTCCGGCAAGGACGCCGGGCTCTCCGGCGCGTTCGGAGTCGGGACCGGTGCCGGGCCGCTGGGCGGCGGCTCCCTGGTGGAGCGCAACCTGAACCGGTGGACGATCTTCTTCGCGGTGCTGTTCGCCGTGAACGTGCTCGTCCTCTTGAAGATCTGAGCCTGCGGGCCTCCTAGCCCGCACCGCCGGTGAATCTGACCCCGTTCGCTCGCAGCCCGGGGCAGACCACGCCGTAGGCGAAGCGGCGGCCGTAGAACTCGCCGTCGCTCGCCAGTCGCTGCTCGCGGGACAGCGCCTCGGTGCGGGACAGGATTCCGAGGACACTGTCCGTCAGCCGCAGGTCGCGGAGCGGACGGGTCACCCTGCCGTCCTCGATCAGAAAGGTGCCGTCGCGGGTGACGGCGGTGATCAGCGTCTCCTTCGGTCGCACCACGTTCGCGTACCAGAGGCGAGTCACGTAGATGCCTCGCTCGACGGGGGCGCACAGCTCGGCCTCGTCGGCCGCTCCGCCGCCGGCCAGCACGAGGTTGGTGGGGTAGGGGCCGGAGGCATGGCCGCCTGGCGCGAGCGCGTGGCCGGTCGTCACCGCCCCGTTTCCGGTCAGCGCTGCGCTCCGGAGGTCGTGCGCAACCGCCTGCGCAACGCCGTCCTGGATCAGCGAAAGCGGTGCCTTCGGAATTCCCTCCGCGTCGAACGAGCGCGGAAGTGTGCCCGAATGGGCGGGCACGTCCGCGAGGTTGATCCGTGACGCGGCCACCTGCTCGCCGAGGCGCCCGTCGAGCGCCCCGCGCCCCTCGGCGTGCGCCAGGCCGTTGAACGCGCAGCCGGCGAGCAGGTCGCAGAGCCACCCGACCGCGTGCGACTCGAACACCACCGGGTACTCGCCGGGCGGCAGCTCGGCCTGGTCGCCCGCGGCGAGCGCCTTGCGCGCGGCGCTCTCGGCGAGCTCAGGTGCGGAGATGTCGCCCACGGCGACAGAGCTCGAGGCCGCGTAGCCGCTGCGCCCGTTCGGCGCGATGCAGATGACCTTCATGAAGGCGTCGCTGCGGCGCTCGGCGGCGCCTTCGCCGGCGGTCGCCCACCCCTGCTCCTGCTCCGCCACGGTCCAGATGCCGTGGGCCTCGACGCCATGCTTCGCCGCCGTCTCGAACGCCTCGACGAGCGCGGCACCGCCCTGCTCCGGATCCAGCTCGGCGGTGGCTGCGTCGAACGCGTCGGCCGCGGCCGCCTCGCGGTCGGACGCTCCGAAGCCCGGGAAGCGTCCCTCGCCACCCGCGGTCTCGGCCGCACGCGCCGCAAGGCGCGCACGCTCGGCGCAGTCGGCCAGCGCCGCGTCGTCGACCTCGTTCGTCGAGGCCCTCCCGACATGGCCGTGGAAGGGGATCGCGATGTCGACCGTGACGTCGTCGATCTCGGTCGACTGGGTCGCCCGCCCCGCGGCAAAGCGCAGCATCAGGGAGCGCTCGCGCGTGACGAGCGCGAACGCGTCCGGGCCGCCGTGACCGGCGGCCCGCTCTGCAAGCTCGCCCGTGATCACGCCACGCCGACCTCGACGTCACGGAAGCGCGCCGGCGCGCAGCCGTGCGAGACGCGCATCACCTGGCCGGGCTCGCCCTTCCCGCAGTCGAGCAGCGAGATCAGCCGCCACTCCGCGGGGGAGCAGATCGCGTCGCAGCTGCCCCAGAACTCGGGCGTCAGGCCGGCGTAGCTCGGATTCCGGAGCATTCGCCCGCGCTCGCCGCCCCTGATCTCCCAGGCGGCCTCGCCCTCGAACTGGAAGTGGAGCCGGCGGTTGTCGATCGACCAGGAGCGGTTCGTCTCGATCAGGAGGCCGTCGCCGGTGTCGGCGATCAGGTCCGCGAGGCTGCCGGCGTCGCCCGGCTCCAGGTTCACGTTGGTCATGCGCACGATCGGCTGGCGGACGAACCCGTCGGCGCGCATGCAACCGCCGGAGCGGTCGAGGCCGATCTCGGACGCCGTCTCGCGCGAGGACAGGAAGCCGGCCAGCACGCCGTCACGCACGATCGGCACCGGGCGGCCCTCCACGCCCTCGTCGTCCCAGCGGTATGTGCCGAGGCCGCCCGGGTTGGTGGCGTCCGCGGTGACGTTGATCCGGTCCGAGCCGAAGCGCAACGAGCCGATGCCGTCTGCGGGCACGAAGCTCGTGCCGGCGTAGGAGGCCTCGCGCCCGAGCACCCTGTCGAGCTCGACCGCATGGCCGACCGACTCGTGCACCTGGAGCCCGAGCTGCTCCCCGCAGAGGACGAGCGTCGTCCGGCCGTGCGGGCAGGCGGGCGCGCTCAGGAGCGCCACGGCCTCGGATGCCACGCGCGGCGCGTGCCCTGGGAGCTCGAGGTCCAGGAAGTGCTCGTAACCGGCCTCGGCGACGTGCCCGCCGTGCGATGCGGGATATGAGCGGATCTGGCTGTCGGCGTCCTCGACCGCCACCGCCGCGATCCCGCCGCCGCACTCGGTCACACGCTGCTCGTACACGGCGCCCTCCGTGCTCGCGAAGATCTTCTCGGTCTGGAATGCCGAGAACCGCGCCCGGGTCAGGTTCACGCCGGGCTCGGTGCGGAGCCCGGCGTCCGCGGCCAGCAGGACCGCGAGCTTCTCCTCGAGCGGCACCTCGAACGGGTCGCGCTCGAAGCTGCTCGACCACTCGCCGCTCGCTGCCGGCTCGGGCGCCAGCGGCGCCGCGTCCGGGACCGCCGGCTGCGCCGCGGCGATGGCGAGCGCGCGCGCCAGCGCCGCCTCGGCGTCCGCCCGCCCGGTGCCGCGCACCGCGGCGAAGCCCCAGGCGCCGCCCACCCTCACGCGGACGCCGATTCCCTCGCTCTCATCCGAGTCGAGCTGGTCCAGCCTTCCGTTGCGGGTGGAGAGCCGCTCGACCCTGGAACGCACGAAGCGCGCGTCGGCATAGCCGGCGCGCGCTCGCGCTGAATCCATCAACTCCGTGAGCAGACCCCGCACGTAGCGAGCCTACCCCCGGTTAGGCGGTTAGGCCTGCTTGATCGCCGCGATGTCGAGCTGCAGCTTGACCTTCTCGCCCACCAGCAGGTTGCCGCTGCCGAGCGCCTGGTTGAAGGTCATGTTCCAGTCGCCGCGGTTCAGCTGCCCGGTGACCTCGAGCGCCACGCGCTCGTTGCCCCAGGGATCCGTCTCCTCGCCCTGGACCTCGGCGGTCAGCGTGATCGGCTTCGTCACGCCGTTCATGGTGAGGTCGCCGGCGATCTCGAACGTCTCGTCGTCCACAGGGCTGATCTGTGTGGACTCGAAGCGGAGCTCCGGGTTCTGCTCCACGCCGAAGAAGTCGGCCGACCGGAGATGCTCGTCACGGCCTGCGTCGCCGGTGTTGATGGAGACGCCCTGCACCGTGCCGTATGCACGCGCGGTCTCGTCGCCCTCGCCGATCTCGAGTGTGCCCTCGAAGTCCTCGAACTTGCCGCGCACGGTGGCGATGCCGAGGTGCTTGACCGAGAAGCCGACGCTCGAATGAGCGGGGTCCACGGACCAGGTGCCGGTCGGGACGAGCGTGCTCTTTGCGGTGGAAATCATGTCTTGGTTGCTCCCTCCAGGAAAACTGCTTGCGTAAACAACTATCGCACCGGAGGAGCGCTCTGCCCATGGCAGAACCCGGCTGGTGCATGTACTTATCTAACGTAAGTACCGAGGGCGGCTGCGGCGGCGCGGCGGCCGGTCCGGACGGCGCCCTCCATGTAGCCCGCG
>Ga0207675_100004119_pt1 | contig 14073 bp, 11 predicted proteins | sample KBSSwiS42_FD_184305 | JGI IMG/M metagenome (GOLD analysis project Ga0207675, IMG submission 184305) | Switchgrass rhizosphere microbial communities from Kellogg Biological Station, Michigan, USA - KBS Switchgrass S4-2 (SPAdes) (version 2) | ecosystem: Host-associated > Plants > Roots >... | reverse complement strand
CCTGACGTCCTCAGGATGGCCCACTGTGACGCCCAGCACATCGGCTCGTTGCCGGACCCGAGCTCGGCGCCGGCCAACGACCTCGAGCCCGACGAGAGCCGAGGCGGCCACCCAGACATGTTCGATCGTGCAAGTGCGGCCCAAGACGCTCCAGTGGGAGCGAGCACCCGAGGGAGCCCGAGCTCCCTCGAGCATCAGAACGCTCACGTGGGCGCAGCCACTCCGGAGAGAGCTGCTGACACGGCGCGCAGCTCCTCCCGGGCTAGCGGTCCCCCGGCTGGCGAACGTTTCCCTGGGCGTGCCACCCAAACCATCCCTCCCGCCTTGCGCCGCGCCGTGCTGCTGCGCGATCAGCACCGTTGCCAGGTGCCAGGCTGTAACAACGTGACGTGGCTGGACATCCATCACGTCGAGCTCCGTTCCGAAGGCGGCCGCCACGCGCTGGAGAATGTCATTTGCGTCTGCTCAGTGCATCACCGCGCTGCTCATCGCGGCAAGATCATCATCGATAGAAATGAAGCTGGTGCCCTGCGTGTCCGACATGCCGACGGCACTGAATACGGTCGCAGCGTGACGCCGCGGACGCTCGAGGTTCGAGTCAAAGTCTTCTCTGCGTTGCGTAACCTCGGCTTTCGCGAGGCACAGGTGCGTGCGGCGCTCGAGCAGTTGCAGCGCGAGCCGGCGCTGGCGCAGGCCTCCTTCGACGGCATCTTCCGCGAGGCACTAGCCCGGCTCTGCCCGCCGGGGGCGCGGCGTTGAGCCTGCGAAGACCCGAGCCCTTTCCCCGAACGCTGTGGCGCGCGCCAACGCCTCCACGCTACGCTGCATTCGGCATCTCGTCTCTCACGACTGGCTCGGTGACGGAGTCGAGGGCTCCGACCCGGCCCCCACTCGCCCCTCAACGTGTCACTTCTCGCGAGCACGGGCTGTCGAACGGGAGCTGGACCTCCGTTCGCGAGCAGGTCCGAGTCGTTCTGCGCAGGGACGGATAAGCGGAAGGCTCGAAAGGTCAATTCCCGAGAGCGTCGAAGAGCGGGCTGAAGTCGGCATTCGGGCACTCCTGTGGTCGCGCACAGCCGCGCGGATCGAGCCCTGAACTGCGGCCGCGCTCGGCGGCGAACGGAGGCGCCACTGTTCGAGGGGGCTCGGCCTGCGGTGCGCGGCACCGCACGGCGCGTCGGGGCGCGGCTGCGCCTGCACATTGCGCGGCAGCGCGCGGCGCGTCGGAGCGCGGCCCGAGCGAGGGGGCCGAGACTGTTGCACCCGAAATCGCTGCTCGGTCACTCCGTGCAGCGCGGGTCCTTTGCCTTGCGTCGGCGTGAATTTGCAGCATCGTCGTCGCTTTGGGGCCTGGCCGCACTGGCTCCGCGGCCCGGTTCTCGTTTTTGTCCGCTGGAGGCAGCATTAGCGCCCTGTTCCAGCGCGGAGTATCGTCCCGGGCACGATGACCCGGAGATCAGGAGCGTGCGCTTTGCCAACGACTTCGAGCCCGAGGGGTTTGGCCCTGCTCGGGGTGGTGCTGTTTGCCGCTGGCTGCGGCGCGAACGACCCCGTGCCGGTGGACGTGTCCGAGCAGGGTCCGGAGGGCGTCGTCTTCCCGAACCTGGTGGACGACACCGCTCCGATGCCGCCCTCCGGCACGAGCTTTCCCGGAGGCTTCACCGCCACCGAGCGCGGGGGGTGGAAGCTCGGCAGCCCGCTCTCGGCCGAGCCGGAAGCGGCGCAGGGTTCGGAGAGTCGGAGCGACGGCTGCGGCTCCATCTTGACGGGCGTGTTGCGTGACATCCGCGAAAGTCACCCCGACTTTGGCGGGGACGTCACTCAGCTGCGCCACGGGCTCGTGCAGGACGCTCTCGGGGCCGATGGCAAGCCGGTGCTCAGCGCGAATTCCAGGCAGGGATTCATCCAGAGCGCGGACAGTTTTCGGCAGTGGTACACGAGCGACCCCAGCGTGAATCTGCCCTACGCGCTGGCGCTGTATCTCGAACCGAACACCGGGAAATTCAGCTTCGAGAGCCACGACTTTTTTCCGCTCGACGGCACGGGCTTCGGCAACGAAGGGCAGAACCATAATTTCTCGTTCACGTTCGAGCTGCACACCCGCTTTCGTTACCAGGGCGGCGAGGTGTTTCAGTTCAGCGGCGACGACGATCTGTGGGTGTTCATCAACGGCAGGCTGGCCATCGATCTGGGCGGCGTGCATGCTGCGGCCAACCAGAGCATCAATCTCGACACTGCGGCAGAGCATCTGGGCATCGTCCCGGAACGGGAGTACGCGCTCGATTTCTTCCAGGCCGAACGCCACGCGACGCAGTCGAATTTTCAGATCGACACCACGCTCGAGTTCACCAACTGCGGGGTGACGACGACGCTGCGTTGAGACGGCGCCCGGCGCGTGACCAGGGGGCGGACGAGGGCCGTGTTCCAATTCGCCCCGTCGCACCTGGGACGAGACGAAATGCACCGGGCTGTGTCACTCAGCGCCTGGGCTCTGGCTGGCGGGTGGCGCGAACTTCAGCGGATATCGGCTCGAGGTGTATCGAAGCGGAGCGCTCTCGGTTTCACCTGCTAGGCCTGAAAACGTGGAGAACACGAAAAAGCCACGACCAAGCCGGTTTGTCTTTCAGGGCCTGCCTCGGGCAACCGCTCCATTCGCTACAGACGTGCATTCTGGAAATAAGCCGGGCGACGAGGGACGGGTTTGGTTATTGCCTCACGCGGGGGGAGAGCGTGTACCGGAGTCAGGGGAAAACGTATGCCCCTGGCCGGAGGAGCCCGAGCAGCATGGTCGTAAGTTCTTGCAGGTGCATGGCTGCGCGATCCAGCAGTCGGGCAACACTGTGCACGGCGAGGTGTGTGTCTGGGCAGAGTACGAGGCGCCCACACACGCGAGGCGGGTGGAGTCGCAAGGCCACGGGCCGCGCTTCGTCCAGACTCCGCTGATCACCGTGAGCCAGCCGGCGGCCGACACCGATCCGTGGATCTTTCACCCCGGCTTCGTCTGGTCGACGTGCCGGCATGAGAGTGCCTGGCACTGCCCGCCGCAGCCCGGTGATCCGCGTCAGCCGCTGCCGGGTGACATCGTGCTGTTCGGTTCGCCGCTGCCCGCGCCCCGGGGCCAGACGGACTGGGTGCTGGACACTGTCGTGGTCGTGAAACGGCGGCTCTCGGGTCCCACCGCGAGCGGCTTGAAGAACCCGTACGCGAAGCTGGTGGAGCCCGCGCTGCGCAACCAGGCCGACGCCCCGCTGCTGCCGTTCGTGGGTCAGCCCCACGAGCGTGCTGCGCACTACTCCTTTGCGCCCTGCAAGCTGGCAGCGGACGGCAACGACTCCTGCTTCGAGCGGCCCAGCATCAACGCGCTGTTCAACGAGTTGCGCCTGGTCACGGGTGAGCGCCCCAGCGCAGAGCTCGGCACGGGGCTCGCCCTGTGTCGCCCGGATGCCGGCCTGGACCAATTCTGGACGCGTCTGACCGAGCTCATCTGGAGTCGCGGCTTGGCGCTCGGCGCCGACTTCGATCTACCCGCGATCCGCGTGCTGGCTCCCGCAGCGGCGGCCCCCCGTGAAGCGAAGAGCGCCCCGCGCAAGCGGCGCGCGCGGGCCGCGTAGGTAACAGCCGCGTAGGGTAACGGCCGCGTAGGGTAACACCTGCGTAGGGTAACAGCCGCGCAGGCTCACACGTCGGTGCGATCGAACAAGTAGCCGAGACCGCCCATGCGGTACCAGTGGTAGCCGTAAGGTTCCATCACGATGCGGTGACGGGCTCGGGCGTTGGCTTCGCTGTGGTCGCCGGTGAGCAGATTGATGAGCCGCATGCCGCGCTCATGCCCCAGCCCGATCTCGATCTGCACGGCCTCGTCTCGCAGGTTGTGCACGGTCAGGACGCCGTTGTTCCGCCACTCGTAGCAGAGCGCCAGGATGCCCGGTTGGCTGACCTCGATCACGCGGAAATCTCCCCAGCCAAACTCGGGCACCTCCTTGCGCATCCGGATCATGCGCTCCGTCCAGTTCAGAAAGGATTGCGGGTCGCGGCGCTGGGCGGCGGCGTTGATCTTTTCGAAGCCGTACGGTCCGTCGGAGATCACGGGCAGAATCGACTTCTTGGCGCGCGTGAAGCCGCCGTGCGGCTCCGTCGACCACTGCATCGGTGTGCGCGCGGCGTTGCGCTCGGGCAGGCTCAGGTCATCCCCCATGCCGAGCTCGTCGCCATAGCGCAGCACGGGCGTGCCGGGCAGGCTGAAGAGCAAGCTGTAAGCGAGCTCGAGGCGCCGTCGATCGCCGTTCAACATGGGCGCCAGCCGGCGGCGAATGCCGCGATCGTAGAGCTGCATGTCCTTGTCGGGGCCGAACGCGCGGAATACGGCCGTGCGCTGCTTTTCCGTCAGGCGGCCCAGGTCGAGCTCGTCGTGATTGCGCAGAAAGGTGCCCCATTGTGCGCTCGCCGGGCGCGGGCGCGTGGCTTCGAGCGCCTTGGTCAGGGGCCGGACGTCTCCGGAGGCCATGGCATAGAACAGGTTCTGGTTGACCTGGAAGTTGAAGAGCATGTGCATGCGGTCGCCGTCCTGCCCGAAGTAGCTCATGTCGTCTTCGGGCAGGACGTTGGCCTCCGCCAGGATCACCGCGTCCCCGCGCCGCCATTGCAGAAACTCGCGCATGTCGCGCAGCATCTCGAACTGCTCGACGTGCCGCTTCAGGTTGGCGCCTTTGTTTTCGATCACGAAGGGGATCGCGTCCATGCGGAAGCCGGCCACCCCGAGCTGCAGCCAGAAGCCCATGATCTTGCGGATCTCGGCCTGCACGGCGGGATTGGAGGTGTTCAGGTCCGGCTGAAACTCGTAAAAGCGATGGAAGTAGTAGGCCTTCGCCACGGGATCGAGCGTCCAGGTGACCTTTTGCACGCCCGGAAAGACCATGCCCTGGTCGTAGTCCTTGGGCCGCTTTTTCGACCACAGGTAGTAGTCGCGGTACTTCGAGCTCTCGCTCTTGCGCGCTTCCTTGAACCAGCGGTGCTGGTCGGAGGTGTGGTTGACCACGAGATCGATGATCACGCGGATCCCACGCTGCTTGGCCTCGTGAGTGAACTCGACGAAATCCCCCAGCGTGCCATACACGGGGTCGACCTGGTAGAAGTCGCTGATGTCGTAGCCGTCATCACGCCGCGGCGACTGCTGGAACGGATGCAGCCAGATCGCGCTGATGCCCAGACCCGCGATGTAGTCGAGCCGCCGCACGAGCCCCTCGAAGTCTCCGGTGCCGTCGCCGTTCGAGTCCATGAAGGTGGCGACGTTCAGGCAGTAGATGACGGCGTTCTTGTACCAGAGGTCCTTGATCACGCTGGCATTCTGCAGGGGCTTGCAGCCGGGGTCATCGGCGTGCCTGAGGGGGTCGCATTTATCCCCTGGCTACTAGCCGGGCAGGACCGGGTGTGCGTAAATGGCCGGCGAAGGCTGAGGCGGCACGCTTGGCGAACTTGCTCCTGGTAGATGACGACGCGCACATCCGGGAGGTGATGCGCTTCGCGCTCGAAAAGGCGGGGCACCAGGTCACCGAGGCGGCCGATGGTGCCGCGGCGTTCGCGCTGTTCCAGCAACATGCCTTCGATCTGGTGGTACTCGACATCGTGATGCCGGAGCTGGACGGGCTGGAGCTGTGCCGCAGGATCCGCGCGCAGGGCCCGCTGCCCATCATCTTCGTGTCGAGCCGGGATGAAGAGCTCGATCGCGTGCTCGGCCTCGAGCTGGGCGGGGATGACTACCTGACCAAACCGTTCAGCCCGCGCGAGCTGTCGGCACGGGTGGCGGCGGTGTTGCGCCGCGGGCGCTCCTCGCAGCTGCCGGCGGAGCCGCGCACGGCGAGCGGCGCCGAGCCGGCGTTGCGCCATGGCAGCGTGGTGCTGGATCGGGGCCGGCATCAGTGCTGGGTTGGCGGGCGCGAGCTGGTGTTGACGGTGAGCGAGTTCGAGTTGTTTCGTGTGCTGCTGGAGGCGCCGGGGCGCGTGTTCTCGCGGGCGCAGCTGGTCGAGCAGGCGTACGGCTCAGGCCACTACATCAGCGATCGCACGGTCGACAGCCACATCCGGCGCCTGCGCCAGAAGCTCGATAGCGAGGCGGAGCAGGTCGAGACCGTGTACGGCGTCGGATATCGGCTCAGGGAGTGATGCGGCGCGGCCCCAGCATCGCGCTGCTGCTGCTCGGCGCGAACCTGTTCGTGCTCACGTTGCCGATCGTGAGCCTGCTCGTGTGGCGCGCCTACGATCTGTACTTGCTGCGCCAGACCGAGCGCCAGCTGATCAATCAATCGGTGGTGGTGGGCGAGGCGTTCCGCGATGCCTGGTGGCAGGAGCAGGGTCTGACCGAGGACGAGCCGCGCCCGCCGGGTCGCGCCGGCGATCGCTTCGTCGCTGTCGAGCCCGTGCTGGACGTGCTGGGCGACATCGATGTCTATCGGCCGACGGTGCTGCGGCCGGAGAAGCCGGCGCCCGACTCGCCCGAGCGGCGCGCGGGCGCCCGTATCGAGGGTCTGCTGCAGCGCGCGCAGATCTTCAACCTGAGCGGGGTGCGCGTGCTCGACCCGGCCGCGTGCGTCGTGGCGAGCACGGGCGGACAGACCGATCAGTGCGTGCTGGCGTCGCCCGAGGTGCAGCGTGCCCTGGCTGGCGAATATGCGGCGGTAGCGCGCCGCAGGGCCCCGCCCAATCCGTTGCCGCCGCTCGGCGACATCCAGTCGCGGGGCACGCTGCAGGTCCACACGGCGTTGCCCGTGTTCTCCGATGGGCGCGTGATCGCGGTGGTGACGGCGACGCGCACCGGGCTCGATGCGCTGTCCTCGCTCTGGCAGATCCGGCGCGGTCTGCTGGTGGCGATCGCGCTGACGGTGGCTGTGATCGGCGTGGTCAGCGCGCTCTTTGCACGGGCCATCGCCGGCCCCATGCACGCCATCACCAGCAAGGCCAAGGCCATCGCCGCCGGCGCTCCGCCCGGCGATTTTCTGGTTCGCGGCTTCACCCCGGCCGAGATTCGCAGCCTGAGCGAGGCGCTCGATACCATGACCAAGAAGCTGCGCGCTCAGGCCGAGTATGTCGCCCAGTTTGCCACCACCGTCAGCCACGAGCTGAAGACGCCGATCGCCGCCATCCGCGGCGCGAGCGAGCTGCTCGCCGACTTCGAGGGCATGGACCGCGCTCAGCGCCAGCGCTTTCTGAGTAACATCTTGCTCGATACCGAGCGCATGGATCGGCTGGTGACGCGGCTGCTCGCGCTGGCCAAGATCGAGAGCGCCGTGGCTCTGCCGAGCGGCAAGCTGCAGGTGGTGGCGTTCTGCCAGCGGCTGCTCGAGCGCTACGGGGACGCGGTCCAGCTGGTGCTGCGAGATCCGCCGGCGGAGCTGGAGATCGCCGAAGAGCACCTCGCCTCGGCCATCGGCAATCTCGTCGACAATGCCGTCCGTCACGGTCTGGGTCAGCCGGTGCAGGTCACTCTCGGGTCGGCCGCCGAGCGGCTCGTCGTGGAGGTGGCGGACCAGGGTCGAGGCATCAGCGCGGGCAACCAGCCGAAGGTCTGGGAGCGATTCTTCACCACCGAACGCGACCGGGGCGGCACGGGCCTCGGGCTCTCGATCGTGCAAGCCATCGTGCAGGCCCGAAAGGGAGAGGTCGGCTTCGAGACCTCCCGCAACGGCACCCGCTTTCGCATGCTGCTCTAGCCTTAGCCGTCTGCACGAGTTTTGCACGACCTTGGCTGCGTTCTGGCACGCCCTCTGCGCGAGGCCTGCATGGCGGACCTCTAGGGTGAAGTGACGAGGAGGTCACTTACACTCATGAAGTTCCCAGTCCTATTTGTTTCCCTTCCGATGCTCTGGCCCCTGTGGGCGAGCGCCGCCCCACCGCCCGCCAGCCCGGCGCACCAGAGAGCCGGCGCCCGGGCGCCGGGGGCCGAGAGAGAGCCGCAGAAGGCGCCGCCGGCGCCCGGCGACGCCCACGCCGGCGAGCTCATCTTCTACGACGACGAAGACGATGACAGCGGCTGGCTGGCACCGCAGGTCAGCAACGTGGTCGAGATCCAGGTCACCGGCCTGATCGCACGCGCCCGCGTGGCCCAGTCTTTCGAGAACCTGAGCGAGGAGGTGGTGCACGCGACGTACGTGTTCCCCTTGCCGGAGACGGCCGCGGTGGACGGCTTGACGCTCACGGTGGGCAAGCGCCGCATCGTCGGCGAGATTCGCGAGCGCGAGGCGGCCGCGCGCAGCTTCGAACGAGCCAAGCGCCAGGGCAAGAAGGCCTCGCTGATCGAACAGGAGCGCCCCAATCTGTTCACGACCCAGGTCGCCAACATCGGTCCGCACGAGACCGTGAAGATCGAGCTCAGCTATCAACAGGACGTGCGCTACGATTCGGGGACGTTCTCGCTCGAGTTCCCGTCGACGCTGACGCCGCGCTATGTTCCCGAGCACAGCCAGGACGTGCCCGAGCACAGCCAGGGCAGCGCCGTGAACGGCACGCCACCCGTCGATTTCGACGGCGCCGGGCCGACGCTGGAGCTCGCGGTCACGCTGGACGCGGGCATGCCGCTGCAGCGCATCACCAGCCCCTCGCACCGGCTGACCTTGACGCAGTCGGCGACCCGGGCGCCCGTGCGGGTGGCGCTGGAGGACGGCGAGGTGCTCGCCGACCGCGATTTCAGGCTCGAATGGGCCCCGGCGCCGAGCAACGCGCCGACGTCGGCGGTCTTCGAGGAGCTGTTTGGCGGCGAGCGCTATGCGCTCTTGATGCTGCTGCCCTCCGATGCGAGGCTCGATCCCAGAGGGCGCATGCCGCGCGAGACGTCGTTCATCATCGACACCTCGGGGTCGATGTCGGGCACCTCGATCGAGCAGGCGCGGCAGGCGCTGGAGAGCGGCCTGGGCGAGCTGCTGCCGGACGATCGCTTCAATGTCGTCGAGTTCAACAGCAGCGCGACCCGCCTCTTCGACGAGACGGTGCCTGCCACGGCGCAGAACGTGCAACGCGCGCTGCGCTGGGTGCGAGCCCTGCGGGCGGATGGTGGCACCGAGATGCTCTCGGCCCTCGATCTGGCCCTGGCCGCCCCGCCGCAGGGCGGCTATCTGTCGCAGGTGGTGTTCGTCACCGATGGCAGCGTGGGCAACGAGACGGAGGTGTTCCGCTTCCTCCAGGGCCACCTGGAGCGGCGCAGGCTGTTCACGGTCGGCATCGGCTCGGCGCCGAACCAGTACTTCATGCGCAGCGCGGCGCGCTTCGGGCGCGGCACCTTCACCGCGATCGCCTCCGCCACGGAGGTGGGCTCGCGCATGAACGAGCTCTGGGACAAGCTGAGCACGCCGCTGATGAGCCAGCTGGCGCTGGCTTTTCCGGGCGACAGCCAGGCGGAGACGTGGCCCGAGCGCGTACCGGATCTGTACCGCGGCGAGCCGCTCGTGGTGGTCGCCAAGCTCGGCGCCACGACGCGCAGCGTGCGCGTGGAGGGCCGTCGTGCCGGGGAGGCCTTCACGGCCGAGTTGCCGCTCGCGGTCACTGCCGGCACGGGAGCGGCCGCCGCTCGAACGGAGCGCGGCATTCACCGCCTGTGGGCGCGGCGCAAGATCGAAGACCTGATGGACCGCGTGACGCTCGGGCAGAGTGAGGAGGAGCTGCGCCCCCAGGTCACGGCGCTCGCGCTGCGGCACCACCTGCTGTCGAAGTACACGAGCCTGGTGGCGGTGGACAAGCTGCGCAGCGTGGAGGGCCCGGGCAGCGACGTCGCCGTGCCGAACGCGCTGCCCGCGGGCAACAGCATGTTCGGCAACATGCCGCAGACGGCGACGCCCGCGCCGACCTGTTTGCTCTTCGGCGCGGTCTCGCTGCTGGCGGCCTGGATCGTCCACAAACGGCCGCGGGCGTGCTGAACCCGGCCCGGTCGCGGAGGCTCCTCGGGCTCGCTCTGTTGTTGCTCGGGCTCGGCAGCGTGGCGCAAGGCAGCTGGATCTTCTGCAAGGCGGCGTTCGCCCAGGTGCTGTTGCGGCGCGCCTGGGCGGAGGCCCGCGCCGGCGAGCAGCGCGCGCGGCCCTGGCCCTGGGCTGATACCTGGCCGGTGGCGCGGCTCGTGAGCCCCGAGCGCGGCGTCGATCTGATCGTGCTCGAGGGCGCGACGGGCTCGAGCATCGCCTTCGGTCCTGGTCACATTTCCGGCAGCGCGCTGCCCGGCACACCCGGCAACGTGGCGCTCGCCGGTCATCGCGACACCCACTTCCGCTTCCTCGAGCAGCTAAAGCCGGGCGACGCGCTGTGGCTGGAGCTGCCGAGCGGGGCCGTGCAGCGCTACGAGGTGCAGAGCGAGAGCGTGGTCGACGAGAAGGACACGCGGCTGCTCGAAGCTCCGGGGCCGTGGCTCACGCTGGTGACGTGCTACCCGTTCGACGCCGCCCTCCCCGGTGGTCCGTTGCGCTACGTGGTGCGAGCGCGCCCGGCAGGGCCGGCAGCGCTCGGAGCAGGGCCGCGCTCAGAGCAGGCGCGACCTGCGCAACCGGAACAACAGCGCGAGTGCCACGAACGCGGCCAGCCCCCAGAAGTACAGGTAGCCGTACTGCCAGCGCAGCTCCGGTAGCTGCTCGAAGTTGGTGCCATACACGCCGGCCAGAAAAGAGAGGGGCAGAAATATCACGCTCACCGCCGTGAGCTTCTTCATCACCTCGTTCGTGCGGTGGCCGACCAGCGACATGTGCAGCTGCAGGGCCTCGGTCAGGATGTCGCGATCCACCAGCAGATCTTGCAGCACATGCTCCACGGTGCCCACCATGTTGGCGAGGAAGCTCTGGGTGGTGTCGCTCACGAACAGCGAGCGGCGTGTGGCCAGGTCCGAGAGCACGCTGCGCGCGGGCAGAACGATCTTGCGGAAGTGCAACAGGTCGCTGCCGAGCTCGGAGATGCGCGCGAACAGGCTGTCCGACACGCGCTCGGAGCGCAGCTCGTCTTGCAGCTGCTCGACGCGCTCCTCCATCAGCTTCTGCACGCTCAGGTAGCCGTCGAGCAGGTGGTCCCATACCTCGTACAAGAGAAAGCTCGGGCTCTTGGCGAAGCGCACGAAGTTGCTCTTGTAGTCCTTGCGCAGCGCCCCGAGCAGCGCGATGGGCGTGCGGTGAATGGTCAAGAGCCAGCGCTCGGCCAGCACCACGTCCAGCCTGCCGAGCTCGAAGCCGCTGCCGAGAGCCCGGCACTCCGACACCACCAGATGCAGGTATTGCTCGTAGCGAGCGTGCTGCGTCGCAGGCTCTTTCGAGAGCGCCGCTTCGATGACCTCCGGCTCGAGCTCGGCGAACGCCTGGAGCACCTGGCGCGCCGCCTCGCGATCCTGCGCAGCGATGTCCACCCAGACGAAGTGGCCCTGGTCGAGCGCGTGTCGCGCTTGCGACCAGGAGAGTGTGCGCTCTGTCTTGTGCTCGAAGTCGAAGGCCACGACCGCGCCGACGCACGCGGGCTCGGCGGCTGCCGGCGGCGTGCCGGGCAGGGCCGGGAGCAGAGCATTCGCCATACCCGGCGCCATAGCAAATCGAGCGAGGCGCTGGGTTTCGGGCGGAAACAAGCCCCCCAGACGCGGACGCTACGCGCTGCCCGGATTGCGCATGGTTGCACGCCGGTCACGCACGCCGAGCGCCGCCCCAGACTGGGGCGAGTCGGGGCCAGGTTTGCGTTTTGCGCCGCTGCGCCAGCGTTCCGCTTCGCCCCATGGCGGGCGGGTTTGCCTCAGCAGGGAGGTGTCCCGAGGCCCTTCTCGGCGTAGAAGCGGCGCGTCGCCGCGGCATGCTCTATGCAGTACATGTGCAACAGGGCTGGAAGACGGCTCGAACCCTGGGAGGCACGAGGGCCCAGAACGGAGATCGCGATGCAACGAGAGTATGCGTGGCAGGAGATGTCGGCGTTGGGAGTGGGGCGCGACGAGATGCGTCGGCTGCTCTTCTTGCCGCTGGTATATGTCGCGGCGGCGAGCCGGCGGCGCGATCTCGCCTTGCTCGATCGCTTGATCGAGAGCGGTGCGCAGGCGGCGCACGTCGATCCCGAGGGTGCGGCCCTGGCGCACGGTTGGCTGCGTGAAATACCGACGCCGCTGCAGTTCAGCACCGGTTTTTCGCTGCTGCGCGGCGCGTGCGAAGGCAACGAGGGGTCGCTCTCCATGCACGACCTGATCGAATCGGTGCTCTGGGCCTGTAGCGCCGCCCAGCTCGATCGCGAAAGGATCGGTCGCCGCTATACCTCGGTGTCGAACAGCGCGCGACACGCCGTCGGGGAGCTCGAATCGGCGCTGGGCGTCGAGCTCGGCGACCTCTGGTCCGACGTCATGGACGAGCTGGGCGAACAGCTCCCGCGCAGCCAGAACGTCGTCCCGCCACACCTGGAGACGCTGCCGGAGTCTCAGCACGGACACGAGCGCTAGACACGCGAGTTGGATCGGGTAGGCTGCGAGCGGTGCTCGGGAGAATGCGCACGGCGGCTCGCCTTCTCCCGGGACAGCCCGCCCGCTGTCGCAAGCTCGCTGGTCTTGCGCTCGCTCTGGCCTGCAGTGCCTGCATGCGAGAGCCGCCCCGGTCCACGAAGCCCGCTCTGGCCGCAGCGCCGGCAGCCGCCGCGCCGGCGTCCGCAGCGCCGGCAGCCGCAGCGCCAGCGTCCGCAGCGCCGGCCGCTGCAACGCTCGACACGGTCGAGTGGGAGCAGACGCCGGACGGCGTTCGCTCCCTGCGCCTCGGCGCTGCGCGCTTGCGCGTCACGCTGGACGACAGGCGCTACGATCTGGGGGCGGACGCGCTGCTCGACTGGGTGTCGCGCTCGGCGCGGGCCATACGGGACTACTATGGCGCTTTCCCGGTGCGGGAAGCGGAGCTCGTGGTGCACGCGACGCGGGGCAGCGGCGTGCATGGTGGCCACACCGAGCCGGGGACGCCGCCGCGTATCGACATCGAGGTGGGAGAGCGCGCGTCGCTGCTGGATCTGGCGCGCAACTGGAGCCTGGCCCACGAAATGGTGCACCTCGCGGTGCCCAACCTGGCGCGCTCGCAGCACTGGCTGGAGGAAGGGCTCGCCTCTTACGTGGAGCCGATCGCTCGCGCCCGCGCGGGGCTGCGCGACGAAAAAGACGTGTGGCGGGAGTGGCGCGACAATCTCGCGCGCGGTTTGCCCGAGGCCGATGACCGCGGCCTCGATCACACGCCCACCTGGGGCCGCACCTACTGGGGCGGCGCGCTCTACTGTTTCCTGGCAGATCTGGAGATCCGCAAACGGAGCGGGGGCCGCTTCGAGCTGCGTGATGCGCTGCGCGGCATTCTGGCTGCGGGTGGCAACATCAACGTGGACTGGCCCATCGAGCGCGTGCTGCGCGCGGGGGACGCGGCCACCCAAACGGACGTGCTTGCGCAGCTGTACGCTCAGATGAAGGACCAACCGGTCCGCTTCGATCTGGCGCAGATCTGGCGCGAGCTCGGGGTCAGCGAACAAGCCGGCGAGATCCGCTACGACGACTCGGCGCCGCTCGCGAGCGTGCGCGCGGTCTTCGTGCGTGGCCGCTGAGCAGGCGTTCGCGCTCGGCAGCTGCCAGCCCGGAGTGGGATTTGGGTGAGCGGGCTTTGCGCCGCGCGGAGCGGCACAAAGCCCGCTGCTCCCCCTTCAACCGCGCACGGTGAAGCGGTTGCCGCTCGCGTAGCGGCGCAAGCCCTGCTCGAACAGCCACACGGCGAAGGCCGCGTAGGCCAAGCTTCCGCCCAGCGCGGCGCCGAGCGCGCCCCAGCTCGGATGCAGCAGCAGCTCCACGGGCAGGTACGACACCAGCCCCGCCGGCAGCAGGGTGAACAGCACCAAGCGCAGGCCCGAGCCGCCTTGGCCCAGGTCTCGTCCGCGCAGCGCGCCGCCGCGGCGGCAGAGACGTCGACCGAGCGCACGCTCTCCCAAGTCAAGGGCGAACTCGCCGATCTCGTTTCGGCCGAGCAACGCCGTCAAGCCGAAGAAGCGGCTCGCCGCGCCCAGGCCGCACTCGCAGCGCGGCAAGCCCGCGAGCAATCATCGTCGCGCCCTCGCGGCACGACGTCATCCGGTCCG
>Ga0207675_100004118_pt1 | contig 14074 bp, 9 predicted proteins | sample KBSSwiS42_FD_184305 | JGI IMG/M metagenome (GOLD analysis project Ga0207675, IMG submission 184305) | Switchgrass rhizosphere microbial communities from Kellogg Biological Station, Michigan, USA - KBS Switchgrass S4-2 (SPAdes) (version 2) | ecosystem: Host-associated > Plants > Roots >... | reverse complement strand
CGGCTCGAGCATCTTGAATTGCAGGATGAAGCGCAGGGTGCCGCCGAAGATGATGTCGGCCATCGAGAATTCGCTGCCGAGGAGGTAGTCGCCGTCGGCCAGCGCCGTTTGCATCGCGCCAATCATGGACTCGTGATTGCCCCAGCCGGCTTGACCTTCCTTGTAGGCCCAGCCTGCGGCCTTTGCCAGCAGGCCGGGCTCGATCACCGCGGGCGCAAAAAACGACCAGCGCAGGTAGGTACCTCGCCTTGGATCGTCCAGGTGCGGAGCGAGCCGCCCGGCAGCGTAGCGATCCGCAAGGTACAGCCCGATGGCGGCCGATTCGGTGACCAGCGCCGAGCCGTCGGTGAGGATGGGCAGCTTGCCCATGGGATTGAGAGCCAGGATGTCGGCGAGCTTGTGCTTGCCCGTGAGCAGGTCGACGAAGCGCAACTCATACGGGACGCCCACCTCTTCCAGCATCCAGACGACGGTTGCCGCACGCGAAAACGGGTGGTGGTACAGGACGATGGACATCAGGGCACGGACTACAGCACTCGGCGGCGGCGGATTCAAGTGGCTCGGAGCCGCGCGCGGCGTCGCATAGCCCGCTGGCTCGGGAGGCTCGTCGGACGGGTGAGCGACGGAGCGAACGGCTAGTGCTGCGTCTCGGGTCTATCGACAGGCCACCTCGGCGCCGGCGTCAGCGCCGCCTCCAAACCCTGCCAGGTCGGTCGGGGTCAAGCACGCGGTGAGGATGCCGGCGCCGGCGTCGGTAGCGGTCACGCCCGCCGTACTGACGCCGCAGATCCCCGAAGCGTCACAGCAACCCGCCAGTGTGAGGGTGCCCCCGCCTGCCGGGTTGGGGAACGTCTGTGGCAGGCAACGCGGGTCGGTCACGATCGGTTCCGGAGTCAGCGGAGGGGCGGCGTTCGTTGGCGCACAGAAGCTCATGCCCATGAACTCGAGCAGCCCGCCGCAGCTTCCTACCATGGTGCAACAGCCCGGGTTGGCGGCGCCGTCGGCGTCGACGTCGATCGGGGCGCACGCGCTCGGCTCGCAAGTGGTCGTGCCCGTGCCGCTGCTGCCAGCAAGACCGCCCGCCGAGGCACCAGCGCTGCCGCTGCTCATGTTGCCCGAAGGCTGGAGACCGGCGACGTTCGTCTGCTCGGAGCCGGGGCTCGGGCTCGTCGCGCCGGCTGCCCCCGTCGGCGACAGGGTCGAGGCAGGCGGCGCAGCCTGACTGCCGCCGCCGTTGCCGCCGCTCGCCTCGGCTGGTCCGACAGCGCTGACGTCCCCGCATGCGCTGGCTCCCAGCGCAGCCAAAAACCCAACTCTCACGAGATGCTTCGAGCTCTTCATGTTGCCTCTGCGCGGGCGAGGGCGCTCCCGTGCGCCTCGATTCGCCATCGCCAGCAGGGGGGCGCGCCGAAAGAAAACGGATCATTCGTGGTCGGCGTGGGCGCACGAATTTGGGGTAATTGGCTCTCGAGATCAAAGGGTTGGCCAGAAATCGTCCCAATTCGGCGCGCCCGGCGTCGCAGGCTGAATGCCGAGGCCGTGATCCGTTTTGCCTGTGTGCGCACACATTCCTGCATCGACTCGCTCGTGAAGCAGGAGACTCGACTGAGCCATGCGGACAGCCGACCCGACGCGTTGGCTCTGCTCGCGGCTGCCGGAGATACGGCGGCCGTCGCGGAGCTGCTGCGCGTGGTAGCGCCCGCCATGCTGCGCGTCGTGCGGGGGGTGATGGGGCCTCGCTCCGCCGACGTCGATGATGCCCTGCAGCAATCGCTCATCTCGCTCATCCATGCATTGCCCGCTTTCCGGGGAGAGTGTTCGCCAGCGGGATATGCTTGTCGGATTGCGTTTCGGGTCGCCCTCGTGTTGCGCAAGCGCGCGCGGCGTGACCACGCGGAGCGAGAGCTCCTGGCAGCAGCCGAGGGCGCGCATGATTCGTTGCCTCCGGGCCACGCCCTCGAGGCCGCGCGCCGCACTTCGCTCCTGCGCGCGTTGCTCGACGAGCTCCCAGCGGAACAGGCCGAGGCGCTCGCTCTGCGCACCATCCTCGGCTGGTCGCGCGAGGAGATAGCGAGCGCGAGCGGTGTACCGCTCAATACCGTGCGCAGCCGACTCCGGCTCGCAAAGGAAGCGCTACGGCGCAAAATCGCAGCCGACCCGACGCTGGCGGAAGAGCTCGGAGTGGGGCCGTGACGGTCATCGAGTTTCATCCCGAGGAGCTGCTCGAACGCGAGGGGTCGGGGACACTCTCGGCTGCCGAGCAATGGCGGCTCGCCGAGCACCTGGCGCGCTGCGCGAGCTGTCGCATCGAGCACCAGCTGCGCGCGGACTTCGAACGAGAGCTCGGTCTGCAGACGGCACCCGGCACGCTGCACGCTCTGGTGTCCGGTGCGCTGCGTGCGGCGCACGCTCCCGAGCGCTTGCCAGAGGTCGAGGCGACGGCTCCGGTGCGCGTGCGCCGGTTGCGCCGTCCGCTCGCTACGGCGCTCGCCGCGGCCCTGGCCCTCGGCACGGGTCTGGCGGCAGCGCGCCCCGATGTCGCCGCGCGGGCTCTCGACTTCGCGCGCGAGCGAGTGAAGCTGCTACTCGGTCAGACCCCCACGCCGCCGGCGCTGGCAGCGATCACAGCGCCGGCGCCGCGCGCAGAGCCGAGTAGAGGCCTGGCGCCCACCGCAGCCGAAGCAGCGGCCCCCACGTCACCTGACGCGCCCAGCGCCAACGCAGTCGTCTCAGGACCAAGCGAAGCGGTCGCTCCGCGCGCAGCGCTGGCCCAGCGAGCGGAGGGGGAGACAGGGCCCGCGGATCTATCGCGCGAGGCAAGGCAAGGGATGGCCGCCGGCGGTACAAACGCAAGCGGGGCAGGGGCCCTGCGCGCAGCGCCCGCGGAGCGGGCGGAGGCGGGGGAGGGTCCCCGACGGGATTCACTCCCGGCGGGGAGGGCTGCCTCAGACCCCCGGGAAACAGAGCGCAGGGGGTCTGCTTCAGCTGCCTCACCCCCCCCGGAAAAGGACCGCAGGGGGTCTGCTTCAGCTGCCTCAGACCCGCGAGAAATGCAGCCTACCGCCGCGGCGCTGTTCGATCGCGCGAACGCTGCGCGGCGGGGCGGGTCCGGGGCGGAAGTGCTGTATCGGGAGCTGCAGGCACGTTTTCCCGAGAGCGCGGAGGCGCGCCTGTCGCAGGCTATCCTCGGACGCATGAAGCTCGACTCGGGCGATGCGAACGCCGCGGTCGCCCATTTCGAGACCTATCTGTCGACGGGTGATCGTGCCTTGCGAGAGCAAGCGATGGCGGGTTGCGCGCTCGCCTGGGCCCACCTCGGGCGAGTCGACCGCGAACGGCAGAGTTGGCGGGCGCTCTTGGCAGCCTATCCGGACTCTTCCTACGCGCCTCTCGCGCGGCAGCGTCTGGCAAGGGAAGCACGGTAGGTGGCCCGGGGCCACGGCTCACGCTGGAGAGCTCCGGGGCAGGTGGTGCGCGGCGTCTGCCTCGGCCTGTTGCTGGCGCCGTCGCTAGCTGCCAGGTCAGCGCCTGAAGCTGGTGTGGGCGGCGAGCCCCGGGCCGTGATCGTGCTCGACGGCGAGCTCGAAGCAAACTTGCGCGAGCTTCTGGTGCAGTCGCTGCGCGAGCTGCTGGCTCGCATCGACCTCACGCTGGCGGATACCAGCGTGAGCGCTGACACGGACGTCGTGGCGCGTGTCTCGATTGAGCTGTTGGCAGACGCGGCGATCGTGACCGTGAGCTCGGCTCGGGATGGCGCCGCGCCCGGTCGCTACCGTGTGGAGCGGACCTCCGGCGAGCTGTTCCGTGAAACCCTCGCGCACGTGATCCTGGCCGCCGTGGAAGCGCGCACGACGCTACGTCAAGATCCCGTCGGCTCTGCTCGAGACCCCGCGCTCGAGCGACAGAGCCCGCTCGAGCAGGAGCCAGCGCGAGACGCGGCGCGCTCGGTTGCCGGGCGACCCAGCTGGTCGGTGGGTGCGCACGGAGGGCCACTGCGGCTCGCCCCGGGTCGAGCCGGAGTGGCACTGGGAGCCTCTCTGGCCGTGGCTTTCCGATTGCCGGAGCGGCCCTCGGCGGCGCTCGAGGCGTCGTACCTGATGCCGGTCCTGGTTCGTGAGGGTGACGTCGCTGCACAGCTGACCCGCGTCGGGCTGCGCGCTCGCGCTCGTGCCGAGCCCCTGGCGAGCGGGCGCGTCGCGCTCCAGCTCGGGCTCGGCTGCGGCCTGGAGCTGATCAGCCTCACGCCACGGTCGGTGCCGCCGGAGCGCTCGGTGAGCCGGAGCACACGCCTGCAGCCCACGCTGGGTGGCTCGGTCGGCGGACGCCTGCGTCTGAGCGATGGCTTCGACATCGTCGCGAGCGTGGGCGCCGATCTCGAGCTTGCCCCGCGCCGCTGGACGATCGAGGGTGAAGGCCCAAGCCAGCGGTTCTATGAAACCCCTCGCTGGCTGGCCTACGCAGCGCTCGGTTTCGAGTGGGGCCTCGGCCCTGCGCGCGAGGCGCTTCCGCCATGAGCCAGCTGCGCGCTGCCTCGCGGTTCCTGTCTGCCTCGTTCGGCTGTGTGTTGTGCGCGTGTGCGGTCGAAAACATCGCGTTCGTCAGCAACCGGTCCAGCGAGCCCAGCGCCGAGGCAGACGCGGCGATCGTGCGAGTCTGCGGCACGTCGGAGGAGTGCGAGCCGGATGAGTATTGTGCTCTGCCGAGTTGTCCGAGTGCGGAGGGCAGCTGTCGCCGGTCTGCGCCCGCGAGCCTGTGTGGCTCCGGGTTCGATCCCGTCTGTGGCTGTGACGGAGTGACCTACTTCAACGACTGCCTGCGCGAGGCCAGGGGGGTCGGCGCCGCAACGCCGGGAGCGTGCCTGAGAAACGCGAGATTTTGCGGCGTGGCCGCGGCCGAACCGTGCCCGGAGGGCCTGTTCTGCGCGAAGCTCTTCGCGCTGCCGGGCGGAACCGGCCTCTTGTCGTTGGCCGCCTGTCTTCAGCAGCTGCCCGGCGCGTGCTGGGTGCTCCCGGAGAGCTGTGGCCCAGATCCCGAGGCGGATGTCTGGACCTCGTGTGCGGAGGGGGGCTCGGCGCGCTGCGCAGACACTTGCCACGCCATCCGCAGCCAACTGCCCCACGTCCCGACCTCGACCTGCCCCTGAACGCCGCAACGTGGCTGGCACCCCGGCCGCTCGCGAACAAAATCAGCGGGCCCGGTGATCCGTTTCCGGGGCCAACGCCCCCAGTACTGCCGAAGAACCGACTCGATGCACTGCGGGACGCTTCCCGCCGGTCGGCGTAGCCGACCCGGACCCTCGTGCCTCCTCACGCACGTTGCTCCTGGAACGTCAGCACACGGCTCGAGGCGGCTCTTCACCAACGACCCAGTCATGAGAGGGCGCTGTCCTCGGCGCTCGGGAGCAAGAACGATGTCGAAACTTTGTGTCGACTTTCCAGTTTTCGTCGCGGCAGGTGTCTGCGCTTGGCTTGCCGGTTGCGGCTCGGGAGGGTCCGAGCCCGCGGCCAGCAATCAGAGCAATCCTCAACTCGCTAGTCTCGAAAGCGAGCTGGCGGTCGCGCAGGGCAGCCTCGGTGGTGCACTGGACGACGCCAGGGCCTGCTTCGAAGACTTCAAGACCTGCAAGGCCGGGACAGGTACCGATTGCGTCGAGGATCTGAAGGCGTGTCTACCCGCGCCTGCGAGCCTTCCCGCGCCCGCTGCAGGTGCCGCGGGCGCGGCAGGAGCGCCCAGCAGGCCGGGGTTCTTCGGGTTCGGCGGCGGGAAGCTGCCCACATTCGGCTCGGGCCCAGCAGGAGCTGGCTTCGCTGGTGCGATCCACGGAGTGGATCCCGCAGCGCTGGCGGCGTGCAAGGACAGCGTCGGTGCAGCTGCCGCAGCGAAGGATCCTGCCGCGCTCGGTGACGCTTTCAAGGCTTGCGTGGGCAACGCCTTCGCGGACCTGTTTGCCGATCTCTGCGAGCGCATCGCCACGGCGTGTGACGCAGCTGCGCCCGCAGACGTGTGCGATCGCCTCAGCGACGCCTGCAACGATCCGGCGCTCAATCCCTGAAGCCGATCTCAGAGCACGACGGAGACAGGCGACGCGGAAAATCGGCGGAGCATCGCCAGCTTGCATGGCTTGGGTCGCGGCGGGCTCGTTCGGGGCAACGCTGCTGGGCTGCTCCGCCGATGATCCACCTGTCGACGGTCCGTGGGGGTCAGGGCCGGGGGGGCGCATCTGGGCCGATCTTCGGCCCAGATGCGCAGGGGGCAGCCGTGCCGGCGTACTTCGATGGGCAGGCCTGCGCCGAGTCGAGGCACCGCCGCGTCAGGTTCCGACGGAGCGGCGGCGCTGCGTGACTGCCACCACCGCCTGCTCCAGGCTGTCGAGGCTGAACGGTTTGGTGACGTGGGCGTCGGCACCCGCCGCGTACAGGAGCTGCGCGTCGTCTTCGCCCGCGTGGGCCGTCGCCACGACGATCGGCAGGCGCGCGCTGACGCTGGTTCGCTCGCGCTCGCGAATGTGCTGCACCAGCTCGAGCCCGTCGATGCCGGGCATCTCGATGTCCGTGATGAGCAGGTCGTAGCGCGTTTCCGACAGCAACTCGATGGCCTGGCGCGCGTCGCGGGTGGGCGTCACCTGGTGGCCACGCAGGCGCAACAGCGCGCACAGCGCACGCAGCCCGGCCGGGTCGTCTTCACACACCAGGATCTGGAGCACCGGCAATGCCAGGGCCTTGACGACGGGCGCGGACACTCGGGTGGCGAGTAGATTCACCGGACCGGCAGGGTCACTGGCATCCACGGGCGGCAGGTCGAGCTCGACCACGAACGTCGAACCCCGTCCGAGCTGGCTCGTGACGCTGACGCTTCCCCCCATCAGCCGCGTCAGCTCGCGCACGATGGCGAGCCCCAGGCCCGCTCCGCGTTGCAACTCGGAATCGCTCGTGCTCGCTTGTTCAAAGGGCTCGAACACCGTGGCCAGCTTCTCGGGCGCAATGCCGCGCCCCGTGTCCTGCACCGTGCAGCGTATGCGCCGCGTCGAGCTCGGCACCGACTGCAAGAGGACTCGTACGCTGCCTTTCGCGGTGAACTTCAGCGCATTGCCGACCAGGTTGAGCACGATCTGCGAGACGCGGGTCCGGTCGCCGATGCGTGCCTCGACGATGCCCGGGTCGGCCCACGCCTCGAACAGCAGCTGGCGGCTGCGCGCCTCGGCAGCTGGACCGTGCAGCAACTCGGAGAGCGCCGCGTGCAGCGCGAAGGGACCGAGATTGAGCACCGTTGCGTCCGCCTCTGCGCGCGTCACGTCCAGCAGGTCGTTGAGCAGGCCGAGTAGGTTGCTGGCAGACTGGCGCGCCGTTTCGATGGGTTCGCGCGCTTCGCGCCCGGGGCTATGTTGCAGCGCCAGCTCCGTCATCGACAGTACGGCGTGCAGCGGCGTGCGCAGCTCGTGGCTCATCCGTGCGAGAAAGCGATTGCGCACGCGCGCCGCTCGTTCCAGTGACAGCGCGGCCGCGGCCAGCTCGGCCGTGCGCCGGCTCGCGACGCGGCGGAATGCGGCCGTGACCCCGAGCAGGATGCCCACGTAGCAAGCTCCCGCGAGGGCTCGTTCGAGCACGGGCTCGCCGGCTGCTCCCGGGATCTGGATGCTGGGCTCGATCACGGCGGTCAAAGGCACCAAGAGCAGCGTGAGCGGAGCCCATACCCAGGCCTCGTTGCGGCGCCCCATGAGCAGCACCGAAAAGCCGACGATGGACAGCCACCATTTCGAGGAAGGCATGCCGTACGCCGCCGGGATGAGCAGAGCGACGCTGGCAATCGCCGCGCTGCCATGGACGGCGACAGAGGAGCGCCGCTCCGCAGCGCCGCGATACCAGAGAAACAGCAGTCCCACAGCCAAGCCCGCGCCCAGGTTGGCCCACCAGGGCGTGAGCAGGCCTGTGGCATGTGAGATCCAGGCGCGCGAAATGGCAAAAACCCCGCAGGCCAGGGCTACCGCGCCCATGCCGATGCGGATGAGTTGCTGACGACTAGCTATGTTGTCCTGCGTAGCGCCGGCGGCGCCGAGTAGCTCACGCGGCCTCATGGTTCGATCCACTCGGCACGCGCCGGCGTGAAAGCCCGCGCCGAGGTTGAAGCCAGAGGCATGGGGGCATTGTAGCAGCCGTGGGACGCCAGCGTGTGGCTAGGCGTCGATCAGGTCGGTGACGACCCTTGCCGGCGCGCCCACGCCCGTGAGCCTTTCCGGCAGGCCCGCGTGCGTAAAGGTGAGGCGCTGGGGATCCAGGCCGAACAGGTGCAATATCGTGGCGTGTAGGTCGCGCAGTGGCACTTCGCGATCGATGACGTTGTAGCTGAAGTCGTCTGTCTCGCCGTAGACGAGGCCGGGGCGGATTCCGCCGCCAGCGAGCCACAGCGAAAAGCAGCGCGGATGGTGGTCCCGGCCGTAGTCGCCTCGGGTCAGGTCGCCCTGGCAGTACACGGTGCGCCCAAACTCGCCGCCCCAAATGACCAGCGTATCTTGGAGCATGCCGCGGCTCTCGAGATCCTTGATCAAGCCGTGGCAAGCTTGATCGATGTCGCGGCATTGCAGCGTGTGGTTCTCGGGCGTGGCGACGTGCGCGTCCCAGCCGCGATGGTAGATCTGCACGAAGCGCACGCCCTGCTCCAGCATGCGCCGCGCGGCGATGCAGTTGGCCGCGAACGTGCCCGGCGTTCGAACATCGTCACCGTAGAGCGCCAAGGTCGCGTCCGTTTCGCCAGCAATCTCGGTCAGACCCGGCATGGAGCTTTGCATTCGAAACGCCAGCTCGTACTGCTCGCTGCGCTCGTTGATCACGGGATCGCCCAGAGCGGCCCCCGACAGGGTGTTGAGGCTAGCCACGGCGTCGAGCATGCGGCGCCGAGAGGTCACCGAGACACCTGCCGGGTTGGGTAGGTAGAGCACGGGATCCCCCACGCCGCGCATGGGGATGCCGCCGTTGCTCGCCGGCAGGAATGCGCTGCCCCAAACCCGAGCCGGAATCGCCTGGACGAAGCTCTTGGTCGAAAACTTGGACGTCATGACCACGTAGCTGGGCATGTCGTCTCGTATGCGCCCCAAACCGTAGGAGAGCCAGGCGCCGACGGAGGGTTTGCCGGGGAGCTGGGAGCCGGTGTTGATGTTCGACATCGCCAGGTCGTGATTGATCGACTCCGTCGACACGCTCTTGACGATGGCGATGTTGTCGACGATGCGCCGAGTGAAGGGCAAGAGCTCGCTGACCCAGGCGCCAGACTCTCCCGAGCGTTGGAACGCGAAGCGGCTGGGTGCGATCGGCAGTCGGCCCTGGTGCGAGGTCATGCCGGTCAGACGCTGGCCATTGAGCACCGACTCGGGCAGGTCCTGGTTGAACAGCTCCCTGAGCCCTGGCTTGTAGTCGAACAGATCGACCTGAGACGGCCCGCCTCCCATGAATAGCCAGATGGCGCGGCGAGCTTTCGGGGCGAAGTGGGGTCCAGGCGGAGTGGCGTTGTCGGCGTCGGCAGACTGGGAGAGGAGCAAGGAGAGGGCGCTGGCACCGAGCCCCGCGCTCTGCTGGAGGAAAGCTCTCCGGCCGTGTGGTCTCGTGGGGTGAGTCATTTGCTGAGCGCCTCGTCGAGGTTCAAGAGGGTGTTGGCGACCAGCGTCCAGGCGGCGAGCTCGGGCGCAGCAGGGCCGCCTGTGGGTGGCTGGCTGGCGCCGACGTGAATGAGCTCCTGCGCGGCGGCTGGCGCGCCGGTATAGATGGCCAGCTCGGCAGCCAGAAGTTGCGAGAGCACGGCCCGTTCGGCAGGCGTTTCGGGGCGCCCGAGGACCCGCAGCGCCATGTAGTCGATGCGCTCCGCCGTCGTCGCTTCGAACTCGAGGGCGTGCGTGGCGAGAACGCGCGCGGCCTCGACGAACTGCACATCGTTCAAGGTGACGAGCGCCTGCAGCGGTGTATTCGTGCGCTCCCGTTGCGCCACGGACTGCTCGCGACTGGGGGCATTGAAGATCTCGAGTGCGGGTAGGGGAGCCTGGCGCTTCCAGAAGGTGTAGATGCTGCGCCGGTACAGCGCATCAGCGCTATCTGGCGTGTAGCTGGCTGTATCGCTTTCGGGTAGGGACACGACTTCCCAGACGTTCGGGGGCTGATACGGCTTGACACTGGGCCCACCCATGGTTCGCACCAGCAGGCCGCTCGCCGCGAGCGCGAGATCGCGGATCATCTCTGCATCCATGCGGAAGCGCGGTCCGTGTGAGAGCAGCCGATTGTCGGCGTCTGCCGCGAGCCTGTCGGGGCTGATCTGCGCCGATTGCCGGTAGGTCGCGGAGCTCACCATCAGCCGGAACAGATGCTTGACGTCCCAGCCTGATTCTCGAAACTCCACTGCCAGCCAATCGAGCAGCGCCGGATGGCTCGGCGCAGCCCCGCTGCGCCCGAAGTCGCTCGCGCTGCGCACCAGGCCGGCTCCGAACAGCTCCGCCCAAAACCGGTTCACCACCACCCGCGCCATCAGCGGCTGATCCGCTCGAGTGAGCCAGCGTGCCAGGCCCAGCCGGTTGTGCGGCTCATCCTCGGCCAGCTGGGGTAGGCTCGCTGGCACGGCCGCGTGCACGAGCTCCCCAGGCGCGTCGTAGCGCCCGCGCTCCAGCACGTAGGCGACGGCATCTCCTGCCCGCTCTTCTGTGACCAAGGTCGGCGCCAGCGCTGGCGGCACGAGGATGCTCGGTGGGGCGTCTGCCGCGTTGCCGTCCTTGACTGGCTGCGTGCTGTTCCGGAAGAACGCTGCCAGTCCGTAAAAATCTTTCTGAGTGATCGGATCGTAGCGATGGTCGTGGCAAGCGGCACAGCCGACGGTCAACCCCAGCCACGTCGTCGCCAGGGTATCCACGCGATCCTTGGCGTACATCGCGGCATACTCGTCGTCTTCGATGCCGCTCTCGTTGCTGCTCATGGCCGAGCGGATGAAGCCCGTGGCCGTTCTCTGTTCGACGGTCGCATTGGGCAGGAGGTCACCGGCGAGCTGCTCGATGGTGAAGACGTCGAAGGGCTTGCTGGCTGCGAACGCGCCGATGACGTAGTCGCGGTACGGCCAGATGCTGCGGTAGTTGTCGAAGTGATAGCCGTGCGTGTCCGCATAGCGCGCCAGATCCAGCCAGTAGCGCCCGCGCTGCTCGCCGAAGGCCGGCTCGGCGAGCAAACGCTCGACCTGGGCCGCGTAGGCGGCCTCCGAGGGATCCGCCGCGAAGGTACTCAGGTCCGCCACTGAAGGCGGAAGGCCCGTGAGATCGAGCGACAGCCGTCGCAACAGCTGGTTCGGCTCGGCCTGCGGCGTGGGCGTGAGCCCCGCAGCCTCCAGCTTTTCCAGCACGAATGCGTCGATCGGGGTCTTCTCCCAATCCGCCTGCTCGACCTCGGGAACGACCGGGCGAGTCGGCGCGACCAGCGACCAGAAGGGCGCCCGGGGCGGCCCAGTTTCAGGCGTGGCTTGCGGCTGCGTCGGAGCCAGCTCGATCGCCGGCGAGGTGGCGCAGCCCGCAAAGGCAAGCGAGCTGGCGATCAGGCTCCAGCAGCCCAACGGACGCACATGGCGGTGCCGCTCGCGACTCAGCAGGCTGTTTCCTCGGGCTTGGGGGGCAGATGTTGCACCCGGTGCTGCAAATGACGTGCCCGGGTGAATCAAGCGCTCTTCGAGCGAGAACGATGCTGTTGCCCGCTCATGCAACACGGCCTCGAGACAGCCTGGCACAGCTTGGCACAGGCAGAGTCCGAGCGTGAGACTCGAGCTCGCCAGCTCGTGTCCTCGCCATCGGGCGCCAGGGAGCAGCCCGGGCGCCAGCGCTCGCACCGATCCGGACACCATCGGCATCGAGTGCAGCTACGGCGAGATTGTCAGGGCGGTAAGCAGCGACGGTAAGCAGCGACGGTAAGCAGCGACGGTAAGCAGCGACTGCGGCGACCCGACCGTGCAAGAAATGAGAAGTCGCAATGCCGCGCTGCGGCTCTGTCTGGGCCGAAATGAAACCCTGAGGCATCGCCGTTCAAGGCGGGCTAGAGTGTCGTGCTGTCGAAGGAACGTGGTCAGCGCGCGCCCGAGCAATCAGCTTGTGCGCGCAGTCCGAGACCCGCATTGTCGCGACTGAACGGACTGAGTTTGGTCCAGGGAGCTATCAGGATGTGGAAGGGTAGGAGTTGGAGAGCGGTCTTGGGCTGGGCGGGCGGATCGGGGCTGGCACTCGCCCTCGCGACGGCTTGCGGTCACAGCAACCGGGACGGCTCGCTGGAGTCTGGCAGCGGCGTGACCGATCCGCTGATTCCCAGCTTCTCCGAGCCGCTCCCCGAGCCAGACGACAACGTGCCGATGGCCACCGACCCCGCTTCGAACGGCGAGGGCAACCCCACGCTGGGCGGCGTGACGGGCATGATGCCGACCGAGATGCCTGGCCGCCCCGATCCGAATGGGCTCACGGGCGGTGGCGGCTTCTACCAGATGGAGCGGCTCACTCGCGGGCTCGTGGCGGTGCAAGTGAATGGCGGCGTGTACGTCGGCTGGCGCATGTACGGCTTCGAGTATGACGCCAACAACCCCGGCAACGTCTCCTACCACCTCTACCGCGATGGCATTCAGATCGCCAACGTCACCACTAGCACCAACTATCAGGACGCCGGCGGCACTGCCTCCTCGACGTACACCGTGCGGCCGTTCATTGGCGGCGTGGAAGGCGCCAGCTCGGAGACGGCCGGCGTCTTGCCTCAACAGTTTCTGCGGGTGCCGCTCCAGATTCCGGCAGGGGGCAACAGCCCCGCCACCTGCCCGACGCCCAACGAGGCCTTCACCTACAGCGCGAACGACGCCAGTCCGGGTGATCTGGACGGCGATGGCCTGTACGAGATCCTGCTGAAGTGGGATCCATCGAATGCCAAAGACAACTCGCAAGATGGCTGCACCGGCGACGCGATCATCGACGCCTACGAGGTCGACGGCACGCGGCTCTGGCGCCTCGACCTGGGCCCCAACATCCGAGCTGGAGCGCACTACACGCAATTTGTCGTGTACGACTTCGACGGTGACGGCAAGGCCGAGATGGCGGTGAAGACCGCACCCGGAACGAAGGATGGAACCGGCCAGTTCCTGCATCTCGGACCTGCAGCGAACGACGACGACAGCGTGCTGTACCGCAACGCGACGGGACGGGTCCTGGCTGGACCCGAATACCTGACGGTTTTCGACGGCCAGACCGGTGCCGAGCTGGCGACGGTCAACTTTGATCAGCCGCGGGGCACGGTCAATTCCTGGGGCGACAACTATGGCAATCGTCTCGATCGCTTCCTGTCGTCGGCCGCGTATCTCGACGGCTCGGGCCTGCCGAGCTTCATCATGGCGCGGGGCTACTACACGCGCACGACCATGACCGCATGGAACTGGCGAGGCGGGCAGCTCACCCAGCTCTGGAAGTTCGACAGCAACGTCACGCCGAGCGACGCCGCGGGTCACCCGTACAGCGGGCAGGGTTCGCACAGCATGACGATCGCCAACGTGGATGACGACCCCGGGCAAGAGATCATGTACGGCGCCATGGCCATCGACAACACCGGCGCGGGGTTGTGCTCGACCGGCTACGATCACGGCGACGCCGAGCACGTGGGCGATCTCATCCCCACGCGCCCCGGGCTCGAGTTCTTCATGTGCAACGAGGACGGCGTCAACCCCGCCTACCATATCCGCGACGCTCGGACCTGCGCCATCATTCAGGCAGGGCCGATCAATGGCGCCGACACCGGGCGCTGTGTGGCGGACGACGTCGATGCCGCCAATCCGGGGGCGGAGATGTGGGCTTCGAGCACGGGTGGCCGCCTGTTCTCGGCTACCACGAACGCAAACCTCGCCGCGGCCCCCGGTTCGCAAAACTTTCTCGTGTACTGGGACGCGGACGAGACGCGCGAGCTCGAGGACGCCAACCACATCGACAAGTACGCCGGCGGGACTACCACCCGGCTACTCACTGCCAACGGAGTCAGCTCGAACAACGGCACGAAATCGACGCCCACGCTCACGGCGGACCTGTACGGCGACTGGCGAGAAG
>Ga0207675_100004117_pt1 | contig 14075 bp, 13 predicted proteins | sample KBSSwiS42_FD_184305 | JGI IMG/M metagenome (GOLD analysis project Ga0207675, IMG submission 184305) | Switchgrass rhizosphere microbial communities from Kellogg Biological Station, Michigan, USA - KBS Switchgrass S4-2 (SPAdes) (version 2) | ecosystem: Host-associated > Plants > Roots >... | reverse complement strand
CTGGCCGGGCAGGCGGAGGGGGCGGAGGTCGTGACGGTCGAGGGTCTCGCGGCCGGGGACGAGGAGCTTCACCCGATCCAGGAGGCCTTCCTGGCGGCGGGGGCCGTCCAGTGCGGCTTCTGCACGCCCGGGCTGATCGTCGCGACCCACGACCTGCTCGCCCGCAACCCGATGCCGAGCGAGCCCGAGATCCGCGAGGCGCTCGCGGGCAACCTCTGCCGCTGCACCGGCTACGAGAAGATCCTCGACGCGGTCAGGGCGGCCGCCGAGACGCGGATCGCGTGAGCGGCGCCAGCCCGATACGGACTCCGGTGCGGGAAGGAATCGGCGAGAGCGTCGGCCGTCCCGACGGCACGCTCAAGGTGAGGGGCGAGTTCGCCTACTCGTCGGACCTGTGGGCTGACGGGATGCTCTGGGGCACGACGCTGCGAAGCCCGCACCCGTACGCGCGCATCCGCTCGATCGACTTCGCCGAGGCGCTCGCGCTCCGCGGCGTGCACGCGATCCAGACGCACGAGGACGTGCCCGGCCGGAAGACCTACGGGCTCGAGCTGCCCGACCAGCCCGTGCTCGCCATCGATGTCGTCCGCTATCAGGGCGAGCCGGTCGCGATCGTCGCGGCGGACCACCCCGAGACGGCGCGCCGCGCCGCCGAGCTGATCACGGTCGACTACGAGGTGCTCGAGCCGCTCGTGGACATGGACGACGCCGTGGAGGCCGACGAGCCTCGGCTCCACGACGGCGGCAACGTCCTGCGCCACCTGCACGTGGTGCACGGCGACGCGGCGGGCGCGGCGGCGGAGGCCGAGCTCGTGGTCGAGGGCGAGTACGAGCTCGGCATGCAGGACCAGGCCTTCCTCGGCCCCGAGTCCGGGCTCGCGATACCGAGCGAGGACGGCGGCGTCGACCTGTACGTCGCCACGCAGTGGCTGCACGTGGACCGCGCCCAGATGGCGGCCAGCCTCGACCTGCCGGCTGAGCGGGTGCGGATCACGAACGCCGGCGTCGGGGGCGCCTTCGGCGGCCGCGAGGACCTCTCGATGCAGATCCACGGCTGCATGCTCGCGCTCCACACGGGCCGCCCGGTGAAGATGGTCTACTCGCGCGAGGAGTCCTTCTTCGGCCACGTGCACCGCCACCCGGCGCGGCTCCGCTACGAGCACGGGGCGACCCGGGACGGCAGGCTCGTGTACGTGAGGGCGCGGATCGTGCTCGACGGCGGTGCGTACGCGTCGAGCTCCAAGGCGGTCTGCCTCAACGCCGCCACCACGGCGGCCGGCCCGTACGAGTGCCCGAACGCTGATATCGACTCCTACGTCGTCTACACCAACAACCCGCCCTGCGGCGCCATGCGCGGCTTCGGCGCGGTGCAGACCTGCTTCGCCTACGAGGCGCAGATGGACAAGCTCGCCGTCGCCGCCGGCATCGACCCCGTCGAGCTGCGGCAGCGGAACGCGATGGACACCGGGACGATCATGCCCACGGGTCAGGCGGTCGACGGCCCTGCCCCGGTGCACCGGCTGCTCGAGGAGCTCGCCTCGATGCCGATGCCCGAGGCCTCGGACGGCGAGCTCGACCTACGCGAGCTGCCCGGCGGCGTCTCGAACACGACGCACGGGGAGGGGGTGCGGCGCGGCGTGGGCTACGCGGTGGGCTTCAAGAACATCGGCTTCTCGGCCGGCTTCGACGACTACTCGACCGCTCGCGTCCGCCTCGCCATGGCGAGCGGCGAGCCGCAGGTCGAGGTCCACACGGCCGCCTGCGAGGTGGGGCAGGGCGGGATCATGGTGCAGGCGCAGATAGCGCGCGAAGTCCTCGGCGTGGAGCGGGTGATCGTGCTGCCCTCGGACACGCTCGTGGGCAACGCCGGCTCGTCGTCCGCGTCGCGCCAGACCTGGTTCACGGGCGGGGCGGTGCGCGACGCGTGCGAGGCGGTCAGGGCGGCGCTGCTGGCGCGCGCGGCCGAGCACGAGGGCGGCGAGCCCAGCCTGCCCGGCTCCGGCGAGCCGGGGGAGCTGACGCCCGCCCTGATCGGCGAGCTGATCGGCGACCACCCGATCGAGGAGACGCGCGAGTACCGCCCGCGCAGGACCGAGCCGCTCGACGAGAAGGGGCAGGGCAACGCGCACCTCGCCTTCTGCTTCGCCGCCCACCGCGCGGTGGTCGACGTGGACGTGGAGCTCGGGTTGGTGCGGGTGGTCGAGATCGCGACGACTCAGGACGTGGGCAAGGCGATCAACCCGCTGTCGATCGAGGGGCAGCTGGAGGGCGGCATCGCGCAGGGCCTCGGGCTGGCGCTGATGGAGGAGATCCAGCTCTCGGAGGGCCGGCTCCGCAACGCGTCCTTCACGGACTACCTGATCCCCACCATCCTCGACATGCCGCCGGTGCGCGCCTCGATCCTGGAGCTGCCGCAGCCGGAGGCGCCCTACGGCCTGAACGGCATCGCGGAGGCGCCTACGATCGCCTCTACGCCCGCGATCGTCGCGGCGATCCGTGACGCGAGTGGCCGCGAGCTCACGCGGGTGCCCGTGCGCCCGGACGACGTCGTCGGGCTCGGATGACCGGCGCGGATCGCGCCGGCTTCGTCGAGCGCTTCGGCAGCACGTTCGAGTCGTCGCCCTGGGTGGCCGAGGAGGCCTGGGAGGAGGGCCCCTTCGACTCGGTCTCCGAGCTGCATGCCGCCATGGTGCGCGCGGTGGAGCGCGCGCCGGCCGAGCGGCGGCTCGCGCTGATCCGCGCACACCCCGAGCTGGCCGGCTCGGAGCTCCGGCTCACGCCCGAGTCGGCCGCCGAGCAGGCGGATGCGGGACTCGACCGGCTCGACGACGACCAGGCCGGCCGGCTCGCTCGCGCGACCTCGGCCTACCGCGAGAAGTTCGGCTTCCCCTTCGTCGTCTGCGTGCGCGAGCACACTCCTGAGAGCATCATCGCCAGCGCGGAGGCGCGGCTCTCCTCGACACCGGAGGAGGAGGCCCGCACCGCGCTGAACGAGATCGCGAAGATCGCGGCACTGCGACTGGAGGAGAGCTTGGGAGACGGGACCGTCGAGGGAGTGGAGTACCGGATCGCGTACGGCAAGGAGTCGGTGCCGGTCTATCGGCACAACGCGCGGCCGCTGGGGGGCATCCCCGAGGTTCCCGAGTCGGGCTTCACAGGGCGCGACAACGCCGTGTTCGCCCACGAGGTCTCGGTCGACGTCCACGGGGACAACTTCCTGCCCGCCTACACGCGCGGCGACAACTCCGACGTGGTCGCCACGGACTCGATGAAGAACTTCATCCTGCGCCAGGCGGCCGAGTACGAGGGGGCGACGCTGGAGGGCTACCTCGCGCAGCTCGGCCGCGGCTTCCTCGACCGCTACGAGCTCATGCAGGAGGTGCGCGTGAGCGGACGCGAGCTGCCGTTCAGCGCGGTCGATGTGCCGGGGGAGGAGGGCTTCGAGCCGAGCCCGGTGCTCCGCCAGCGTCAGTGGAGCGACCACTCGGTAGCCGAGCTGCGGTACCGGCGCGAGGGCGGAGCGCCGGTGCTGCTGGAGCAGCTCAGCGGGCGCGTGAGCATGGAGCTGCTGAAGACCGAGGGGAGCGCGTTCACGCGCTTCGTCCGCGACGAGTACACCACCCTGCCGGAGCGCTCCGACCGGCCGCTCTTCATCCGGATGGACGTCCACTGGGAGTACGCCGACCCCGCCGACGCGACCGGCGACGACGTGAGCCGCTACGTCGCGGGCGAGCAGGTGCGCGACGTCTGCGCGATCGTCTTCCACGAGCTGGTGAGCGAGTCGATCCAGCAGCTCGTTCACGAGATGGGCAGGCGCCTTCTCGAGCGCTACCCGCAGCTGCGCGTCCTCGATTTCGTGGCAAAGAACATGACGCGCGACCCGTACGCGACGGGCGAGGATCCGGACGCGGCGCGGACCGTCTTCGTCCCGCCGTTCCCGGCTCTCGGCACCATCCGCCTGACGATGACCCGGAGCGCCTGACCCGTGGCCGCGACCGGAAAGCTGACAACGCACGTGCTCGACGTGACCCGCGGCCGCCCTGCGGCGGGCGTCGAGGTCGAGCTGCTTCGCCACGCGCCCGACGGGGGCACGCCGGACAGCGTGACGCGCACGCGGACCAACGACGACGGGCGAACGGACGGGCCGCTGGTGGCCGAGGGCGAGCTGGTGCCGGGCGTCTACGAGCTGGTGTTCGACGTCGGGGCGTACTTCGAGGCGCAGGGCATGGGCGAGGGCGAGTACCCCTTCCTCGGGCGTGTGCCGGTTCGATTCGGCATCGCGGACGCCACCGCGAGCTACCACGTGCCCCTGCTCGTGTCGCCCTGGGCGTACAGCACATACCGTGGGAGCTGACCCGATGGCCCGCGTCGGGCTGCTGGCGGGCTGCAGCGAGGACAGCGGCCGGCTCACGCGGCGCTTCGGCACCCCCGCCCTCGCAGATGCCGGCGAGCTGGTCTCCGACTGGATGCGAGCGGCCGGCATGACCGTTCGCCGCGATGCGATCGGGAACGTCATCGGGCGCATCGAGGGCGCCGAGCCCGGCGCGCCCGCCCTGTTGCTCGGCTCGCACCTCGACACGGTGCCGGACGCGGGACGCTACGACGGCGCTCTCGGCGTGCTCGCGGCGATCGCCGTGGTGGAGCGGCTCCGGGAAGCGGCCGGCCGGCTTCCGTTCGCGCTCGAGGTGGTGGCGTTCGCCGACGAAGAGGGGAGCCGCTTCGGGACCGCGTTCCTGGGCAGCTCCGTGCTCGCCGGAAGCTTCGACCGGGTTGCGCTGGCGCGGCTCGACGCCGACGGGGTGTCGCTCGAGGACGCCATCCGCGGCTTCGGCGGCGACCCCGCGGCGCTCGACGGGGCGGGGCGAGAGGCGGGCTCGCTGGTCGGCTACGCCGAGCTCCACATCGAGCAGGGTCCGGTGCTCGAGGAGCTGGGGCTACCGCTGGGGGTCGTGTCCGGCATCGCCGGGCAGACACGTGCGGCGCTCCGCTTCACCGGCCGTCCGGGCCACGCGGGCACGGTCCCGATGGAGCTGCGCCGCGACGCGCTGGCCGCGGCGGCGCAGACGGTGGGCGAGGTGGAGGCCGTGGCTCGCCACACCCCCGGCCTGGTCGCGACGGTGGGCGACGTCTCGGTTTCGCCGGGAGTCGCGAACGTGATCCCGGGGCAGGCCGATCTGGTCCTCGACGTGCGCCATCCCGAGGACGCCGACCGGCACTGGGCGGTTGCCCTGCTGCGCCGGCGGGCCGGCGAGATCGCGTCGGCCCGAGGCGTCGAGTGCGCCTGGGAGCCTCTGCACGAGCAGGCCGCCGTGCGCTGCGACCCAGGGCTCACCGGCCGCATGTGGCAGGCGGTGCAGGACGTCGGCGCCGAGCCGCACGCGCTCGCGAGCGGAGCGGGTCACGACGCAGCGACGATGGCCGCGATCACCCCGGTGACGATGCTGTTCGTGCGCTGCGCCGGCGGAGTGAGCCATCATCCCGGCGAGTCGGTGTCCGAGGCCGACGTGGCGGTCGGCGTGGACGCGCTCACCCGCTTCGTCGAGCTGGTAGCGGAGCGCCTGTCTAAAGGGACAGTCACTTCATAAAGGGACAGTCCCTTTATGAGAGGAGAGCGATGACCACGTTGACGATCACCGCAGGACCGCACGAATTCGGCGCCCGGATGGAGGAGGAGAGGGCGCCCAAGACGTGCGCCGCGTTCGAGCAGCTGCTGCCGTTCGAGAGCAAGCTGATCCACGTCCGCTGGAGCGGCGAGTCGTGCTGGATCCCGATGGGCGACTTCGAGTCGGGGCTCCCCTTCGAGAACCACACGAGCCATCCCGCACCCGGTCAGATCCTCTGGTATCCCGGCGGCTACAGCGAGACGGAGATCCTGTTCCCCTACGGCGGCTGCCACTTCTCCTCGATCGTGGGCCAGCTCGCCGGCAACCACTTCCTGACGATCGAATCCGGCGGGGAGCACCTGCGCGCGCTGGGCGAGCTGACCCTCTGGCAGGGAGCCCAGAACGTGAGATTCAGCGCGTAGTCAAGCCTCGACTACGCCCAGGCACCACAGGACCCCGACGGGCGACATGAGGGCGAACATCCACATGCCCGCCCGCATGAAAAGCGCCCGAGCCTTCCGTCGGCGAATTCCAAGAGCCAGCTGCGCTCCCCGCGGAGCGCCTCGCGGAGGAACAGAAAGCCGGCAAGGATGATCATCGCTCCTGCGAGGACGAGCCATGGCCCGTCGGGTTCGAGCTCAGCAAGCCCGAAGCCGCACAGGCCGACGCCGCAGACAAAGAGGCTGACCTCGAGGAACCGGCCCGGGGCCAGGGCCATCCACGGATAGGCGCGACGACCCTCGAGCAGCGCCGCCTGGGCCATCGTCAGGACGCCGGCCGGGAGGAAGAGAACCCTGGCCGGCTTCCACAGCGGCTCGCCACCCTTGCTCAGCCCGAGGAAGAGCGCGACGAGCAGGCAACCCAGAATGAGGACCCCGAGGACCTTCACCACCGGGCGCGGTGGGTCCGGCAGGTCGTCAGCCAGCTCCTCGTCGAGCTCGTCGAATGGTCCGTCGTACGCAGGTGTCAAGCACTTGCGGTCTACCCACTACTCCGGCGCGCTTACCAGACCACCTGTCACAAGGACCGCGAGAAGTGCAAGGTATGGGCATGTCACCGGTGTCGGACGACGCGCCGGATGAGGCTCTTCTGGCCGCCACACGTACGGAGCCGACCGCCTTCGGCGCCTTCTATCGCCGCCACGAGGATCGGGTGCTCGGCTACTTCCTCGCTCGCGTGGGAGATCCTGAGGTGGCCGCAGATCTGACCGCCGAGACCTTTGCCGCGGCCCTCACGAGTGCGCACCGGTTCCGGCCGCGAAAGAAGAAGCCGGCCGTCGCCTGGCTGTTCGGGATCGCGCGCAACCAGCTCGCGATGAGTCGTCGCCAGGGCCGGGTCGAGGCGCGTGCACGGCGCCGGCTGGGCATGGCGCCGGTCGTCCTGACCGACGAGGCGATCGAGCGGATCGCGGAGCTCGACCGCACCGCTCTGACGCTCGTGGAAGACCTGCCGGGCGACCAGCGCGAGGCGGTGCGGGCCCGCGTCGTCGACGAGCGCGACTACCCGGACATCGCCAAGGACCTGCGCTGCTCGGAGGCGGTCGTGCGCAAGCGGGTGAGCCGCGGGCTGGAAACGCTCCGAGGCCGGATGGAGGAGAAGACGTGACGCGGATTCCGGAGCTCGAGCAGGAACTGGTCGCCGCCGCGACGCGGCTGCGGAGCCCGCGGCGAGTGCTGCGGCCGGCGGCCCGACTGGCCCTGGCAGCAGCGGCCCTCACGGTGGTGGCTGTCCTCTTGGTCGTGGAGGCCACGGACAGGGACCACGGGCGCCGTGCCGGGCAGCACACCGGTACGCCGCCGTCGCAGGGCGGCACGAAGGTCGGCGTCGACGTGTCCGCCGGCGTGCGATTCACCCTCGAAGGCCGGCAGCTCACCGTGACCCTGCTCCCCTGGGCACTGACCGAGACCCGCAACAGGGTCAGCGGCGCGCGGATCCGCGCCACCTGCGGCGTGGCCTATGCCCAGGTGGGCCCCGAGGGTGATCCGCGGAACGCGCGCGAGGAGCGCACACGCTTCTGGCCTGCGGGGCGGGACAGCCTGCGCTTCCGCTTCCGCGGTGTTATCTCCTCGAGCAACGCGAGGTGGTGCCGAGCCGAGGATGCCGCCGTCGGCAATGTCGGCTTCGTCCGGTTCGGGACGGCGCCGGTGCGCATGCGCTCCCCGGACAGGCGGATCAAGCAGATGGCGAACGAGTGGGCGGGGCTGTTCGCCGCCTCCGACCCGAGGGCCTGCGACAACTACATGACACAGCCCGCCTGCGAGCGTATGGAGTGCATGCGCCCTGGCAACAGGCCCGTGGAGAACTGCACACCCGTGTCGCCGGCGTTCCGCCGGTCCTTCCGCGGCGCGCGCGTCGAGAAGCTCCACATCGACGGCGAGTATGCCGGCGTCGCCTTCTCGAACGGCAGAACGGCTGTCCTCACACGCGTGGAGGACACCGCGCAGGGCGGCGTCTGGTGGATTGCGAAGTTCCGAGGCAATCCCGCCGGCAGGCTCCTGCGGCCCTAGCTCACGAATCTGCGCGGTACCCGCGCACGTAGTCCACGACGAGCTCCTTCGGATACGGCGTCGCCGGGTGCGCCGCGCCCGGCTCGGCCGGGAACTCGTAGATGCCGAGCATGAGCTGCATCGGATAGGCCGGTGACTGGTCCACGGTTCTGACCCGTTCGCGGTCGACGGAGAACGACACGCCCTCGGGTGTCCACTCCGCCGCGTAGACGTGGAAGTCGCGGGCGTCGATCGGCACGGGCTCGGCGGCGAAGTCGTCGACGATCTCCGGGTCGCCGAAAGGGTGCACGCCCATGCCGACCCTCGCCTCGCCGGGGCTCACGTCGCGGCCGAAGATCTCGCACACACAGATCTCGGCCGACCGCGACGGCTCGTCCTCGTAGCCGATCATCCAGAGGGCGACCATGCAGCGCGGGTCGTCGGTCGCCTTGAGGCGCACCTCGAACAGCCCGCACTGCGGCGTGTAGAGCCGGACGTTCTGCTGCTCCTCCGTCACGACCGCCTCGCGCCTGAAGCGGTGCTGCCCGATCGCGCTGCCGAGCGGGCCGGCGAACAGGCCGGTCTGGAGCGAGGACACGCGCACGTCGCCGTCGAGGCCGGGGCACCAGGGCGGTTGGTCCTCCTCGATGAGGAGTCGCAGGCAGCCGCCGCCCACCTCGTAGCGCGCGGCCGCGAGCTCGCGCGTGCTCCAGTGAGGCAGGTAGTAGGGGAGCCAGCGGCGGTCGTCGAGCGAGTCGCCGTCGAAGTTGTCCTCGAACTCGAGCTCGTACCCCGCCGGCGGGTCGCCCGAGCCTCCGGCCGCCAGCTCCTCGAGGGCGCGGTCAGGCTCGCGAAACAGCTGGTTGTGGGCCAACATGCCGTCCCTCAGCGTCCAGATGTGAGCGGTGCGGGACTCGAGGCTCACGCCGCTGCCCTTCCCGCGTGCGCGCATCGTCATGACGATCGCAACCCGGCCGTCGGGTCCCTGGATCACCCGCTCGACCACCACGTGCCAGTCCTCCCAGGCCGACTGCACGTCGTCGAAGTACTGGTGGATCCCGGCGTGACCGACGTAGCGGCCTCCGGTGATGCCCAGCATCGACTCGAACTCGATCTCCGGGTGGCAGACGGCGAGGGCGGCCGCACGGTCACCCGAGGTGATCGTCTCGGCGAAGCGCCGGGCCGCCTCCTCGCCTGCGGTGGGCATCCCGCGCAGGCTATCGCCGCCCCTGTGAGAGAGTGGCGCCGTGAATCACGCCAGCCCGTTCCCGCCGATCGGCGACTACGCGTTCCTATCCGATTGCGAGGTCTGTGCCCTCGTTGCGCCGAGCGGCGCGGTCGAGTGGCTCTGCGTCCCGCGGCCGGACTCGCCAAGCGTGTTCGGCGCCATGCTCGATCGCACGGCGGGCACCTTCGAGCTCGGCCCTTCGAGCGCCAGCGTTCCGAGCCATCGCCGCTACCTGCCCGGCAGCCTCGTGCTCGAGACGACCTGGCAGACCCCGACCGGCTGGCTGCTCGTCCACGACTGCCTCGTGATGCGGCGCTGGGAGGGAGATAAGCGGCCGGAGCACTATCGCCGGGCGCCCGGCGACTTCGCCGCCGAGGGCGTGCTGCTCCGCATAGCGACATGCATCGACGGCGACGTCGAGGTCGTGGTCAACTGCCTGCCTCACTTCGACTACGGCCGGGCGACAGGGGCCTGGACCTACTCGGGTGAGGACTACGCGCAGGCGCAGGTGACGCCGGAGGGGTCCGAGCTCACGCTCCGCCTCGCGAGCAACGTCCACCTGGGGGTGGCCGGCGCGAGGACGTACGGACACACCAAGCTGAGCGAGGGCGCGAGCGCCTTCGCCGCGCTCTCGTGGGGCAACGGCGACGGGCCCGCGACCCTGGAGGAGGCCTACGAGCGCACGTGGGGCACGGCCGGGTTCTGGCGCGACTGGTTGAAGGGCGGGAGCTTCCCCGACCACCCCTGGCGCACGTACCTGGAGCGGAGCGCGCTCACGTTGAAGGGACTCAGCTACGCGCCGACCGGAGCCATCCTCGCGGCCGGGACGACATCGCTCCCGGAGACGCCGGGCGGCGAGCGCAACTGGGACTACCGCTACACCTGGGTCCGCGACTCGGCCTTCATGCTGCGCGGGCTGCTCGCGCTGGGCTTCGAGTGGGAGGCCTACGAGTTCTTCGCCTTCCTGCTCGAGGCGGTGGCGGCGGGCCCGCTGCAGATCATGTACGGGATCGGCGGCGAGCGGGAGCTCGAGGAGAGCACCCTGGACCACCTGTCCGGCTACGAGGGAGCGCGCCCGGTCCGGATCGGGAACGGCGCCTGGAACCAGAGGCAGCACGACGTGTGGGGCATGCTGCTCGACTCGGTGCAGACGCACTCGCGCCGCCTCGGGCAGCAGCTGCCCAAGGCGGGCTGGGACCTGATCGCGGGCCTCGTCGACGACGCGGCGGCGGCGTGGAAGGAGCCCGATCGCGGCATCTGGGAGGTGCGCGGCGAGCCCAAGCAGTTCACCGCATCGAAGGTCCTGTGCTGGGTGGCGCTCGACCGAGGGGTGAAGCTGGCCGAGGCGCGCGGTGACAACGAGCGCGCGCAGCGCTGGCGGCAGCAGGCCGAGGAGATCCATGCGGATGTCTGTGAGCACGGAGTGGACGCGCGCGGCGTGTTCGTCCAGCACTACGGCGCCGATGCGCTCGACGCGTCGGCGCTCCTGATCCCGCTGATGGGCTTCCTGCCGCCCGACGACGAGCGCGTCCGCGCGACGGTCCTCGCGATCGCGGACGAGCTGACGGAGGACGGGCTCGTGCTCCGCTACCGCGTTGAGCACACCGACGACGGCCTCGAGGGCGAGGAGGGCACGTTCACGATCTGCTCGTACTGGCTCGTCGACGCGCTCTGTCAGGTCGGCGAGGGGGAGCGGGCGCGAGCGCTGTGCGAGAAGCTCCTCGCCTTCGCCAGCCCGCTGCAGCTGTACGCGGAGGAGATCGACGCCGCCAGCGGCAGGCAGCTCGGGAACTTCCCGCAGGCGTTCACCCATCTGTCGCTGATCCACGCCGTGATGAGCGTGATCGCCCTGGAGGAGGACGCTCATTGAGGGCGGCGCTGGTGGCCGCGTGCCTCGGCGCGCTCGTGGTCGCGGCGCCCGCGAGCGCTGCTGCGCCGGCGGTGTCGGGGCGTCTGCTGGTCGGCTTCGACAAGGGAGTGTCGAAGGAGCGCCAGCAGAACATCCTGGCCGCGACGGGCGGCAGGATCGGGCGCCGCTTCTCCGGCGGCATCCGCGGCGGGCGGCTGGCGGTCGTGCGCCCGCGCTCGGGCAAGGCCACGGAAGCGCTCCGGAAGCGGCTCCGGCACACCGGCGGCGTCGCCTACGCCGAGCCGGACTTCATCCTGGAGAAGTCGCAGGAGAAGATGCCGAACGACCCCTTCTACACGCTCGACTACGCGCTGACCGACAGCCCGCAGGACCACGACATCGACGCGCCGAGCGCCTGGGCGACGCGCACGGGCTGCGCCAAGGTGGCGATCCTCGACACCGGGATCGACACCGACCATCCCGACCTCGCGCCGAACGTCTACAAGAGCGACGACAAGCCGAACAACGGTAAGGACGACGACAAGAACGGCTACGTCGACGACACCTACGGCTGGAACGTCATCAAGGGGAAGGGATCGGGCGAGGACGACAACGGGCACGGCACCCACGTCAGCGGGATCGTGGCCGGACGCGGCAACAACGACAACGGCAGCTCCGGGATCTGCTGGTCGGCGAAGCTCGTCGCCGTGAAGTTCATGAACTCGAAGGGCAAGGGCTCGACCTCGGACGCGATCGACGGGATCGACTATGCCGTCAAGAACGGAGCCAAGATCGTCAACTGCTCGTTCGGCTCGAGCTCGAAGTCGAGCGCGCTGCACGACGCCGTCGACTACGCCCAGGACCACAACGTGCTGCTGGTCGTGGCCGCCGGCAACGACGGCGAGAACATCGACAAGAACCCGGTCTACCCGGCGTCGTACACGGACTCGAACATCCTCACCGTGGCGGCCTCGACCGACACCGACACGCTGGCGAGCTTCTCCAACTTCGGCTCGACCGCCGTCGACGTGGCGGCGCCGGGGGACGACATCTTCTCCACCTACCTCGGCGGCGGATACAAGTACCTGTCCGGTACCTCGATGGCGGCCCCGTACGCGGCCGGAACCGCAGCCCTGCTGCGAAAGCAGGAGTCGGACGCCACCTACGGCGAGCTACGCAAGGCAATCCGCCAGAAGGTCGACAAGCCGCCCGCGCTGAACGGCAAGGTCGCCTACGACGGCCGCCTCAACGTGCAGAAGGCGCTGGCGGCTATCCCTGGGCTGGTGGACTGAGCTCGGCGATCGCCCGCAGGACCTCCAGATTTCGATGGTCCAGGTGCTGGAACATCACGCGCTCCACCCCCGCCTCGGCCAGCGAGCTGACCAGTCGGGTGACTGCGTCGGCCCCGCCGCCGGGGATGCCGGTCATCACGGAGAGGGTGAGCGGCTCGCGGCCCTCGGCCGCACACGCCGCGGCGATCCGCTTGCGGAGCGTGCGCAGCTCCTCGGGATCCGTCGAGAGGGTGTTGTACTCGTCGGCCCAGCGGGCGGCGAGCGCGACGCTCCGCGGCCGGCCCCTGCCGCCCACGATCAGGTTGGGGTGCGGAGCACGGACGGGCTTCGGCTGCGGATCCGAGTCCTTGAGGCGGTAGTGCTCGCCCTCGAATGCGAACGGCCCTTCCGCCCACTGCCGGTGGACGATCTCGAGCTGCTCGGCGAACACGTCCATGCGCTCGCGCAGCGGCGGAAACGGAAAGCCGTAGCGCTGGTGCTCCGCCTCGTTCCAGCCGGCCCCGAGCCCGACCTCGACGCGGCCGCCCGAGATGTGGTCGACGGTCACCGCGTTCTTGGCCAGCACCGACGGGTGCCGGAACGTCGCCGGCGACACGAGCGTTCCCAGCCGGATGCGCGAGGTGACGGTCGCCAGCGCGGCGAGGGTCGCCCACGCGTCGAGCGAGCCGCGTTCCTCGGCGGCCACGACCGGCCCGTAGTGATCCGAGCGGAACAGAGCCTCGAACCCGAGCTCCTCGGTCGCGCGGGCCAGCGCCAGCCAGTCCTCCCAGGTGACGCCCTCCTGCCCCTCGATCATCACGCAGAGCCGCATCAGGCCCTCCCCTGCGCGAAGCTGCTCAGCGCCTCGCGGGCGTCCGGCTCGTCGAAGAGCCGCACGCAGTGGTGGGTCTCGCGGTCCATCGCCGCGGGCAGCAGGTCGCCGAAGCGCTCGTTCAGCATCGACTTGGTGGCCGCCAGGGCCGCTCTCGAGTTGCCGGCGAACACGCCTGCCCAGTGCTGGATGCGGCCGCTGAGGTCGCCGGGGGCGACGATCTCGGTTGCGAACCCGTGCTCGCGCGCCCATGCGGCATCGCGCTCCTCTCCGCTGAGCAGCAGCTCGCGGGTCGCGGACTCGCCCAACACCTCCGGCAGCAAGAGCGTGCCGGCGTTGCTCGCGACCAGGCCGATGCGGATCTCCGGGGTGAGCAGGCGCACGCGGTTGGTGCACAGGCGGAGGTCGCAGCTCGCGGCGAACTCGAGCGCTCCGCCCACGCAGACGCCGTCCACGGCCGCGATGGCGGGCAGGGGGGACGCGAGCACGACTCGCGTCATCCGCTGGAAGGCCTCGATCGTCGCCGCCCACGCCGCCGAGTCGGCCTCGTTCGCCGCCTGGAGGTCGTCGCCGGCGGAGAAGTGCTCGCCCGCGCCGCGCAGCACCACGCAGCTCACCTCCGGCTGGTCGGCGGCGGCCTCGACCGCGTCGGCGATGCTGGTCATCGTCTCGAGGTCCCAGGCGTTGCGGCGGGCCTGCCGGTCCCAGCTCACGACGCGGGCGGCCCCGAGGTCGGCGGTGGTTACGGTCATCGTGCGATCTCCTTCCTCAGTGCCTCCACGGCGTCCGGCAGCGCGTCTCCGCGA
>Ga0207675_100004116_pt1 | contig 14076 bp, 10 predicted proteins | sample KBSSwiS42_FD_184305 | JGI IMG/M metagenome (GOLD analysis project Ga0207675, IMG submission 184305) | Switchgrass rhizosphere microbial communities from Kellogg Biological Station, Michigan, USA - KBS Switchgrass S4-2 (SPAdes) (version 2) | ecosystem: Host-associated > Plants > Roots >... | reverse complement strand
GCGACGCGTGTGACGCGGAATCCGCCGCGAAGCAGAAGCTGCTCCATGCTCGTGCGCGTGCCGCGGTGCGCTTCCTGCGCGTTGATGGCCTCGGCCAGTTGCGGCGCGGTCTCGCGGAACACTTCATAGAGCTCGGCCATGTGCCCGGCGAGATTCGTCGTCACGACGAAGCGCGCACCGGGTCGTGCGACGCGGTGACATTCGGCGACGACGGCGCCCGGATCGTCGAAGTTGTTGATGCCGAGGTTCGAAGTGATGAGGTCGAAGGACTCGTCAGGGAACGGCATGGCGGCGGCGTCGGCCTCGCAGAGATCGACGTTGCTGATGCCGTACACCCCGATCTTGCGGCGCGCGCGATGCAATGCCTCGGGCCAGAGATCGAGTCCGGTGAAGTGCGACGACGGGCCGTGCACGAACGCGAGCTCGAAGAGCGGGAAGCCCGCGCCGCAGGCGACGTCGAGGCCGCGGATGGCGCGGCGCAGTTCGAGGTGCTCGAACAGCAGCGCGCCGAAGTGCGAGCTCCAGAAGGAGAGCTCGTCGTAGACGGTGTCGGCGAAGTCGGGATGGAGCGTCACGCGAGCGCGAACCTTCGGAGGGGTGTGTGGATCGCGCCGTTCGGATTCAGCTGGCTCGAGTAGAGCGTGACAGCCGTGACGTCGAATGGTGCGGAGCGATAGTCGTGCAGCGAGTGGGTGAAGAGATCGATCGACGCCGGCGGCCAGCGGTCGCGGATGCGCATCAGCGTCAGATGCGGCTTGAAGTCGGCCCGATCGAGGGACACGCCGTTCTTCGTGACGACCTCGCGCACGACCTCGGCGATGGCGACAAACTTGTCTTCCGGCTGCAATCCGATCCATCCGACGCGCGCGTGCCGCGGGTTCGGGAAAACGCCGGAGCCGTTCAGCGACGCATCGAAGTGCGGGACGTGTTTCAGCGCATCACAGAGCGGCGCCGCAAGCTTGTCGACGAGCGTTTCGGGTTGCTCGCCGAGGAACGCGAACGTCAGATGCTGCGACTCGGGGCGCACCCACGATGCGGCGGGCAGTCGCGGCTTCAGACGCGACACGCGCGCGTTGAGATCATCGATGACCTCCGCCGGGAAGCTCGTGGCGATGAAGAGACGCATTTGGACCGTGCGGCTGTGTGGGGATTGTATTACGTGCGGTCCGCTTGCCCGGCGAGAAACTCGGGCGTGAAGATCTCGTTGATCTTCTCCTCGGGCAGCAGCTTTCTCTCTCGCAACAGCTCGGGAATCGGTTTACCCGTCTTCGCCGACTCCTTGGCGATCTCCGCGGCCGCGGCATAGCCGATGATCGGATTGAGCGCCGTTGCGAGCGACGGGGAGCTGATGTAGTACTCCTCGCAACGCTCGCGATCCGCCTCGATGCCGCGGATGCACTTCTCGACGAACACCGGCAGAAAGTTCTTCAGGATCTCGATCGAGAACGTGATCTCGAACGCCATCAGCGGCATCATCACGTTCAGCTCGAGCTGTCCCGCCTGCGACGCGTAAGCGATCGCCGTGTCCGCTCCGACGATGTGGAAGAGCACCTGGTTCATGCACTCGAGCATCGACGGATTCACCTTGCCGGGCATGATCGAAGAGCCGGGCTGCACGGAGGGAAGGATGATCTCCGCGAGTCCGGTCTGCGGTCCGGAGGCAAGCAGGCGAAGGTCGTTCGTGATGCGCGTCAGCTCGAGCGCGAGATTGCGCAGCGCCGCGGAGACCGCGACGACCGGCAGTTGCGATTGCATCGCTTCGCGGAGATCGCTCGCCGGTTCGAGTGCGAGCTGCGTCGCTGCATTGAGATGTTTGATGACGGCGAAGCGATAGCCGCGCGGCGTGTTGATTCCGGTACCGACCGCCGTGCCGCCGATGCCGAGCTGGCGCGTCTCCGCTCCGGCGTCCGTCAGAAGCGCGATCGATCGCCGCAGCGCCGCCGCGTAGCCTTTGAATTCCTGGCCGAGCGTCACCGGAACCGCGTCCTGCAGATGCGTGCGGCCCGACTTGATCACGTCGCGGAATTGATCGCCTTTTGCGGCGAGTGCCTGCTCGAGGTTCTGGAGCTCGGGAATCAGTTGCACGAGGAGGACGACGGTGGCGATGCGCATCGCGGTCGGGAAGACGTCGTTCGTCGACTGCGACATGTTCACGTGATCGTTCGGATGCACCGGCTTGTACTCGCCGAGCTTTCCGCCCAGCGACAGGTTCGCGAGATTGGCCAGGACCTCGTTGCAGTTCATGTTGAACGAAGTGCCCGCGCCCGCCTGGAAGACGTCGACGACGAAGTGCTTTCGGTGATCGTCGAAGTTCGAGAGGACCTGATCGCACGCGCCCATGATCGCGTTGGCGATCCGCTCCTCCATCGCGCCGAGCTCGAGATTGGCCTGCGCGGCGGCGCGCTTGAGGAGGAGGAATGCGCGGATGAATTCGGGATGCTCGCGCAGTCCGCTGATCGGATAGTTCTCCACCGCGCGCTGCGTTTGCGCGCCGTAGAGCGCGTCCTCGGGGACGCGCACGTCGCCGAGAGTGTCTTTTTCGATGCGTGTCATCCTGAGCGCAGCGAAGGACCTCCGGCTTTCCGCCGGGGGATGCTTCGCTTCGCTCAGCATGACACGTGCCTCACGCCTTGAGCGCCGCGAGTTTCTCCTTCGACTCCTCATACACCTGTTTGTGCAGCGACTGCCCGTGCGCGTCCATCGTCACGATGGCCATGAAGTCTTCGACCCAGAGGTGCCAGATCGCTTCGGGAGATCCGAGGTCCATCCAGTCGACGCCGTCGACTCGCTTGACCGAGGCGGCACAGACTTGTGCGGCACCGCCGATCGCGTGCATGTAGACGGCGCCGTACTCCTTGCACGCGGCGAGCGTCTTCTCGCCCATGCCGCCTTTGCCGATCACACCGCGGATCTTGTAGTCGCGGATGACTTCCCACTGGTACGGCTCTTCGCGCGAGGAGGTCGTCGGGCCGGCGGCTTTGCACACCCACTCGTCGCCTTCCTTCACCATCACCGGACCGCAGTGGTAGATGATCTGTCCTTCGAGATCGACCGGCGGCTTCACGCCGCTGTGCAGGCGGTGGTGTACGGCATCGCGTCCGGTGTAGAGGCGGCCGCTGATCGAGACCGTGTCGCCGACGTGCAGCGTGCGGATCGTCGCTTCATCGATCGGGGTGGTGAGTTTTACCAGTGCCATCCGGTGATCGTATCGTTTTCGGGACGCCGCCGGTATGGCACAGGGCGCATGCCTGTTGGATGGTGTCGGGTGAACCGCCCGACTTCTTGATGTCCATTCAGGGGAAGAACCTGCTGTCATCCATCAGCGGCGGTCGCGGAGGGGGTGGCGGCAACAGGTCGGGGAAGAGAAGCTCGTGCCATGCCGCGTGCTGGCGCGGCGGTTTCAGCAGCGACATCGAGTGTTCCGCGCCGCAGGCCGCGAGGAAGAGTGCCGCGAGCACGAAACTCAGCACGCGTCTCATGTTCTGTTAGACGCGCGGCTTCGTTCGTGCGAAACCGGCGCTCAGTAGAGCCAGTCGGTTACGGCGCCCTGCAGATCGAGGTTTGCGCCGCGCCGGCGGTACGCCCAGCACATGTACGCGATCGACACGAAGAACGACGCGGGTAGCCGATTGAGCTTCCCGATCTTGCAGGCGAGCAGCGTCGTCTTTCCGCCGAATCCCATCGGTCCGATGCCCGATTGATTCGCTTTCTCGACGATGCGCTGCTCGAGCTCCGCGAGCTGCGGATCTTCGTTGACGTCGTCCATGGTCCGCAGGAGCTGCTCTTTCGCCTCGCCGTAGCCGGTGCCGCGGTCCCCGCCGATGCAGACGCCGAGGATGCCGGGGCCGCAGCCTTGTCCCTGCGCCTGGAGCACGCAGTCGAGGATCGCGTTCTCGACGCCTTTGAGATCGCGTCCGCCGAGGTCGGGGTGCGGGAGCGAGTACTGGGCGTTCATGTTCTCGCAGCCGCCGCCCTTGAGCATCAGTTTCACTTCGACGTACGGCTCGCGCCATTGATGGAAGTGAAAGACCGGCGAGCCCGGTCCCGTGTTGTCGCCCGTGTTCTTCCCGGTGATGCTGTCGACGCTGTTCTGCCGCAGATAGCCTTTTTTCGTCGCCTCGCGCACCGCGTCCGTCGCCACTTCTTCGAACTGCAGCTGGTCATATCCGACCGGCGTGTGGACGTAGAAGAGGATCGTCCCCGTGTCCTGACACAACGGCAGCGAGTTGTCGCGCGCGAGCCCGATGTTGCAGCCGATGACATTCAGCGCCACGTCCGCATTCGACCCCGCCTCCTCCTGCGTCCGCGCCGCCGTGACCGCCCGCACGACGTCGTCCGGCAATTGCGTGGACGTGCGGCGGATCAGTTCGAGAATGCTGTCGAAGAGAGCGGACTGCGGCTGAACTTCGCGAAGGGGTTGGGCAGTGGCGCTCATGAGTTGCTCCGGGGCGAGTATAGGTGAATTACCAGTGGATGACATGCAGCTCAGGGATCGCGTCGAACCCGCGATCGCTCGTGAGAAGAGGGAGATTATGTTGGATGCAGAGGGCGGCAATCCAGAGGTCGTTGATGCGGGCCGCGCCTGCGAGCAACTCGGATCTGCGCAGGCGTCCGTAGACGCGAGCAGTTCCCGCATCGGGATTCAGCACGGTCCACTTCTGGACGAGCTCCTCGACCTTGGCGAGATTCTCCATAACTCGCTTGGACTGCTCTGCTCCGGCGAACAGCTCACCAAGAGCAGACAACGGCAGTACGATCTCACGAGCTTCACGTAGTGATGGCGGACTCATTCGAGCGGGTCGAATGAAATCGACCGCGGCGTTCGTGTCGACGGCGAGACGATCAATCATTCCATGGAGGAAACAGTTCTTCGACTGCGCGCGCCAATGAATCGCCCGCCTCTTGGGATAAGGACCCTTCCAAAGCAAGCCATGGCCGCTCTGGATCCACAGGCGGTTTCTCGGCGAGCGTGATCTCTACCGTCTCGTCGTTCTTCACTCCCTCCAACGGTTCGACCAAACGAAGCGCATTCTCGGACGCGTCGTACTTTGCTTTGAGCACTTTCGCCATATCACCTTCAACAATACCTCGGAATCACTTCTTGCACATCGGAATGTGTTGCAAGTTTTACCGGTTTAGTACATTGAGTCCGTTTGACTCAATGTGAGGCAACACCATGAATTTCAATAAGCTTACGGTCAAGGCGCAGGAGGCCGTCGTCGAGGCGCAGAACCTCGCGCGGGGGGCTGGAAACGCGGAGCTGACCCCGAATCATCTGCTGCTGGCTCTGGTTCGGCAGGAGGGCGGGATCGTTGCGCCGATTCTGAACAAGCTCGGCGTGGTGCCGGCGGCAATCGAGGCCGAAGCCGCGGCGGAGCTCGCGAAGCTGTCGAAGGTCGGCGGCGCGTCGGCGGAGCCGATGGTCTCGCCGCAGCTGCGGAAGGTATTCGACGCGGCGTTTGCGTCCGCCGAGACGTTCAACGACGAGTACGTATCCACCGAGCATCTCCTCCTCGGCCTGACCGAGGGGAAAAACGAGATCCTCAAGCGGCACGGCGTCGTGGGCGACGCGGTGCTCAAGGCGCTGCAGTCGGTGCGCGGCACGCAGCGCGTGACCGATCAGAATCCGGAAGACAAGTATCAGGCGCTCGAGCGCTACGGGCGCGATCTGACGGCGTTCGCGCGCCGCGGCAAGCTCGATCCGGTCATCGGACGCGACGAGGAAATCCGCCGCGTGATCCAAGTGCTCTCGCGGCGCACGAAAAACAATCCGGTGCTCATCGGCGAGCCCGGCGTGGGCAAGACGGCGATCGTCGAAGGTCTCGCGCGGCGCATCATCGCGGGCGACGTCCCCGAGGGTCTGAAGAACAAGCGAGTCGTTGCCCTCGACCTCGGCGCACTGATCGCCGGCGCAAAGTACCGCGGCGAGTTCGAAGACCGCCTCAAGGCGGTGATCAAGGAAGTCGAAGAGAGCGAAGGCGAAGTGATCCTGTTCATCGACGAGCTGCACACGCTCGTCGGAGCTGGGGCGTCCGAGGGAGCGATGGACGCGTCGAACATGCTCAAGCCGGCGCTCGCGCGCGGCGAGTTGCGTGCGATCGGCGCGACGACGCTCAACGAATATCAGAAGCACATCGAGAAAGACGCGGCGCTCGAACGCCGCTTCCAGCCGGTGTACGTCGGCGAGCCGACGGTCGAGGACACGATCGCGATCCTGCGCGGACTGAAGGAGCGGTACGAAGTCCATCACAAGGTCACGATCCGCGACTCGGCGATCGTCTCCGCCGCGACGTTGTCGCATCGCTACATCACCGATCGCTTCCTTCCGGACAAGGCGATTGATCTGATCGACGAAGCCGCGTCGCGGCTGCGCATTGAGCTCACGTCGATGCCGCAGGAGATCGACGAGCTGCAGCGCCGCCTGACGCAGCTGCAGATCGAAGAGCAGGCGCTGCAGAAGGAAGAGAGCAATCCGGTCACGAAGGAGCGGCTGCAGCGCGTGCGCGCGGAGATCGCGGAGCTGCAGGAAAAGATCTCCGGGCTGAAAGCGCAGTGGGAGAGCGAGAAGCGCGTCATCACCGAGATCAATGACGTGAAGAAGCAGCTCGAGGACACGCGCGAAGCGGCGACGCGAGCGGAGCGCGAGGGCGATCTCAATCGCGCCGCGGAGCTGCGCTACGGCCAGATTCCGCAGCTCGAGAACAAGATCGAGGAAGCGACGTCGCGCCTCGCCGAGATGCAGAAGAAAGGCGCGCTGCTGCGCGAGGAAGTGACGGAAGAGGACATCGCGGAGATCGTCGCGAAGTGGACCGGCATCCCGGTCACGCGGATGCTCGAGTCGGAGATGCAGAAGCTGATTCGCATGGAGGACAACCTGCGCCGGCGCGTCGTCGGTCAGGACGAGGCGGTGCGCGCGGTTGCGAATGCGGTGCGCCGTTCACGCGCGGGCTTGCAGGACCCCAATCGTCCGATCGGCTCGTTCATCTTCATGGGTCCGACCGGCGTCGGAAAGACCGAGCTTGCTCGCGCGCTCGCGGAGTTCCTGTTCGACGACGAGAACGCGATGGTGCGCATCGACATGTCGGAGTACATGGAGCGCCACGCGGTCGCGCGTCTCATCGGCGCGCCTCCCGGGTACGTCGGCTACGAGGAGGGCGGACAGCTGACGGAGGCGATTCGCCGCCGGCCGTACGCGGTCGTGCTGTTCGACGAGATCGAGAAGGCGCATCCGGAAGTGTTCAACGTCTTCCTGCAGATCCTCGACGACGGCCGTCTGACCGATTCGAAGGGACGCGTGGTCGATTTCAAGAACAGCGTGATCATCATGACCTCGAACGTCGGCTCGCAGTACATCCACGATTACTCGAAGGGCGAGATTCCGGAAGACGACATGCAGAAGATGGTCGAGGCGGAGCTGCACCAGCGGTTCCGTCCGGAGTTCCTCAACCGCATCGACGATGTGATCGTGTTCCACTCGCTCGATCTGAATCAGATCAAGCGGATCATCGAGATCCAGCTCAAGCGGCTGGCGAAGCGGATCGAGGAGCGAGGTCTGGCGATCGAGATCAGCGACGGGGCGAAGGAGCACATCGCACGCGAGGGCTACGATCCGGCGTTCGGTGCGCGTCCACTCAAGCGCGCCCTGCAGCGCGAGATCATCGACCCGCTGGCGATCCGGCTGCTCGAAGGTGTGTTCAAGCCGGGCGATACGGTGTATGTCAACGGCACTTCGGAAGGGAAGCTGGAGCTGTCGCTCGAGCCGGAGCCAATGAGCGTGCATTGATTGCGGTTGCGCGGTCACGCAGTTACGCGGAGCCGCTGCGCAACCGCGTGACTGCGCGACCGCGTAACCGTTTAGGGAATCTGGTAAAGGCGTATCGATTTCCCGACCCGCTGCGTCGGCCGGTACGCCTTCAGCCAGTCGTATTCGTCGGTGAACGCGGTCCAGTTCTCGCCCGCGGCGACCCAGCCGCTGACTTTCGTGTTCGGCGGGAGCCATTCGGCGGGGATGCCGTGCACGTCCATGCGCGTGTTGCTGTTCATCACGATCCAGATGTGATCGATGTGCCGCTCGCGCACGACGCGGGCGAGGCGCAGCACGTCCTGTCCCCAGTCGAGATTGCTGTCGACGGCGACGTGCGCGGGGTTGCGTCCGGCGGCTTGGTTGAACCAGGCCATGTAGTCGGGATGCGCGATCGCGACTTCGATGAAGAGCCAGGCGAGCAGCGGGATCGACGAGAGCTTCAGCCGCGGGACAGCGGCCGCCGCGACGATGCAGAACGGCGCGTAGATGGGGAGGATGTGCCGCAGGCCGATGTTGAGCGAGGCCGTCATCGCAAGGAGCAGGATGGCGGCGGCGGTGAGCGCGAACGGCAATCCGCGCCTGCCCATGAAGAAGAGTCCACAGAGGAAAAGGATCAGCAGCGGCAGCGGCGTATTGAAGAAGAAGACGACCGGGAAGTAATACCACCAGCCGGTGCGGCTCTGTTTGCCGAGGAGGAAGGCGGTGTGGCCGAGACGATCGTGCAGGCGGACGCGGACGAAGCCGAGGGGCAGCGCTGGTGCGGGCAGCGGCGTGTAGGCGAGAGCGCGAGGCACGCCCGCGGCTTCGAAGAACGCCGGCGCCTCGGGATCGACGTCGACGGGTCGGCGGAAGTCGAATCGATATCCGGCCCAGCCCACGAGGAAAGCCGTGAGCAGTGCGAGCGCGATCGCGCTGACCTTCAAACGCGGGCGGCGCAGGACGACCAACACGATCGCGCAGACGGGGAAGTAAACGAGGAACGAGAGCTTCGAGAGGATGCCGAGGCCGATCGTGAAGCCGAGGAAGAGCGTGCGTTTTCGCGTTGCGTTTTCGAGGAAGAGATCGAGCGCGTAGAGCGCTAGGGGGAGCGTTGCGGCGACGGACAGGTCGGTGGTCATCAGTCCCGCGTGTCCGAGAATCGGCGGCGCGTTCGTGAAGAGGGCGACCGCGAGGATCGCGACGATGTCGCCGAATACGCGGCGCGTCCACGCGGCGATCGCGACGCAGGCAATGATCAGGAACACGAGGTTCCCCATCCGCCCGAGGGCAAGGTGTTTCTCGTATGCGTTGTTCTGGTAGAGCAACTGGTTGCCGCGATCGATCATGTTTGTGCCGGTCGGCGGCGTGAGGTGGCGCAGCGGCAGCGCGAAGAGGATGCGCGCGAGGGGCGGATGCGTCGGATCGATGCGGTACTCGCCGTCGAACCATTCGTATCCGGCGGCGAGGTGGATCGGCTCGTCGAGCGTCGCGCTGAACACGCGATAGGTCGACGCCACGCGAATGACCGCAATCAGCGTGAGCGCGGCGATGATGAAGGGTGTCATCCTGAGCCGCGAAGACGGCGAAGGATCCTTCGCTTTGCTCAGGATGACAGGTTGGGACATTCGCGACCACGGAATGTAGTACAGACGAATCGACTTGCCGACTCGTTCGTAGGGGCGGCCGCGCAGCCAGCCATACCCGACCATGCCGAAGTTGTGCTCTCCGACGGCGATCCAGCCGCTCGACGGCACGTCGCGCTGAATCTCGTAGTGCGGCGGCAATCCGAGCGCGTCGTAGTCGTGCCAGCCGGGAATCGAGACCCCGAGGCGGTCGATCTTCTTTTTGTCGGCGACGCGTTTCAAGCGCAGCACGTCCTGACCCCAATCGATGTTGCTGTCGAGCAGCAGTTGCCACGGGCGCGGTCCCGCGGCTTCGTTGAAGTACGCGAGCGTGTCGGGATGCGAGGCGATCGAGACGACGGCGTGCCAGGCGAGGAGGACGATCGCCGCGATCTTCAGGCGGTGGTGACGCAGCATCGCGATCGCCGCGGCCGCTCCGGCGACGCTCAGCGGAACATAGACCGGCATCACGTACCGCACGCCGAGCGCGAAGGGACTGGTCAGCGACACGGCGAGGATCGCCAGCGCCGCCGCCAGCGCCTCGGCCGCAACGCGCTCGCGCCGCGCGAAGAACGCGCACAGACCGAGGAGGAGCGAGGCGAGCGTCGACTTCAGCGCGAGGGCCACCGGAAAGTACCACCACCAGCCGTGCGGGCTGATCTTGCCGAATGCGAAGCCGAAGAACGGCAGGGTGGTCAGGTACATCAGTGCGCTGATGCCGACGAAGAACCGGTGCGCGGGAAGCGGCCAGTCAGCATGCCGCGCGATGAAGCTGTTGCTGGAAACGTGCTCGAGAAACCCGAGGCGGTCGACGGCAAACCCGTAGCCCGCCCAGATCACGAACGCGCAGGTGACCGCGGCGAGCGCGAAACTCGGTGCGATGCGTTTCCATGCGCGGCGCGTTTCTTCGTCGCGAAGTAAGCGAACCATGTACATCGCGACACATGCGGCGGGGACGTAGCCGATCGCGGAGAACTTGCAGAGCACCGCGACCGCGTACGCGGCGCCGAACACGATCGCACGCGCATTCGAAGGCCGTTCGAGCCAGCGGTGGAACGCGAGCAGGGAGAGTGCGACTCCGGCGGTTGCCGCGGTGTCGGTCGTGCCGAGGCCGGAGTGGGCGACGATCACCGGCTGCATCGTGAAGAGCAGCGTCGCGATCAATCCGCCGCGCGACCCAAGCTCGCGCCGGGCCCACCACCATGTTGCAAGAGATGCAAAAACGAAGAACAGGAGATTGCCGCAGCGCGCGAGCACGAGATTCGTTTGGTAGCGGTGCTTCGAATAGAAGACGTGCAGCAGTTGCTCGTTCACCGACTTCGCGGGGTCGAACTCCACGCCGCCGACCCAGGGCGCGAACGCGTTGACGAGCCGCGGGAGCGGCGGATTTTCGGGCTGATAGCTGTAGTCGTGCTGCGTGTAGATTTGCAGGCCGGCGGCGAGGTGCATCGGCTCGTCGACGGTCGCGGAGAAGAGCGTCCACGTGGAGGCGATGCGAAGCATCGTCAGCGCGATCAGCACGACCGACGCGATGTCCGCGCTTTTGCGCACGGCGCAAATCTTATGGCAGGTGATAGAGCCGGATCGAGCGCCCGATCCGCTCATACTCGTGTCCTCGGAGAGCACGCCATTCGCCTTGTGCACGTCCCATGCGATACGTGTGATCGCCGACGGCCACCCATCCGTGCAGCTCGGACCAGGGGCTCACGAAGCGATAGCCGCGGAAGCCGAGCTGGTCGTAATCGTGCTGGCCGTGCAGCGACAGGCTGATCTGCTCAATGTTCCGCGCGCGCACGACCTTCGCGAGGCGCAGCACGTCCTGCCCCCACTCGAGGTTGCTGTCGACGAGATAGCGCGACGGATCGGGAGCGGCGAAGAGGTTGAAGTAGGCCATGTAGTCGGGGTGGGCGAGGAGGGAAGCGCCGGTGTGAGCGGCGAGCAACGCGAGCGCGGCGGCGCGGACCCACTTGCGCGCGTGCTCGAGCATCGCCACGGCGGCCGCGGCGGCGGCGAGCGTGAGCGGCACGTACATCGGAAGGATGTAGCGGATGCCGAGGTCGAGATGGCTCGTCATCGCGACCGCGAGAATCGCGAGTGCAGCGGCGAGGAACCGCCGCGCTCCGAGAAGCGCGAGCACAATGGATGCGATCGTCGTTTTCAGCGCGACCGCGGCCGGGAAATACCACCAGAACCCGCGGTCGCTGACTCTGCCGAAGAGATACGCGGTCATCCCTTCCTGATTCATCGCGATCAGATTGCGGATTCCGGTGATGAACAGATCGACCGATCCCGCGTAGGTCACGAAGATGACGGCCGCGCACGTGAGCATCGCGACCGGAATGGCGATCAACGTGCGGCGCCACTCGCGGCGCACGATGTACATCGCCAGACACGCGGCAGGCACATACGCGATGCAGGAGAACTTACACGTGATGCTGAAGCCGTACGCGGCACCGAACAGCGCTGCATGTGTCAGCGTGCGCCGGTCGAGCCAGTACGCGAACGCGAGCAGCGCGAGCGCAACACCGGCCGTCGCCGCGGCGTCGTGTGTGACCAATCCCGAATATCCGAGAACGATCGGCTGCATCGTGAAGAGGAAGGTCGCGATCACTCCTCCGCGATCGCCGAGCTCGCGCCGCGCCCAGAGCCATGTCGCGATCGCGGCGAGCAGGAAGAAGACGAGGTTGCCGGCGCGTGCGATCGCGAGGTTCCGCGTGTACTGTCCGTTCGAGTAGTACACGCGCTTCATCTGCTCGACGTAGTCGATCGACGGATCGAACTTCACTCCCGCGAGCCATGGCGTGAGCGCGAAGACCAGCCGCGGCAGAGGCGGGTTCTCCAGCTGGTACGAGTAACGATGTTGTGTCAGCAGCTCGAGCCCGGCGGAAAGGTGCATCGGCTCGTCGGTGGTCGCCGAAAACGTCGTGTACGTGGAGGCAATCCGCGCCGCTCCCAAAGCGATCAGGGCGATTGCGGCAAGCGTGCTCCGGCGCATCTTTTGCCTGCATTCTCGCCGAGGAGTGAATTGAGAATGTACAAGTTGTCTTTGGCAGTTTTCATCGCACTGCTCCTGCTCGCGTGCACGCGCGAGGATGTTTCGAAAAATTCGCAGCCGACGCCCGCGCCAGCCGCCCAGGAAGTGCAACTGATCGAGTACGCGATCCGGATGCCCGACACGGTTCCGGCCGGCCGCTACGCCTTCCAGGTGGAGAACGCGGGGAAGGAGGATCACGGCTTCGAGATCGAAGGCAACGGCATCGAGCAGAAGACGGACATCCTCAAACGCGGTGACGTCACGTCGCTCGACGTCGAGCTGAAGCCGGGAACGTACACGGTCTATTGTCCGGTGAAGGGGCACAAGGAGAAGGGGATGAGGAAGACGGTGACGGTTCACCAATAGCCGTTATCGGCCGAGAACATCACCTCATACACCTTCCGCGCCCAGCTGCGTTTGCCGAACTCGACGCGCCCTTCCTGCATCAGCCACTCTTTGATCGGCAGCGTGAAGCCGGTCTTGCGGCGATGGCGGACCGCGTCGGGAAGCGGCGGGCGCGGCGCGTTCGCGAGAATCTGCTTGCCGCGCTCTTTGCGCGTGACGAGTACCGGCGCGATCTTGCGCAGCAGGTGCGCGTCGACGAGCGGCACGCGCACCTCGAGCGAGTGGGCCATGCTCGCCCAGTCCATGTCGCGCAGCAGCTGATTGCGCAGATACAGCTCGCCCACATACGGATCGCCACCGCCTCCTGACCCGAGCAGCACCGCACCTCGGGCGATGTCGCGCACATCAATGTCGCGTCGCGCGGGTCCACCTGGCGCAAGTTGCTGTACCAGGCCGTGGCCCAGGCCCTGGGCCTGCGGACAATCCTGCACCTGCACGGCAGCGGCTACGACGTCTGGCGCCACCGCGACCTCTTCGCCGAGGGGGTCTCGGCCGGGGCGCCGCCGGACTCCTTCTTCACCCAGGGGCAGGAGTGGGGATTCCCGCCGCTCCAGCCGGAGCGTCTGCGCGAGCGCGGCTACGATCACCTGATCGACTGCCTGCGCCATCACCTGGAGCACGCGGGCATCCTGCGCCTCGACCACGTGATGCAGCTCCACAGGCTGTTCTGGGTGCCGCGGGGGATGGGCGCCGCGGCGGGCGTCTACGTGCGCTATCCGGCCGAGGAGCTCTACGCCGTGCTCGCTGTGGAGAGCCACCGCCACCGCGCGATCATGGTCGGCGAGAACCTGGGCACGGTGCCGCCGGAGGTCTACGAGGGGATGGACCGCCACGAGGTGCTCGGCATGTACGTGGTGCAGTACGAGCTGCAACCGGGCAGCCAGGGCCTGCGCCCGCCGCCGGCCCGCTGCGTGGCGAGCCTCAACACCCACGACATGCCCACCTTCCAGGCTTTCCTCCAGGGGAAGGACATCGACGAGCTGCAGAGCCTCGGCTTCTTCACCCCCGAGCAGGCGCAGGCCGAGCGCGAGCGGCGGGCGGAGATCCGCCGGGCGTTGGAGGAGGCCCTGCCGCCGGAGCAGCGCGGGCGCGGCGCCGCCACCCAGGAGGCCATCCTGCGCCAGCGGCTGGAGATCCTGGCGGCGAGCCCCGCCCGCATGGTGCTGGTCAACCTGGAGGACCTCTGGCAAGAGACCGAGCCGCAGAACGTCCCGGGCACCGGCGCCGAGGCG
>Ga0207675_100004114_pt1 | contig 14079 bp, 9 predicted proteins | sample KBSSwiS42_FD_184305 | JGI IMG/M metagenome (GOLD analysis project Ga0207675, IMG submission 184305) | Switchgrass rhizosphere microbial communities from Kellogg Biological Station, Michigan, USA - KBS Switchgrass S4-2 (SPAdes) (version 2) | ecosystem: Host-associated > Plants > Roots >... | reverse complement strand
TTGTTAGTTCCAGGATCACAAGCTTGGAACCTATTCTCGCCCAGACTTTATTTGCGGTCCCACGCGAGCCTTCCGCCATTCCTTCTCGGACTTCTAAAGTTGAGAGACGAAATGCCGGAGTGAGAGAAAAGAGTGCAGCGGCAAACCCCGCGATCGCGAGTGCAAACATGAGTACCCGAAAGTTCAATCCAAGATCGTTGAGGTATGGCATACCAGCCATCATATCGGTAGGGATTAGCCCTCTTAGGATCTGCATGGCCCAATGAGAACCAATGAGACCAACGGCACCTCCCACAACAACAATCACTAAACCTTCAATCACAAACTGACGAATCAACCGAGCCCTGGTTGCACCAAGAGCTCGTCGCACTGACAACTCACGCCGGCGCGTTTCCGAACGCACGAGCAAAAGACTTGCCACGTTGATACAGGCGATAAAAAGCAACAACCCGGCGCCTCCGAGTAGTAGCAACAGAATCGGCTTAACGTCACCAGCGATTACTTCTGAAAGAGGGGCAATGGTTGCGCCCTGGTTACGATTTGAGTCTGGGTATTGAGCCTCGAGGTCTTTAGCGATGCGTACGACATCCGCGAGGGCTGCTTCCTTTGAAACACTGTCTTTGAGACGTGCGATGCCATTCAAAAAATGACAACTCCGTCTCGTAAAGCAACCACCGGTTGGATTGAGTGTGGTCCAGAATTCAGCATTCTCGGCGGGAGCGAAATGAAAGTTTTGCGGAAGTACTCCAATGATGACGAATGACGTCTCATCCAAGGTGATCGGCTGGCCGACGATCTCTTGTTTACTGCCAAAGCGCTTCTGCCAGGAGGCATAGCTTAGGATCAAAGTGCGAGGTGCTTCCGGCAAATCCTCGCCTGCAGAAAAATCTCGACCAAGCAAAGGACTAACACCGAGTGTGTGGAAAAAACCGGCACTCACACGGGCTCCGTCAATCATTTCCATTCCGGTGGCTGTCTTTACCACATTTCCGCGTTGACTATAGACGTCCATGGAATCGAAAACTCTGTTGAGCTTTTTCCAATCGAGATAGTCAGGATATGAAATGGCGGAGCGAGGGATCTCTGGGGTTGTCTCGGTTACAAAGACAAGCTGCGAAGGATTCTGATAGGGCAGGGGTTTGATGAGCGCTGCATCCACGAAAGCAAAGATGGCGACGCTCGCGGCGATGCCGAGCGCCACCATCGCCGTGGCAGTAAAAGTAAATGCTGGATTTCTTCGGAGCTGTCTGAGGGTGAAGCGTAGATCTTGCACAACGCTTTCGAGGAAGGGAATCGTAGCGCGGTCGCGGTAAGCCTCCTTTGCTTGCTCGACTCCACCTAACTTCATTACCGCGACTCTTTTCGCTTCTTGGGGGGACATGCCGGCGCGAATGTTGTCGTCGATATGCAGTTGCAGATGACTCTCGAGTTCGTCTGCGAGTTCACGTTCACCAGCGTCTTTTGAAAACATGCCTTTGAACCTCAAAGCCCACGCGCGCAGTTGTCTCATGACTGATCCTCCACAGGTTCTAGAAACCGGGCGACGATCGCTGTGGTCTGATTCCACTCTTTGGCTTCCTTTGCCAGTTGTTTGCGACCTGCGCGTGTGAGTTTGTAATACTTAGCCTTACGGTTGTTTTCAGAGACCCCCCAATCCGAAACGATCCAGCCCTCCTGCTCCAATTTGAGCAACGATGGATAGAGCGTGCCGTAATTGAGAGAGAGTCGATCGCCACTTGTCTGCTCGATACGACGCCCGATTCCGTATCCATGAAGTGGCCCGAGAGTATCGAGCGTTTTTAAAATCATGAGGGCAAGTGTTCCTTGCCAGATTTCAGTTTTGCTTGACACATTGTCCTCGAGTATTGGGTGACCTGAATTAGCGATACACGATCACACTTAGCGTTCTCCTATGGCGTGGCCATAGGATACAGCGGCTCATATGGGAATACAAGAGGAGAAGTTAGTGAAGCTGAGGGTGGTCTCGCCTTGGTGTATTAACAGATGGAGCTGGGGTTTTGTGGATAGCTTTTCCAGGAAAGCGCAACAGGCGATCCACGAAATCACACGAACTAGCACGAACAAGAGACGCAAACATTCCTTGGCGCGGACTGTTTCCAAGACCCGTCCGCGCTCAAGGGAATAACCCGAACCATTTTTTGGATAGTTTTTCTCAACTCGCGATTCAAAGCTCTTGCTAACACATCGCTGGCTTCGTGCGTCTGTACAGTGATACTTGAATGTGTTACCGGTTTTTCGGTGACATGGGCCTTACCGACTCGCTATTCTACGCGAGTGAATCGTCATTAAATCCAAGTCTTACGGGAATACTTCGCCAATCAGGAGAGATGGATAAACTCTATGAGTAGAAAAAACTTCGTATTCGTTTTTGCTGTGCTCGCGTTTCTTTCAAGTGGAACCTGGGCTCAGGTTCCCAACAAAGAGAAGGTTGTTGCTAGTACGGAACGAGCGTTCGAGAAATACACCAAGGCGTACGTCGGGCCAGCACCTGGTTGTGCCGCCGCGGTGTCACTTAATGGAGAAGTAGTATTCGAAAAGGCATTCGGACTTGCCGATATGGAGTTCAACGTTCCTAACACACCTCAAACAATTTTTGAGTCGGGCTCAGTCGCGAAACAGTTCACAGCTGCATCGCTCGTCCTCCTTCAACAAGACGGCAAGCTCAGTATCGACGACCCGGTCAGGAAGTACATTCCCGAACTCCCAGACTACGGTTCGCCACTGACGATCAGGCATCTTTTGAATCACACATCTGGTATTCGCGACTGGGGGACAGTTATGAGTCTCACAGGCGCCGGTCGAGGCGAGCGGGTAGTTAGTCAGGATCTCGCGCTTGACGTTATTACTCATCAGCGCGCACTAGACTTCACGCCTGGTTCGGAATACTCGTATTCAAACAGTGGATACAACCTTGCGGCGATCATCGTCGAGCGCGTTTCGAAACAGAAGTTCTCCGCGTTTCTCGAGGAGCGACTTTTCAAACCAATCGGGATGAAAAACAGTTCGTTGAGGGACGACTACCAGCGCATAGTTCCGGGTCGCGCCCAGGCGTATTCGCGTCAAGGCACGGGGCCGTGGCGACTCAATATGCCTTTCATGAATGTTTATGGAAACGGCGGGATGCTCACGACGGTCGGCGATTGGATGAAATGGAACGCGATGCTCGATTCGCGTTCGCTAGGCGTCCCGCTTGTTGAAGCGCTGGAAACTCGGGGAGTGCTGAATGATGGACGTAAGATCGCATATGCGCTCGGGCTCACTGTCGATACATACAAGGGATTGAAGGATGTCTCACATGGCGGCGCGACTGCCGGCTATCAAACTTTTCTTGCGCGTTATCCAGACAACAAGGTCTCAGTCGGTGTCATGTGTAACGGCACTTCACCGAGTGCAGGAGGAATCGCCGCAGGCATAACGGATGAGATCTTCGGACCCTTTTCGGCAACTTTAAAGATCGAACCAGCCAAGGTTTCAGAGGACGAGTTGAAGAAATTTGTCGGTTTGTGGCGGAGTGAAAAGACGCATGCTCCAGCACGATTCGTTGTTGAGAACGGCGTCGCGCGATGGGGCGGCGGGCGCGTTGTACCAATGGGAGGCGGACAGTTTACTTTGGGTGAGAACCAATTGAAGTTCACGTTAGGTAACGACGGAAAACCGATGCTTGCTGAAACTGTCGACTCCGATGGTGAAGTCAGACGCTACGCTGCCGAGACTACGTGGACGCCAACGCCTGAAGACCTGGCTCCACTTAAGGGAGAGTGGTTTAGCGAAGAGGCTGGAGCGACTTATAGTGTCGTTGTCGACAATGGAAAGCCGTTGATCAAACAGCGACCGTCAACGAGTTTTCCGATGCAGCCGCTTTATAAGGATCACTTTGACGTGGCGGGATACGTTGTCTGGTTTACACGGGATAAGAATGGAAAGGTGAGCGGCATGCACGTTGGAGCCTCACGCATGCGCGACATGCCGTTCGTGAAACTGAAATAGATCAGATTCCAATGGCAGACGGTTCCGAATTATCGGTTCCTTATTCGTGTAGGTTCGTGTGATTTCGTGGATCGTCGGTTATGTCCGCGAGATCGATCGATCCACGAAATCACACGAACCAACACGAAAAAAGCCTTAGGCTCACCTAACGTTTTGCCGCGCCTTCAGCATCGGCGAGCAGCTTGTCCAAAGCTTTGCGATCGAATAACCGCCCATTTGACACGACAGCATTGATTCGTTGCGTGTTCCTAATGTCCTCCAGCGGATTCGCGCCAAGCAACACCAGGTCGGCGATCTTTCCTACCTCGATCGTTCCCAGCGTTTTCTCCAGGCCAAGAAACTTCGCCGGATTAAGTGTGGCGGAACGCAAAGCTTCGACTGGGGTCAAGCCGGCGATTACCAGCAGCGCCAGTTCTTCATGCAGGCTGAAACCGGGAAAACAAAATGGATTGCCAGTATCTGTTCCAGCCAGGATTGGCACACCGGCTTTTCGCATCGTTCTGACGATCTCGAGATCTTTCTGGAAAGCTTGCTTCGCGCGCGCATTATCACCGTCAGCCCGATTAGCTATGCGCATGGACCACCTTTGCTGCAATTGTCGTGGGATATATTTGAGGCGCCCATCCCGACGAAAGTTTGCGTCTCCGAGATATGCACTGCTGCGCAGGAGGGTTAGCGTAGGGCACTGCCAAGTCTGGTTTTTAGTAAAGCGCGCGAACAATTCGGCCGCTTTCTTTTCATCGTAAGTTTCCAGCGCCGTTGCCTGAACCCGACCGCGTGCTTCTGGCGAATCTGATTTCACCAGTTTGTCTCTTAACTCCTTCTCTTTGTCAGAACATTCGATCAGAATTCCAGTCAGGTGCTCAATGCTCTTCTGTCCCGCTTCCGATGCTTCTCCCGGAGCCACCGAGAATGGAACGTGACCGACAAAAGTGATGCCTTGCTGCTTCGCTTCATCCGCAATACCGAAGTAGGCATCGCGCGGCAAAAGCGCATAGACTTTCACAAAGTCTGCGCCCCACTCCTTAACTTTTCTGACGGCCTTGCGCCCCTCCTCCTCGTTACTCACCGAAATGGAATTCGGCCAGATGGGTTCCGGTCCATCGATGATCGGACTGGCAACAACCATGCGAGGGCCTGGCAGCGAGCCCTTGGCAATCTGATCACGCCAGCGCAGTAGATCAGAATTTCCAAACATCTGCCGCACGCCTGTCACGCCATTGGCTATAAACAGCGTGAACGTGTCTCTCACGTACCAATGCACGTGCATGTCCCACAGACCGGGAATCAGGAATTGGCCGGTGGAGTCAATCACTTTCGCATCGGTCGGTAGAGAAGTACCGGCGCTTGGTCCAATTGCCGAGATGCGATCACCAGTAATCACGACAGTCATGTCGCGTTTGAGTTCTCCACTGGTAACATCGACGATATTGACGTGAGTGAAGGCTGTCGGCGCTAGAGCGCGATCGGGACTTGCCTGCGCGAGTAATAAGACGGTGGTGATTAGTACTGCACTCAGGATTAGCAGTAAAACGATGCGAAGCTTCATTGTCTGAACCAGGCAGCTCGAGCCTTCGACATTAGAGATCACCGCATTTCACGTCGCCCTTACCCGAACCAATACGAGCAAGAGACTCACGGCAATCATACATAACAAACAATCCAATCATCTTAATTAACCTTCAGATTTCTCCACAGGCATCGTGCTTGCAGTGAATTGATCGCTCCCGATAAATAAGGGATTGGCGAAATCCCTTGAACTATTAACAGACAGGGGTGTACGTAAAATCATGGCACAGACATCACAAGCAAAAGCGCAAACAATGCGGGCCGTGGCTCTCGATAAGTTTGGCGGTCCCGAGGCACTAAAAATACAAAACTTACCCATCCCCGAGATCGAAGCAGAGGAGGTGCTGATTCGGGTCGAAGCTGCCGGCGTCGGGGCATGGGATCCGTTTGAGCGTGAAGGTCGATTTGTCGAGATACTGGGAACCAAACCGACATTTCCATATGTGATTGGCACTGATGGAGCAGGCACGATCGCAGCAGTCGGCAAGGACGTAAAGAACTTCAAAGAAGGCGACCGTGTGTACGCCGCAGAACTAGGGAATCCGAAAGGAGGCTTCTACGCTCAGTACGCTGCGGTTAAGGCTGATAATGCTTCTCTAATTCCCGGACACCTGACTATTGAACAAGCCGCGGTATTGCCAACTGATGCGTTGACCGCGCTAACCGGATTGGAAAAAGTAATTGGTCTGAAATCAGGCGAGTCGTTAATGGTAGTTGGCGCGAGCGGTGGCATTGGACATCTGGCAATACAACTCGCTAAGCGTCTCGGTGCCAAAGTGTTCGCCATCGCTTCCGGTGACGACGGTTTACAGCTTGCCAAACAACTCGGAGCTGATATGGCAGTCGATGGACGTGGCGATAATGTCCTGAAGGCAGCCAGAACATTCGCCTCGAACGGACTCGATTCTGCACTTGTTACCGCGGGAGGCGAGGAAACTGATGAAGCCTTGTTAGCGATTCGCCAGGGCGGGCGAATCGCCTATCCACATGGCGTAACACCAGAGCCGACTGTTCCCGACGGTGTCGCAATTGAGGCGTACGATGGAGAGACTACCCCGGCACTCATCAAAAGACTCAACGCCCTGATCGATTCTGGTCCATTTGAAGTTCACGTGGATAGAACGTTTCGACTGGAAGAAGCCAGCAAGGCGCACGAGGCGCTCACTGAACACCATTTAGGCAAGCTTGCGTTGCGAATTGAGTGAAGATGTAGAGCGTTCGGGGCAGTAGCCCAACCGACTGTCAAGAAGGGCTCAGCGTTGGTTAGGGAGCCCTCCTTGACAGTCGGGCTACTGCCCGATGCGAAGGGACTAGTTGACGACATCGAAGTCGACCCACTGTGACGCAACCTGATCTCTTCCTTTTTCCAGTAGGTCGGTAACTACAATCTGGATCACATATCCACCTGGTGTCATTCCGGATTTCATTTGCACTACGCCGGCACCGAGCAACCGTTTTGGATCAGTTTCATCCACTGGCGTGAATGCGACTTCGTTACCTGTGAAGATTAACTTGCCATCGCGATAGAGTTTGAGCTGTGTTTTTAGTTGGGCTTTGCCGGTCTTCTTATCGACGCGGGCGTTGTAAATATTGAAGGCATAAATTAACGCCAAATCACCTTTGAAGAGTCGAACGGCAGGGTTTGCATCTGGATCAGCTTCGAGGTTAGCGCCCTCGAGTTTTTCTGCTGCTGATGGACCGGACGAACCCTTCAAATACTTGGCCAGCGGGACACCACTCAACAGAATTCCCGAGACAGTTAGTTTGTTCTTTTTAAGGTCTGGCACTTCGACAAATTGCATTGCCGAACCGATGCGTTGGGTGGCCTCGTCGCGTATCGCCAATCGCAGTTGATAGGCGCCAGGCTTCTTAATCGGTAGTGCCACTGTGTAAACAAAACCGTTCTTATTGATCCGTTCAAGATCACTGGCCGGGACAGTAATGCTCACTGGATAACCGAACTGATCCAGAACTCTTCCGTTGTCGCCGAAGGTGACCGCCGCAATATTGAACGAAGCCTTGCGCGAACCGTCAGGTTCTGTTGCGAAGGTTAGATCGCTCGCTTTAACGTGAAGAAATGATTGGAGCAGAGATCCGTTTGTATTGGTGTTGGCGAATATGGATGTGAGTTTGACTTGAATCTCCGAAGAGGTGAATGGTGAAGTCAATGCATCTTCCAATTGTTGTTTGGGGGTAAGTTTTGGTTGGGCGAGTTCGTCAGTGCGTCCATAGAAGCTATTCCTGGTTCGTACGGAATAACTTCCTTCACGCTTGATCCGCAGACTGATGTGATGAAACTTCGACTGACCATTAACTGTGGCAAACGTAGTATCGTCTGGCCGGTATCCAATCAGGTAGTAGCCTTGCTGGTCGTCGAGTATTTGCTTGATACCCAAGTTGAGGTCGTTATTGTTGCGAATGGCAAGACCACCCGTTGCGACGGAAAGATACGCCAGGCCTAGCTGCGTCTCAGTGAAAGCCTTCGTCCTCTCCGCGAGCTGTGCTGCAACCTGGTCGCTGTTTAAGTTTGAGGTTGAGTCTCCGGCTGCAAGGCCAAGAGTCTGTAACCCGCGGGCATCGATCGTGTAGAGAACAACTGCGGCTCGATTCGCAAAGTCAGTCAACTCGCGAATAACCTCAACGATTCGATCGTTGTCAAACTTGTCTTCGCGGGGGATCTTGAATCCGTCGGAGAAAAGCACTATCGATTTTCGACCAGGAAGTGGTTGGAGACCCTTGATCACATAATGCAGCGCACCCAGTGTTCCCACGGTGAACATGTCTCTTCTCAGCTGGCGGAGGTGCTTTTCTGCGTCCATGGTCTCCCTTATTACGGTGCTTTGGTGCGGAGTCTCGCGATTCAGAGTCCCCGCATCACTCATGAAAGATACTGACATCTCACCGCGTCCGATGAAATTCCATTTGACCTTTTCCACGGCTGCATAGAGTTGACGCCTGTCAGTTGTAAAAGATTGCAGCGCACCAATCCCGCCTGAGGTACGAATAATCGCGACCAGATCATCAGGTTGTAGCTGCTCATCGAGGAACTTTTGAAGAGACTTCCGCACATGAACAGAGCTCTCGAAAGAAAGGCCGAGATCGTCCACGACTAACGCAATCGTCCTTCGTACCTGTTCCGGACGCAGTTGGCGTGGAGCGAGTGGAGGTGCAGCGGCCCCGTTCCGATTGTTCGTCGGCTGGGTTATCGGTCGGGAGTTGGTTGACTCGAGATTAATGTAAGAGAGGTTGGTTATGCTGCGTAAGTTTCCATCCTCCGACAGCTCGATTTCTTCGGGTTTTAGATCAATTACTCGTTTACCCTTCTTGTCTGTGACAACGGCGTCTATTTGCACGAGGTTGGTGGTTATCTTGACTACGTCCTGCGCGTCGATGGTTCGAGGCTCTTGAACCGGCGGAGCATTGGGAGGCTGTGGCTGCTGAGGATTAGCGGTCTGCTGACCCGCCACGACTCGCATGAGTTGGCCGACCAACAAGAGTAATACCAACGTTCGTGGTGCTCGTAGTGTTGTCATGGTAGCTAAAGCTTCGTTACTCGAAACGATTCCCCGGTAAGAACGCAGGATGAAGGAAGCTGCGAAAATAATCAAACACAACAAAACTGAAGAATGCTCATCTCGCCTGAAAAAAAGATGTTGCGATGTGGCCCATGAATAGTGTAGCTTCGTTTTTGGCCGAGTTTTGCAAGGCCCATCCCACAGGGTTAATCAAAGATTTCCGCCAGAAGTTCTCCACTGAGATTTCCTTCCTTAGTTTTATCGACACTTCTGATGAAAAGGTAGCTTGTTCGCTCAGCTGAGAGTCAACAAAGTAAGTCAACTGGCATTCGCCGGCGCTCACCTCATTGAAGCCAGCTCCCGCTCGACATTGATCGACCGTATTTAAAACCGTCTTTCGGCGTTCTTTTCGATATACATCCACAAAAGTGTCGTCGGCCTCCAGGAGATGCTATGGGATTTTTTGACAGAATTACCAAATCCTTTCGAGGAAAAAATTCGGAAGCTTCAACGCACGTTGAAGAAACTTCCTTCACCAGCCGAACGCTTTATCCGCCTCCCAAGTCTTCAATAGGCGTCGCGCTGGCTGATCACCGTTCCGAGTGGACTCCTGAGCTAAGCACCACGGCAGTTGCAGTTGCTGAAAGGTCAAACCTGTCCGCAACCGCAGTTGGCCTTTTAGAACCTCCCGAAATCGATGACGCGCCAGAAATGCCAGCAGAATTTGGTGCCGGCGGAAATGATCTGTCGTTGTTCGGATCTGATCTCGACACGGATTTGGACGACGCCTTCGCATCGCTTCTGACACAAGAAACCCTGTCCGAAAGCGACGCTGTGGCTCCAGAGATCGTGGCTGAGGATCAGAGCGCAGTTGAAACACTTTTCGCTGACATTGCAGCCAACTACGCACGCCCGGTCAAGAACTTCATCTTTGAATTGAAGCGCGGAACCGCAACTAAAGATTGGACAGAGATCTGCCGACCAGCCATGAATGGCATCACGCGCGCCGCCGAGGGAATGGGTCTTAAACAGGCGGCCCAGCGCATGGTGGATTTTGAGGCCGCTCTTTCGCTCGCTCAGAACAGCGAGGAGAGACTGCTGAAGGGAGACGTACGCGATCTCATACTTTGGTGCTACGAAGACTTGATCAAGGTCATGCCGGAAGCGTTCCTGATCGGCGAAGAGGAGCAGCAGCGCGAAGGCATTATCATCGACTCGCTCCTCAAGCAGATACCGGATGTCGGCCGCGTCACGATCGACAAACTCTACCGCGCCGGCCTTACTTCACTCGATACCCTTTACCTTGCGAAGAGAGATGACCTCGCGGTTGCGACTGGCATACCTGCGTCGTTGAGTGAGCGGATCTGCGAGAAGTTTCAGGCCTATCGGACCAGGCTGGAAAACAGTCCTCGCGATCTCAATGGCGGACGTGATCGCCTGGCCCTGATGCTTGCCGAGCTCCGAAGGCACCATGAAGGGTTTCAGAATGCCTCCGCAAACGAATGGTCCAACCCGGCCCTTGCAGCAGAGAAGCGAGATTGTCGTCAGCAACGCCAGTCATGTGTTCTCTGGATCAATGTCTTGTTGGCTGAAGTTGGCGAACTGGACTTGATTAACGAACTAGAGAAACTTTCATTTGAGCGTCGCATTGAACGACTCGAAGAATACCTGGCCAGCCCGCCAGCCTCGATGTAGCGATCCAAAGACAATCTACTACTCCAGAAAGATGAGAGAAATCATGCCAGACTACTCAAGAGAGGAAGTCCTGAATAAGTGCAGCAAAGGTGAGAGCCTTGAGCGCGCCGATCTGCGGGACGTAGTACTCAATCAGGCAAACCTCGAAAACGCTAACCTGCGGCGCGCTGACCTGGAAGGCGTAAACTTCGAAGAAAGCAATCTCAAGAACGCTAACTTGGCCAACGCCAACTTGCGCGATGCATACATGGCGCACGCAAATCTGGAAGGCGCCAATTTGCAAAAGGCCGACCTTGAAGGCGCCAAATTGGATCGGGCCAACCTGCAAAACGCCGACCTGAGCCGTGCCAATCTCGAAGGCGTTTCGCTCGAAGGGGCCAACCTTAGCGGTGCACGTCTGAACTACGCGCAACTCGAGCTGGCGAACCTTGGCGGCGCGATACTTGAGCATGTCCAACTGGCGAACGCGGATCTGTCTGACGCTTATCTCGGCGGTGCGAAACTTTTCAAAGCGAATCTGCGAGATGCGCAGGTCAAGAGCGCTAACTTCGAAGAAGCGGACCTCACTGAAGCGGATTTGCGCGACGCAAACCTGAAAGGCTCCAACCTCGTCGGAGCCACGATGACGGGTGCAAAGCTGAATGGCTTGGAAGTCGATATCGAGCAACTTAGCGGCGTGGTGGCTGAGTGGGTCGACTTTTCCCAGGCAGGAGACGGTGAGACGAAATGCCCGGGCGAGTCACTAGCTCAACAGTATGAGCAGATGATGAATGGTTCGGCTCCAGTGGCAGCAGCGTCATCGTCAGATTCGAGTAAGCGCTTTTTTGGTAAGGGTGACGTGCTACGTAACGCCACGCTTGAATTCGGCGAGAAGTCTGTGGTGGAGATCGAAAGCCGTTTTGAGAATTGCTCTATTGCTCTCGGTACCGGGGCAGTTCTCACGCTGGGGAAACACGGAGTCCTGCAAGGCTGTCAAGTTGTAGGCTTCGGCGAGATAGTGATCGATGGTGAGTTCAAAGAAAACGGAAAGGCACCAGGCTTTGTAGGACCGAAGCGACTGGTTGTGGGCAAACACGGTGTCGTGAGCGGCTCGGTGCAGCAGCCACCTGAGTCGACGGAATTCGGTTTTGAAAAAGGCTGCGTCTTACGGTTGAAGATACAAAAGTAGAATAAACTAAACCCAAAGGATTAAATTCATGTCAGAAAAAACGGTCAAACAAACAATCGTCGAAAATGGCACGGAGTTCGAAGGCGTTGTGCGTTCTCAGTGCGACATTGTGGTCAGCGGACAAATTAAGGGTGACGTCACCGCCCCAACCCTAACGCTTAAACCTGAAGGCAGTGTTCGTGGCAAAGTAAAAGTGACAACTCTGAAGTCTGAAGGCTCACTCGGTGGCGAGATAGAAGCCGAGAGCGTCGAACTGTCTGGCAGCGTAAGCGATGACACTGTGATCAAAGCGGCCTCGCTCGAAGTCAAACTTAACCAGTCTGCGGGGAGCAAACTGCGTGTGAGCTTTGGCAATTGCGACCTTCAAGTTGGTGAGCCAACTGCTAAAGCTAAGCCAGAAACGCACGGCAAGAAAGAACAAGCTGGTCCGGAACTCGCTCGCGTCAATTAAGCAAGCATCTTGAGGCAAACGACATCATGTCGTTACCGCGATTGACCGTTTTGGAGCTATCCATTTAGTTGGGCGAAGTTTTCTTAGCAAACTATTTTAGAACCGAGCCCTGGTTCATCAAGACCAGGGCATTCGGTTTCCCGCCTGGAATTCCGCCGAATAGGATTCGTCGGTCCCTCCACAACTCAATCCCACCACTAGCACGCTGCGTTTCGCAGTTGAATTTCATGTCGAGGAGAACTCTGATATGAGACCTTTCAAACGTTTCAAAAACTGGCTGGTTGTTGTCTATTACGCTTGCCTGGCTTTTAGCGAGGAATATCAAAACAAGAACGATCGACAAGAGGCCAATGAACCACAAGCAAATCAAGTTACACTCGACGAGGCCCTTGCGGAGTTAGAACCGAACATCACTGCACAGCAATCAGAAGACAGCGAGGTTTTAGCCCAGCAGCAACAAGCCGCGCTTGAAATGCTCGACACGATCGCACAGGGTACGTCGGAGAAAGCTGCGCCTGTCGGTGATAGTAAGACTCCAGCTCCGGCCGCTGAACCTAAGACGAGTAAAGTGGTCCCGCCCAAACCTGTCGCAGTTTCATCTGCTCCAGTTATAGCGAGCAAACCAAATGCACAACCAACTCCACCAGTCATTTCACCAAGCGTCACACAGCAGGGAACCAACGGCGCTGCAGCTGAGCCGCAACAGACAACTGGTAAGTATCAACCGGGAGCGGTTAATGAGCAGACTGCTCAAAGACTCGCGCGACTGCTTGTCTCAGAAATTAAGCTCTACCATAAGAGCAAGACTGAAGGTGAAGATGTGGGCGACGTGAATATCTACGACATGCTAAAGGAGCCGATCGATAAATCGCGCCAGCACTATAAACAACGGATGGGAAAAACCGCGATCGAAACGATGCCCGACTACTTTCATGGAGAACTAGTACGTTCACTTTGCGGCGGCGATGCATCCCGCCTTGGCCCAAATTATCAGCCTTTGAACAAAACTGCTTAAGTTCATCGGCTCAATGCTGCAACAGCGACGAAAAGTAAGTTAGCACCTCATCTGCAAGGCGTTCGTGCCCCTTCCCATCTATTCGTTCAAGCGAAACGTTCTTGTAGCCGTGCGAATCCGCTAAGCTCATAGCCTTTTTCATCTGTGTGTGGATCGGATTACCCGGCTGACAGAATTCATCTTTTGTCCCGACAAAGTTCCGAATCGGAAGACTGACTCGCTCCGGAGCGGCCGATATCTTTGGTTCCTCAACCCATCTACCAAGGTAGTTCGGACAAACCAACGCCGCACCCCGCACAACTTCGGGATGATTAAAGAGAATTCCCCATACGGTGTGGCCACCGGCTTCGAAACCGGTAATGAAATACTTTTCTTCACCGCCATACAGCTTCACTACATCCTGCATAATCGCGCTAATCCCATCCATATCGAACTTGAATTCGCCTCCGTTCTGAATCCGGCTCCATACGTCAGCGGTGTACTTGTAGGTTGGGACACTTCGATATCCAGCACCTCCATTGGTCACAACTAACGGGGTAACAAGTATGAACGGTCGAGTTTTTCGTGCTTGAGCAAAGGCATCGGCGGCGTTTTGAAATTCTCGGTCTGCGCTTTCGATAACCACTACTACGGGCCACTTCTTCGTCGCGGTCCAACC
>Ga0207675_100004112_pt1 | contig 14082 bp, 7 predicted proteins | sample KBSSwiS42_FD_184305 | JGI IMG/M metagenome (GOLD analysis project Ga0207675, IMG submission 184305) | Switchgrass rhizosphere microbial communities from Kellogg Biological Station, Michigan, USA - KBS Switchgrass S4-2 (SPAdes) (version 2) | ecosystem: Host-associated > Plants > Roots >... | reverse complement strand
ACGTCCAGCTTTCGACGCGAACCAAGATTTTCTGCGGCTGCCCGACCAGTTTCGGCGCACCGCCCAATACCAATGTGTGCCCGGTGTGTCTGGGATTGCCGGGCGCGCTGCCAGTGCTCAATCGGCAAGCCGTCGAGCTGGCGATTCAGGCGTTCGCCCGTCTCCTTGCTCCAGGGCCACTCTTTGTCGAGCTCCGGATCGGGTCCGGTGACGCATTCGAGCGGCTGCGGCGGTAGCGTTGCGCCTGCGCTGAGCGCGAAGTCATCGCGCACCAGCGCGGCAGCGCCCGGTGTTGCAGCGCCTGGTGTTGCAGCGCTGGGCCCCGCGGGGGCGGGCGCTGACAGGACCGTGTCAGCGCTGCTGTCAGCTGCGCCGGCAGCGGGCGACGCCGCACCCCCGCCTGATGCTGCTGGTGGCTGACACGCCCAGGCACCCAGCAACAGCCCGGCCGCGACGACGCTGCGCCGCGGCTCTCCCGATCCGGCTCTCACGTTTCGACAACCCATGCGCGAAGGATATGCCTGCCACACGCTCTTGGCAGGTCCAAACGCTGACGCAGCGGGACGAGGCACGGGTGGCAGTTGGTTTACTGGGATTGACCTGAGTTGCCGCGAGAGATGGTTTTAACAGGAGTTATATAACTAACTAATAGGCACTGAGCAATTTTAGAGACCACTGACACCTACATTGACTCCAAAAAACGCACACAGTGCCCCAGAGTATCCATTAGTGTCCACAAACGTGCAGACAACCAGAGCAGGGCTTCGAGGCGGCGAGACGCGGCGGACCGATGGTGAAGGAGGGAGCAGCGTGAGCAGATTTGCGCCACGGTGGTGGTTGCAGGCGTTGGGCTTGGTGGCAGCGGGAGCCATCCTGGTCCGTTGCTCGGGCGGGACCGAGTATGTCCTGGAGGGGGTGGGAGCGGAAGCGGCGCCGCAGTTGGGCACCGCAGGCTTCCACCTGGATGTGGAAGGCGGCCTGGTCTTCAATCAGCTCACCTCGACGCTACAGTTTCCTGACAACACTTTCCAGACTCAGACTTTCGATCTGAGTCCGGACGACACCTCGATCACCATCTATCTCGGTGAGCTGCCTGCGGGCAGCGGCTACCAGGTGACGTTGTCCGCGACGTCCACCACAGGCTCCGTGTGCACGGGCACGAGCAAGTTCCGCGTCAAGCAGGACGAGACGGTGGTGGTGAACGTGGTCATGGAGTGTAGCGGCGGCATCGCCGATCCCGACGTCGGCGCCGCGGTCATCAAGGGGCAGATCATCCCGGCGACAGGCGATTGCCCGGCAGTGATCAATCGCATCGAGGTGGCCCCAGCGCGTGCCGGCATCGGAGTGCCGATCAGTGTCGAAGTGTTTCCAACCCCGGGTACGGCGCCGATCGTGAGATTCAGCGCCAATGGTGGCCAACTCAGCGTGGTCGCGCCCGCCGGTGGCGGCAACGCGCAAGGTGGTAACGCGCAGGGCGGCAACGCGCAGGGCGGCAACGCGCAAGGTGGTAACGCGCAGGGCGGCAACGCGCAGGGCGCAGCAGGAGCCAGTGGTGGCGCTGACGACGAGGACGTTGCCACCGTCTCGACCGCAGCGGGCAGTAGCACGCGCGCCACGTTCCGCTGCACGGTGGCCGGCGAGTTCGAGATCGACGCCGAGGTGATTCGCGCCGGCTGCGTCCACCATGCCGAGGCGCGTGTGAAGTGCTTCGATGACGGTACGCCCTACGTGGCCCAAGGCGGCTCCGGCGGTCAAGGCGGCTCCGGCGCTGGGACGGGCGGCGGCGCGGCAGGTATGAACAACGGTGGCGCCGCCGGTATGGGCATGGGGGGCGGCGGTTCTGGCGGAGCGCCCAACAGCAACGCCTGCACGACTTGCACGGCTGCCAATTGCCCCGCACAAGTCAGCGCCTGTCAGAACGATGCTACGTCGGCTGCCTGCCAGGAGATCCGCGTCTGTGCCAACGTGGGCACGCCGCAAAGCTGCGCCTCGAACAGCAGCTTGGACTGCTACTGCGGCACTCGCCCCGTGGCCACGTGCTTGACCTTCGGCGACAACGGCGAGTGCGCGGACGCGATCACGCGCGCCTCGGGCTGCAACGACGGGCGCGCCCCCGAGAACGTCCCGGTCTGCGTTTCCGAACGCTTTCTCGATGTCGACTTCGGGCTCGGGGACGCGTTCCAGCTGATCGCCTGTCAGCGTCGGAATTGCTCTAGCGCCTGCGCCATCGCGCCCTGATGTGCACGTCGCCAAAGCAGCAGGAGTACTCCGTCCCGCGATTCCTGCAGTCCAAACAGATGCCCGCGCGGTCCGGAGGCCGTGTTGACCCTGTGGGGCATCTACGTTACACGGACCAGGCATTTTATGCTGCTGCGGCGACACCAGGGAGGGCCGCGCGTCCGCACCACGAGCGCTCTGTGCGCCGCGGCTCTGGCGCTGGCTGTTCTACTTTCCTGCGGGCACGATCGCGTGATCGTGCCGTCGGATCGTACGCTCACCAGCGCCGCGAGTGAAGACGCCACCACCCGTTGTGGCAACGGCAAGCTGGATCGGGGGGAGTCGTGTGACGACGGCAACAGCGTCAGCCGGGACGGTTGTGATTCCACCTGTCAGCTGGAGGACGAGTGCGGCGATCAGATCGTCGGTCCGAGAGAGGAGTGCGAGCCGCCCGGCACCTCGACCTGCGACGCGCACTGTCGGCGCGTGAGCAACGCCTGCGGTAACGGCATCCTGGAGCAGTTCGAGGAGTGCGAGGACGGCAACGCGGTAGGCGGCGACGGCTGCAGCGCCGATTGTCTTTGGGAAGGCTGCGGCAATGGTCGCATCGACGTCGGCGAGGAGTGTGAGCCGCCCGGCACGACCCAGTGCGGGGCAAACTGCCGGCTACTGCCGCGTGCCGCCTGTGGCAACGGCATTCGAGAGGCCGGGGAAGAGTGTGAAGACGGCAATCAACTGAGCGGCGACGGTTGCAGCCAGGATTGCTTGATCGAGTTCTGTGGCAACGGCCGGGTCGATCCGGGAGAGTCGTGCGAGCCGCCGGACACGGACACGTGCAACGTGCGCTGCCAGACCATTCCGCCGAGCGCGCGGCGCGGCGTATGCGGCAACGGCGTCCAGGAAGCGGGCGAGGAGTGCGATGACGGCAACACGTTCGACGCCGACGGCTGCAGCGGCAGCTGTGAGCTCGAGGTGTGCGGCAATCAGCGGCTCGATCCGGGGGAATACTGCGAGCCGCCGGATACGGCCGTGTGCGACGCGCACTGCATTCCGCGGCTCCAGCGCTGCGGCGATCGGCTGATCGGCGCGGCGGAGGAGTGCGACGACGGCAACGTGCTCGACGGCGATGGCTGCTCGTCGCGTTGCGAGTTAGAGGCGTGCGGCAACGGCCGCCTCGACAGCGGGGAAGAGTGCGAGCCCCCGAGCACCAACATCTGCAATGCGTCGTGTAAGCGCATCAGCCGCTTCTGTGGCAACCGCCTCGTGGAGCCTCCGGAAGAGTGCGATGACGGCAACGTGATCCCGGGGGACGGCTGCGATCTGCGCTGCCAGCTGGAGTTCTGCGGCAACGGCAGGCTCGATGTCGGAGAAGAGTGCGAGTTGCCGGGCACGGCCGCGTGCGACGCTACCTGCCACCACATCGGGCCATGGTGCGGCGATGGCGTTCTGGATCTGGGAGAAGCCTGCGATCCACCGAACGGCGGCGATTGCAGCGCCACCTGTCAGAGCGTGACGGCGCAGGCGGCCACCGGCAGCTGCGGCAACGGTAGCGTCGGGCCGGGCGAGGAGTGCGATGACAGCAACCACTTCGACGCCGACGGCTGCAGTGCGACGTGTCTCGGCGAGGTGTGCGGCAATGGCCGCGTCGATGTCGGGGAGGAATGCGACGACGGCAATCTGGTCGCGGGCGATGGTTGCAGCGACGCTTGCCGTTCGGAAGTGTGCGGCAACGGCCGCATCGACTTCGCGCTGGAATGCGAGCCGCCGGGTTCGCAGGGCTGCTCGGCGGCGTGCCGCGCTGTCCCTCCGGAGAATGTCCCTCCGGAGAATGTCCCTCCGGAGAATGTCCCTCCGGAGAATGTCCCTGCGGCTGGCGACCCGCAGAGTCAGGGCGTGGAATCGTTCGAGCCGTCCACTGCGGCTCCAGCCCCGTCGGAGCCAGCCGCGTCCGAAGCGCCAGCAGACTTCCCCGGCAGCGCGACCGCCGGGAAATAGGGTTGCTTCTGCCCCAGCTCGTGCCCTGCCGGGATGGCTGTGGCGAGCTCGTCGATGCGAAACACGCTCGCCGGCAAGCGCAGTGACTGGCGCAGCCGATCCATCGTGCTGGGCACGAAGGGATACAGCATGATCATCAGCGTCTTGAGCACGTAGAAGCAGGAGAACAGCGCGTCCCGACGCTCGGCCTCGGGGAAGCGATCGTCGTGCGGCTTGAACTGCGTGAACAAGCTGTTGATGGTGCGCGCGTAGTTCTCGATCTCGTAGAGCAGCGCCGGATAATCGGCGCGATCCATCGATCGCACGTAGCGCTGCACGATGCGCGTGGTCTGCTGGGCGACCTTCTCGCTCACTTGCCCATCCGGTACGCGGCCCTCGAACTTGGAGTGTGCCGCGGAGATGGGTCGCTCAAAGGCCGCGTTCATCGGGCCCGCCAAAAATGCGTTGCGCTCGTCCAGCTTGGCGAAGTCGAAGCTCGACGGCTTCTCCGGTAGACCGAGCAGCGCCAGGTAGTAGCGGATCTGATCGGAGGTGTAACCCTTCTCGTCGAGCAGCTGGTCGCCGGAGTAGACGTTACCGAGCGACTTGCTCATCTTCTCCCCCTCCATGAGCAGGTGGAAACAGCCGAATACGTCCGTGAGCTGCAGATCTCCCGGCAGCGGCAGCCGGTGCGGATCGGCTTGCGTGCCGAGCCACATCGCCCCCTGCATCAGGATGTAGAAGAAGACGTTGTCCTGGCCCAGGAACTGATAGATGCGGGCCTCTGGATCGCGCCAGAACTCGGCATAGTCGGCGCGCGGCTGGCCTCGCTTCTCGAGCGCGACCTGCGTGAACGAGATGGGCGCGATGAGCGAGTCGGGCCAGACGTACAGGGTCTTGCCGATCAGGTCGGGATCGAGCTCCGGCGGGACCGGGATGCCCCAGGCGACGTCGCGTGTGATGGCACGCTTCGACCACTCGTCGGCGAGCTCACTCTCGATGCCGTGCTGCGCGAGTTGCGCGCGAGCCGTCTCCAGCTCGGGCAGGCTGCCGAACTGGAGCACCACCTGGCGGCCCTGCGCGTAGCGGCTCTTGTGCTTGGGTAAGCTGGCCTTGATCTCCTTGTAGGCCGGCTCGACCGCTCCGACCAGGCGCAGACACGGCAGCACCCGATCGAGCACGTCGCGCAACATCGAGGAGCGCCAGCTGCCCTGTTTGCTCTGGATCCAGACGCGCAGGGTCTCGGACACCTTGGACATGTCGAGCCAGAGGTGCGCCGTCTCGCGCATCTCCGGCGTGGCGTCGCTGATGGCGCTGCGCGGGCGAATCAGCTGCTCTGGCAGGTGCTGGTGACCGCAACGCTCACACTCGTCGCTGTAGGCGTCCTCGTTGTCGCACTTGGGGTTGGGGCAGCGGCCGCGCACGAAACGATCCGGCAGAAAGCGACCGATCTTTGGATCGTACCACTGCCGGGTGATGCGCTTTTCGAGCAACCCGTTGGCGTACATGCGGCGCAGGAAGTCCTGCGCGACCTGCTCGTGGATCGGGAAGCACTCGGGGCGCGAGGTACCCGAGTACACGTCGAGCCCGATCTGGTAGCGCTCGAGCGTGCGACACTGCTGGGCGTGGATGGTCGAGATGAACTCTCGGATCGGTATGCCGGCCTTGAGCGCGGAGAGCTCACTGGTGGTGCCGTGGTCATCGGTGCCGCAAACGAAGAGCACGTTCTCGCGCCCGATCAGCAGTCCCAGCCAGCGCGCGTAGATGTCCGGCGGCAGCTGCGCTCCCGCCAGGTGGCCCACGTGCAAGGGGCCATTGGCGTAGGGCATGCCGGCCGTGACCACGGCGCGCTTGGGGCGTTGAATCTGCCGCAACACGGCGGCGGCATCGAGCGGGGCTTCGGGAGGGGAGGCCACGATGTTCGTTCCTCTACTCCGCCGATTCCCGGCAGACAATCGGGATCGACGTCATTTTACAGCAGAGATGCCTGGCTGCGCGCTGAGTCGCACCGAGCTCGAACAGGCTCTCCGAGGTCGCGGCGCGAGTACGCTTGTGCAGCGCGAGCGCAGAGGCGAGACTGTGCGAAACGCATGCTGGAGACGAGGCCGCTCTGGGGCGCGCTGCGCGCGGCGCTGCTCGGGACACTCCGAGGGACACTCCTCGCTGGTGTACTGACACTGTCGTGTTCGAGCAAGCCAGCATCCGGACCGGCGAGCGACGGGGCGCCGCCGAGCTTTGCGGGACCGGCGCTCACTCCGATGGGCGCTGGGGCGGGTGGGGCTCCGAGCGTCTCGACGCCGGCCGCAGGCGGGAGCGGCGAATCGCTGCCGAACCCGAGCTTGCTGCCGGGCCCTGACAGCCCGGCGGGCATTCAACCGGAGCCGGCCTCGCCGCGCACCGACACGTTGCTCGGCCAGGGCTGGCGGTTTCTGCCAGCGGACGCGGCCGGGGCCGAACAGCCCGGCTTCGATGACACTCCGCTGCCGTGGCAGAGCGTGACCGTGCCTCACACCTGGAACGCGCTCGACGGCCAGGACGGCGGCGCCAACTACCGGCGCGGCGTGGGCTGGTATCGGTTGCACTTCGCCGGCCCCGCCGCAGCCTCGGGTCGGCGCACCTATCTGCAGTTCGACGCCGCCAACAGTGTCAGCGCCGTGTATCTCAATGGCCAGCGTCTGGGCCAGCATCGCGGCGGCTTCGCCGCGTTTCGCTACGACGCCAGCGCCGCGCTCCGGCCGGGGGACAACGTGCTCGCGGTCGAGGTCGACAACTCCGCCGTCGCAGACGTGCCCCCGCTCAGCGCCGATTTCACCTTTTTCGGCGGCTTGTATCGAGACGTGCACCTGATTTCAGTCAGTGATTTGCACGTCGATCTCGACGACGCAGGCTCGCCGGGGGTCTACCTCGAGACCAGCGACGTGAGCGCGCAGGGCGCGCAGCTGCGTGCGCGGGTGCGCGTCAGCAACGCGGCCGCCGGGGCCGCTCTGGCTCACGTCACGCTGGCGGTCGCGGACGCGGCCGGCACTGTGGTGGCCAGCTATGCGGCGGACTTGCCGCTGGCCGCCGGCGAGACGAGCGAAGTCGCGCTCGGCGGGCGCATCGATACGCCGCACCTGTGGAACGGGCGCGCCGATCCCTACCTGTACCGGGCCACCGCGCGCGTGGAAGAGGGCGCGGCGCTGGTCGACGCGGTCGCGCAACCGCTGGGCTTCCGCTCGTTCGCGGTCGATCCGAACAGCGGCTTCTCCCTGAACGGCCAGCCCCTGGACCTGCACGGAGTCAATCGACACCAGGATCGCGTCAACCTCGGCTGGGCGATCGGCAAGGCCGAGCACGACCAGGACATGGCGCTGCTGCTCGAGCTGGGCGCGACGGCGGTCCGGCTGGCGCACTATCAGCACTCGCAGTATTTTTACGAGCTCTGCGATCGCGCGGGCGTGGTGGTCTGGGCCGAGATCCCGCTCGTGGACGCGATCACCGACAGCCAGCCCTTCCGGGACAACGCGCGCCAGCAGCTGCGCGAGCTGATCCGGCAAAGCTACAATCACCCCTCGATTCTGTTCTGGGGCATCGGCAACGAGCAGCGCACGGACGACGCTGCCAGCAACGCCCTGCTGGAGGACCTGGCCGCGCTGGTCCGCACGGAGGACCCCGCGCGCCTGTCGACGTACGCGCACTGCTGCGCGAGCGACACCGGCGGGCTGCCGCAGCACGCCGACCTGAGCGCCTACAACGAGTACTTCGGCTGGTACACGGGGACCTACGATCAGTTCGGCGCCTGGGCAGACGCGCTGCATGCGGCGCGCCCCGCGGCTCGCCTCGCCCTGAGCGAGTACGGCGCGGGCGCGGCACTCAGCCAGCACCAGGATCCTCCGCAGCAACCCACTCCGGGCGGTCTGTTCCACCCCGAGGAATATCAGGCCGTGTTTCACGAGGCGCACTGGGCCGCGCTTCGGACCCGGCCCTATCTGTGGGGCAAGTTCATCTGGAACCTGTTCGACTTCGCCAGCGACGGGCGCAACGAAGGCGACAGCCCGGGGCGCAATGACAAGGGGCTGATCAGCTACGATCGCAAGACGAAGAAGGATGCTTTCTTCTGGTACAAGGCGAACTGGTCGAGTGAGCCCTTCGTCTACATCACCGGTCGGCGCTTCGAGCCGCGCACCACGGCCAGCATCGACATCAAGGTATACTCGAATTTGCCGCGCGCGAGCCTGCGCGTGAATGGGGTCGACGCCAGCGAGTTGGGCGCCAATGACCACATCTTCCGCTGGCCGGGTAGCGCGCTGCGGCAAGGCGCAAACCAGGTGGAAGTGACCGGAAAGAGCGCCGACGGCAGCTCCGTGGCCAGCGACAGCGTCACCTGGACGCGGCAATAGTACCCCCGGTAGCGTCCCGAAAGATCGGTGCAACGCAGCGGGAGCGGGGCTGACCACTCAAGCGGACGGCCCGTTTCGACGTACCGGCTGCCAAGGCAAGCAGCAGTTATGGATCGCTCGGCTGAGGCTTCTGGCGTGGTGCGACGGCGCCCCGATGGGGGAACGTGACCTACATCGGTGCCCGCAGGCGTGCCACGGCAAGCGGCCGCGAGCACTCGCGCGACTGGCGCCGCACCATCGCTGTGCTGCTCGACTACATGAACTTCTTCGGGGGCGCATACGAGAACCACCTGCGCGCCAGTCTGGATCTGAAGGCGCGCGAGCTCGGCGTGAATCTGGTCTTCTTCTTCGGCAGGGATCTGCACGAGCCGCACTTTGCCTGCCCGGCGCACAACGCCATCTTCGATTTGGTTCACCCCGATCGCATCGACGGCGTGATCGTGGTCTCGGGTGTGCTCACGAGCAGCTGCGGGGCCGAGCGGCTGCCGGCATTTCTCGAGCGCTACCGGCCGCTGCCCATGTGCAGCGTCGGCGTCTCGGTAGCCGGAGTACCGAGCCTGCTCGTCGACAACGAGCTCGGCATCAACAACGTGGTGCAGCACCTGGTGACGGTGCATGGTCACCGGCGCATCGTGTTCGTGGCGGGGCCGCCGCAAAGCCCGGAGGCGCAGGTGCGGCTCCAGGCCTATCACGATGCGCTGCGGGTGATCGGGCTGCCGGTGGCGGCGGAGCTGATCGTAGAGGGGCGATTCACGCAGCGCGGTGGCTATCTGGCATTGGAGACACTGCTGGCCGCCAAGATTTCCTTTGATGCCGTGCTGGCCGCCAACGACGACATGGCCTTCGGTGCGATTCGCGCCCTGCGCGAGCACGGCTTGCGCGTGCCGCGCGACATCGGCGTCACCGGCTTTGACGATCTGCGCTCCGCCCGCTTGAGCAGCCCTCCGTTGACCAGCGTGTCGCAGCCGTTCGACGAGATCGCCGAGCGGGCCCTGAAAATCGTGCTCGCACAGTGCGACGGCGAGGCCGTGCCCGAGCTGACTTCCTGCCCGACGCAGCTGCGGGTGCGCCGCTCGTGCGGTTGCTCGCTGGCAGCAGACACGCCGGCCTGCGCGCTGGAGGAGCCGCCCGAGACGTTGCGGCCCGCCAGCTACCTGCGCCAGAACCGGGAGGAAATCCTGGCTCAGCTCTCGAAGGTCGCGGCCTCGGGCTGGGGGGGCAAGGTGCACGACTGTGAGGCGCTGGTGGAGGCCCTGTCCCAGGAGCTCAGCGGCACCCCTGGCAGCTTGCTCAGCGCGCTCGAGGGCATGCTGGAGGCGCCGAGCGACAACCAGCGCTATCGCTCCCTGCACATGGCGATCACGCAGCTGCGCGCCAGCCTGCGCCCGGTGAGCAGCGTGGAGCTCGAGCGGCTCTGGTTCGATGCGCTCGATCTGGTCGCCTTGTCCAACACCACCGCGCAGATGCAGCACCGGCTGGACTGGGACGAGCACTACATGCAGCTGCTCTCGTTCGGCGAGTACAGCTCCGTGGCGTTCGATCGCTCCTCGCTGCGCGCAGCGCTAGCCAACGGCATCCCCAGCGTGGGCGTCAAGACCGCCTACATTTCGCGCTGGACGGACACCTCGTGGAGCGCGCTCGAACCGCTGGTGTGTCTGTGCGACGGCGAGGCGCTCGAGCCTCCGGTTTCGCAGTTCCCCGGGCAGCAGCTGTTTCCGCCCAGCTTCTCGATCGGCTCGCGCGAGCAGCGCCAGACGCTGCTCGTGTTCCCGCTGTGCGTGGACGCGCAGAGACTGGGCGTAGCGGTCTTCGAGTACACCACCGATCGCAATGTGTATTCCACGCTGCGCGATCAGATCTGTACCACGCTGCGCATCGTGGCATTGCATCAGGACCTGGTGCACCAGACGATGCTGCACGAGCGCAGCGTGCAGGAGCGCCTGGCCACCACCCACCGCATCCACTCGCTCAGCTTGCTGGCGGGCGGCGTGGCGCACGATCTGAACAACACGCTCGGCCCGGTCGTGGCATTGCCGGATCTGATCTTGCACCAGCTGGAGGCGCTCGATGCTTGCCCCAGCATGGTCCGCGATGACCTGTTGAGCATCCAGAGCGCCTCGCTGCGGGCCAGCCAGACCATCAAGGATCTGCTCACGCTCGGCCGCCAGGGTCGCATGCCGCGTCGCGCGATCGACCTGTGCCGGGTGCTCGGCAGCTGCCTCGGCCCCGAGTTCTCGCGGCCGCCGGAGACACGGCAACAGCGCTCGCGCTTGCGCCTCGTGCTACCCGAGAAGCCGGTGCTGGTGAGCGGTTCCGAGACGCATCTGGCACGCGCCGTGACCAACCTGGTGCTGAACGCGCTGGAGGCGACCGCCGGAATGGGGGACGTGGTGGTACGGGTCGCCGAACGCCATCTCGAGACGCCCCTCACCGGCTACGAGGCGGTGGATCCGGGCCATTACGCAGCGATCACGGTGTCGGATCTGGGCCATGGCATGGCGGCCGAGGATCTGGTGCGGGTCTTTGAGCCCTTCTTCAGCAAGAAGCACGTCGGGGAGCGCAGCGGCAGCGGGCTCGGGCTCGCCATCGTGCACGGCGTGGTCAAGGAACACCACGGCTTCGTCGACGTGCAGAGCCGGCTCGGCGTCGGCACCACGTTCACTCTGTATCTGCCGCTCACCCAGGAGCCGGCGCAGTCCGAGCAGCCGCGGCCCGACGCGCCGCGTGGCAGCGCGCGCATCTTGATGGTGGACGACGATCTGATCCAGCTGCGCACGGGCCAGCGCATCCTGACGCATCTGGGTTATCAGGTGACGACGCTGGAGAGTGGCCGCGAGGCGCTGGCTTTGTTGCAGCGGCGTGCGGGCGAGGAAGCCCGCGCCTTCGATCTGCTGATCCTGGACGTGCTGTTGAACGAGGAGCGCGATGGTCTCGAGGTTCTGGAGTGCGCTCGCGAGCTGTGTCCTGGGCAGAGGGCCATCCTGGTGAGCGGACACGCGCCGAGCGAACGAGCCGAGCGTGCTCGCGACCAGGGCGTGCAGTGGCTGCCCAAGCCGTTCACCCTGGAGGCGCTGGCGCGGGCGGTGAGCCTGGTCCTCGGCTCCTCGCGGGCGCCTTCCACCAGCCGCCACGCGAGCTGAAGGGCGCCGCACGCGAGTCCAAAATCAGGCGGGCCAGATCTTGCGGCCGCCGCGCGGCGGGATCACCCGGTTGATCAGCTCCCAGTCCTCACGGCTCAGCGCTGGGGCCGCGGCCGCCGCCACGTTGCTCGCCACCTGGCTGGCGTTGCGCGCGCCCGGGATGACAGTGGAGACGGCCGGATGCGCCAGCGTGAACTGCAGCGCCGCCTGGGCCAGGCTGCGCCCGCCCCGTTCCAGTCCGCGCAGCTCTGCGACCTGCGCCAGGTCGCGCCGGTAGATCGCGCTCTGGTCGGGATCGGTCAGCCACTTGCGGCGGAAATCGCCCTCGCCGAACTGGCTGTCAGCCGTGAGCTTACCCGTCAGGATGCCCATGGCGAGGGCGCCGCGCACGATCACTCCGATGCCATGGCTCGCGCAGTAGTCGAAGATGGCGCCCTCGGAGGTGCGGTTCAAGAGGCTATAGTCGATCTGCAGCGTGGCACACTGCCCGTCCTGGTTGAACGCCTGGATGTATTCGAAGTCGCTGCTGCTCATGCCGTAGGCGCGCACCTTGCCGTCGCGCTTCAACTGCTGAAAGCCCTCGATAAAGACCTCCATCGTGGGGTCGCGAAAGCTGATGTGCGACTGGATCACATCGACGTAGTCCGTCTTCAGCCGTTGCAGGTTCGACTCGACCCCCGCAATCAGCTTGGCCACGGTCTGATACGCCGTGCGGCGCTCCTGTCCATCGAAGCCGCGCCAGCCAATCTTGGTGGCCACGATGAAACGATCGCGCCGACCGCGCATGGCCTGGCCGAGCAACTCCTCGCTGTGGCCGTTGCCGTACACGTCCGAGGTGTCGAAGAACGTCACGCCCTGGTCGAGCGCGGCGTCGATTGCGCTCAGGCTCTCCGCGTCGTCCGGATGGCCCCACTCACCACCGCCCGCCGCCCACAGACCGAGCCCGATCTCGGTGACCTTGATGCCGGATTTTCCGAGGGTGCGTAGCTTCAGGCTCATGACATTCTCCCAGTTCTCTCGCGCGTGATTCGTCAGCTCGTTGCCGAGCGGAGGGGCCTCCGCACGGAGCGCGGGAAGCTAGCAGTTTCGTTCGAGCGAGGGCAGGGGACTCGGGAGTCGATTTTTTCTTCTGTGGGCGGATTTTGAAGCGGTCCCGATCGCTCGCAGCGGCGGGCGCAGTGCCGGACCGTAGGTTATGCTGCGCAAAGCTGATGACGAGACGTACGCTGTTCTCCGACCGGCCGCGATCGAGCGAGGTGCCCTCGGAAGCCGACCCGATCTCTGGGGTCGAGCAAGCTGGGGGTGACTTTGGTCGCTGGCTCACTCACGACCTGCGCCCCAAGGGAGCGCCTTCGCAGGCTCCGCCTACCGAGCGCTCGATCGAGGTGCAGAGCTTCCCGCCGCAGAGTCTGCTCGTGCCCGTGCAGGAAGAGCCCGAGCTGGCGAGCTGGCTGCTGCGCGATCTGAAGCCGCGCAGTAGCTCGCCGCCCCACGCCTATGCGCACGGCGATGCGCTGTCGCAGGCGGAGACGTTGCCCGCGCAGGCTGCCGTTTCCGAGGCAGCCGTGGTGTCCAAGGCAGCCGTGGGGTTTGACGCAGCCGCGGGGTCTGACGCAGCCCTGTCCGCTCCAGCGGCGTCGGCTCCGCTGTCGCTGGCTTCGCCGTCCGCGGAGCGGGCTGCCAACTCGCTGCTGCCGCCGGACTCGCTGGTCCCGCACGCAGTGAGCGAAGCGCCGCGAGCCCTCGCGGCCCGCTCCGAGGCGGCCCTGGACGACGACGACCTGGCCGTGCTGCCCTCGTCGCGGGCACGTCGCGCTGGGCAGCGTCGCTGGCGCCATGTTGCGGTTCTGGCGGCGCTGCTCGGAGCGCTCGCGCTCGTCTTCTGGCGTCGCTCGAGCGCAGACGCAGACGCCATGGGGGGGGGCGTGGACCCAGCGCTGAGCGCAGCCCTGGCCGCCGCTCCGCTGCCACCGCCTCCGCCGCAGCTAAAGGACGAAGACTCGGACTCTGACGATCCGCCCGCGCCCGTGCCGGCGGTGTCGCACCGAGCCAGCCCCGCTCCAGACGAGGCCGAGCTGCCCGAGCTGTCCGGCCCGCACGGGCGCCGCGCCGGCGATGCGGTCGCGCGCTTTGCGGACCTGCCGACGCCGACGCTGTCCAAGCTGGCGCGCGAGGAACGGCAGAAGGCTCGCTCGCGCGACGCCAGGGTGCGCGCTCAGAAAGCCGCCAGCAACTCGGGGCCGTGAGCGCGTTGCGGCGCTCCGCACCCTGAATCTCTGCGGGGACACCCCGCACGCCGAGTCTCTGCGGGGACACCCCGCACGCCGAGTCTCTGCGGGGACACCCCGCACGCCGAGTCTCTGCGGGACACC
>Ga0207675_100004110_pt1 | contig 14084 bp, 14 predicted proteins | sample KBSSwiS42_FD_184305 | JGI IMG/M metagenome (GOLD analysis project Ga0207675, IMG submission 184305) | Switchgrass rhizosphere microbial communities from Kellogg Biological Station, Michigan, USA - KBS Switchgrass S4-2 (SPAdes) (version 2) | ecosystem: Host-associated > Plants > Roots >... | reverse complement strand
CTGGGCGAGTCGCGTGCGCAGGTCCGGCTTCAGCACGAGCCGGTCGACGACGACCTCGATCGTGTGCTTGAACTTCTTGTCGAGCTCGATCGGCTCCTCGAGCAGCTTGACCTCGCCGTCGACCTTGACGCGGGTGAAGCCTTCCGCCCGCAGCTCCTCGAGCAGGTCCTTGAACTCGCCCTTGCGGTCGCGCACGACCGGCGCGTTGACGGTGAACCTCGTCCCCTCGGGCAGCTGGAGGATCTGGTCGACGATCGCCTCCTGGCTCTGCCCGGCGATCGGGCGGCCGCACACCGGGCAGTGCGGCTTGCCGATCCGCGCGTAGAGCAGGCGCAGGTAGTCGTAGATCTCCGTTACCGTGCCCACGGTCGAGCGCGGGTTGCGGCTCGTCGTCTTCTGGTCGATCGAGATCGCCGGGCTTAGGCCGTCGATCGAGTCCACGTCCGGCTTCTCCATCATCTGGAGGAACTGGCGGGCATAGGCGGACAGGCTCTCCACGTACCGGCGCTGGCCCTCGGCGTAGATCGTGTCGAAGGCCAGGCTCGACTTGCCGGAACCGGACAGCCCGGTGACACAGATCAGCTTCAGGCGCGGCAACCGCACCGTGACGTCCTTGAGGTTGTGCTCCCTGGCGCCGTGAACGACGAGCTCTTCCTGGCCCATAACCAAGCCAGTCTAGCGCCCCCGGAGGACGCGAACAAGCGTTCGCTTTTTCGGGTCTAGACGTCGGATCGGTCAACCGCGACCGCTCCGGCAACGGCGAACACCGCGGCGTAGGCAAGCGCGACGAGGAGGCCAGGCCAGAAGCCCAGCAGCTCGCTCGTGGAGCTACCCGCGGAGGCCACCGCCGCGATCGCGTGGCCGGGTGCGTACTGCTGGACGCCGGCGATCGACAGCACCGGCTCTCCGACCAGGAGCCAGATCAGCGCTAGGACGATGGCCGCCGTCTGGCGCCGGAAGAGCGCTCCGATCCCGATCCCGATCACGGCCGCGAGCGCGCCGGCGCCGAGGATCCCGAGGTAGGTGTCCAGCACGGTTCGGGTGGCGAGCTGGAACGGCACCGACTTCCCCTCCAGCCAGACGGCCGCGATCGACCACGTCACGACCTCTGCGAACGCGGCCACGAGCATCCCGGCGATCGCGCCGGCGATCAGCTTCGCGCCCACCACACGCTCCCGGACGGGGGTCACGAGGAAGGTGTGCGCGATCGTCCCGTGCGCGTACTCGCCTGCCGAGTCGACGATGCCGACGATCAGCGCCACGATCGCCCCGATCGCCGCGAACTGGACGATCGAGCGCTGCTCGCTCACGCCGGAGAGCTGGAGCTGCGAGGTCGAGGCAATTCGCGTCGAGGTCACGAATGCCGAAAGCCCGAGGATCATCAGCCCGAGCCAGAGGAAGAGGCGGGTCGTGGCCAGCTTGAGGAGCTCGGCGCGGACGAGTCGGATCACGCCGACCCCTCCGAGGTCAGCGCGAGGAAGACCTCTTCGAGCGTCGCCCCTTCAGCGCGCAGCTCGTGCAGGACGATGCCGGCCGCCGCGGCCACCTCCCCCACCCGCTCCGGGGTCGCCGCCACCCGGAGCTCGCCCTCGCCGACCTGGGTCGCCTCGATTCCGGCCTCGGCGAGCAGCCCGAGGAGCCTTTCGGCCTCCGGCGCGCGCACGACGGTGCCGCCGGCGGCGCGCGCGATCAAGGTCTCCAGCGGCTCCTGCGTCACGAGCCTGCCGTGGTGGATGATCACGACCTCGTCGGCGAGCTGCGCGACCTCGGCGAGAACGTGGCTCGAGATGAAGACGGTGCCGCCACCCGCCGAGAAGGCGCGTAGGAAATCGCGCAGCCATCGGATCCCCTCGGGATCGAGCCCGTTCGCCGGCTCGTCCAGTACCAGCAGCTCGGGCTGGCCGAGGAGCGCACCCGCGACGCTCAGCCGCTGGCGCATGCCCAGGGAGTACCCGCCCACCTTCCGACGCGCGGCATCGCTGAGCTCGACCTCGGCGAGGACCTCGTCCACGCGCGAGACAGGGATCGCGGCTGCGAGGGCGAGCACGCGGAGGTGGTTCCTCCCGGAGCGAGTCGGGTGGAAGCTGTCGGCCTCGAGCACGGCTCCAACCCTCCGCAGCGGCTCCCGCAGCTGCCGGTACGGCCGGCCGTCGACCCGCGCCTCGCCTGCCGTCGGCCGGACGAGCCCGAGCACCGCCCTCAGTGTGGTGGTCTTGCCCGCGCCGTTCGGGCCGAGAAATCCCGTGACCCGCCCGGCCGGCACCGAGAAGCTCAGGTCGTCGACGGCGACCGTCGAGCCGTATCGCTTCGTCAGCCCCCGCACCTCGATCGGAGGCTGCTCGGGCATCAACCGGCGAGTTGCTCGACGAGCCGGTACACGCTGCGGGGCTGCGGCACGTGGTCGATCTCGAGCGGGCCGGCGACGAGCGTGCCGTAGCCGAGGATCCGCCCGGGCAGGCTCTGCTCGAGCTCGAGGTTCTCGACCGAGCGCAGCCGTACCGCGGAGGCTCTGCGCCGCAGCGTTCCGTCCACGACGAACAGCTTCTCCGTGGTGATCACGAAGTGTGCGCGCTCCCAGCGCCAGACGGCGCGAAGACACACGAGCGCCGAGATCACCACCAGGATCGCTCCGGGAAGCGCCAACGGCAACGGCTGGGTGAGCAGGATGCCCCCGACCGCCGCCAGCACGATCGCCTCGGCGAGGGGTCGCGCGAGCACGGCGCCGTGGCGACGGGCGTCGAAGCAGACCTCTTCGTGGTCATCCGCGAGCATCAATCCGCTCGCTTCGGCGGGCCGGGCGCCGCTCCTGCCGAGTGTTTGCATGGCTCGACGCATGGCGAGAACGCCTCAAGATGAGCGAAACCGCCCGCCGTACCTTCGTCTCCACTGTGATCGTCGTGGCCGTCGTCGCGATCTCGCTCGCCCTTTGGAAGCTGAAGCTCGTGATCGCCCTCGTCTTCCTCGGCTTCATCGTCGCAGCGGCCATGCGCCCGGGCGTCGAACGCCTCGCCGAGCACCGCATTCCGCGAGCGGTGGGCGTGGGGTTGCACTACCTCGCCGTCGTCGGGGCGATCGGGCTGCTGCTCTGGCTGGCCGTCCCGCGCGCGATCGACCAGGTCGACCAGGCTCTCGGCGGCGTGCCAACCTCCCAGCAGGAGCTGAAGCAGAAGGCGAAGCACTCGACGGGGTTCAAGCACCAGTTCTTCGTCGGTCTGCAGAAGCGGCTCAACAAGCTGCCTTCCGCCGGCAGCGTCGTCCACCGGACGGTCTCGATCGGACGCAAGGCCGTCGAGGCGATCGTCGGCATCTTCTTCGTCTTCGCGACCGCGGCTTACTGGATCTTCGAGCGAGAGCGCGCAATGGGCTTTGTCAACTCGCTGTTACCGCGGAAGCACCAGCGTGTCGTCCACGACACCTGGGAGCTGATCGACGCCAAGCTCGGCGCCTACGTCCGAGGAACGCTGCTGCTCGTCGCCTTCGTCGCAACGGTTCTCTCGCTGTCCTTCTGGGCCATCGGCGTGCCCTTCTGGCTCCTGCTCGGCGTGTTCGCGGGCGTTGTCGAGATCGTGCCGGTGATCGGGCCGCTGCTCGCGGGCGTCGTTGCGGTGGGCGTCGGCTTCACCGACTCGTGGCAGGTCGCCCTCTACGCCGGCATCGCCGTCGTGGTGGTGCGACAGTTCGAGGACTACATCGTGATCCCCCGGGTGATGGGTCACGTCACCGGGCTTTCGCCCCTACTCGTGCTCGTGTCGGTCAGCGCGATCGGACTGCTGTTCGGCGGCTTCTACGTGCTCATGGCAACGCCGTTCGTCGCCCTGATCGCGACGCTCGTCGACGTAATCGTGCGAGACAAGAACCCGGCGGAGGAGGACGTGCCGACCGTGCTGTTCGCGAAGGAGTCCTAGGCTTTCCGCCAGCGGCCGAAGATCAGGCCGCCGAGGGTGAAGCCCAGACCGAAGGTGCCGACGGAGAACGCGCCGATCGCGACGGCCTTGCGCCACGACGAGAGGCGCTCCCACCGGCCGATCGCCTCCTGTTCTTCGGTCGTCAGCGGTTCGCCGCGACGCTGCTTGCGCATGGCGCCGCCGGCTCGCAAACCGAGGTAGAGGTCGTCGAAGATCTCGGTGGATTCGTCGGCCATGATTTCAGTGTATAGCCTGCTTCGCCGTTCTCTATGCGCCTCCTCCACATCTCCGATCTGCACGTCGGCAGCGCCGAAACACCCCAGGTGCAGGGAAGTCTCGAGCCTCTGATCGAGCGGGTCGGACCGGAGCTGATCGTGGTCACGGGAGACCTCACGCACCGCGGCCGGCGCGACCAGCACGAGCGTGCGGCTGCCTTCCTGCGAGGGCTCGACCGACCCCTGCTCGTGATCCCCGGGAACCATGACATCCCCTACACCTTCCCCGCCCGCTTCACGCGGCCCTTCGCCGAATTCGAGCGCCAGTGGGAGAGCGCGGAGCCCGTTCACGGCGCCGACGGTCTCTACGTCGTCGGCCTCAACTCGGTGCGGCCCTGGCGGCACCAGTCCGGCGGGATCCGCCGCTCGCAGATCGCGCGGACGAGAGAACTGCTGGCCCGCGCGCCCGACGACGCGCTCAAGGTCGTCGCGCTCCATCACCACCTGGTCGGGGCGCCGTGGCGATCGCGGAAGAAGCCCGTGTCCCGCCGCTCCGAGGTGCTGGCCGGCCTCGTCGACGCCGGTGCCGAGCTGATCCTCGCCGGGCACATCCACCAGGCGGCGGTCAGCGAGCGCCACGAGTTCGAGGTGGGGCACAACGGCTTGCGGGGAGTGACGGTCTCGATCGCGCCGGGCCTGGGACAGCCGCGGCCCAACCGGCGCGGCGAGGCGCGAGGCCTCCACGTCTACGAGGCGCGCCCCGACTCGCTCGTCGTCCAAACCTACGTCTGGCGCGACGACGACTGGGGACTCACTGCTACGCGACGCTTTCCGCGAGGCCGATCGCCGCTACGGATCGAGCCCGCGTAGGTCGTTACATCCGCGCGAGCAGCTCGGCCTTCTTGCGCTCGAAGTCCTCGGGCGTGATCACGCCCTCGTCGCGCAACTCACCGAGCCTCCGCAGCTGCTCGGAGACGTCATCGGGCTCGGAGGCGCTCTTGGGGGGCGACCCGAAGGTCGCCGCCGGCCCGCGCCGGTCGCGCCCCGGGGGCGGCTTGTGCGCGTCCGGCCCGGTGATCGGCCGGTGCTGGACGAAGTGGCGGTAGGCGATCACGAGCAGCGAGGCGGCGATGATGGAGAGCAGCCAGGCGGAGAACGCCGTGCCCGAGTCGATCCCCCGGCCGAATGCCGTCACCGCGATCCCGCTCCCGATCAGCGAGCCAACGAGGCCGAACAGCGTCGTCATCCAGATCGGCATCGGATCCGGGCCCGGCACCGCCCAGCGGGCGAGGCCGCCGATGACGAAGCCGATGATCAGGGCCTGGATGATCGCGCCGATCACGGCGAAAAGCTTACGCGCGTGCTTCGCCTACGCCGGCGCTTCCGCGGCGGCCTGGAGCTCGCGCCGTAGCTCCTTGATCTCGTCGCGAAGCTTCGCGGCGTACTCGAACCTGAGCTCCTCCGCCGCGGCGAACATCTCTTCCTCGAGCGTGACCACGAGCCGCTCGAGTTCGGCCGGCGCCATGCCCTCGACCTCGGCACGACCCCTGCGACGCCGCCCGGGAACCGTGGGCGACTCGAGCGAAAGGAACTCGGCGATGTCCGAGACGCCCTTGACGATCGACTCCGGCGTGATCTCGTTCTCCTCGTTGTAGGCCGCCTGCTTGGCGCGCCGGCGGTTCGTCTCCTCCAACGCGCCCTGGATCGCCTCCGTCAGCTTGTCGGCGTAGAGCAGCACCTTGCCGTTGACGTTGCGCGCGGCGCGGCCGATCGTCTGGATCAGAGCGGTCTTCCCGCGCAGGAAGCCCTCCTTGTCGGCGTCGAGGACGGCCACGAGCGAGACCTCGGGCAGGTCGAGGCCTTCCCGCAGGAGGTTGACGCCGACGAGCACGTCGTACTCGCCGAGCCGCAGCTCGCGGATGATCTGGATCCGCTCGAGCGTGTCCACCTCGGAGTGCAGGTACCTCGCCTTCACGCCCGACTCGAGCAGGTAGTCCGTCAGGTCCTCGGCCATCTTCTTGGTCAGCGTCGTGACGAGCGTGCGCTCGCCCGCCTGTTCGCGCTTCCGGATCTCGTTCAGGAGGTCGTCGATCTGGTTCTTCGTCGCGCGCAGCTCGACCTCGGGGTCGACGATGCCGGTCGGGCGGACGAGCTGCTCGGCCACCCGCGTCGAGTGGCGCAGCTCGAATGCGCCCGGCGTTGCGGACACGAACACGAGCTGCGGCACCTTCTCGAGGAACTCGTCGAAGCGAAGCGGCCGGTTGTCCAGCGCCGACGGCAAGCGGAACCCGTGGTCGACCAGCGTCTCCTTCCGCGACCGGTCCCCTTCGTACATGCCGCCCAGCTGGGGCACGGTCTGGTGGGACTCGTCCACCATGACGACGAAGTCCGACGGGAAGAAGTCGAGCAGCGTGTGCGGCGCCGAGCCCGGCGGGCGACCGTCGAGGTGACGCGAGTAGTTCTCGATCCCGTTGCAGAAGCCGAGCTCCTGCATCATCTCGAGGTCGTACTCGGTGCGCTGCCGCAGCCGGTGTGCCTCGAGCATCTTCCCCTCCGACTCGAACTGCTTGACCTGCTCCTCGAGCTCGTGGCGGATCTGCTCGGAGGCGCGCTCGATCGTCGGCTTCGAGGTCACGTACTGCGTCGCCGGGAAGAGCGCGAGGTGGTCGAGCTTGCCGTAGACCTCGCCCGTCAACGGGTCGAAGTGCGTGATCTGCTCGACCTCGTCGCCGAAGAACGAGATCCGGTACGCCGACTCCAGGTGCGCCGGCTGCACCTCGACCACGTCGCCCTTGACGCGGAACTTGCCCCTGCCGAGCAGGGTGTCGTTGCGGACGTACTGGATGTCGATCAGCTTGCGCAGCACGAGGTCACGGTCCTGCTCCTCGCCCTGGTTCAGCAGCACGACCCGCTTCTCGTACTCCTCGGGCGAGCCGAGGCCGTAGATGGCGGAGACCGACGCAACGATGATCACGTCGCGGCGCGAGAGCAGCGCGGCCGTCGCGGCATGGCGAAGGCGGTCGATGTCGTCGTTTCGCGACGAGTCTTTCTCGATGTAGAGATCGGCTTGCGGGACGTACGCCTCGGGCTGGTAGTAGTCGTAGTAGGAGACGAAGTACTCGACCGCGTTGTCGGGAAAGAACTCGCGCAGCTCGTTGCAAAGCTGCGCGGCGAGCGTCTTGTTGTGCGCGATCAGGAGCGTCGGCCGCTGGGTTTGCTCGACGATCCACGCCATCGTCGCCGTCTTGCCCGTTCCGGTGGCGCCTAGGAGGGTCTGGAAGCGGTCGCCTGCCTCGATTCCCTCGGAGAGCTCGGCGATCGCCTGCGGCTGGTCGGCCATCGGCGAATACGCCTCAGAGGTTTTGAACTCCGTCATCGAGCGAAGAGGCTACCCGGTGACTACGTCCAGACCGATGGGCTTGCAAGCCAGCGTGTTGAACGGCCGCGCCGGCCAAGCCGGCACAGCCTCCTGGTCGGCGCCGCCAAGTCGGCGCCTTAGCTAGCGACGATGAACCGCCTCTCCGACCGACCGCCCTACGGGTCCTGTGGGGCGATCGTCGGCTCCTCGCGGGCCTGCTGCCGGGCTCGCAACGACGCAGATCCTGGCTCCGCGGTTCGGCCGCCCTCTGACCTGCTCGCTCGGCGCCGCGGCGGTGAACGACTTCCTCCAAGCCGGTTTCATGCCGCTCACCAGGAAGGCGAACTAGGTAGCCGGAGCCAGCTCGACCCTGCGCCGGCCCAGCTCGCGAGCCGAGGCGACCGCGACCACCGCCATCGTGGCGGTCTGCACCGCCGCGAAGCCGATCAGGACAGGTGCCGTCCCGTACGCATCGAGTACCGGGCCCACGACGAACAGCCCAAGCGGGTTGACCACCGCCCAGCCGACCATCGCCGTGGTGAGGACGTTCGGCCGTAGCGCCGGCGGCACCCGCAGGGTCGTGATCGCATGCAGGCTCGGATTGACCAGGCCGTTGGCGACCCCCGAGGCGAGGATCAGGGCGCAGAGGGCGACCGCGGAAAGCGGCAGCCAGAGCAGCCACAGCGGCGCCGCCTGTCCGAGAGCGCACACCGCGATCACCGCAAGACCCTCGAAGCGACGCGTGAGGAAGCGGAAGGAGATCGCGTTTCCGATCACCGCGCCGACGCCGAACGAGGCGATCAGTGCGCCCGCGATCAGCGGCTCGTGCCCGAACCGCGACAGCACCAGCACCGGAACGGCGACGAAGAAGGCCGTCCACGCGGCATCGCCCACCCAGAATGTCGGCCACCAGACGCGAAGCAGCGGGTCGCGCGCGATGAAACGAATGCCCGCTTTGAGACTACGGTCCTCGGATTGCTGAGCGACCGGCGGCCGCCGCGGCACGAAGCCCGCGACGAGTGCGACCGAGACGACGTAGGTCGCGGCGTCCACCAGCAGCACCGAGGTCGCCCCGATCAGGCCGATCAGCACACCGGCCAGGGCCGGCCCTGCGAGCAACGTCGTCCTGTTGGCGGCCTGGAAGAGCGCGTTGGCCTCGGTGACCTGTTGCTCGCCTTCCCCGAGCAGCTCGGGCACGATCACCTTTTGCGCCGCGAAACTCGGGGCAGCCAGCGCGCCCAGACAGAACGCGACGGCGATCAAGATCGGGAGCGACAGCCCACCGCTCCAGTGCAAGACCGGGATCACTGTCATCAGGGGGGCCCGCGCGCCGTCGCAGAGCATCATGGTTCGACGCGCGCCCAGGCGGCCGAGGACCCGACCGCCCGGGAAGCCGAGCAGCGCCAGCCCGATCACCTCGGCCGCCACGACGTACGTGGTCTGCGTCGCCGAGTGGGTGGTGACGATCACGAACCACGGCAGCGCGAGCCAGGTCATCTGCGCGCCCGTGGTCGAGATCACCTCGGCCGCGAGCAGCGCGACGAGCGCCCGGTTACGCAGAAGAGCCGTCCGGCTCACGCGCGCACGACCTCGACGTCGCCGCTCATCGCCGTCACCTGGAGCTCGACCAGCGGCCCGTCGTCGCCGGCCGCGTCGTCGCCCAGCTCGAGCTCCGAGGAGACCTCGCCGCTCATCGAGCGCGCGTCGATGTAGATCCGCGAGCCTTGCTTGATCCCGACGAGGATGTCGCCCGAGGCGGAGGTGAGATCGACCCGCCCCTCGGCCACGCTGCGTACCTCCTGGTCACCGGAGGCGGTCCGCACCTTGACGCTGCCGCCCACCTCCCCGAGCTCGACGTCTCCCGAGGCGTTGTCGACGTGGGCCTCGCCGTCGACCCGGCCGACCTCGACGTCGCCGCTCGCAACCTTGGCGTCGAGCGACTCGACGAGCTCCAGTACGACGTCGCCGGAGGCGCTCTTCACCTCCGCCGCGCCGAGCCGCCCGCGGCTGCGCAGGTCGCCCGAAGCCGTCTTCGCGCGGAGCGCGGAGCCCTCGGGGGCTTGCACGCGCAGGCGAACCTCGGCCTTCGAGCGCTTGACCTTCACGGTCAGCTCGTCGCCGCGCAGCTCGACCTGCGCGTCCTCGACCGCGGCCTCGTTGCCGCTCAGGGTTTCGAGCTCCACGACTGCCTCGGTGATCGGTGCCGCCTCGACCTCGATCTCGCCGGCAGGAATCGAGAGCTCGAGCCGCAGCGGCCCGGGTGCCGGAAACGTCTCGACCCTCATCGCTTCTTCCTGGGCGGCCGCGGAGGCCGCCGGTCGACCTTGACCTCGAGATGCCCAAAGGGGCCCGTGAAGAACGTCATCGCAACTCCTCCCTCTAGCTCTTGCCGTAGCCGGTCAGGCGTCTGCCCGACTGGCGCCGTGGCGGGCTGGACACGCTTCGTGCGAGCGCGCGGACGAGCCAGGCGTTGACCGAGACCCCCTCGCGGGTGGCCGCAGCCTCGATGCCCGCCTTCAGCCCCTCGGGCAGGCGGAGGGTGATCCGGGCGCTGAGCCCCTCTTCCCCCGCCGGCGCCGGAGCGGCCTCGGGCGACTCGACGTAGACGAGGCTCGGCTCCTGCCCCGCCAGGCGCACCTCGACGTGGCCCGACGGAAGCTGTGCGGAGAGCTCGAGCGCCGCCTCAGAGAGCACGTCCAGGAACCGCAGCCCCGCTGCGGAGCGAAGCGCTCCGCTTAGGCGGGCTGCCGCGGCCTGCGACTCCTCGTCGCCGAGCGCCGCCAGCGAGGCGAGCTCGGCTTCGAGTGCGTCGATGAAGCGTTCCAACTGCACGGTGACATCATTATGACATCACTCACGCATCTGTCAAGTGTCATGGTGACTCGTACAGCTGTGAGCGGTAACCGCGGCGGTAGAGGGTCTTCAGGTGCTCGACCCGCTTGACGTAGTGCCTCGTCTCGGCGAAGGCGATCCCCTTCCCCTCCGCCCGCCAGCGGTCGACGTTGTCCTGCCCTGCGTTGTACGCCGCGAGAGCCGTGCGCTCGTCGCCGTACTTGTCGAGCAAGTGCCGCAGGTACCACGAGCCGTAGCGAACGTTGATCTCCGGGTCGTCCAAATCCGAGACTCGGAAACGTGAGCCGCCCGTGTGGAGCGCGATTCCCTTCGCCGTATCCGGCAGCAGCTGCATCAGGCCGATCGCGCCCGAGCTGGACCGGGCGTTCGCGTCGAACTTGCTCTCCGCGTAGATGACTCCCGCCAGGAAGGCGGGGTCGAGCCGGTAGTTGCGCGCGTGCCCGCGCACGATCGCGTCGTACTGAAGCGGGTAGCGGATCCGGATGTACCAAGCCGGCTCGGTCGAGTTGACGTAGGCGAAGACGGCCCCGAGCGCGGCGCCGACGAGCAGGACCACGAGCAGCTTCTTCACTCGGCTCTCGCCCCGAGCTCGCTCATCACCTCGCCCACGAACGCGTCGAGCTCGTCGAGCGACCCGTCGTTGACGAAGGCGAAGTCGGCCTGCGCAACCTTGACCGAGTCGGGCAGCAGGCGCGACTCTCGGTCGTCGGTCGCCACGGTGGCGCGGGCGGACAAAACTGCAGGCGGCGCGGTCACCACCACGACGACGTCGAATCGATCCTGGCCCCCGACCTCGTAGAGCAGCGGCACCTCCGTCGCGGTCACCGGCGGAGGGTCCGGCAGCTCGGCGACCTGCTCGCGCCAGTCCAGGTACTCCTGGACCACCAGCGGGTGCAGCAGCGCCTCGAGCCATTCGAGCGCCTCGTTGTCGGCGAACACGATCTCCGCGATCTTCGTGCGGTCGATCTGGCCCGCCTCGTCGAGGATCCGGTCGCCGAACCGCCCGGTCAGCGCCTTGCCCACAGCCGGGTCGTCACGAAGCAGGCGATGGACGATCTCGTCGCTGGAGACGACGGCCGCTCCGTAGCGTGCAAACGCGGCGAGTGCCTCGCTCTTGCCGGCTCCGATGCCGCCGGTGATGGCGACGGCGACCGGTCTCGCCAAGATCAGTCGGGTGAGGCTGGAGGCTCGCCCTCGGAGTCGCCGGGGCCCTGCTCGTCCGGCGCAACCGCGTCGGCCTCGATGCTCGCGTCGGCCTGCTCGGGAGCCGGCTCCTCTGCCGGCGCGGGGGGCTCCTCCGTCTCCGCTTCGGCGTCTGCTTCCTCCACCGGGGGCGCCTCGTCGGCGGGCGGCGTCTCAGGGGTCGGCGGCACGTCGGCCTCGACAGCCTCGGCCTGCAGCTCGGCGCCCTCGGGGAAGACCTCCTCGGAGAGCCCGAGGTTCGGCGTCCCTTCGACGGCCTCAGAGTCGTCTGCGCGCTCGGTGACACCGCCGCCTTCGACCCGCTTAAGGGAGAGCGACAGTCGGCGCCGCTCGGCGTCGACCTCGATGATCCGCGCCTTGACGAGATCGCCTTGCGAGACGACCTCGCGCGGGTTTTCGACGTGGTGCTGAGCAAGCTCGGAGATGTGCACCAGCCCCTCTACCCCGGGCATGATCTCGACGAAGGCGCCGAAGGTGACGACCTTCGTGACCTTGCCCTCGACCTCGTCGCCTTCGTGGTAGGTCTCCAGCACCTGCTGCCACGGATCCGACTGCGTCTGCTTGAGCCCGAGCGAGATGCGCTGGCGCTCGCGGTCGATGTCGAGCACCTTCACCTTCACGTCCTGACCGATCTCGAGCACCTCCGACGGATGGTTGACGTGGCTCCAGGAGAGCTCGGAGATGTGGATCAAGCCGTCCATTCCGTCCAGGTCGACGAACGCGCCGAAGTCGACGATGTTGGAGATCTGGCCGTCGACGACGTCGCCCGGGTTGAGCCGGTCGAGAATCGCCTGGCGCATCTCCTTGCGCTCGTCCTCGAGCACGGCCCGGCGCGAGAGCACCACGTTGTTGCGCGAGCGGTTGAGCTCGATCACCTTGCAGCGCAGCTCCTGGCCGAGGAACTCGTCCAGGTCCTGCACGCGGCGGATGTCCACGAGGGAGGCGGGCAGGAAGCCGCGCACGCCCAGGTCGAGGATGAGACCGCCCTTGACGACCTCGATCACCTTCCCGTCGACCGGCTCGCCCGATTCAGCTGCCCGCTCGATCGCCTTCCAGGCCATCTCGAAGCGGGCGCGCTTCTTCGACAGGATCAGGCGCCCCTCGGCGTCCTCCTTGGTGAGGACGAGCGCGTCGATCTCGTCGCCCAGGCTGACCTCGTCGGCAGGGTTGACGGAGCGCCTGATCGAGAGCTCAGCGACCGGGATGACGCCTTCCGACTTGTAGCCGATGTCGACGAGCACCTCGTCCTTGTCCACGCGCACGACGGTGCCGTGCACGACCTCGCCCTCGTTGATCGTCGGGAAGGTTGCGTCGTAGTCCGGAACGCGCTCGCCGTCCTCCGTCGTCGTCCAGACGCCGGCTTCGTCGAGCTGCTCGCTTGGTCTATCCACGGTTTCACTGGCCATCGAGAAGTTGGTCAGTATAGCCGTGGCGCTTCCACGGCTTTTCGACCCTTCCGAGAGCCGGGGAACCCGGCCGGACTTTCACCGTTTGGCGTCGTTCCAGTCGTCGCCGGTGCCGATGTCGACCCCGAGGGGCGGGTCGAGCGGGAAGGCGTTGCTCATCTCCTCGCGTACGAGCTCCTTCACCGCGGAGGTCTCGGCGTCGGGAACCTCGAGCAGGAGTTCGTCGTGCACCTGCAGCACGAGCCTGGCCGCCCTGCCCTCCTCGCGGAGGCGCCGGTGAATCGCGACCATCGCCTTCTTGATCACGTCTGCCGCCGTTCCCTGCATGACCGAGTTCACCGCGAGCCGCTCGCCGAGGGAGCGGGTCTGCCGGTTCGAGGCCCGGATCTCGGGCACAGGCCGCCGCCGGCCGAACAGCGTCGTCACGTAGCCGTCCCTCGCCGCCTGTTCGATCGTTCGCTGGATGAAATCCTGCACGTGCGGGAAACGGGCCAGGTAGGCGTCGATGTAGGTCTGCGCCTCCTCGCGCGGGATCTCGAGGTTCTCGGAGAGCCCGAAGGCGGAGATGCCGTAGATGATCCCGAAGTTCACCATCTTGGCGACGTTGCGCTCGTCCTTGGATAGCGTCGCCGGATCCTTGGCGAGCACCTCCGCGGCGGTCGCAGTGTGGATGTCCTCGCCCCGGTCGAAGGCCTCCTTCAGCTTGGGCTCTGCGGACACGTGCGCGAGGATGCGCAGCTCGACCTGCGAGTAGTCGGCCGAGAGCAGCTTGTGCCCGGCCTCCGCGACGAATGCCGAGCGGATCTCACGCCCGAGCTCGGTGCGGATCGGGATCGCCTGCAGGTTCGGACTCGTGGTCGAGAGCCGGCCGGTCGCCGCAACCGTCTGGTTGAAGGTCGTGTGGAGCCGCGCGTCCTCCGGCGAGATCAGCTCCGGCAGCGGCCCGAGGTAGGTGTTGAGCAGCTTCGAGTACTCGCGCCATTCCTCGATCACCGGGACGATCTCGTGCTCCGAACGGATCGAGCGCAGGACGCGCGTGTCGGTCGAGTAGCCGGTCTTGCCCTTCCGCCCCGGCGTCAGCTCGAGCGTCTCGAACAGGACCCGTGCCACCTGCTGGGTCGAGCCGAGCATGAACTCCTCGCCT
>Ga0207675_100004109_pt1 | contig 14090 bp, 13 predicted proteins | sample KBSSwiS42_FD_184305 | JGI IMG/M metagenome (GOLD analysis project Ga0207675, IMG submission 184305) | Switchgrass rhizosphere microbial communities from Kellogg Biological Station, Michigan, USA - KBS Switchgrass S4-2 (SPAdes) (version 2) | ecosystem: Host-associated > Plants > Roots >... | reverse complement strand
GAGTGGACGCGCAGCTGGGGCGTGAGCTACCGCTACGCGGGGGCCGCGGTGCAGTACCGTGGGAACCTGACGACCGGCGCGAGTCGACCCGGGTTCGATAACGACGGAGGCGTCGTGTTCGCTCCGGGGATCGATTTGCGCCCCTGCTGCGGACAGCCGGTCCCGTTCGGTCTCAAGTTCGACGACGTTCGCACGACCACGCACCAGATCTCGTTCTCCGTCCCGATTCGGTGAGCCCTATGCGCACGCGTCACCTAACGCGACTCATCGCGCTCGTACTGGCGGGCATTGCGGGCTGCAAGAGCGAGTACACCATCGCCGACCCGCCCGAACAGCCCACGCTCGACACGCAGGTGCGGCAGAACATCGGCGGTTGGGGTGTCGTGCCGATCCTGCCCGTGGCTCAGCAGAACCCGGCGCTCGTCGAGCTTGGCCGTTCGCTCTTCTTCGACAAGATCCTGAGCGGCAACCGCGACGTCGCCTGCGCCACGTGTCACACGATGGCGGACCACGCGACCGACGCCCTTTCACTGCCGATCGGCACGGGCGGCGTGAGCGATGGTACCACGCGCACGCTCGGCGCCGGCCGCCAGTTCGTGCCACGCAACGCGCCATCGCTGCTCAACCAGGGGCTCGGCCTCTTCTACCTGTTCTGGGATGGCCGAGTGAACGAGGAGGGCGGCATCGGGCAGTTCCGGACGCCCGCCGGTGTGACGATCCCTCCACAGGCGAGCAGCCTCCTCGCCGCGCAGGCGATGCTGCCGGTCCTGAATCGCACCGAGATGCGCGGCCTCTCGGGCGATCGCGATGTCGCCGGCAATCCTAACGAGCTCGCGACGATTCCCGATGAACAGCCGCCCCAGGTCTGGGCTGCTGCCATGCGCCGGTTGCTGGCGATCCAGGAGTATCAGGCGAAGTTTGCCGCGGCGTACCCGAGCATCCCGGCGAGCTCGCTGGGCTTCGCGCATGCGGCGAACGCGATCGCCGCGTTCGAGATCCAGGCGTTCACGCACAGCAACTCGCCGTTCGACCGGTTCCTCGCCGGCGAGAACCGCGCGATGTCGACCGAGGAAAAGCGCGGCGCGCTGCTGTTCTTCGGCAAGGCACGCTGCTCGACGTGTCATTCGGGCCCGCTCCTGGGTGGTCAGAGCTTCGCGAACGTCGGCGTGCCGCAGATCGGCCCGGGCGTCGGTGCGGCAGCGCCGCTCGACATCGGCCGCGGCGAGGAGGTCCAGTTCCAGGAGTATCGGTTTGCGTTCCGTGTCCAGCCGCTTCGGAACGTCGAGCTGACGGCGCCGTACTTTCACTCCGGCGCCTACGCAACGCTCGAGGCGGTGGTCCGCCACTACAACAACGCCGACTCGGCGCAGAAGAACTATGACCCAACGAACCTGACGCCGGCCGTCCGGGCGGAGTACCATGGCGATGCGGCAACGAAGCTGGCGGTGCTGGAGACGCTGGACTTCCGCCTTCGTGAGCCGTTGCGCCTAACGGCTATCGAGCAGAGTCAGCTCGTCGCGTTCCTCAAGTCGTTGACGGATCCGGCCGCGCGAGACTTGAGCTCCATTGCCCCGTAAGTGGTTACCGCGATTGGTAATTGGTTACTGGAATTGGTTATTGGTTATCAGAACTGTCGGGATGCTCATCTCGCGGAGAGAAGCATCCTGAAGGTTCAAATAACCAATTACCCATACCAGTAACCAATTACCAGTTCGGTTGCGCCGTTATGCCGGGCAGCTTGGCCCGCGCCGACCTCCCTGAGCCTGGGCCGGCTCGGCAGGAGCAGCAGAACGCGGCCAGAAGTTGTCCGACGGATTGCGATCCGGGAACCGGCACGATGGATCCAGTCGAATCCGCTGAATCGGCCGAGTCCCGAAGTCGAGCACCGCGTCGAACGTCTTACTCCCGGCGAACCACACATCCACTGGGTAGGTGACGATCGCCGTGAGGCTGTCCTTCATCACGGCGTTCTTCATCGGCCGGATGACCTGCGAACCCGGCGCGAACTTCACCTCCAGCACCACCGGTGACGGCATCTGGCCGTCCTGCCTAACGGTGACCGTGGTCTTCCCGGCCGCCGACCGGCTATTCTGGATCGAGCCGTCCACACTCTCCGTCGTGAACAGCCAGTAATACCAGAACCACCCGAGGTCACGCTTCAAGGCGTGGCTCATGAAGAACATGTAGTCCCACGGCGACGGGTGCTTGAACATCCACGTCTGCGCCCACTCGCGGTGCGCGCGCTGCACCGCGCTGTCGCCGACGATCCCACCCAACATGGACAGCATGAGCGGCGTCTTCGAGTACGTCGTGAAGCCGTAGAATCCGGGGCCGTCGTAGTTCGCGTTCCACATCATCGGCGCCTCGGCCTCGTTGCCGCTCGTGCGACCGTACGACTGCCCGAGGCCATTGTACTCCGGCGTCTGCCTGGCCGCATCGGCATCGGACAGGATGTTCATGTACTGATTGAAGCCCTCGTCCATCCAGCCGTACCACGTCTCGTTGTTGCTCACGGTCATCGGCCACCACTGGTGACCGGTCTCGTGATCGGCCGCGCCCTGGTTGGAGTTGATCACCATCGGGTACTCCATGCCGGCGCTCGGGCCGTCCTGCAGCGTGAGCTGCGGGAACTGATACGGGAACCACTGCTTCGAATAGAACTCGAGCGCATGACGCGCGACGGCTCCCGCGCGCACATAGAGCTGCGCTCGGCCCGGGAGATAGACCATGGTGATGGGCACCGGCCCCTTCCCCGGGATCGTTGCCCGCGTCATGTCCCACACGTAGTTCTTCGCCGTCGCCCACGCGAAGTCGTTGACCGTATCAGCCACGAAGTGCCAGACGAGCCGGTCGCCATCCTCCCCGGCGATCGGTGCGCCGCGCTGCGTTGCCTGGCCAGGCCCGACTTCGTCGGGGCCGACGATGCGCGTGATGTCGTCGGTCGAGAGCACCTGCTTGATCCGCTCGCGGGCGTTAGGCGTGAGCACCTCCTCGGGATTCTGGAGCACGCCCGTGCCGCTGACGATCCATCCGGCCGGCACGTCGATCCTCACGTCGAACCGGCCGAAGTTGTTGTAAAACTCCGACGGGCCGAGGTACAGCTCACTGTCCCAGCCGCGGAGATCGTCGTACACCGCGACCCGCGGATACCACTGCGTTGGCTGGTAGAGCGTATCCGCCCACCGCTGCGTCATACGATGGCCCGCGCCGGGGCCTCCTGGAATCTTGTGGTTCCAGTCGATCTCGAGCGTCGTGGTCGAGTGCGGCGGCAGCTTCGTTGGCAGGTTGATCTGCGCGGACGTCGTTTTCGCGCGCAGCAGCGTTGGCTGGTTAACCGCGTGAGCGCTCTGCGCGGCGGCTGCGGCGGCCGCAGAGCGTGCACCATCCGCGGAGGCGCCGGGCGTCGGTTCGAGGATCACGACGACGCCGTTTACAGCCATGCGCGTGATGACCATGCCGTCGGTCACTTCCGCGGGCACCCACGGCGCCGCCTGCGGCGTGTTGCCGAGGAAGATGTTGGGGTCCAGCCGCAGCACGATCTGGCCGAGCGAGTCGGGGCTGTTGTTGTGCAGGACGACGGTCTCGCGGCCGGTCAGCCGCGACGCCGGCGCGTCGAGTCGGGCAGTGATCGTGTAATCGGTGCGGAGTTGCCAGTAGTTCCGCCCAGGCCGACCGGTCGAGTCTCGCGTGCCCGCCGCGTACGCTCGGCGAATCGAGTTCGTGATGGGGATGTCCCGACGGACCGCTCGCTCGGGGAGACGCTGGGTTGCCTGCGCCGCGGCGCTGAGCGTTAGGCTCGCTGTCGAGGCGAGGCTGAGTAGAAGTAAGCGGCGGACCGACATGGAAGACTCGAATGAGGTTGGTGGTGGCAAGCTAACTAAGCGCGAAGCTGCTGGCTGCGTGCAGCTGCTGGCTGGTGGCCGACGGCTGCGCGCTACTGCCGCTTGCTGCGAGCTGCTGCTGTTACCGCAACGCGCCGGTCGCCAGTCGCCTGCCGCCTGCAGTTCTTGACCACCTCCTTCCCCGCATCCTACACTGATCGTCCCACCTGCCGGGAGTGACCAATGTCGACTCGGTCCCCGAGCCCGTGAGAGGTTGGCGGGCTTCTCGCCGTGGCGCTGATCGCGAGCGCGACCTCCACGAGCACTGCACAGCAGTCACCACTCAGACCCGGCCAGAGCCTCGGTCCGCGGTTCGTCATGTCGGCGCTCCAGGGGGTGGGCGACGGTCCTCGTCTCGGCTTTCAGGTCGCGAACGCCGTCCGCGAACGCATCGCCTCCGACTTCGAGATGCGTGCGCTGTGGGTCGTCCCCGAAAGCACCATCACCGAGTACCTCGTCAGGGCGGGCTACCCCGCCGAGCAATGGCTGTCGAAAACGGAGACCCACCAGCTCGCGTCGGACTTCCGCGCCGAGGAAGTGCTGAACGGCATCGTGCGGAAGACGCCAACCGGCTATCGCGTGCAGGCCGCGTGGTCATTGAGCGCACGCGACGACATGGTGCAGCCGCTTCCCGCCGTGGAGGCAGCGAAGATCAGCGACGTGGCCAAGCTCGTCGCACGTGAGTTCCAGGCCGCACGCAAGCAGGTCGAGTCCGTGCAGCGATGCATGACCCTCGCTCGCACCCGGAACTACACGGGCGCGTTGGCCGAAGCGCGCAGGGCGATCGAGGCGTACCCGCAGTCCGTGTTAGGCCGCGTATGCATCGCGAGCGCCTAACGCCTGGGTGCAGAAGGCGCTCGTCGAATTCGAGCTCGGGCTCGGTCCCGACACGCTGCTGGCGACGCTCGGGCGCGGGCTGGAGAACGGCGAGGGTCGGGCGACGATCGCGCAGTATGCTCGCTACTTCGGCCAGACAGCATCGAAGAACACGGCGGCGCCTAACAAGCTCTCGTCGGCGCGCGCCGCGATCCGCTACCACGAGCTCGCCGATTCGGTGCAGGCGTCCGACACGACGGCGGCGTTGTTGGGGAGTGCGTATGTGATGCTCGCGCGCGACCTGTCGGCCGAACCAGCGGCCGCGAAGAATTGCGACCTGGCGAAGGAGCTCACCGCCGCGGCAACGGAGGCGCAGGTCGTTCTGCCGAGGGCCGGTCGCTCGTTCGGCGACATCCCGATTCTCTTCCAGATCGCAACGGAACTGGGAGCATACGGCGATCGATTGACGAAAGCATTATGCCAACGAAAGGACTGACTCTCTCTTAACGGCGAGAAAGCCTAACGGCGCGAAATTCCAAAAGGCGCCGATCCCGAACGGCGCCGATCCCGAACGGCGCCGATCCCGAACGGCGCCAATCCCGAAGGGCGCCGATCCCAGACGACGCGAACGACGCGAACGACGCGAACCGATGTCACGCCCTCGCGCCTTTTGGGATCGGCGCCTTTTGGGATCGGCGCCCTATGGAATTGGCGCCGTTCGGGATTTTCGCGCCGCCAAATCGGTTCGCGCATTTTTGCAGTGGGAATTGCCGGCCGAGCCTGCTGGGCGTTAATTAAGCGCCTATGCTCATCCTCCTTCGACTGATCCACATCCTGTTCGGCGTGTTCTGGGCCGGCACGGCCATGTTCAACGCCATCTTCCTCATCCCCGCCGTCCGCGCGCTCGGACCCGCGGGTGGGCCCGTGATGCAGGAGATCGCAGGGAAGCGGAAGCTCCCAGTCTATTTCCTCGTGGCGGGACTCCTCACGGTTCTCTCGGGATTCGGCCTCTACTGGCACGACTCGCAGGGCTTCACGAACGGATTCATGCGCTCGGCTGGCGGGATGACGTTCGGGATCGGCGCCGTGCTCGCGCTCATCGCGGTTCTCCTCGGAATTTTCGTGGTCACACCCGCAGCGATTCGCGCCGGTAAGCTCGGGGCCGAGATCGCGGCCGGCGGTAGGCCGCCGACTCCAGAACAAGCTGCCGAGATGCAGGGGCTCCAGGTAAAGCTGGGGAAGATGGCGATGGTGGCCGCAGGGCTACTTACGCTCACGACCATCGCCATGGCGGTGGGTCGCTACGTCTCGTAGGGACCAGCCGCTCGCTGCAGCGTCGCGACCAGTCACCGACGAGCGCGGCCGCCGGCTGAATTGTAGTTGAGGGCGTCTCTTTCGCGTCGCATGCTCGCGGAATCCAGATCCGTGGAGCGACATGCGACGCGTCCTGTTTTTCTCCGCGCTTCTCGCGAGCGCTGCGGCGCCAGCCGCCGCGCAGGTGCCCGACGTCCCGACCTCCGACACGCTCGGCGCCAATTTCCGTCACGACAGCGTTGGCACATCCACGCCGACGGACTTCGACTTTCTCGATGGGAAATGGAACATCCGCTTTCAGTCGCGGAAGTCACCCACGGCATTCAACCCCGCCGTGGCCGGCACATGGTCCGCGCACCGCTCGCACGACGGCCTCGTGATCGAGGACGAATTCAGCCTGGTCAACCCTAACGACGGGAGCCGCAGCCTGACGCTGACCTACCGCGTCTACAACAAGTCGCGGAAGACCTGGGAGATCGCCGGGACGAGCGCGAAGCAGGGTACTCCATGGGCACCCGGTACGTCGTGGAGCGATGGTCGCGATCGTTTCGTTGTGCAGACGTACGGCACCGGCCCGAATGCCCTGATCACGCGCATTCGATACTACGCGATTACGTCCGATCACTTCCTGTGGCGCGCCGATGGGTCGCAGGATGGCGGTAAGACATGGATCAGGGATTTCTGGAAGATCGAGGCGAATAGAGAGCGACCGTAAACGCAGGCGGCAGGCGGCAGGCGGCAGGCGGCAGCGGGCGACGGGCGACGGGCGACGGAAAGGCGTGTCTCCCCGGAGCCTCGGGATAAGATCCCGTTGGCAACCTGTCGCCGGCCGCCTGCCGCCTAGCGTTGACAAATTCAAACGAGCGTTTTATACGTGTGTTCAATCACACCACGCTCGAGACGCGCCTATGTCGCGCAAGCTCACTATTGCCCTCGTTGTCCTCGCCGCGGCCTCCACCGCCGGGTGGCTCGAGGTCAGGCGCGCCGGACCCGCCGACCTCGTGCTCACCGGCGTCGTCACCACCAATGACCTCATTGTCAGCTCCCAGGTCGGGGGCCGCGTGAGTCGCCTCATCGTCGGCGAGGGCGACTCCGTCACGCCGAACCAGGTCATCGCGACGCTCGAACCGGGCGAGCTCCAGGCCGACCGCGCTTTCTACGCCCGGAGCGCGGAGGCCATGGCGGCACAGGTCGAGGCGAGCCGCGCCGAGCTGGCCGCGGCCGTCGCACAGGACAGCGAAGCGCGCGCGAACCTCGCGAACGCCCAACGCATGTTCGACCGTCAACAAACTCTCCTCGCCGCGGGCGGCGTCACCGAGCAGGAGCTGGACGCTTCACGCACGTCGCTCACGGTCGCCCGCGCGCGCGTCGAGGCGGCGGAGCGTCAGGTCGCGAACCGCCAGAGCGCACTCACCGCCGGCCAGCAGCAACAGGCAGCGGCCAGCGCCCAGACGACGAAGGCCAACGTTAGGCTCACCTACACCGAGATCACGGCGCCAAGTGCAGGCGTTGTCGACGTGCGCGCTGTCCGCGTCGGTGAAGTCGTGACGGCCGGCCAGCCGATCGTCACGCTCGTGGATCCCGACAGCCTCTGGGTCCGCGCCGACATCGAAGAGACGTACATCGACCGCATCCGACTCGGCGACACACTGACCGTACGCCAGCCCTCCGGCACAGAGCGGCGAGGGACGGTCATCTACCGTGGTGTCGACGCCGACTTCGCCACACAGCGTGACGTGAGTCGCACCAAGCGCGACATCAAGACGTTCGAGATCCGGCTCCGCGTCGACAACGCCGACCGCCGGCTTGCCGTCGGGATGACGAGCTACGTTCTCGTGCCCGCGCCGCGCCCGTGAACGCCGCCGTCGATGTCCGCGCGCTCACCAAGCGATTCGGTGACTTCACGGCGGTCAACGAGATCTCATTCTCCGTGAAGGAAGGGGAGATCTTCGGCCTGCTCGGGCCTAACGGGGCCGGGAAGTCGACGCTCATCCGCATGCTCACGACGCTCATGGCGCCGACCGCCGGCGGCGCGACCGTCGGCGGCGCGGACATCGCCAAGGATTCCGATACCGTTCGGCGGACGATCGGCGTCATTCCGCAGGCGCTCACGAGCGACCCGGAGCTTTCTGTCGAAGAGAACCTCGTCATCTTCGCGCGGCTCTATGGCGTGCCGCGGGAGAAACGCAAGCGGCTCATCACCGAGCTGCTCGAGGCGGTGCAGCTCACGGAGTGGCGCGACAAGCCGGTCAAGAACCTGTCGGGGGGCATGCGACGCCGAGTGGAGATCGCGCGCGGTCTCGTCCACGAGCCGCGCATCTTCTTCCTCGATGAGCCCACCACCGGCCTCGACCCGGTCTCGCGCACCTCAGTGTGGGAGATGCTCCAGCGCATCAAGGCGGCGCGCGACCTCACGGTCATCCTGACGACGCATTACATGGACGAAGCCGACAAGCTGTGCGACCGCATCGCCATCGTCGACCACGGCAAGCTCGTCGCGCTCGACTCGCCGCTCAACCTCAAAGCCTCGATTCCCGGACGGAACTTCATCGAGGCGAGCTTCACTGGCGAACCTGACGACTGGCGCGTGCGGCTCCAACGACTGCCCGCGGTCGACAGCGTCTCCGGCGAGGGGAATGTCGTACGCATCGCCTCCAACAACGGACCGTTGACGACCACCGCCCTCATAGCCGCGGCGGCCGAGTCCGACGTGTCCGTCCGGTCACTCGCGGTGCACAGCACGACGCTCGACGACGTGTTCGTCCACTTCACCGGCCGCGACCTCCGCGACGCGCTGCAGGCACCGTCGGTGGCGGACCAGCGACTCATGTTCCGCCGTTAGGCACGGACGACGCATGCACCGCGCTTTCGCGATCATCGAACGGGAGCTGCTCCGGCTGCGGCGGGCGCCTATGCTCATTGCCATGTCGCTGCTCATGCCCATGGCGCAGCTCGTGATCCTAGGGCACGCGTTCGGCGGCAAGGTTCGCCATCTCAAGGTCGGCCTCGTGGACCAGGACCGCGGCGTGCCGGCCGTTCGAATACGCGAGCTGTCCAACGCCGTCGCCGCCAACGCGGAGACCTACGAGCTCGTCACCTACGACGACCCGGGACAGGCGCTCACCGCGCTCCGGAACGGACGCCTCAACGGCGTGTTGACGATCCCACCGGGCTTTTCTCGGCGCGTGCTCGCGGGCAACGCACCGCGCGTCGCCCTGATCGAGGACAACACCGACACCTTCGTGAGCGCAACGCTCGCGGGCACGATGTCCGGCCTGCTGGGGGCCTACAACAGTCGCACCCCGAGCCCGCGCCGCATCCCGACGCAGCCTACGCTGGAGCTGGTCGAGGTGTATCCGTACGTGCCGTACGTCCAGTACATGCTGCCAGGCGTCATCGTCATGTCGATCTTCATGATGGTAATGATCGGCGGCGGGATCATCTATCTCGACGACAAGGCGCGCGGGCTGCACGAGGGATACCTCGTCACGCCGATCTCGAAGTTCGAGCTGATCCTCGGCTTCAATGTCTCGGGGGCGATCAAGGCGGCGCTCGTCGGCGTCGCGCTGATGATCGTAGGGTCGCTCATCGCCGGCGTGCCTAACGCGTTCGCGCCGCTCAAGCTGCTCCGCCTCCTCGCGGTCATTGTCGCTACGTCCGTGGCGCTGGTGAGCATGATGTTCCTGCTCATGGTGCGGATGAGCAATCCGCTCATGGCCCGAGCAATGTTCGGCGTGCTCAACACGCTGCTCTACTTCCCCAGCGGTGCGGTCTACCCGCAGCAGGCGTTCCCGCCGTGGCTGCACGCGCTCGCCGTCGTGGACCCGTTCTCCTACCCGGTCCATGCGCTCAAGAGCGTGCTCCTCAAGGACACGGGCTTCGCGGCGATCACATCGGATCTCACGTACATGATCGGATTTTCGGTGGTCACCATGGCGGCGGCGACGTTCCTGTTCAAGCGCGAGCTATGAGCCCGATGCGACGGCGCGAGCGTAGACCGCGACGTGGAGGGCGCTCCGCTCGGCACATGGCACGCGGCGGTGCCGACGTCGCGGAGACGCGCGCACGCTTGCTCGACACAGCGCGGCATCTGTTTGCCGAGCGTGGCTTCGAGGACGTGACGGTGCGAGAGATCTGTCGCGGGGCCGGAGCGAATCTGGCGCTCGTCAACTATTACTTCGGCGACAAGCTGGGGCTCTATCTCGAGGTAGTGAACCAGGCGATCGCGGCGGTCCGTGAGTTCAACAGTCTCGCGATGACGGCGCCGGAGGGCAGCGATGCCGAAGAGCGGCTGCGGCTCTTCGTGCGTGGGTTGCTGCATCGGGTGTTCGAGTTGCGCGGCGTCGACAGCTGGGTCCACCGGCTCATTCAGCACGAGCTGAGCCGACCGACCGAGCTTGCGACCCGCATCCTGCAGGAGGCGATGGCGCCGCGGATTCGCTATCTCGCGGAGATTGTCGCGGAGCTGTTGTCGTGTCCGAAAAAGGACCCTCGCGTCATGCACTGCGTGGCCAGCGTCCATGGGCTGTGCCTGGTGTACAGCCGGATCGTGCTCGCGAATCAGTTCAAGGCCGCGATGCCGGATCTGGCGAGCGATGGCCCGTTCGACGTGGAGGACGCGGTCGCGCATGTGTCGGCGTTCTCACTGGCGGGCATTCGCGCCATGCGGCGTTGATTCGCTCCGTTGGGGGTCAGACTCCTTTCCCATCATTCTTACTCATTCTCGCAGCGGACGGCTTTGACTAACCACAGAGTCTTTGATTACCACGGAGGTCACAGAGGTCACGGAGAAATGCCTAACGCTGTGGCACTTCTCTGTGGCCTCTGTGACCTCCGTGGTTACTTGTCCCAGATCTGAATTCGTTCGGCGATCCGCCCGGACTCGATGAGCTCGTGCAGCTCATCGCCTAACGCCGCACTCGCATCCACCACCGCCTGCCACCGACGCAGGCGCTCAGCCTCCGGCATCGTGTAGAAGTCGCGCCGGTCCGGGATCTTGGCACCGGGCAGCGTGGCGACGAACTCCGGCGACGGTGCCATCAGCAGCGCGCGGCGGAAGTTCGCGCCGCCAGCGCGACGCCAGGCGAGCGACTTGTCGAACCAGCCCGGCACCACGTGCGGGTAGAAGTGCGGATAAAGCACGAGCCCATCACCCGGCCCGAAGTCGAGATCGACATGATAGTCCAGGACACCGCCATCCCAGTGCATACCGCCCACCATGCCGGGAATCCGGACGCCATCGACGAGCAGCGGGATCGCGCCGGACGCCAGGAGCACATCGCGGGTGTTCTCACGCGTTAGGCTGGCATGTCGCGTCGGCAGGTCGGCAATGTGCGCAAACGGCGTTTCTCCGCCGGTGGAGTTGAAGATCCAGCGCCGCATCACGAGCGCGAGCGCGCGACGACTCACCAGGTTGCCCGCGACGGCCAGCCCCATCCCCGCCATGAGCAGCGACCGTTGCCCACTCGCCGCCAACCCCCGCCCTTCGGCGGTGATGACGTGAAGTCGCGCCCACGGATGGCTCAGGATCTCGTCGACGCCGGTGGGCCCGAGCATGAGGTCGAGCGCCCGGCCGAGTACCGCCGAGACTTCCGCGGTGGACGGCTTCGGGGTGTACCGCTGCTCGTAGATGTACGCCCGGTGTCCTCGGCCTAACGCGGCGACGGGATCGCGCTGGGCGAGGCACGCCATGCGCCAGCTGCCGATCGACGACCCGATGAGGTGCATGGGCCGCTGGCGGGAGTGCTGGAGAAATTCGCCGAAGAGATAGCGGTCAAGGCCGGCCAGGGCGAGCCACTTCGCGCCGCCGGAGGCGGCGGGGATGATGTCGATGTCCTCGGCACGAAGACCTCGTTCGCGAAGGAGCGCGTAGGCATCTCGACCGGCGCGCAGGGTAAGCGCATGCATCCCTCAAATGGTAATGCACGGTGAGACGGCTCGTTGCGCGATGCTCCTCGAGCTCGCGACGGGATCCGGAACTGCTCGATCGCGTTCTCGATCGCCCTCGTTAGGCTCTGCGATGTGGGCGCCGTCCTTCACGAGGTCGTCCTGGGCGCCCTCCTCGAGCACGGCGACCCGTCCTCGCCGGTGCCCACCTCGTGGATCACGTAGCTCCGGGTCGGCCCTGCAGCAGTCGCCGCACCATCAACCGGTCGGGTGGATCATCCTCCACCAGGACGATCGGCCGCGTCGTTGCCGAGTTCTTCATACGTCCAATGCCCTACCGGCCGCCGCAGCATCGTCGCCTCGCGGCGAGTCGGCCTGCTTCGGCCACAAAAAGTGGAACGTTCCGCCCTTCCCTTCTTCCGATTCGACCCACGCTGTGCCGCCCTGCATCTCCACGAGCCGTCTGACGATCGCGAGACCGACGCCGATACCGTCGTCGGCAGCGTCGCTCGCCGCACGTGGACGAAGCGTATGAAAGAGCCTCCAGATCTTGTCCTGAGTGCGGACCGGAATACCGGGCCCGTTGTCGCGAACCTCGAACTCGTATGCGTACCCGAGGTCGCGCGCGCTCACACACACGCGCGTGTCGTATGCCTCGTGGCGCACCTGGGTGCGCCGCATGATCTCTCCCGGCTCACGGCTGTGGGACACAGCGTGCTCCTGGCTCTGCATGTAGCGCCGGAAGGCGTCACGACTCTCCCACGCGGTGAGGAACGTGTGGGTTGCCGTTCCGCCCTGCGGGGCGAGCAGCTGCAGATAGAGAAAGCCCGGGAAGCTGTCTACGAGGCCCGATCGCTCACGGAAGTGGCGTTCCAGCTCGTCGTGGTCTTCTGGCGGGACGGTGAGATGGGAGATGAAGACGAACACGGCAGGTCCTGGCATAGTTGCAACGAAAGTGCCGGGAAGCGGGAGACGGGAAGCGGGGAGACAGCGAGAACCCTCGGGAGGCTCATCTCACGGCGAGATGCATCCCGAGGGTTTCCGCACCTTACCCGTCTCCCGTCTCCCGCTTCCGGCGCCGGAGGCGCCTACGGCGCTTTCGTCGCCTCCCAGTTCGCCTTGGCGACCACTGAGTCCGGCTTGGAGGCGAGCATGATGGTCGTCGTGCCGACCATTTTTCCGTCCTTCATCCGACCCACTGCCCGGAACATCACGTTCCCCTTTACCTTCGGAATTGTCGGGTCCTTGTACGGCTTCGATGTCGCGATCATGCTGTCCGCATCGAGCTTCGTGCTCACGGCCACCGTTACCTTGGTTTTCGCGTTCGTGAGGGTGGCGGTCGAATCGCTGGTGCTCTTCACCATGAAGGCCGTGGTGGCCGTGTCGCCTTCGACCTTCGACGTGCCGTTCCAGGTCCCGGCGACGTCGGCCGCGGTCAGGGACGGGGGTGGCGGCGGCGGTGGCGGCGGCGCCGGCGTTGTGGTGTCGGGTGCCGGTTCTTTCTTGGCACACGCAGCGACGATCAGAGCGAGGATAAATACTTTGCGCATTGACGCCTCGGTGGGTGACGATCGAATCCGCAGAGTTACACGCGAGTCGTCGGCGACCCACGCGCCATCCATCATGCACCACCAAGCGGTAGTCCGCTAGCGTCGATCTCGCTTGCCGAATTGCGCCGTGCGGATGGTTCGCGCCACTCACTCCTGGCGGAGTACCGCTACCGGGTCTATGCCAGCCGCTCTCCACGCGGGTATCCAGCTCGCTGCGATCGCCACCACACCGAGCATCACCGCCGTTCCCAGGTAGCTCAGCGGGTCGCGCACGCTCAAGCCATCTACCAGGAACGCCGCCAACGGTCGAGTGACCGCGAGCGACGCCGCGATGCCTAACGCCATGCCGATGCCAGCGACAACTGAGGCATCGCGCAGCACGAGCCCGATCACGCTCCCTCGCGTCGCCCCGAGTGACATGCGGATCGCGATTTCGCGCATCCGTCGGCTCGCACCGAACGAGATCACGCCGAACAGACCGATCATCGCCAGCACCAACCCGAGAACGCCGAGGCTCCCCACCACGATCGCACCCACGCGACTCGGCAGGAACGCAAACGCAAGCGCCGATCGCATGGTCCGCACCTCGACCGCGGTTGAAACGTCGAGCTGGCCGATCACGCGTCGCATTGGCGTGAGCAGC
>Ga0207675_100004108_pt1 | contig 14091 bp, 10 predicted proteins | sample KBSSwiS42_FD_184305 | JGI IMG/M metagenome (GOLD analysis project Ga0207675, IMG submission 184305) | Switchgrass rhizosphere microbial communities from Kellogg Biological Station, Michigan, USA - KBS Switchgrass S4-2 (SPAdes) (version 2) | ecosystem: Host-associated > Plants > Roots >... | reverse complement strand
GCAACTGACGTACGGCCGCGGAAAGCGCTAACCGTGAACGTAGTGGCCTGTTTGCCATCGACCACAACTGTTCCGTCTTTGGTGGTCAGGGTAACGGTCTTACCGGCTAACGTCGATACTTGAGCACTGCCGGTTTCGAGCATCGCTGTGATGCTGTTGTCCGCGAAACTGAGACGGAGATTGCTATTCGGAGCAAGTTCGACACGGCCGACCTTGCTAATGTTCACCGATGCGCTGCTTTGAGCCGCGGTGCTAATCGTCGAATCCGTAAACACCGTGCCACCAGAGATAACTTTTTGGCCGTTCACCGTAACTTGTCCAGATACTGACAGCTCGCCTGACGCCTTGGCGCCTGGCGCGGCCAACACCACCATTGAGTAAGCACTCAAAACGGCAACCGCCACAGCAGTCGCGATCGACTTGCGGCTCCAAGTTTTGCTAATCATCAACTTTCCTCCCGTAATGTGAACACAAGGTCTTTATTGCGTACCGCGACGGCCTTACAGTCGTGGGAAACTATGGTCTGTGGTTGCAAACCCGCAAAGCTTTAATTGCCAGAAATTACGCGTTGAAAGCAGTAACGCTTGGGATTTATTACACTAATAAAAGCCCTGTGTCAACAACCATTTGGCCTCGGTTTGCCACAAAACTGTGTCAACGCCGGACCTACTTTCGAAGCCCGAAGTCTACCATAGGTCCAACAGAGAATTTACAGGATTTTTTCTTGTTTTACCGCTGGTTTCTCTCAGGTCTCACTAACCGCGGCCTTGTAGAAAGCTCTTTCTCCGTCGACTCCGCCTGTTCGTAAGGGTCAAGCCTCGCAAACAAATAAAACGCCTCGGTGGCCCGGACCACCCCTAAAAATCGAAAGGTGTTCCGGAGCACCTCGCCAACTTTTAATGTCGCTGTCGCCGGCGGATTTGGTCCAAAAAGTATCCTCATCTCGGTAGCCGAGACGGCTTCGAGTTCCGGTAAATAATCGTTGTGAGTCTCACGTGCGAGTTTGATCGCCATCTGGCGTAACGCTTTTATGCGGTTGGAGTTGTGACGGTAATAGTTAGAACTCACCTCGCGACGGCTGACCCGGTCGTCAACCACTTCCTGCTCGTTCTTCAAGTAACCTAGATAAGCGCGAACGACAGGACCAAATTCCTCTTCCGAACGTTGAGGTGGATTGGCTTTAACAGTGAGAGGCGCAGACAGCAACACAAACATAGCGACCATGAAAAATGTGGGCAGAAGAGCCGGTAATCTTCTCCGAAGTGATGCCATGGTTTTGCCGCCTGGCTCGCGCGTATCGTGTTGTTGTTGACCGCGAATTATAACAGTCATCCAGCTAACTAAATTGCACGTGTCTTTCGGCAATGTTACATTGATCTTCGTTTTCCGTTAAGCGTAATGTCTGCGGCAGATCCTCAAGCTCCTTTAGTCAAATCGAACGTCGCTCTCGGTGTCTGCGGTGGAATCGCAGCCTACAAGGCGGTCGAAGTGCTCCGCGGATTACAGCGGGCCGGCTGCACAGTCCGAGTGGCAATGACAAAGCGCGCTTGCGAGTTTGTGACGCCCCTGACGTTCCGCGCGCTTTCGGGTTCGCACGTCGTCGTAGACGATTACGCTCCGGACAATCCCGATCCAATCGCACACATCACGTTCTCGCAGACAGCGGATCTGCTGATCGTCGCTCCTGCAACCGCGAACATCATCGCCAAATTTGCCAACGGCGTCGCTGACGATTTTCTCAGCTCCACTTATCTGGCCTGCTCGGCGCCCGTCCTTATTGCGCCCGCGATGAACACTACGATGTTGCAACATCCCGCGACGCAGCGGAACCTGCAACAACTACGAGCGGACGGCGTTCACATCATAGAACCCGACGCAGGCGAGATGGCCTGCGGAACGATTGGTCCAGGCCGCTTGAGCGAACCTGATCGGATCGTTGCTGCCGCGTTGGATCTATTGAGGAGCACTCAGAAAAAGGATCTTGCCGGCGAACGATTCTTGATCACCGTCGGCGCTACGCGCGAAGAGATCGATCCAGTTAGATTCATTTCCAACCGGTCCTCCGGAAGAATGGGATTCGCACTTGCTGAAGCCGCGTTGAAACGTGGCGGGGAAGTTACGGTGGTGGCCGGTATCACTACCGTCGATCCGCCACCGGGCGCGCGAGTTGTTCGCGCACTCTCCGCGGCGGAGATGGATCAGGCAGTCAAACGTGAGAGCGCGAATGCCTCCGTTTTTATTGGCGCAGCGGCGATTGCCGATTACCGCCCTTCGCAACGCGCGGCACAAAAGCTCAAGAAGTCGGAAGATTCAGTAACACTCAAGCTCGAGCGAACGCCGGATGTTTTAGCAAACGTTGCCGCCTCACGTAGCAACGGCATGCTTGTCGTGGGCTTCGCTGCGGAAACTGAAAACGTCATCGCCAATGCGCGTCAAAAACTGCGCCACAAGAAGCTGGACGCAATAGTCGCTAACGACGTGACACGCAGCGATTCCGGATTTGACACAACCACGAACGCGATTACGATCATCACCGCTAAGAACAGCGACCCGGTTGAGCTACCCGCGCTTTCGAAGCGCGAGGCGGCGAACCACATCCTGGACGTAATCGTCAGCCTTCGAACATGAAACCATCTCGCGAAGTCGAACAACTCATAAACGAAACAAAGAAACAGGTCGAACACCTGCGAGTGCTTGGTGTCGACGCTATCCGCGTAGATGTTTCTCCCCCTGTTACTCGCAAAGTGCGCTCTGCTCAGGTACAAGACGCAGGGATTGGTTTGTTTGAGGACCTGGCGCCCGCCCCTAAAAAGTTATGTCCCTCAACTGAAACGTTCGAACAGATTCACGCGGATATAGGTAACTGCACTCGTTGTCCCCTCCACCTCGAACGAACGCACGTGGTCCATACCGAAGGCAACCGCAAGGCCCGTCTGATGTTCGTCGGTGAAGCTCCGGGGGCAGACGAAGACATCCAGGCCCGGCCCTTCGTCGGACGCGCCGGGCAGCTACTCACGAAGATCATCGAAGCGATCGGTTTGAAACGTGAGGAAGTTCTCATTGGCAACGTTAATCGTTGCCGCCCACCCGGCAATCGAGCGCCAATGCCAGACGAAGCCGCGACGTGCAAGCCGTTTCTCGAACGCGAGATTGCCGCGGTCCAACCCGACGTGATCGTCGTACTCGGCAATACAGCTTTACGAAATCTGCTTGACTCTCGCGAGGGAATCACGCGCGCGCGCGGCCGTTTTCATGAGTACAAAGGCATCAAAGTAATGCCGACGTTTCATCCTGCCTACCTGCTGCGCGATCCGTCCAAGAAACGCGAAACGTGGGAAGATCTTAAAAAGGTCCGAGACTATCTTGAGTCACAAAGAGGCACAAAAGACACAAAGAGTGAGTGAGAAAGGCGAGCCGTCTACCGCTGCTACTCCTCTTGTGCCTCCTGCGCCTTTTTGTGGCCCGAGGTTCGTAGAAGTTGCGCTACCGGTCCACGTCGCACAGACGTTCACTTATCGCCTCACGCCAGAACAGAGTCTTAATGCACAACCCGGCGCACGAATCATGGTTCCGTTCGGGCGCAGAATGCGAACGGGTTACATCGTCGCGCTTCACAATGAACTACCTGCGAACCTTGAGCTGAGCGAAGACGCGATCAAAGAGGCCGAGCGTTTGGTCGATGCTGTTCCGGTTTGCACTCCGGAGATTTTGCAGTTGGCCCGTTGGGTTGCGGATTACTATGCCTCGCCACTTGGCGAAGTCATTAAAGCCACGTTGCCGCCAGGTATAAATCCGCCGCCGCAGGGTGAGCGTTTCGCTGTGAAACCAAAGGTCCGCCGCTTTGTACGCCTGTTGGACACCGATTCAAAGCTGGAAAAAATCACTGATAAACAACAACGCGTGTTAGAGGCGCTCCGGGAAAAGGGGCCGTTGCCTTTGCGAGAGTTTAGCGCAGCGTCAGTTTCCTCGCTGCACAAGAAGGGACTCGTTGAAATCTACGATGAAGCCGTGCGGCGGGATCCTATGGCCCATGCGTCATCATTGCCCGCCGAAGATTACATTTTAACATCGGCGCAGAGTGCGGTACTCGAAAAGATTCAAAAACAGATTGATCAAGAAACGTACGGCGCGTTTCTCCTTCACGGCGTAACCGGCAGCGGCAAGACTGAAGTTTACATTCGCGCCATGCATGCGGCGCTCTCACACGGCCGATCCGCAATGATGCTCGTACCAGAAATCGCGCTCACGCCCGTTTTCTCTCGCCGGCTGCGGAGCCATTTTGGCGATCAAGTCGCAATCTTTCATTCGTCGTTACAAAGAGGTGAACGGTTTGACGAGTGGACGCGCGTCAAGAACGGCGAGGCACGCGTCGTGATCGGGACCCGTTCGGCCGTCTTTGCGCCGGTGCACAACCTCGGTCTAATCGTCGTCGATGAAGAACATGAATCGACTTACCGGCAACAGGAGTCGCCGTACTACAACGCACGTGACACGGCCATCGTTCGCGCGCAAAGGGAGTCGGCAACGGTCGTGCTTGGTTCAGCGACGCCTGCACTGGAATCGTTTCACAACGCCCGTGCGGGAAAGTACAAACTCTTAACTCTGCCGGAGCGTATCGCTGCGCGTCCCATGGCTCAGGCGCGCATCATCGACATGCGCAACGTGTTTCTGCGCCACGGCAAACCGCGCGTCTTTTCAGACGAATTGCTCGAAGCGATCCAGGAGACGCACGAACGCAAAGAACAATCCATCATCCTTCTCAACCGCCGTGGTTATTCCAGCTTTATTCTCTGCCGTTCTTGCGGCGAAACAATCCAATGCCCGAACTGCGACGTGACACTCACTTATCACCGCAGCGAGCGCGTCATCGTCTGTCACTACTGCAATCACCGTAAAGCAGTACCCAAGGTTTGTCCCACGTGCGGCAAGAAATACATCTACTACGTCGGCGAGGGCACGGAGCAGCTCGAAGAGTTACTCACGCAGATCTTCCCTGCCCTGCGCGTGGCTCGCATCGATCGCGACACGACCGCACGTCGTCGCGTGTTTGAGCAATCACTCGCTGATTTCAGCGCGGGAAAGATCGATACACTCGTTGGCACGCAGATGCTGGCGAAAGGTCATGACTTTCCGAATGTCACATTGGTCGGCGTTGTCTCAGTCGATGCGGGTCTCGCCTTACCTGACTTTCGTTCGGCCGAAAGAACGTTTCAGTTAATCACCCAGGTTGCCGGGCGCGCCGGTCGTGGCGATCGACCGGGCAGAGTGTTGATTCAGACTTATCATCCATATCACTACGCGTTGCGACACGCGTGTGCGCAGGATTACGAAGGTTTCTATAACGAAGAGATTCAGTACCGGCAGAACCATTCGTATCCTCCGTTTGTGGCCCTCGCGAGTCTGTTGGTCCATGGACCCGATCTGGGACGTGTGCGAACAGATAGTCTCGAATTGCGCAAACAGCTGGACGCTGCGAACGAACAGCGCAAATGCCGCATACTCGGGCCGGCGCCTGCGCCGCTCGCTCGGCTCAAAGGCGAACATCGGTTTCAACTCCTGCTCAAATCCCGCAGCCGGCGTCGCCTCCGTGAAGTTGCGGACGCCGCGCTTAAATCCGTGGCTAACAACGGCCTCAACCTCCGCTCTGTCAACCTCGAGATCGATCCCGTTTCGATCATGTAAACCACAGAGAGGCACAAAACCTCACACGCGCTCTGACTGTTATACCTTTTGTGCTTCTTTGTGGCACACTTCGGCGCCATGAAACTTTCAGAACTTGCAACGCTGACAGGTGCACGATTTGAAGCCAAACACGGCGACGTAGAGATCCACGGCGCCGCGGGACTTGATGAAGCCGGCGAAGGTCACGTCACATTCCTCGCGAACCCACGCTACACGCCGCGGGTCAACACCACACGCGCCTCCGCCATCTATCTCAGCGAAGAAGCTCCAACCGATCGCGACATCGCGATCCTGCGCGTGAAGGATCCCTACGTTGCGTACACTCGCGCGTTGCGAATCTTCCATCCCAAACCGGAACTCGAGCCGCACATTCACCCGTCCGCCGTGATCGATCCGACCGCACGCGTCGCTACTCATGTGGCTATCGGTGCGTGCTCGGTCATTGGCCGCAATGTTGAGATCGCAGAAGGCGTCTGCATTCATCCCAACGTGACGATCTACGACGGCGTGAGCATCGGCAAAGATTCGACGATACATTCGGGCGTTGCGATTCGCGAGCGTACCGTGATTGGCGAACGCGTCGTGATTCACAACAACTCAGTCATCGGATGCGACGGTTTTGGTTATGCGAAGGACGAGGACAAGCGTTGGTTGAAGATTCCGCAGACCGGACGAGTTGTGATCGAAGATGACGTTGAAATCGGTGCAGGGACAACAATCGATCGAGCGTCGGTTGGTGAGAGCCGGATCGGACGCGGCACAAAGCTCGATAATCTCGTGCAAATCGGGCATTCGTGTACGGTGGGCGAGGATTCGCTGTTGTGCGCGCAGGTAGGATTAGCTGGAAGTTCGCATATCGGCAATCGCGTGATACTGGCGGGACAAGCGGGAGTCGCGGGACATTTAACGATTGGGGACGATGTAGTGCTGACGGCGAAGAGTGCGACGAGTCACGACATTCCGGCAGGGAAGATTATTTCCGGAATTCCCGCTTTCGACAACAAAGATTGGCTAAGAGCCACAGCAGCGTTTCGCAGGCTGGGGGAGATCCAGCGAAGCGTAAGGCAGTTGGAGAAGAGATTGAAAGCCGATGAAACGGACAAATCTATGTAATCCGCGGCTAAGTGATCGCGCCGCCGTCGACGATCACAACCTCACCGTTCATAAAACTATTCCGCTCGCTGACCATGAACGCCGCATACTCCGCGAGCTCTTCGGGGCGGCCGAGGCGTCCGGCTGAGGTCCAGAAATCATGCATCTGTAACAGCCGGTCCGGAAGCGCCTGCGCTAGATCGGTGTCGAAGATTCCCGCAGCGATCGCATTGACGCGCACACCAAACGTCGACGCTTCACGCGACAAGCATTTTGTGAACCCGATCATCGCCGCTTTGGAAGTCGCGTAGTGAACGGCAGTCGGCAACGCGCGCATTGCGCCAATGGACGTGATGTTAAGAATGATTCCCTTTCGCTGGCGAATCATCTGCTTGTAAATAGGCTTGGTGACGGCAAACAGGCTGTCGACGTTGGTATGAATGACCTCGTCCCAGGCGCGATCGGTGGTCGTGGCAAAGTTATCGCCGCGATTGATCGCTGCGTTGTTAACCAGAATATCGATGCCTCCCCACTTTTCTACCAGTTCGCGCGTCATTTTCTTCATGCCGACGCGATCGACGACCGAGACCTTGGCGTTGAATGCCCGCCGTCCGTGAGCCTCGATTTTGTGGTTCATCTCGGCGGCCAAATCGTCACGCGAGTTGTAGCTGAAAGCGACGTCTGCCCCTTCGCGGGCAAAGATCTCGCAAATGGCCGCACCAATACCCCGCGTTCCACCGGTTATGAACGCGCGTTTTCCCTCAAGCAAAAGACTCACTAGGCGTTGTTTCTCCTGGTTTTTCTATGGGGCTAGTTTATATGACGGCAGATTAAACCGTGAAAGGCGCAGCCCAGTCAAACCTACGCAGATGCTGCCTCGGAGAGCGTGGTGTTGTCAGGCTGAGGGATTAAGGCAGCGATCTCTTCGACTATATCGCGCGTCGCGTTTGGCAAAGCCAGGGCCGCCGTGGCGGCGCGCATGCGCGAATAATGGACTTCGTCTTCCATCATGCGACGGACGACCGACACCACGTCGCTTGCCCGATTGAGCATCACGCCCGCGCCACGTTGGGCAATCAGCTTCGCAGTACCGGCTTCCTGCGGCATCGGGTCTGTAATCACATCCGCGATGATCGGGAGACGACAAGCGAGTGCTTCGAAGGTGGTTAGTCCACCCAGTTTCGAGATCATTACGTTCGCCGCGCTCATCAACTTCTCGATCTCGTCTGAATAACCGATCACCTTGATCGGAAACGGCGCTTCCTGCGCAATCGTTTCGGCCTCGGCGCGCAAGTCCTCATTCTTCCCTGCTAGAAAGATTGCCTGAACGTCCAGTTCGCCACGCACGAGTTCGCTGAAGATTTGCGGAATGTTGCCACCACCAATCCAGCCGGCGTTTACGAAAACCGTAAACTTGTCAGGATCCAAACCGAGCGCACGTCTCGCGGCTTGCGCAGCTTCTTCACCTGGATAGGCGAACTTCGGATGAACCGGCATTCCCGAGATCTTGATTCGCTCAGGCGACACGCCATAGTCGATCAACTGGCGCCGCGCGTCTTCACTCGCAACCAGATAAAGCGTGACCGCGTCGCACGCCCATCCTTTCCAAAAACCGTAACAAGGATCCGTCACCACTGAAACAAGCGGCACGCGACCCGCGAGATTCAATTCTTTAAGAACGCGGCCGAAGATGTGCTGCGTCAATGGATGCACGCTGACGACGATGTGCGGGCACCAGCGTTCAAACAGGTTGCGGACGTAGCCCACGCAACGCTTATGGAAAAACTCGCGCGTATCCGGACGAATTCTATTGATCACCCAGTAGTAATACTTCATCCAGTGCTGGCGATTACGCAGGATCCAGTTGTAAAGCCGGACCAGCTTGTCGGCGAGATGATGCGACTCCTCAACCGCGCGCACCACTCTGATCGCATACGACTCGCTATCGAGAAACTTCTGCACACCCGCGACGATCGCCGCGGCAGCGGAGCGATGTCCGCCACCCGTGTCGGACGAGATGATTAAGATCTTGGGTATGCGGGGTTGCGCCGACATTAGATTTCCGTTGTCTTGAGGTCGGCCACGGGGAAGCCACTGTCCATGTCGCGACGTGCTTTCTTCATTTCGCGCTCGAGCTTCTTGATCTGAATCAAGTGACCGGGATTGAACGGCAACGACGGATAGTAACTATTTGATTCGTGGGTACAGAAACAGCCGTTCGCGGCATGCTTACGACGCTCTTTCATCGCCGGCGACAGCCAGAGCTTTTGAAAGTTCCAGTCAAACTCGCGCAGGTTGCCGATCGGCGCCAGGTTCTCGCACGAGGAAACGGTGCCTTCATCGTAAATCACGCCACCCGCGGTACCGGCGTAACACTTCATCTGCGCGGTCTGGGTTTCCTGCGTCTTCGCAATCAAGCCGTGCATGTAGATGTCGATTGCAGCTTTGAAGAATCCGGCCTTGCCGCCGTAATTGTTTTTGATTGCGGCATGACGTGAGTCGTCGTCGATCAAACGGGCAAGTTGCGCATAACGCGAATGATCGATCTCCAGTTCTTTTGGATCGGCTGAAGGTGGGCGAATGTAGTTGAAGTTCACCTTGTCAGGCTTGAGATCGTATTTGAGGAAGTCGTACCACTCGAAGATCGTGTCCTGGTTCGAATTCATGAAACAGGTGCACGTTTGCACGTCGAGACGCGGATACTCCTTCTTGATCGCCTGAAGCTGTCGCGCGGTGTCGATGGCAATGTCCCACGAGCCAGGCTTCTGCCGGATCTTTTCGTGTTCAGTCTTTGGACCATCGATGCCGAGTGCGACCGTGACATTGAGATCCGGACACTCTTGCAGGATGCGTGTCACGTCGGGAAAGATTCGTTTTTGAATCTGTCCATTCGACATGATGTAGATCGACTCGAGCTTGTTGTTCCTGTAGAACGCGCGCGTGATTTCCGGCAGATCCTTGCGCGTGAACGGCTCGCCGCCTGCCAGGATCAAAACACCAAGATTCCCGCCGAGCGTCTCCGAAATACGCTCGATCTCATGCGTCTTCATTTGGAGTTTTTTGCGCGGGCGATCGTCCAGTTCGTCAGTGAAGAAGCAGTGCGTGCAACGCATGTCGCACACGGACGTGACCAATATGTTCAGCAACACTGGTGAAAACGGTTGTCCAATCGCAAGTTTCGCGTACCGTTTCAACAGTTCTTTCGTCGTAAAATCCATTTCACCTCAACCTCTTTCTCGCGCACAAAGCACGAGAGCTTAACTAGTAAGCTATTTGAAGTTACGTTGTCAACGGAAGTTAATGAGAGGAAACTACTTATGCTCAAAACGCGGCGCTTCGGTGACAATTACGTCCATCACGCGAAAAGCACCGCCGGAAGGTACGTCAAAACTGATGTCGAGATAGCCGCTGCGACTCTCGACGATATCGGAAACAACCTCGCTGATTCGTTCTGGCTCGATTGTTCCCGCCGATTTGGGACCGCGTTCCGGATCTGCAACCGACCAGTTAATAAAACCACGCACGACGCTCACGCGCGCGAAAAACAGATACCGGCCGTTACGACGCACACGAATTCGCTGCCACAGTTTGCCGCCGGCCAGCGCCGACATGGCTTGCCCACCGGAAACCGTCATCGCTTGCACCGGTCCAGCAACTGACCAGGCATCAGCGAGTTGGTTGGATCGAGTTGTCAGACGAAAAGACGGATTAACCGCGAGGTTAGTTCCACTGAACAAGCCTAGATCCTGCGCGCGCTGGTGAAGATACGCACAACCCTCAACTGTGCCATTTGAAGAACGCACTCTGATGCCTGCACTTCGCTCACGTCTATCTCGCACAAACAGCTCGTTTCCAATCAACTGAACAAAAATGCCGGGCGCGATCTCCGACCGTCGCTCGATCACCATGTTCTCACCGGTATCGAGACGTTGAATATCTTCTCGTTTGTCGGTGTGCACCCAATTCTTGTCACGCAGATTCAGCGGCTCCAGGCGTTGGTCGGCGAAGTAGAGCACCGTGCCGCCGGGTTTGTATTCGTAAGAGATCTGCCGGAAATACAGTCGCGGATCGAGATAGTACTCTTCAAGTCTTCGCTCGGTCGCTTTGTCCTGCGGCGCAAATTCAATGGTCCTGTTCTCCATCACCGCATCGTGGAGCAACATTGCGCCGGCCGGTTTTCCGTCAACTTCCCAATAACAGTTGAACGTTGGGTCCTGATAGATCCAGCCGCCCATTTCGGGAATCCAGACTTCTGCGCCGGCATGAGTGTCAACGCCGAACAAGCCGTTCTGCACGGCAACGCTCAACCCAACTGGCCGCGCTGTCAGCCCTGCTGCTTGACAAAGCGCGACGTAAATCTCCGCCAGATTGGCGCACAACACCGGCTCGCCCGCTTTCATGCGTTCGTATGCTTCGCGCGGCTTCCTCGTGCTTAGTCCAGGGAACCCAATGGTGTGACGGCCGTCGAGCCAGCGCCTGATTTTGTTGGCGCGTTCCCACGGTGAGTCGGAGTCAGAGATCTCTGCCCCGATTTCGGACCGTAGGAAAGCAACGTCGTCTGCGCTCAGACGGTCGCGGGGAGTGATTTGTTTTTCAACAATGGGTACACCAACAATTGCATCGCCTCGACGAGTGATGAATAGGCGCCCGAGTTCCGAGTCGTCACCATCGCGGCTCGTGATCGTTACAACCGTTTCTCCTTCCGGAAGCTCTACACGAAAGTCTGCGACGGAGATCTTTGGTTCTGCAGGTGGAGTTGGGGAACGTGAAAAGAATGAAACGCCAAAGCCGGCCCCAAAAGCGGCGAGAATGCAAAGGCCCACGGCCCAGGGGGAACGCAACTTCTCTAGATGGCCCATCGTGAGAACGTTTTTGAAATCTGAATGCAAACCAGAACGTGAAACGGGCGAGATAAAGATAGCACGCGGCTTATGTTCCGGGCGTTCTGCTTTTGTAAAGTTTTGTAAATGCGAACGGGGTGGGAAACCACCGACTTCGCCGGTGGTTTAAGAACGATTCTGGATGCCGAGGGCTCGCATGCGCCGGTAAAGATGACTGCGGTCCACGCCCATCAACTCAGCCGCGCGCGAGACGTTTCCTTCGGCTTCCTCCAGCTTTCGCTGAATAAACTCGCGGTGATATGCCTCAGTCGCTTCCTTGAACGAGGGAAACCTGAACGACGCCGCCGGTGGTTCTTCCTTGCCTTGCGGCGGGAGATCCGTTGCTGAAACTTTTGTTCCGGGATGCATGATCACGACGCGCTCGATGGTGTTCCTTAGCTCCCGAACGTTTCCCGGCCAGGAGTAAGACTGCAACTCTTCCACAGCCTCGGGCAAAAATTGTTTCGGCTTCTTACCGTACGCGCGCGAAAAATGCTGATTGAAATAATCGACCAGCAGCGGCACATCTTCGAGCCGATCTCGCAACGGCGGCAATTCAAACGGGATCACATTCAAACGATAGAACAGGTCCGGGCGGAAGTTGCCGCTTTCGATCTCCACATCCAGACGCTTGTTTGTCGCCGCGATGAGCCGCACGTCGACAGTAACCGACGTGCCGCTGCCGACGGGTTCGAAACGTTGCTCTTCCAGCACGCGTAACACCTTCGCCTGGACCTTCGGGCTCATGTCGCCGACTTCATCGAGAAAAATCGTCGCGCCGTCCGCTAATTCAAACTTCCCCTTCTTGGCGGCAGTCGCTCCTGTAAACGCGCCTTTCACGTGGCCAAAAAGTTCGCTCTCGATCAACTCTTCCGGTATCGCCGCCGAGTTAACTTCCACAAACGGTGCTGCTGCGCGACGCGACTCGGCGTGAATCGCGCGCGCGACCAATTCTTTACCGGTGCCCGATTCACCGTAGATCAAAACGCGGCCGTCAGTCGGTGCAACTACCGAAATCTGTTTTCGCAGCGCGCGCATTGCGACGGATTCGCCCACCATCGTGTACTCACGCGCGAGCGCGGCGGCCATGTTTGCGTTCATCAACTCGAGTCGTTGCTGTCGCAATGCATTCCGCACCGTCAAAACGGTCTTTTCGATCGAAAGCGGTTTCTCGATGAAATCAAACGCGCCGAGCTTCGTCGCTCGCACTGCTGTTTCAATGTTGCCGTGGCCGGAGATGATTACTACTGCGGCTTCGGACCCTGCCGCGCGTAATTGTTTCAGCGTTTCAAGGCCGTCGATTCCCGGCAGCCAGACGTCGAGCAAAATGCATCCATAAGCACGCTTGCCAAGTGCCTTAAGACACTCCTCACCACTCGCCACAGCGTCGGCGACGAAGCCCTCGTCTTCCATCACGGCGCGGAGCGTGTCGCGAATGCCGCGTTCGTCGTCAACAATAAGAATTGAGTCCATCGGTGAGCTGTTAACTTCTACGGTTCTTTGGCTCCGTCAGGAGCCCGATGTTTATAGCAACTAGTTATCAAAACACATAGCGCTCCGACGGAGCGCGATGTATGGGTCGCGGAAGCTATAAACATCTTGCTCCTGGCGGAGCAAAACGAACTAGGCGACTGTGGGGAGTTCGATAATGAATTTAGCGCCGCGCGGATGATTTTTCTCGGCGCGGATGCGGCCCCGGTGCTCGAGTATTATTTGCTGAACTATCGCCAGACCCAAACCCGTGCCACTATCGCGTTTCGAAAAGTACGGCTGGAACAACATGCGAAAATCTCGCGGCTCAATTCCCTGTCCCGTATCTGCGACTTCAGCCCGCAGCATACTGAGCTCAACTTCATGAGCAGTCGTGATCGTGATTCGCTTCTCATCCTCAGTGGACGACAAAGCCTCGACCGCATTGTCAATCAGGTTTACGAAGACGCGCTTGATTTGCTCCACGTCCAGCATATGTACGGGAAGGTCCGGATCAAGTTTCATTTCGATGGCAATGCCGTCAAGCCGCTCTTCATACAGTCCAACCGCCTGACTGATCACGTCGTTCAGGTTTGCCGCTTCGAGTCGCGTCACCGGCAGGCGCGCGAACCGCGAAAACTCGTCGACCATCGCCTTCAATCCGGCAACCTCACGACTGATCGTCTCAGTACATTCATTTATGACGGCTGCAACACGTTTCTCATCACTGCTGTCACCGTTCGTACTATTGCCGTTTGCGACGTCACGCGCGTAGCTCTTCGCGATCCTTTCGGCGGAGAGTTGAATCGGAGTTAACGGGTTCTTGATCTCGTGCGCCATGCGCCGCGCCACTTCACTCCACGCGGCCGCGCGCTGTGCAGCGAGCAACTCAGAAAGATCTTCGATGACGAGTACGACGCCCGGTCGCGGACTGACGGAATTCCGCAGCGCTGTCGCTGTCATCGCG
>Ga0207675_100004107_pt1 | contig 14092 bp, 12 predicted proteins | sample KBSSwiS42_FD_184305 | JGI IMG/M metagenome (GOLD analysis project Ga0207675, IMG submission 184305) | Switchgrass rhizosphere microbial communities from Kellogg Biological Station, Michigan, USA - KBS Switchgrass S4-2 (SPAdes) (version 2) | ecosystem: Host-associated > Plants > Roots >... | reverse complement strand
CCCAGCAGGTGGACGACCAGCTGCTCGCCCTCCCGCTCGGGCAGGGGAGAGAGCAGGAACGACAGGATGTTGGCCTTGCCGCCCGGCCACTGGGCCCGGCGCGAGAACAGCTCGTCCGGCCGGGCCATGCACAGCAGCATCAGCGGGGCGTCGGCGTACTCGGCCACGTGCTCGACGGCGTCGAGCAGGATCGGGTGGGCCCACTGGAGGTCGTCGATGACCAGCACCAGCGGGCGGCGGCGGGCCAGTGTCTCCAGCAGCCGCTCCAGCGCCCAGAAGGTGTCCTCGGGCAGGCCGGCGTCCTGGCCGAAGCCGAGGAGCTGGGCGATCCGCTCGGTGACCAGGTTGCCCCGCTCCACCCCGGTCAGCAGCTCGGCCAGCCGGGCCCTCGCCTGCTCGGGCGAGTCGTCGGGCGCGATCCCGGCCGCCTGGCGGACGACCTCGACCATCGGCCACAGGGTCACACTGTCCCCGAAGGCCGGGCAGTGGCCGCGCAGGACGCTGGCCTGGTCGCCGAGGCCGGCCACGAACTCGTCGACCAGCCGGGACTTCCCCACCCCGGCCGAGCCGAGCACGCTGACCAGGTGGCAGGCGCCCTCGGCGGCCGCCCGCTCGAACAGCTGCTGGAGCAGCTGCTGCTCGCGGCCCCGCCCGACCATGGGCGCGATCGGCCGCCGGGCCCGGCCGGGGCGGTCGGGGAGCACCTCCAGCAGCCGCCAGACGTTCTGCGGCTCGGCTGTCCCCTTGACCGTCAGCGGCCCGGCCGGCTCGGCCTTGACCGCGTCGACGACCAGCCGGTAGGTCTCCTCGCCGAGCAGGATCTCGCCGGCCCCGGCCAGCTCCTCGAACCGCTTGGCGAGGTTGACGGGCGTGCCGGTGAGCTCCTCCTCCAGGGTGCCGGCGTCGCGGACCAGCACGTTGCCGGTGTTGATGCCGAGGCGCACGTGGAACTCGAGGCCGCGCTGCTCGCGCACCTCCTTGGCAAGCTCGTCCAGGGCGGTGCGGAGCTCGCCGGCGGCCCGCACGGCCCGCAGGGCGTCGTCCTCGTGCAGCTCGGGGACGCCGAAGGCGGCCATGAAGCCGTCGCCGTGCCGTTTGCCGACGCTGGCCCCCCGGTCGCCGAGGGCCCGGCGGACGGCCTGGCCGTAGCGGTCGAGGAGCCGCTGCATCGGGAGCGGGTCCAGCTCTCGCTCCAGCTCGGTCGACTTGACCACGTCGCAGAAGACCACGGTGACGATCCGGAACTCCTGGGTGGTGGCCCGGGCCGTGAGCCGGTGGCCGCACTCGGGGCAGAACCTGGGCTGGTCGACCAGGCCGTTACCGCAGTTCGGGCAAGTCGTCATGCGAGTGAGTATATGGACGAGCAGGCACCGGAACCGTCCTGTTAGTGACAGTTCCAGCAAGCGGCTCGATCGTCAGGAATTCGGGTACTCGAAACGGCGGCCGCTGGCTAGGCTGTGGGTGGGAAGACCAAGAGCGAGGAGTGAGCGGTGGCGCCGGAGCGCAAGCGGAGTGCGCGGGACTACGAGCAGGCGCTGAAGCGCCAGGAGCTGGCCGCCGGCCGGGCGCTGGTCCAAGCCCTCCCCGCGGAGGGGCCGCCGGGAGCACGCGAGCTGGCCGCGGCCAAGCGGGTGCTCACCCAGGCCCTGTTCGAGCTGCGGCGCCTCGGCCGCGACCTCGACGAGCAGATCGACGGCCTCCGTTCCCGGCAGCCGGGGCCGGCCCGGTCAAGCCAGGCCACCCAGGGCCGCCCGGCCCCGCCGCGTGGCGCCGGCCCTGGAGAGCTGGACCGGTTCGAGGCGGTGCGCAATGCCGTCGAGGAGGTCGCCGAACGCTGGGAGGGCCGCCGCGACCAGCTGGGCGCCGAACTGGACCGCCGCCAGCCCGGCCACCGGCAAGGGAAAGAGCGCCGGGCGGGTCAGCCGCAGCCCCGGAAGGGCGGGGGGCGGGACGGGCAGCCTCGCGGAGGCAGGGAGCGCGCCCGCGGTGACGGAAGTGGCCGCGAACGGGCCAGGGGCCGAGACGAGGTCAGGAACCGACGGGGCGCTGCTCCCGCTCGGCCAGGACAACCTCGATCCCCCCGGTCACGTCGTTCACCAGGTTGAACAGCAGGGTCAGGAGCACGGTGACGATGCTCCACACGACCACGCCGAGCAGCCCGATGAACGCGTACCACCGGAACACGGCGCCGGCGGGGAAGCCGACCTCGAGGTTGAAGTTGAGCGCGAACTCGGTCACCGACTGGAACACGCCCATGTTGACCAGCACGAACCAGATGACCGCGAACACCAGCAGGCTGATCAGCATCAGGCAGAAGTAGAAGACGACCGAGAACTTCAGCACCGACCAGGGATCGAGCCGGCGCAGGACCAGCCGCGCCCGCCGGTCGACGGCCGGCGCCATACCGGAGGCCGCCGAGCGCGGCAGGGGCCGCGTCTGCACCTGCGGGTACTGGCTGGACATTGGCTACTCCTCGTCCTTGACGACCGGGGCCACGGCGACGACCCGGCCACTCGTCCTGGCGAGTCGCATGATGCGCACACCTTGGGTCGCCCTGCCAGCCCGGCGGACCTCGTTGACGCGCGTCCGGATGATCTGCCCGGCATCGGTGATGAGGAAGATGTCGTCCTCGTCCTGCACGACGTGGGCGCCGGCGATGAAGCCGCGGGCCTCGGTCAGCTCGGCGGTCTTGACCCCCTGGATGCCCCGGCCCTTGCGCGTGTACTGCTCCAGCGGGGTGCGCTTGCCGTAGCCGGCGTCGGTGACCACCAGCAGGTCGGCGTTCGACCGGACCACCTCCATGGCCAGCACCTGGTCCTCGCGCTTGAGCCGCATGGCGGTCACGCCGCTCGTCTGCCTTCCCATCGGGCGCACATGGGACTCGCTGAAGCGGACGGCCATGCCCTTGCGTGAGACGAAGAGGAGGTCGTCCTCGCCCGAGGTGAGCTTGACCCCGATGAGCTCATCGTCGCCTCGCAGGTTGATGGCGATCAGTCCCACCCTCGGCGAGTCGTACTCGCTGAGGGCGGTCTTCTTGACCATGCCGTTCTTGGTACCCAGGACAAGGAACTTACCATCGTCGTAGTCGTCCAGGTCGAGCACTGCTGCGATCTTCTCGTCCGGCTGGAATGTCGCTCCTGGGACGTTGGCCACATAGGTGCCGCGGGCGTTCTTGGCCGCCTCGGGCAGCTCGTGGACCTTCACCCGGTAGACCCGGCCCTTGTTGGTGAAGAACAGCACCCAGTGGTGGGTGTTGGTGATGGCCAGGAACTGGACGATGTCGTCCTCTTTGAGGTTGGCCCCCCGGACCCCGCGGCCGCCGCGGTTCTGGGCCCGGTAGTCGCCGAGGGCGACCCGCTTCACATAACCGGTCCTGGTCACGGTGACCACCACCGGCTCGGCCGCGATCAGGTCCTCGATCGACAGCTCGCCCTCGTCGGGCCGGATCTCGGTCCGCCGGTGGTCGGCGAAGCGCCGCTTCACCTCGAGCAGCTCGTCCTTGACGATGCCGCGCACCTTGGAGGGGTCGTCGAGGATGGCCTGGAGCTCGGCGATCTTGGTCTGGAGCTCGGCGTACTCCTCCTGGAGCTTGCGGCGCTCCAGGGCGGCCAGCCGGCGCAGCTGCATGTCCAGGATGGCGGTGGCCTGGAGCTCCGAGAGCGAGTAGCGCTCCATCAGCTGGGTCCGGGCGACGTCGGCCGACTCGGCGTTGCGGATGAGGTTGATGACCTCGTCGAGGTGGTCGAGGGCGATCAGCAGGCCCTCGAGGATGTGGGCCCGCTCCTGGGCCTTGCGCAGCTCGTAGCGGGTCCGGCGGACGACGACGGTGACCTGGTGGGCGACGTAGTGCGACAGCATCTCGCCCAGGTTGAGCACCCGGGGGACGCCGTCGACCAGGGCCAGCATGATCACTCCGAAGCTGTCCTGGAGCTGGGTGTGCTTGTAGAGCTGGTTGAGCACGACCTGGGGGACGGCGTCGCGGCGGCACTCGACGACGAGGCGGGTGCCTTCCTTGTTGGACTCGTTGGCGATGTCCACGATGCCGCTCAGGCGGCCCTCGCGGACCAGGTCGCGGATGCGGATCAGCAGGCGGTCGCCCGAGACCTGGTAGGGCAGCTCGGTGACGACCAGGCGCTGGCCGCCGCGGTTGTTCTCCTCGATGCGGACCTTGGACCGGACCCGGATGGAGCCGCGCCCGGTCAGCAGGGCGTCGCGGATCCCCGCGGTGCCCATGATCGAGGCGCCGGTGGGGAAGTCGGGACCCTTGACCCAGCGGAGCAGGTCCTCGCTGGTCAGCTCCGGGTTGTCGATCAGGGCCACGGTGGCGTCGATGACCTCGCCCAGGTTGTGGGGTGGGATCTTGGTCGCCATGCCGACGGCGATGCCCTCCGACCCGTTGGCCAGGAGGTTGGGGAACCGGGCGGGCAGGACCACCGGCTCCTGGCTCTCGTTGTCGTAGTTCGGCGTGAAGTCGACGGTCTCCTTGTCGATGTCACGCAGCAGCTCCATGGCCAGCGCGTTCAGCCGGGCCTCGGTGTACCGCATGGCCGCCGGCTCGTCCCCGTCGGCGGTGCCGAAGTTGCCCTGGCCGTCGATCAGGGGATAGCGGGAGGCGAAGTCCTGCCCGAGGCGCACCATCGCGTCGTAGACGGCGGTGTCGCTGTGGGGGTGGTACTTGCCCAGCACCGAGCCGACGATGTACGCCGACTTGCGGCGGCCGTTCGGGGGCCGCACCCCCTCCTCGTTCGCGCCCCAGAGGATGCGCCGGTGCACCGGCTTGAGCCCGTCCCGCACGTCCGGCAGCGCCCGGGCCACGATCACGCTCATCGCGTAGTCGAGGAACGAGCGCTGCATCTCCTCTTCGATCTCGATCGGCTCGATCCGTCGGGCGTCAGGCACGGTGGTTAGTCCCCTTCTTCGGCGAAGCGTGGTGCGGAAGCTTAGATGTCAAGGAACCGGACGTCCTTGGCGTTGCGCTGGATGAAGTTGCGGCGGTACTCGACGTTCTCGCCCATCAGGATCGTGAAGATCTCGTCGGCGATGGCCGCGTCCTCCAGCCCGATCTGGAGCAGGGTGCGCCGCTCCGGGTCCATGGTGGTCTCCCACAGCTCGTCGGCGTTCATCTCGCCGAGGCCCTTGTACCGCTGGGGCTTCACGTTCCGGCTCTTGGCCGGGTTGCGCTTGAACCACTGCTCGCGCTCGGCCTCGGTGTAGGCGTAGAAGACGTCATCGTCGCCGCGGCCGTACTTGATCTTGTAGAGCGGTGGCTGGGCGATGTAGACGAACCCCGACTCGACCAGCCCCCGCAGGAACCGGAACAGGAAGGTCAGCAGCAGGGTCCGGATGTGGGAGCCGTCGACGTCGGCGTCGGCCATGAGCACGATCTTGTTGTAGCGGGCCTTGGTGAGGTCGAAGTCCTCGCCGATGCCGGTGCCCATGGCGGTGATGATGGACTGGATCTCGACGTTCTTGAGCGCCTGGTCCAGCCGCGCCTTCTCGACGTTCAGGATCTTGCCCCGGATGGGGAGGATGGCCTGGAAGGTGCGGTTGCGGGCCTCCTTGGCCGAGCCGCCGGCCGAGTTCCCCTCGACGATGAACAGCTCCGCCTGGCGCGGGTCGCGCGAGGAGCAGTCGGCCAGCTTGCCCGGGAGCGAGGAGGACTCGAGCAGCGACTTGCGCCTGGTCAGCTCGCGGGCGTTGCGCGCCGCCATGCGGGCCCGGGCCGCCTGGATGCACTTGACCACGATCGCCTTGGCCTGGGGGCCGTGCTCCTCGAACCACTCGTCCAGGGCCCGGTTGGTGGTCTGCTGGACGAACCCCTTGATGTCGGTGTTGCCGAGCTTGGTCTTGGTCTGGCCCTCGAACTGGGGCTCGCGCAGCTTCACCGAGACGATCGCGGTCAGCCCCTCGCGGACGTCGTCCCCGCTCAGGTTGGGGTCCTTCTCCTTGAGCAGGGCGCTGTTGCGCGCGAAGCGGTTGATCGTCGTGGTCAGGGCGGCCCGGAAGCCTTCCTCGTGGGTCCCGCCCTCGTGGGTGTTGATGGTGTTGGCGAAGGTCGAGACGGCGTCGTTGTAGCTCGAGTTCCACTGCATGGCGACCTCCACGTAGTGGGAGTTCGCCTGCCCCTCGAAGTAGATGATCTGCGGGTGGACCGGCTCCTTGGAGGCGTTGAGGTGGGCCACGAAGTCGCGGATGCCGCCGGCGTACTGGTAGACGTCCGACTTCCCCTCGTCCCGCTCGTCGGTGAGGGTGATGCGCAGGCCGGCGTTGAGGAAGGCCATCTCCCGCATCCGGTTGGAGAGCGTCTCGAACCGGAACTCGGTCTCCTCGAAGATGTCCGGGTCGGGCCAGAAGGCGACCGTCGAGCCGTGGCCCCTGGCCTTGCCCACCCGCTCCAGCGGGGCGGTGGGAAGCCCCCGCTCGTAGCTCTGGCGGTGGCGCCAGCCGTCGCGGACGACCTCGACGTCGAGCCGCTTGGAGAGGGCGTTGACCACCGACACGCCGACGCCGTGCAGGCCGCCGGAGACCGCGTAGGAGTCGCCGCCGAACTTGCCCCCGGCGTGCAGTTGGGTCATGACCACCTCGAGCGCCGACCGGTGCTCGACAGGGTGCTCGTCCACCGGGATGCCGCGGCCGTCGTCGATCACCCTGACCCCGCCGTCGGCGGTCAGGGTGATGTCGATCCTCGTGCAGTAGCCGGCCAGGGCCTCGTCGACGGCGTTGTCGACGACCTCGTACACAAGGTGGTGCAGGCCCCGCAGCCCGGTCGACCCGATGTACATCCCAGGTCGCTTGCGGACCGCTTCAAGCCCTTCGAGGACGGTGATCGATTCGGCGGTGTAACTCGTGACCATTGAACTCCTCAGTCAGCCCCAAACAGGCGCGGCGCGGGAAGGCACGCCGTCCGTATGGAACCAGACGGTGCGCAAGACGCAGTGCGCAGGGAGGGGGAGATCCCCGATAAGTATAGCATGAAATTCCTTCCGCCGCGCCTCGTTCGCGCAGGTCAGAGGCTACATCAGCCCCCCGACAGCAGCCTCTGTCAGCGCGGGCGGGCCTCGCTGGTGCGAACCTTGATCCGGCGGACGAGGCCGGGACCGCACTCGGCGCCGAGGCGGTCGAGCAGCTTGCCCTGGAGGTAGGTGAGCTGGGTCGCCCAGGCGGCCGAGTCGGCGACGACCTGGAGGGTGCCGTCCTCCTCCAGTCGGCTCGGCTGGCAGTGGGCGGCCACCGCGTCCCCGACCACCTCGGGCCAGCGGGCCACCACCCGGGCCGCGGCCAGCCGCCCGTCCCACCCACGGGCCCGTAGCACGTCGGCCAGCTCGGCCCCGATCGCCCGCGGCTCCCGGCTCTTGCGGGTCATGCCCGCACCCGACTTGCCCCGGTTTGGGTCACGGACCCGTCCTGAGCTGGACCGATCCTGGTTCCACGTGAAACACGGACGCGTTGAGCTCGGGCGGCAGCTCTTCGGGGACCGCCGCCGTGACGATCGCCTGCTCAGCGGCCAGGGCCGCCTCCGCGACCCGGTCCCGTCGTTGCCGGTCGAGCTCGGCGAACACGTCGTCCATCAGCAGTACCGGCTCCTCCCCTTCCTCGGCCAGCAGCCAGTGCGACCCCAGCCGCAGGGCCAGGGCCAGCGACCAGGCCTCGCCGTGGGAGGCATGGGTGCGGGCGGGCAGCCCGCGCAGGGCGAGCGCCAGGTCGTCGCGGTGGGGGCCGGACAGGGTGACGCCTCGCTCGACCTCGCGGGCCCGGTCGGCGACCAGCCGCTCCCGCAGCGCCTTGACCAGCTTGACCGGGTCGGGGTCGAGCCCGGCGGTCCCGGCCACCGAGGACACGTACGCGACGTCGACCTCGTCGTCCCGGCCGGCCAGGCGCTGGTAGGCGAGCTCGACCCGGGGCGTGAGCGCCGCCACCAGCCGGAGCCGCTCGGACCAGATCTCGGCGCCGGCCGAGGCCAGCTTCTCGTCCCACACCTCGAGGGTGGCCAGAGCGCTCGCCGGGAGCCGCCCGCCCGCGCTCCGCAGCAGGGTGTTGCGCTGGCGCAGCACCCGGTCGTAGTCCTGCCGGCTGCCGTGGTAGCGGGGCAGCCGCTGGGTGGCCAGGGTGTCGAGGAAGCGGCGGCGCTCTTCCGGGTCGCCACGGACCAGCCCCAGGTCCTCGGGTGCGAACACCGTCGCCCGAACCACCCCGAGTAGGTCCCTGGCCCGTGGCACCGGGGCCCCGTTCACCCTTCCGCGGACCCCGCTGCCCGGCCGGAGCTCCAGGTCGACCAGCAGCCGCCGCCCGGCCCGCTGGACGGCCGCCCGGATCACCGCCGACGAGGAACCGGACCGGATCAGGGCCGCGTCCTGCCCGACCCGGTGCGAGCCGAGGGTCGCCAGGTAGCCGGCCGCCTCCAGGAGGTTCGTCTTGCCGACCCCGTTGGGCCCGACCAGCGCGGACACCCCAGCCGGGAGCTCCATCGACGCCCGATCGTGGTTCCGGAAGTCGACGACCTCCAGCCGTTCCAGCCGCATGCCCGCACTCTAGACCGGCGCCGGCGCCGGCCGCGGCGAACCAGCGGTACCGGGGCGGCTCATCCGGGCAGCCTGACCGGCATCAGCAGGTACATGAACCCGAGGGCGTCGTTGCCGTGGATGAGGGCCGGCTTGAGGCCGTCTCGGACCTCGATGACGGCCTCGTTGTCGTCGACGGCCGCCACCCCGTCGCTGAGGTAGACCGGGTTGAAGGCGATGGTCAGGCCCTCGCCCTCGTACTTGGCGTCCACCGAGGCGGCGCCCCGGCCCACGTCCTGGAGGCTGCCGTCGACCTGGAGGCGCTCGCGGTCGAAGGTCAGCCGCACCGGGTTGTTGTTCTGGCCGTACGGCGTGACCTGCTTCAGCGCGTCCAGCAGGACCTGGCGGTCGAGGGTGGCGACACTCTCGTAGCCCGACGGGATCAGGCTGCGGAACTTGGGGAACTCGCCCTCGACCAGTCGCGAGGTCAGTCGGCGGCCGCCGCCGGCGAAGGTGACCTGGTGCGGCTCGATGCCGATCTCGACCGTGGCCTCGCCGGCCAGGGCCCGGGCCGCCTCGGTGATGGCCCGCGCCGGGACAAGGGCCGTCATCGGCTCGTGCTCCCAGCTCCAGTCGAGCGTGCGCACGGCCAGGCGGTAGGAGTCGGTGGCGGCCAGGGTGAGGCGCTCGCGCTCGGCCTCGAACAGCACGGCCGTCAGCACGGGCCGAGCCTCGTCGTGGGAGGCGGCCCGGCCGACCTGGGCGGCGGCCCCTGCCAGGGCCTCGCCGGAGAGGGTGCCGACGTGCTCGAGCGACGGCTGGGTGAGGGTGGGGAAGTCCTCGGCGTCGAGCAGGCGCAGCTCGTGGGTGATCTGGCCGCGCCGGACCTCGAGGCCGCCGTCGGCCCCTTCGACCTCGACCAGGCCGGTGGGCAGGTTCCGGGCCACGTCGCCGAAGATGCGCCCCGGGACCACGACCCGGCCGTCGGCCTCCCCGCGGACCTCGATCACGGCCTCGCCGGTGTGCTCCAGGTCGGTCGAGGCCAGCCGCAGCCGGTTCCCCTCGAGCTCGACCAGGGTGCCGCCCAGCACCGGCAGGGTGGGTCTGGTCGAGACTGTCCGGCTGACCCAGGCCACCGCGTCGGCGAAGTTGTCGCGCTCAGTCGTGAACTTCAAGGCAGTCGACCTCCCGACCTATCCCCAGGGTCTTGGTGTTGTTTGCTTGAAGAACTAGAGAACCTTGCAACAGCAATAGGGGCTGTGGGCATGTGGACGGAGGGATGATCCTCCAGCGTGCGGCCGCTGCCGCCGTCCCAGATGGGGTGGGGAGAACCGCACCCGGCTGTCCCCAGGCAAGCGGCCGCCCCCCGGAGACCGCCCTCCGTCCCCCGCCTGTCGACAGCTCGTCCCCAGGTCGTCCCCAGGCCATCGCGGCTCACGACCCCTGCTGCTGGGCACGGACTCTGACCCGGTTGGTCAGCTCCTGGACCTGGTTGTAGATGCTGCGCCGCTCCCGCATGAGCCCGCGGATCTTCTGGGTGGCGTGCATGACCGTGGTGTGGTCACGGCCGCCGAAGGCCTGCCCGATCTTGGGCAGCGACAGGTCGGTCAGCTCGCGGGTCAGGTACATGGCCATCTGCCTGGCCGTGACCAGCAGCCTGGAGCGGTTGGAGCCGGTCAGGTCCTCGATGGTCAGGCCGAAGTAGGTGGCCGTCTCGGCCATGATGATCGGGACCGAGACCTCGTGGCGGCCCTCGTCGGGGAACAGGTCCTTGAGCACGATCTCGGCCAGGGCCAGGTCGATCGGGCTGCCGTTGAGCGAGGAGAAGGCCGTCACCCGGATCAGCGCGCCCTCGAGCTCGCGGATGTTGGACTGGACCTTGGAGGCGATGAAGGAGAGCACGTCGTCGGGCACGCTCAGGCCGTCGGCGACCGACTTCTTGCGCAGGATGGCGATCCGGGTCTCGAGGTCGGGGGGCTGGACGTCGGTGATCAGGCCCCACTCGAACCGGCTGCGGAGCCGGTCCTCGAGCGTGGCGATCTGCTTGGGCGGCCGGTCCGAGGAGATCACGATCTGCTTGTCGGCATTGTGAAGCGCGTTGAAGGTGTGGAAGAACTCCTCCTGGGTGCGCTCCTTGCCTTCCAGGAACTGGATGTCGTCGATCAGCAGGACGTCGTTGTCGCGGTAACGGCGCTGGAAGGCCCCGGTGCGGTCGTCGCGGATGGCGTTGATGAACTCGTTGGTGAACTGCTCGCTCGACACGTACCGGATACGGGCCTGCAGGTAGAGGTTGCCCGTGTAGTGGCCGATCGCGTGCAGCAGGTGGGTCTTGCCCAGCCCGGCCCCGCCGTAGATGAACAGCGGGTTGTAGGACTTGGCGGGCGCCTCGGCCACGGCCACGGCGGCCGCGTGGGCGAACCGGTTGGATGAGCCGATCACGAACCGCTCGAAGGTGTACTTGGGCGTCAGCTGGGGACGCTCGGCGGCCGGCTTGGGCGCGGCGACCGGCCGCAGCTGCTCCTCGTCGGCGGTGTCCTCCAGCGGTCCGACGGTGACCCGGATGTCCAGCGGCCGGCCTGCGACCCGCCCGAGGGCCGTGACCACGGTCGGGGCGTAGCGCTGCTCGATCCATTCCTTGACGAACTCGTCCGGGACGGCCAGGACCAGCGTGTCACCGGACACCGCCACCGGGCGGATCTGGGCCAGCCAGGCCTTGTGGGTCGACCCGGCGCCGTCGAGCGACTCGAGGCACGCCGTCCAGATCGCCGCCGCGTCGTCTTGGAACCGTTCGACCACAGCCGCCTCATCCCTTTCCGGCAATCGAGTCCTCCGGATGCCGACAGTGTGCGCTCAATGTGCGACACACCCTCTGCGACCCTTCGACCCGCCGCAACCTACATATCCACACCCCCATCCACAGGTGTGGAGAACCCGACCCTGCGGACGCGGTGGCCCGACCGGGCCGGTACCGGGAGAGACGGCAGACCCTCGACGTAGAGGGCAGATGGCCGTGACGGGGAAGCCGGGCCAGACGTGTGGGCCGCCGACTGAAGGCGGGCCGGAGGATAGCATCGGCAGCCGCGGCCCCTCAAGGGCTCGTCTACGGACTCAGCAGCCATAAGGAGACCCCGAAGGAGTCGCGTTGACGGCGTTCGCGCGAGGCCCGTACCATCGTCTTTCGGCGCGTTCTCCGCGCCCTGTCTCTGCCTGCCCCCGCCTCGACCGGGATTAGGAGCCGTCGTCGTGAAGCGTACCTTCCAGCCGAACAATCGTAAGCGTGCCAAGACGCATGGCTTCCGGATCCGGATGCGCACGCGCGCCGGACGCTCGATCATCGCCCGCCGCCGGGCCAAGGGCCGCATCCGGCTCGGAGCCTGAGGAGTTCCGGTGACCAACCTCGCCGCGCTGGGAGCCGCTGGTCCGGGCTGTCCGGCCTGGCGTACGGCTCCCCTCGGAGACCGGGGTGCGCCGTGGCCGCGGTGAACCGGCTCAGCTCGCCGGCCGCCTTCCGGTCGGTGTTCTCGACCGGTCGTTCCTACGCCCAGGGCGCGGTGGTGCTGTACGTCGCCAAGCGGACAACGGGGACCGGCCCGGCCAGGGCCGGCCTGGTGGTGAGCCGCAAGGTCGGCGGCGCGGTCGCCCGCAACCGGGCCAAGCGCCTGCTCCGGGAGGCCCTGCGCCTTGAGGGCAGGGAGCTGCCCGAGGGCCTCGACCTGGTCGTCGTGGCCCGGCCGAGCGTCGCCGGTGCCTCCTACCGGGAGATCGCCGGCGACATCCGCGAGCTGCTGAGCGCGGCCGGCCTGCGTGGAGGCGACGGCGCTTGAGTGACGGGCAGGACAGGACGCCGGCGCCCAGCAGGGCGGCCGCCGTGCTGATGGCGCTCATCGGGGGCTACCAGCGCTTCATCAGTCCCTTCCTGGGGAACCGCTGCCGGTTCCACCCGTCCTGCTCGGCATATGCCAAGACGGCGGTCCAGACCCATGGTGCCCTCCGGGGCTCCTGGCTGGCCCTGCGCCGTCTCCTGAAGTGTCAGCCGTTCCATCCGGGGGGCTTCGACTACGTTCCGCCTTCGACCGGTCGCGTGAAGCCGGGCCGCAAGGGGTACCGTGAGGTGGTGAGCGCCGGCCAGGTCGGCCCGCCCGAGAGAGGCTCCTCGTGATCGAGATCTTCAACACTTTCCGCGATGCGCTCTACCACATCCTGACGTTCTTCCAGGAACTGGTCGAGCCGATCATGGGCAGCCAGAGCTACTGGTTCTCGATCGTCCTGCTGACAATCGCCGTGCGGATCCTGCTCATCCCGCTCACCGTCAAGCAGGTCAAGTCGACGCGGGTCATGCAGGAGCTCGCCCCAGAGATCAAGAAGCTGCAGGCCAAGCACAAGAACGACAAGACGAAGCTCAACGAGGAGATGATGGCGCTCTACAAGGAGCGCGGCTTCAACCCGATGGCCGGATGCTGGCCTCTCCTCGCCCAGATGCCGTTCTTCTTCGCGCTCTACCAGGTCATCTACCGCCCGGTGATCGCCGGCGGCCCGAACGTCCTGCTCGGCAAGACCTTCTTCGGCGTCCCGCTGGAGCAGCACTGGCTGCAGCTCGCGGGCTGGGCCAAGATCTTCTCGGCGGCCGGGCTCACGATCCTGGTCCTGACCACGGCCATGGCGCTCACCACCTATATCTCCCAGCGCCAGCTGATGAACAAGCAGACGGCCCAGGTCAACCCTCAGCAGCAGATGATCATGAAGATCATGCCGCTGATGTTCTTCGTGTTCGCGATCAACGTGCCGCTGGCGGTCATCATCTACTGGGTCACCACCAACTTCTGGAGCGTCGGCCAGCAGTGGATGCTGCTCCGCACCCACCCGGTGCCGGCGGGTGACGTGCAGGCGGCCCCCGCCGGGGCTCCGGCCCTTGTCGAGAACGGCGAGGGCCGCAAGGGCCTGCTCGGCCCATTGAGCATGTTCCGAGGCTCATCGCAGTCACGAGCGACCGAAGAGCGTGCCCCGGCGACCAACAAGAACGGCAACCCCAACGCTACGACGGGGAACGGCAAGGCATCGCCCAACAAGGCATCTCCCAAGCAGGGTGGACCAGCGGCCAAAGGAGCCCAGGCGAAACCGAGCCAGGGCCAGAGTGGCCGTCAGGGCACCAGCGGCAACCGGAGGTCTGGCAGCCGCTCGTCCGGAAAGGGCAAGTCGAGTGGCCCACGCCGAGGCAAGCGCTAGGACAGTCGACGCGGCGGTCACCGCCGCGGCCACCCAGCTCGGTCTCCGTCCAGACCAGGTCGACATCGAGGTCCTCGAGGACCCCGTCCCCTCCACCTTCGGCTACATCGGGACCCCCGCCCGGGTCCGAGTAACCCCCCGCGGCGGGTCCAGTTCCGACGGTTCGGCGTCCACGGGCTCCTCGGCTTCAGAACCCTCGGCTGGCGGGTCGGGTCCGGCAGTCCCGTCGAGCGTGGAGACCTCGGGCGTTGGGTCGGCCGCCCGGGCGGATGCCGTCTCGGCGGCGACCGATGCTCCAGCCCAGGTCGCGGGCGATGCCGCTGGTCCTGCCGCCACTGCCGCCCCTGATGCCGCCTCTGGCGTCGGGGTGG
>Ga0207675_100004103_pt1 | contig 14102 bp, 10 predicted proteins | sample KBSSwiS42_FD_184305 | JGI IMG/M metagenome (GOLD analysis project Ga0207675, IMG submission 184305) | Switchgrass rhizosphere microbial communities from Kellogg Biological Station, Michigan, USA - KBS Switchgrass S4-2 (SPAdes) (version 2) | ecosystem: Host-associated > Plants > Roots >... | reverse complement strand
ATTGATCGGAAAGAATGCGTTCCACGCCCAACCAATAGCAATCAGAACCGCACCGGCCACAAACATTCCCGCTACTTTCTCGATGCGAGACTTTTCACTGCGCAACCAACTGCCGGTCAACACGCCGATCAATGTCGTAACCAGCGCCGGAATCGTGCTCAACAGTCCTTCCGGATCATAGACCTTCGCTTGCGCCCAAACGTGCTTGCCAAACACAACGCGATCGACGTACGAAGGCAAACTTCCTTCTTTCGTCAAATCACCGGCTGCGAAGCCCGGGGCGGGGATTGTTTTTAGCAGGATCCAATAGAGCAGTAGCAATCCAATTGAGATCAATATCTGCGTTCGCACGCGCGTGTTGAGAAAGATGATCGAAGCGAGGAAGTAACAGACCGCGATACGCTGCAACACACCGGGAATGCGCCACTCCGAAAGCGGGAAGTGCGGGAAGCCGTTGAGAAAGAGGCCAATCCCGAAAATGATCAACGTGCGCTTAATGATCTTCCAGTAAACGTCGCGCGTGACGCTGCCACTCTCGACTCGATTTCCGAGTGACAAGGTAATAGCAACACCGACGATGAAGAGGAAAAACGGAAAGACCAGATCTGTGGGAGTCCAACCGTGCCACTGCGCGTGCTCGAGCGGCCAGTAGATGTGTTCCCACGAGCCCGGATCGTTCACAAGGACCATGCCGGCTATGGTGATACCGCGAAAGACGTCGAGTGATAGCAGGCGCGAACTGGCGGCGGGGGCAGATGTTGTTGGCATCGGCGGCGAATTCTAGCACAATAAAATCCGTGTCCAAGAAGGTTGTGCCAATGATCCACGTACCGGACGTGCGCGCCACCGTCGCGTGGTACGAGAGCATCGGCTTCAAGGTCGTAGCGACATACGGTCACGAAACCGGGGATAACTTTAGCTTCGCGATCGTGTCGTTTGGCGATTCGGAGGTGATGTTCAATACCAACGGAAAGCCCAGCGACGAATGGCGCCGCGAAGTGGACCTCTACGTTTACACAGACAACGTCGACGAACTTTATGAAACTTTGAAGGACCGCGTGGATGTCGTTGAGGGACCTCAGGACAAGTTCTACGGCATGCGGGAAGTCATTATTCGCGACCTGAACCGCTTGGATCACGTTTGGTCAGGAAAGCCTGTTTGCGACGTTGATGAGCGGCATTTACGAAGGCGATTTGGAACGTGTTCGCAAAGCAATTGACAGTAGAGCTCTGGCGCCGGACACACTAAACGTCGCACTCGCGTTCGCTTCAGCTACCGACAAACGAGACGAGCAGATCGTTCAAACACTCGCAGCCGCCGGTGCACAACCTCCACCTGAGATTCCTGTAGAGACTTTGCTGTCCTACGCCGGTTCATACAAAGGCGAACACAGTTTGACGGCGAAGATTACGGTTGAAGGCGACCGGTTGTTTGTGAGCCCGCGCGGACAGCAAAAGATGAGTCTGTGGCCGTTGGACCAGGTGACGTTTCGGCCCGTCGCGTTCGGGAATGCGAAGATTGTTTTTGAGGTAGAAGACGGTCAAACAGTGGGGCTAACTTTTATTCAAGATGGTTACAAGATGAAACTCACTCGGGTAAAAACAGATAACGCGGATGAACACGGATAAAGGCAAAAACAAGAAGATAGCAGGAGCTACTCGTCCACCCTGATCTCTCGCCGCCCGATCTTCCATTGCCCATCCTCAAGGTGCATGTTAACGGCTTCTTCGGCCTTTGAACCTCCTGACGTACCAGCGAATCGCAACGTCGCTTTGTTGTCTTTGATCATCCCACCGGTCAGGCGTGGATTTTCAAGTGGCGCAAACACCTGGACCAGCAACTGACGCTGCTCAGGGGACAGTGACTCTACATCTTTCTTGATCTTTTCCGCAGCCTCTCTTGTTACTACGCTCAGCCACGTCGAGATTCCCTGGTCGAAGTCTTTCACAGCCTTCATCTTCTCCATCGCAGCGAGATACGCCTTCGCCGGAGCACCACCGTCTGCCGGTAACGCCTCACCACCTTCGCTGGAGGTTACTGGTCCATCGGACGCCACGGGCGGCAGCATTGCCGCATTGAACAACAGATCTATCTCGTAAACTCGATCGCGCAGGTCAACAGGAAACGAGGAATACACGCGTCCTTCGATTGCGTCCGTAGTGTGTTTGACGTAATCGCGTTCTGTGCCCGGAAACGGATCAAACTTATTGCCTGTCAGAACACTGAGTTGGATACGATCTCCTGGTCCAGTGGTCGTGTAGGTCACAACAACACCATCCGCGCCTTGACTGAGCGCGCTGTCGTCAACCAACTTTCCCGCATCGATCGGTTTTTCGGTCAGCCATACTTTGAAGGCGTTTTTGTTTTCATCGAACAGGTCGAGATCGATCAAACGGGCGTAAGCGTGGTTAAGGTTTACCGGGCGTTGGTCAATGACGAGCTGCCCACTCGCCTGCCCGGCTGCAAGCTTCGTCGGCGGCTGCTGGTAAAACGTGCCGCCAGTCCAAACGCCGGGTTGGAGTTTGACAGCGAAATTGATATCGGCTTGCTGCGAACTCGCCGTCGACTTGATGTGACCTTCAACTTTGTCGCTGGAAAATGACTTCGGCTCCAATTCAAGATTGCCAAAATCGGAGTCGTTGCCGTTGAAGTAGGCTCTGATCTGGGGCGGCGTCTTGTCCCCGGCGTCTGCCGGTAAACGAAGAACAAGTCCGCGTGCATCGCGGTTGTGCAGCATCTCGCGGAAATCTTGTGTCGCCTGTTCGGCTTCTGCATCATCCATGATCGATAGCGCCGCGCGTGAGAGTGGCTTCTCAACGAGAACAATCAGTACGTCTTTTTTATTTTTATCTTCGGGGTTGCTTACAAAACACGCGTAGGCCTGCGAGATGTTGACTATCGAGGGCTGCTTGTCTTCGTTGAAGATTGCGTCGATCGAGTACGTACCGGAGGCAGTGTTCACTGCCTCCACGTAACGTTCTGAGGCCGGGAGAGACGCGGAAGTTGAGTTCTTCTTCGAACAGCCGGCGCAGATCAACAAAAGCAGAATCAGACCCGCGCCGGTAAAACGTTTCACCATGCACTTATCGCGATCCCGGAGCGGGTTTGCGCGGCAGTTTCTCATCGCGCATCGCCGTCTGATACACGAACGCCGCCATGATGGTTGCGGCCTGTTTCATATCGTCCGCTTGAATGCGATCAAACACGTCCTGGTTCGAATGGTGTGTGCGCGTGTCGTATTCAATCTCGTCCTGAATGAACTGAAAGCCAGGCAAGCCAATTCGATCGTAGGAAAGATGGTCCGTGCCACCCGTGTTTGAGATCGATAGCGTCGCTGCGCCCATGTCTCTGAACGGCGCCAACCATTGCCGGAAGATCGGTCGCACTGCTTCGTTGCCTTGCAAGTAAACGCCGCGAATCTTGCCGGTGCCGTTATCAAGATTGAAGTAACCACTGAACTTCTCGTACTCAGGTTTCCTGACCAGCGTTGGAGTAGCCTGCGGCGCAGCTCCGTTTCCATTTCCATTCCCGGCGCCACCGCCCATCGCGTTGGTGCTCGCGCCGCCGGTTGCAGGTGCAGCAGACGTAGTTGCAGGTGGCGTTTGCAAACTTCCGAAGTGTTCGGTGACGTAGGCTCGCGATCCGAGCAGTCCTTGTTCCTCGCCACTCCACAATGCGATGCGAATAGTGCGTCGCGGCTTCAAGCCAAGCGCTTGAATAATTCGCACTGCTTCCATTGCCACTGAAACACCGGCAGCGTTGTCAGTTGCGCCGGTGCCGGAGTGCCACGAATCCATGTGACCACCAAGCATCACGATCTCGTCTTTAAGATCGGTGCCGGGGATTTCGGCGACCGTGTTGTAGCCCATCAGATCGGCATCCTGCCACGCCACGACTAAATCAACACTCATTTTCACCGCTTCGCCCGCTTGCAGCATGCGCACGACGCGATTGTAGTGCTCGATTGCGACAACGAGTTGAGGGATGATCTTGGCGTTCTTGTCATAGATCGGTGTGTTGGGTGTTTGCGTCGTCGCGTTTGGATTCGGCGGCAGCGGTACGGCGGTGGCCGACTGCACGAAGATTGTGCCGCCATCACCGCGACTCGGATCGATCAGCACCGCTGCGCCTTCCTGATCGAAGAAACGCATTCTCGCGGCGCCAAACAGTATCTGGTTACGAAAAGCATTGGCGGCGTTACCAAAGTTGGCGCGACCGGTGTTCAGCGGTCGCGGCTCGGGCGCGTCTGCGAGTGTCAGCAGAGCTTTTTCGTTCAAGCGGGTGCCAAGTGCATCGAAGTGCGCAGGCACGTCGCGTATCGGCGACGTCAACACGATCTTGCCGTTCAATTTGCCTTTGTACTTTTCGAGATCTGCTTCGGTTTTGGCATCAACGTAGACCACATCTGCCGTTAGTGGCGCGCTCAAACCAGGAGACCAGGCCTTCGGATACGCAATCAACGGAATTGCAGTCGGCTCCGTGACTTGAGCAGAGAAACGCTTCAGCGTCCAGCCTCTGCCAAACGGTCCCCACGCTTCGAGGTGCGCATTCTGCAAACCCCACTTCGTTAACTGATCGCGCGTCCACTCATTCGCTCGCTTCATACCTGGCGACGCCGTGAGACGTGGGCCAATCACGTCGCTCAAGTAACTCAGCGTCTGCATCACCTGCGAACGATTCATCCCTTCATCTTTGATTCGCTGGACTGGATCGTTTGGATCGGGTGCGGGCGTTTGCGCCGCTTGCTGCGTTGTTATTTGCGCCGGTGTTTGCGCGGGTGCTTGTGGATTTGTCTGCGCGGGCGTTTGCGAGAACAACGTCGCCGGCGATGCGACAAAGATCAAGAGCAGCACTATGGCTGAATAGCGCCGAACTATCATGGTGGGTCTCCTCAATTTCAGTTTGGGCTTGTCTGGTTTGGTTCCGGGTCATCTGTGTAACACAGATCTCGGTTTTTCGGTAGTCTCGAGGGCCTGGTTGGATCGATAGCCGCAGCCTTCGTTCGCGCAATAACGAAACGTGCCTTGTCGCTTCGTAGTTTTTTCGAGAAGGAAGGGCGCGTTGCATTGCGGGCACGTATCGAGCACGGGCTTGTCCCAGTAGACCACATTGCAATTGGGATACTCCGAACACCCGTAAAAGGCTTTGCCGCGTTTAGATTTTTTGACAACGATCTCGCCCTTGCAACCCGGGCGCGGACAAGAAACACCAACCGTCTCCTGCTTGATGTACTTGCACTTCGGATAGTTCGAACAGGAAATGAATTCGCCGAACCGTCCAAAGCGTTTCACGAGTTGAGCGCCATCGACGGGACATTTTTCATCGAGCGGTTCGGGCGGCGGAGCGGGCACGCCAGTCTTTCCGATCTTGCGAATGTTTCGACACTCGGGATAACCAGTGCAGCCGAGGAATGGACCAAAACGTCCGCGCTTCAACTGCATCGGCTTCTCGCACAGTTCACACACTTCCGGTTCTGCTTCTTCACCCGCGGCGGCTGCCTGGTTAGTGGCTCCTGCGCCGTCTGAGCCGGCGGGTGGTTCGGCATCACGCGTGGCTTCGCAGTTGAGACACTTCAGATATGGACCAAAGCGTCCCCATTTCTGCACCATGCCGGGCGTGTTGCACTTCAAACATACCTCTTCCGTGGGGACACTTTTCTCTTTGATGTCCTTGATGTATTTCTGAAACTCTTTCAGGTCGCCTTCAAACTTATCGTAGAACTCGCGCAGTGCTGTGGTCCACTGGAGCTTTCCTTCTTCAATCTCGTCGAGTTCTTCTTCCATGCGCGCGGTGTAAGTCTCGTTGAAGAGATCGTCAAAACCGCCTTCGATCAGCAGATCGTTAACAGTCTTGCCGAGCGCGGTCGGATGAAAACGGCTCTGGACCTTCTCGACGTACTCGCGCTCCTGAATCGTTGACATGATCGCCGCATATGTTGACGGGCGGCCGATGCCTTTCTCCTCGAGAGCCTTGACGAGAGTCGCTTCGGTGTAACGCGGCGGCGGTTCGGTAAAGTGCTGTTCGGGCGTGATCGAGTTGAGCTTCAGTGTCTCACCCTGTTCGACAAGCGGCAGACTGAGTTCTGCTTCGTCATCGTCTTCGCTCTTTTCGTCGCGGCCTTCCTGATAGATCTTGAGAAAGCCGTCAAACTTCTGCACGGAACCGGTTGCCCGAAACACGAAGCGCCCGGCCTGAATGTCAATTGTCGTCTGGTCGAAGATCGCGGCGGTCATTTGCGACGCGACGAAACGTTGCCAAATCAAACGATAAAGTTTCAGCTCATCGGGTTTCAGAAACTTCGCGAGCGAATCAGGCGTGTGGCCGACTTCGGTCGGACGGATCGCTTCGTGCGCATCCTGCGCATCTTTCTTCGAACGGTAATGAACAGCTTTGTCCGGCAGGTAGTTGTTGCCGTATTGCTTATCGATGAAGTCGCGCACTTCACTGAGCGCCGTCTCTGAAACACGCGTTGAGTCGGTACGCATGTAAGTGATTAGACCAACCGAACCTTCTGACCCGAGTTCCACCCCTTCATACAGCTTCTGCGCCACCATCATCGTCTTCTTGACTGGAAAGCCAAGTTTGCGCGACGCCTCCTGCTGTAGCTTCGAAGTGATAAACGGCGGGACCGGATTTCGTTTGCGCTCCTTCGTTGTTACGTCGCTGACAACATACGATTGCTGCTGCGCTTCGGAGACAAGCTCGTCCGCCTGCTGCTGGTCCTTGATCAGGATTTCACTCTTCTTGAGATCCTGATCGAAGCCGCTCGTCTTGATTGTTTGTTCGCCGACTTTGAATAGACGCGCAGCGAACGCCGGCGGCAGTTTCGCGTTGAGATTGGCGCCGATGGTCCAATACTCAGTCTTAATAAACTGCTCGATCTCGCGTTCGCGCTCGACCACCATCCTGAGCGCCACTGACTGCACGCGTCCTGCACTCAAACGTCCGCCGATCGTGCGGCACAAAAGCGGCGAAACTTTGTAACCAACGAGTCGATCGAGTACGCGACGCGCCTGCTGCGCCTCGACGAGGTTTTCATCGATCTGTTTCGGATTTTCGAACGCCGCGTTCACGGCGCGCTTCGTGATCTCGTTGAACATCACGCGATATGCCGGCTTTGCCGGCCGCTTGGGAACGATCTCCTCAGCCAGGTGTTGGCAGATCGCTTCTCCTTCGCGATCCGGGTCGGCTGCGAGATAGATCGCGTCAGCTTCTTTCGCGGCCTTCTTCAGTTCAGCGACGATCTTCTTGTTGTTTCGCTTCTTCGAATCGGGAATGAGTTCGTAAGTGGGTTCGAAGTTGTGTTCGACGTCTACTCCCAGTCCTTTTGAAGGCAGATCTTTAATGTGACCAATCGAGGCCTTAACGAGATAGTCCTTTCCCAAATACTTGTTTATCGTCTTTGCCTTTGCAGGCGATTCAACTATTACTAAGTTTTTAGCCATTAAATTTTTCTCACAAAACACCTGCCCGGTAACGCGCGTACCAGCTCTCTCATCTCCAACGCCAACAACGCCGCCGTCAATTCCGAGATGGGAAGTTTGCTCTTATCAATCAGCCAATCAACGTGCGCCGGACTGTCGGCGTTCAACAACTGAAATACCGAAGTCTCTGTTTCCGATAACCCCTCCGGAACAAGCTCCAGCTTATCTGACAGCGACGGATCCGTGCGCTTTTCGCTGAACGGGGGCGGCAATAGTTTGGCTGCCAGTTGTGGCGGCATTTCGGTGGCGATGTCCTGCCATTGCTGCACCAGCTTCGCGCTTGCGCCCTTGATCAGGTAATTGGCGCCAAACGAGTTTCGCGAAGTGATATTTCCCGGCACTGCAAAGACTTCGCGATTCTGTTCCATCGCCAATCGCGCAGTTATCAAAGAGCCCGAATTCTCGGCCGCTTCCACCACGACTATCCCCAAACTCAGTCCGCTAATGATGCGGTTGCGGTACGGAAAGTTTTCCGACACCGGCGGAGTGCCGAGCGGGAACTGGGTCACGAGCGCTCCGCCGCCAGCCAGTATTTCTTCGGCTAACTTCTTGTGATCGCGAGGGTAAACCTCGTCGATTCCAGTGCCCAAAACCGCTACAGTCCGGCCTCCGGCTTCCAACGCGCCTCGGTGCGCAGCAGCGTCAATGCCACGCGCAAACCCGGAAACTACGGTGATTCCGCGCTGCGCTAGGTCGCGCGCCAACATCATGGCGGTGTTCTGACCGTAGGTCGAACACTTACGAGACCCTACCATGCCGATGCAGGGTTGATCCAAACATTCTGACCAAGCGCCTTTTACATAGAGAACAATGGGCGGGTCGTAAATCTCACGTAAGGATGAGGGATAGACCCCGTCGTCCAGCAGGAGGACGTCACCGCCGAGTCTTCTGACCGCCGTTCTCTCGGCTTCGGCGGTTGAGCGCAAATCGCGAGCAATAATGCTGTCGATCGCCTCGGGCGCAAGGCGCAACTGTTCGAGTTCAGTTCGGGTTGCGCTGTAGACGGCCTCGGCTGAACCGAAGCGCTCCAACAGTTTGGCAGCGGCGCGAGGTCCGATGCCCGGTGTCATATTAAGCTCAATCCAATCTGTGATCATGTGAGGAATGTCCTTTTTTGAGCTTCGTTATTACGAGCCTTTCATAAATGTAAAGAACTGTCGCCGGGGCACTTACGTGGCGGAGGCGTGTAGGAATCGAACCTACCTGAGCCCGCTCTCGCGGTCTCACTAACGGTTTTGAAGACCGGGCCGTTCACCAGAACAGATTCGCCTCCCGCGAGGCCACAAACCCTACGCGCCCTCCGCCGGGACTGTCAAGCTTGCCTTATCCGGTTTGACATCCCTCGCCTCTCAACCCTAAAATTCGAACGAACGTTCGAACTGAAGAGCATTATGAGGCGTGGATGATTAACTTTCAAACGTCGCCGGAACGCTACCAGCACTGGAAATTCGAGATCTCAGGGGCCGTCGCCACACTCTCCATGGACGTCCAGGAAGACCATACCCTGGTCGATGGCTACAAACTCAAACTTAATTCCTATGACCTCGGCGTCGATATCGAACTCGCCGACGCAATCCAGCGGCTGCGCTTCGAACATCCGGAAGTGGCTGCGGTCGTCATTACCAGTCTCAAGCCACGTATCTTCTGCGCCGGCGCCAACATTTACATGCTCGGTTCGTCGTCGCATGCGTTCAAAGTCAACTTCTGCAAGTTCACGAATGAGACGCGCTGCGCGATCGAGGATGATTCGAAGCATTCCGGACGGCGCTACATCGCAGCGCTCAACGGGACTGCTTCAGGTGGCGGTTACGAACTCGCGATTGCCTGCGACGAGATCTATCTGGTTGATGATGGAAACTCGGCGGTTTCGCTGCCGGAAGTTCCGCTGCTCGGTGTGTTGCCGGGAACTGGTGGACTGACGCGACTCGTTGATAAGCGAAAGGTGCGTCGCGATCGTGCCGACGTGTTTTCGACGTTGGCCGAGGGGTTGAAAGGCAAGCGTGCGCACGAGTGGGGATTGATCGATGGTTACTTTCCGACGAGCAAGTTTGGCGAAGGGATTGCCTCGCGAGTAGAGCAAGTCGTTGCCGCACAAAGTAGGAGTGGATCGGGTATCAAACTCAATCCGCTTGAAATCCATTCAACCGACGATTCACGCAACTATCGTTACATCCGTCTACAACTTAACCGCGAACAGCGCTATGCCGACTTAACGGTCGTCGGTCCAGATGGTCCACAACCAACAACCGTTGATGAGATTCAGGAACTCGGCGACGCCTACTGGCCGTTGCAAGCGTATCGCGAACTCGATGACGCGCTACTCCATCTGCGAGTTAACGAACCCGAGGTTGGATTGGTTTGTTTGCGCACGGAAGGATCAATCGATTCAGTGCTGGAAGTGGATCGTGTTTTAACGGCGAACCGCGATCACTGGCTGGTGCGCGAGATCATTCTCAACATGGCGCGCGTGTTGCGACGTCTTGATTTAACGGCGAAGAGTTTTTTTGCGATCGTCGAGCCCGCGGCCTGCTTCGCAGGCAATCTTTTGGAATTGCTGTTGGCCTCGGATCGCAGCTACATGTTGATTGATCCGAAATCATCCGTCGCCATCTCCGATCTGAATGGCGGTGCGTTAGTGATGAGCAACGGTCTCACGCGTCTACAGTCGCGCTTTTTGTCAGAGCCGGAGAGGGTGGATCAAGTCCTGAATGAAACAAACCCAATAAACACAGAAGAAGCCGAAGAGCTCGGACTGATTACTTTCGCACCCGACGATCTCGATTGGGAAGACGAGATCCGCGTCGCGATCGAGGAACGCACTTCCCTATCACCCGACGCGTTGACCGGCATGGAAGCATCGCTCCGCTTCGCCGGACCGGAAACACTTGACACAAAAATCTACGGGCGCTTAACAGCGTGGCAGAACTGGATCTTCCAGCGCCCGAACGCCGTTGGACCACAGGGCGCGCTGACAAACTACGGCAAGCCAACAAAGGCACAGTTCGACTTTAAGCGGACTTAGGCCACAAAAAAGCACAAGAGGTATAAAGGAGGACTACAGAACAGAAGTCTAACAGAACACCAACACTGCCTTGTGCTTCTTGTGCCTCTTTGTGGCGAAACTTAGACCTATGAATTTATACGATCGCATTCCAAACAACGTAAATCTCTCCGAAGACAAGAAGCTTCAGCGTGCGCTGGAGAAGTGGCTGCCAAACTATCTCGACTGGTGGCGCGAGATGGGACCCGAAGGTTTTCAGGACAAAGATGTGTGGCTGCGCACCGCAGTCGATGTCGGCTCCGAAGGCTGGGCGCATTTCGATTACGTGAAGATGCCCGACTATCGTTGGGGCATTTTTCTCGAACCACCAAAGCCCGATGCTAAGATCGGTTTTGGCGACAACTACGGGCGTCCTGCATACCAGGAAGTGCCCGGCGAGTTTCGCAACTCACTGCGACGCATCATCGTCACACAAGGCGACACTGAACCCGCGTCTGTCGAACAACAGCGACAACTCGGCAAAACGTGTCCATCGCTCTACGACCTCCGCAATCTGTTTCAAGTAAACGTCGAAGAAGGCCGGCATCTGTGGGCCATGGTCTACCTGCTGCACGGTTACTTCGGTCGCGACGGCCGCGACGAAGCCGATGCGCTCCTCGAACGGCGCAGCGGTAATCCTGACAAGCCCCGCATTCTGGAAGCATTCAATCAACCATGTGACGACTGGCTGAACTTCTTCGCGTTCACGATGTTCACCGATCGCGACGGCAAGTATCAGCTTTCAGCGCTGGCGGAATCAGGTTTCGAGCCGCTGGCGCGCACGTGCCAGTTCATGTTGACGGAAGAAGCGCACCACATGTTCGTTGGCGACACGGGCCTCGGTCGCGTCGTGCGCCGCACGGCACAGTTGATGAGAGAGGGTGACGTACGCGAACTCGGCGGCATTCCGCTGGAGATCATTCAGAAGTACATCAACTTCTGGTTTAGCTACTCGCTCGATCTTTTCGGTGGCGAAATCAGTTCCAACTCGGCCGACTTCTTCGCGGCCGGATTGAAAGGACGATTCCAGGAACAGAAGCAGTACACCGAACACACGGCGGCAAACGAGATCTTTACGATGCAAGTCGTCGAAGACAATCAACTCAAACCGCGCGAAGTGCCGATGCGAAATGCGTTGAACGAAGTGTTGCGCGGTGAGTACGTAAAGGATTGCGAGAAGGGCCTCGCGCGTTGGAACAAAATCCTCGCTGAAGCAGGTTTGACCGAACGTCTTTATCTTCCGAATCCGCGATTTCATCGTCACGTCGGGGAATACGCGGGCCACACATTCGATCTCCACGGCAACTTGATCACGCGCGAAGAGTTTGAAAAGCGCAAATCGGAGTGGCTGCCGGCGATGGAGGATCGTGAGTACGTGCGGAGTTTAATGCACCCGGTCACGGAGATCGGAAAGATCGCAAACTGGATCGCGCCGCCGGCGGCGGGCATCAAGGGTAAGCCGTTTGATTTTGAGTACGTGAGGCTTGGATAAAGGCTTGACTGTTTCGCGTCACGATCAAAAACTCGAATTCATCCTGCGCACGGCCGCGCGCATCTTTGCCGAGAAGAGTTATCACTCGACGTCGATGCGCGACATCTCACGCGCCACAAGCGTGAGTCTGGCGGGCTTGTATCACTACTGCCGTTCGAAGGAGGAACTGCTGTTTTTGATCCAGGACAGCTGTTTTGGGCGCGTGCTCGAACGGCTTGAACAGCGGCTCGAGGAAGTTCAGGATCCAGTCGCGAAGCTCACGGTATTCATCGAAAACCACTTATCATTCTTCGCTGCCAACATGGCGGAGATGAAGGTGCTCTCGCACGAGGCTGAGTCGCTGCGCGGCGATCTGCACGCGCACGTCTCGACGCGCAAAGACAACTACACGAAACTCGCGCGCCAAATTCTTCAGGAAGTGCAAAACTCGCGCGATAAGAAACAGTCGGTTGATCTGACAGTTGCGACGTATGCGCTGTTCGGAATGATGAACTGGATCTATAACTGGTACGACCCGGAAGGAAAACTTAAGGTCCACGACCTGGCCCAACACCTGACACAGCTTTTTCTCGGCGGCTTCGCGCCAGGGTTTACGTTAGAGCCTGTTAACTCGACAGTCTTATCGCGAGGGACGGAGAACCTGAGCATCTGGAACCACGGATTACACAGATGAACTTCTATTCAAACGAGACCTATGGCGAGCGCGTCGCAGGCGTGTATGACGAGTGGTTCGCGAATTACGACGCTCAGGCGATCGATGTGCTCGCTGAGTTGGCCTGGGGCGGTCGTGCACTCGAACTAGGCATCGGCACCGGACGGTTTGCGTTGCCGTTATTGGCTAAAGGCGTCGAAGTTCACGGAGTCGATGCGGCGCCGTCGATGGTTTTGCGATTGAAGGACAAACCTGGCGGCGAGCGGATTCCGGTTACACAGGGTAATTTCGCCGACGTACCGGTCGACGGACAGTTCGCACTCGTCTACATCGTCTTCAACACATTCTTCGCGCTCTCTTCGCAAGCAGAACAGGTGCAGTGTTTCCGCAACGTGGCGGCGCATCTTTCGCCTGGCGGTTGCTTTCTCATCGAAGCGTTTGTCCCCGATGTCACTCGCTTCAGCGGTGGTCAGGTAAACTGGGCCACTAAAGTGACGGCAGACGAGGTTCATTTGGATGTGGGCCAACACGATCCTGCAACTCAGCGCGTGATCAGCCAGAAGGTCGTTCTAAAAAACGGAAGCGTTCAGCTTTATCCCGTGCAGATTCGTTATTGCTGGCCGTCGGAGTTGGACCTCATGGCCCAGCTTGCGGGTTTGCGCTTGCGCGAACGTTGGAAGAACTGGAAGCGCGAGCCGTTTAACTCCGAAAGCAACTTCCACATTTCGATCTATGAGTGAAGCAAATTCGAAACTCGATTACGAAGTAAAAGACGGCGTTGCTTACGTGACGCTCAACGATCCGCCCGCGAATACGTACAGCTATGAAATGATGCAGCAGCTCGACCGCGCAATTCTGAATGCGCGTATGGACGACGCTGTTCAGGTGATCGTGATCACGGGCAAGGGTGAAAAGTTTTTCTGCGCGGGCGCCGACATCCAGATGCTGGCCGACGTGACGCCGGCGTTCAAGTACTACTTTTGTCTTCACGCTAATGAAACGCTGAATCGTTTAGAACAAACGCCGAAGCTCGTCATTGCAGCGATCAATGGTCATTGCGTTGGTGGTGGACTTGAAGTCGCGATGGCGGCCGACATTCGGGTCGCGCGAAAGGGTGCGGGAAAGTTAGGATTGCCGGAGGTAGGACTTGGTGTGTTGCCCGGAACTGGTGGCACACAGCGTCTGGTGCGAATTGTTGGCAAATCGAAAGCGATTGAGTTGATGACCACAGGACAGTTGTTCGATTTCGAGCGTGGTTTGGAGCTTGGTATTCTGAATCAGGTCTTAGAGGCTGAAACCAACGAAGGTTTTGCTGAGTTAGTCCACGTCTACGCGCGCCAGTTCACGACACCAAACAAAGCGGCGCACGCCGTGGGTCGCATCAAACGCGCGGTGCAAACTGGTTCGGAGATCTCGTTTGAGCCGGCACTCGC
>Ga0207675_100004098_pt1 | contig 14104 bp, 8 predicted proteins | sample KBSSwiS42_FD_184305 | JGI IMG/M metagenome (GOLD analysis project Ga0207675, IMG submission 184305) | Switchgrass rhizosphere microbial communities from Kellogg Biological Station, Michigan, USA - KBS Switchgrass S4-2 (SPAdes) (version 2) | ecosystem: Host-associated > Plants > Roots >... | reverse complement strand
CGAGGGGAGGCTGTGGTTCGGCAAGCGCAGGCGATCCCGTGAACTTGTTCCGGAACAAGTTCGCTCGAGTGTCACGCCCGTGAGTCCATGACTTCGACCGCCGTCCCCCATCACGCCCCGAAGCGCGCGGCTCGCCGCTCCGGCCCCTTGGCCGCCACCACCGCCGCGAGCAGGAACACGGTGACGGCGGTGAGGGCCATCGCGTTCGCGTAAGACGTGCGCTGGGCGAAGACGGACTCCACGTAGGCGACGCTGCCCGCGAGCAGCACGCCGCACTGGTAGGCGAAGCCGGGCAGGAACCCGCGCACCGAGTCCGGGCTCAGCTCCGTGATGTGGGCCGGTATGACGCCCCACGCTCCCTGGACCATGAACTGCAGGAGGAAGGCCCCGGTGACGAGCCCCGCCGCCGTCGGCGCGTAGGCCCAGAGCGGGATGACGAGCACGCCCAGCAGGAGCGCGGTGATCATGGTGAAGCGCCGGCCGTAACGGTCGGACACGAAGCCGAACGCGATCCCGCCGATGAGCGCCCCCACGTTGTAGATGACGGCGATCTTCGCCACCGTCTGCGGCGAGAAGCCGCGTTCGACCTTCAGGAACGTGGGATACATGTCCTGGGTGCCGTGCGCGACGGCCACCATCGCGGTCATCAGGGCCACCAGGTACAGGAAGAGGCGCCACTGGGCCACGATCCCGCGGCCGAGGTGACTCCAGCTCTCCGCCTTCTTCTTCTCCCAGACCTTCGACTCCTTCACCCGGAAGCGCACGAAGAGCGCAAGCAACGCGGGCAGGCCGCCGATGAAGAACATCGGCCTCCAGCCCCAGCGCGGAAAGACGAAGAAGTAGCAGCAGGCGGCGAGGAGGTATCCCGTCGCGTAGCCCTCCTGCAGGAAGCCGGAGAGCACGCCGCGCCAGCGCGGAGGGACCTTCTCCATGGCCAGGGAGGCCCCGATCCCCCACTCTCCGCCCATGCCGATCCCGAACAGAGCGCGCAGGACCAGGAACGTCGTGTAGCTCGGGGCCAGGCCGGAGAGGACCTCGACCACGGAATAGAAGACGAGGTCGATCATGAGCGGCAGGCGGCGGCCGTAGCGGTCGGCGAGGAGGCCGAAGATGAGCGCGCCCACGGGACGGAAGGCCAGGGTCACGGTGATGGTGAGGGCGAGGTCGGGGATGCTCTTCCCGAAGTCCTTGGCCACGCTCGGCAGCACGAACACGAGGATGAAGAAGTCGAAGGCGTCGAGCGTCCAGCCCAGGAAGCTGGCGACGAGGGCGCTGACGTAGTCGGAGGCGGGGACGTCGTGCGTGTCGGAGGCTGCGCTCAACGACCCTCGCCGGGCGGGCGATCGAACCGGTACGGGTACCAATACGGCTTGGCCCCGATCACGTAGTCGAGGTGCACGTGTTTGCTGTCGCGGAAGTCCTCCAGGCCTTCGCTGCCCAGCTCGCGCCCGAGGCCGCTGCGACGCATGCCCCCGAAGGGTCCGGCGTCGTTGTCGGTGAGGGGATCGTTGATCCAGAAGGTCCCGGCGTGGACCTGCTCCATCGCCTTCATGGCGTGCTCGAGGTTGTTCGTGTAGATCGATGCGCCCAGCCCGAACTCGCTGCGGTCGGCGAGGGCGATGGCCTCGTCGATGTCGCGGCAGCGAATGAGGGGCGCCACCGGTCCGAACGTCTCCTCGCGCAGGAGCGGGCTGTCCGCGGCCACGTCCACGACCGCCGTGGGCTCGTAGAAGAAGCCGCGGTCGAGGGGCGGGCGGCGGCCGCCCACGATCACGCGCGCGCCGGCGGCGAGGGTCTGCGCGAGCTTCCTCTCGACCTTCTCCCGCTGCGGCCCCGAGATCAGGGGTCCCAGATCGACGTCCGGCCCCATCGGATCGCCGATGCGCAGCGTCTTCGTGAAGGCGACGAAGCGGTCCACGAACTCGTCGAACACGCTGCCCACGACGTAGAAGCGCTCGGCGGAGGTGCAGACCTGGCCCATGTTGAGGAAGCAGGCCCAGGCCGCGCCGCGCGCGGCCACGTCGAGGTCGACCCCGGCGTCCACGATGAAGGGATCGTTGCCGCCGAGCTCGAGATGGCATTTCTTGAGCTGTTCCGCGCAGGCGACCGCCACCGTGCGGCCCGTGGCCTGGCTCCCGGTGAAGGCGACGACCTCGACCGCGCGATGGCGGACGAGCGCGTCGCCCGCCTCCGGACCGTAGCCGCTGAGGGCGTTGACCACCCCGGCGGGCAGGTGATCCAGCGCGTCCATGAGGCGCAACGTGGAGAGCGGCGTGTGCTCGCTCGGCTTGGCCACCACCGTGTTTCCGGCGGCCAGGGCCGGCGCGAGCTTCCAGACGAGGAGCAGGAGCGGATAGTTCCAGGGCACGATGAGACCGGCCACTCCGTAGGGCTCCTTGAGGACGAAGTTGAACTGGTTCCGCGCGACGGGGCTGATGACGCGGCCCACCACGTCGCGACCGATCTCCGCGTAGTAGTCGAAGCAGGCCGCGATCCACTCCACCTCGTCGCGGTTCTCGGGCAGCGGCTTGCCGCCCTCGCGGGTAAGAAGGATGGCCAGCCCTTCCTTGTCCTCGCGGATGCGCGCCGCCGCCCGGTGAAGGCCCTCCGCGCGCTCGATCCCCGGCGTGCGGCGCCAGTCCGGGAAGGCGCGCGCGGCGGCGGCGACCGCGCGCTCGACGTCGCCCCCCGCGGCCCGGGGCGCGTTATCGATGACCTCTTCCGTGGCCGGGTTGACCACTTCGAACACGCGGCCGTCCGCGGCGTCCGTCCGCCGGCCTTCGATCCACATCTGCGCCATGGCTGCTCCTTGCCTAACCCTCCCACTCGATGTTCGGAGGCCGCGGGGTGGCGCACAGTGGGCCGCCTTTCGCGTCGGTAAGGCGCAGCCGCACCGTGACGGGCTCGCCGGAACGGCAGGCGCGCTCGACGCGTGGGGCGGGGAGATGTCCGAGCCGGACCTTCAGGCGGCGGAACATGTCGAACCCGCCCGTGGGCCGCTTCACGCCCCAGCACAGGTAGAAGAAGCGATCGTCGGCCGTTCCTTGCGCGAAGGGACCCAGAAAGTTCGGCGTGCCGTCCTTCTTGCGCTCGACTCGGAACTCGGGCGTGAAGGTGGCCGTCTTCGTGTCACCCGGGACCTGCTCGATCACTTCCTTGCCGCGTTGGATCCCGAGGAACACGGGGTCCTTCACCGGGCGCGCGGGATCCTGCGGGTCGCGGAAGCGGGTGCCGGGGAGATCGGTGCAGACGACCTTCACGCGCAGCGTGCCCAGGGACTTGTCCGGCCGCTGGCCGCCCGCCATGCCCTACGCCGTCTCCGTGCGCGCCGCGCGCTGCAGCCCCAGCTCCTCGACCGCGATCTCGCGCATGCGGTACTTCTGCACCTTGCCCGTCACCGTCATCGGGAAGGCGTCGGTCAGCTTCCAGTAGCGCGGGATCTTGAAGGTGGCGATCTGGCCGCGGCAGAAGGCGGACAGATCCTCTCCGCTCAGCGTGCGCCCCTCCTTGAGCTTGACCCAGGCCATGACCTGCTCGCCGTAGGTCTCGCAGGGCACGCCGATGACCTGCACGTCGGAGATGTCGGGATGGGTGTACAGGAACTCCTCGATCTCGCGCGGATAGATGTTCTCGCCCCCGCGGATGATCATGTCCTTGATGCGCCCGACGATCTTGACGTACCCGTCCGCGTCCATGGTGGCGAGGTCGCCCGTGTGCATCCAGCGTGCCTCGTCGATGGAGGCGCGGGTGGCCGCGGGGTCGTTCCAGTAGCCCAGCATGACGCTGTAGCCGCGGGTACAGAACTCCCCGGGCGTGCCGCGCGCGGCGATCGCGCCCGTCTCCGGGCTCACCACCTTGATCTCGAGGTGCGGATGCACGCGCCCCACCGTCGAGACCCGGCGCTCCACGGAATCGGTGGTGAGGCTCTGGGTGGAGACGGGCGAGGTCTCCGTCATTCCGTAGCAGATCGTCACCTCGCTCATGTGCATGAGCGCCTGAACCCGCTTCATCACCTCGATCGGACAGGGTGAGCCGGCCATGATCCCCGTGCGCAGCGTGGAGAGGTCGAACTCCGCAAAGCGCGGATGGTCCAGCTCACCCAGGAACATGGTGGGCACGCCGTAGAGGGAAGTGCAACGCTCGGCCTGCACCGCCGACAGCACCGCGATGGGCTCGTAGGCTTCGGCCGGCACCACGATGCAGGCGCCGTGGGTCGTGCAGGCGAGGTTTCCGAGGACCATGCCGAAGCAGTGGTAGAACGGGACCGGGATGCACACGCGGTCCGCGTCCGAATAGCGCAGGGCCTCCCCGATGAAGTAGCCGTTGTTGAGGACGTTGTGATGGGAGAGGGTCGCGCCCTTGGGCAGGCCGGTGGTGCCCGACGTGTACTGGATGTTGATGGGGTCGTCGAACTGCAGCCCCGCTTCCCTTTGCGCGAGCCGCGCCTCGTCCACCCCATCGCCGGCGCGGAGCAGGGTGTCCCACTCGTCGTCCAGGACGAGCGCCTTCTGGAGGGCCGGGCAGCGTCCCCGCACCTCGCCGAGGAGCGCGACGTAGTCGGTCCCTCGGAAGCCGCGCGCCAACAGGAGGAGACGCGTGCCGGATTGGTTGAGGGCGTGGGCGAGCTCCGTCGCCTTGTAGGCGGGGTTGATGTTGACCAGGATCGCGCCGATGCGCGCGGTCGCGTATTGCGCGATCACCCACTCGTAGCGGTTGGGGGCCCAGATGCCGACGCGGTCGCCCTTCTCGATCCCGTGCGCGAGGAGCGCCCGTGCCGCCCGCCCCGTCTCCGCCCAGAGCTCGCGATACGTCGCCCGATAGCGCTGATGGGCGACGACCAGGGCCTCGCGATCGCCCGATCTCTCGACCGTGCGCCGCAGGTTGGCCCCGATCGTCTCGCCGAGGAGCGGGACGTCGCTGGCGCCGTGCGCGTAGGAAGGCGAGCTCACGGATACCAGCCGATCGGCTTTTCGCTGAGGTTGATGTGCACCTGCTTGACCTGCAGGTACTCCTCCACGCCCCACGGTCCGAGCTCGCGGCCGATGCCGCTCATCTTGTAGCCGCCCCACGGCGCCTCCACGAACGTCGGCTGCATGTGGTTGACCCAGACCACGCCGGCCTGCAGCCGCTTCACCATGCGCAGGCACTTGAAGATGTCACGGCTCCAGACGGCGGCGGCCAGGCCGTAGTCGGTGTCGTTCGCGATGCGCAGGGCTTCCGCCTCGTCGTCGAAGGGGATCACCGCCATCACCGGCCCGAAGACCTCCTCGCGGGCGATGGTGGCGGCGTTGTCCACGTCGTAGAAGATCGTGGGCTCCACGAAGTACCCGCGCTGCAGGGCCGCGTCCGCGGGACGGCCGCCCCCCACGGCGAGCCGCGCTTCGCGCCGCCCGATGTCCTGGTAACGCTGCACGCGCTCCATCTGCGCGCGCGAGACGAGAGGGCCCATCTTCGTCTCGCGGTCGGAACCCGGGCCCAGGCGGATCCGTTTCGCCTTCTCGACCATGGCGTCGAGCATCTTCTTGTAGATGGGACGCTGGACGAGGACGCGCGCCCCCGCGGAGCAGACCTCGCCCTGGTTGATGAAGACCCCGAAGAGGGCGCCGTCCACCGCGGCCTCGAAATCGGCATCGGCGAAGAAGATGTTCGGCGACTTCCCGCCCAGCTCCAGGCTCACCTTCTTGAGGGTGTCCGCGGCCGCGCGCAGCACGGACTTGCCCACCTCGAGGCTGCCCGTGAACGCGATCTTGTCCACCTCACGGTGCGTCACGAGTGGTGCTCCCGCCGACTCCCCGAAGCCGGTCACGACGTTGACCACGCCCGGAGGCACTCCACATTCGGCGAACGCGCGGGCCAGGCGCAGGAGGGTCAGCGGTGTCTGCTCCGCGGGCTTGATCACGCTCGTGCAGCCCGCGCAGAGGGCGGGCGCGATCTTCCAGGCGGCCATGAGCAGCGGGTAGTTCCAGGGAATGATCTGCCCGGCCACTCCCATCGGCTCCTTGAGGGCGAGGGAGAGCGCGTCGTCGGGGACGGGCAGGACCTCGCCGTGGATCTTGGTGGCCAGGCCGCCGTAGTACTCGAAGCAGGTGGCTGCGTCGTCGATGTCGAACTCCGCCTCGACGATCGGCTTGCCGGAGTTCAGCGTCTCCAGTTCCGCGAGCTCGGTGCGCCGGGCCCGGATGGCCTCCGCGATGCGGAAGAGGACGCGGCCGCGAAGCTGAGCGGTGGTGTCGCGCCACCCGCCGTCGAACGCGCTCCGCGCCGCGCGCACGGCGCGATCCACGTCCTCCGCCCCCGCGTCCGGCACCCGGGCGACGACCTCGTCCGTGGCCGGGTTGCGCACCTCCACGGTGCGGCCGGCCGCCGCCTCGACCCACTCTCCCCCGATCAGCATCCTCTCGGAGGTCGGCATGGGCTCACCTCATCGCGTGGAAACGATCGCCGTCGCGCGGTCGATCTGGGCCGCGAAGCCGTCGAGCAGGCCGGCCACCAGGCGCGCCTGCTCCTCCGCCTGTGTCCATTCCCGCTGCTCCAGCGCTTCACGCACGCCGGGCAGCGTCTTCACGCCGTAGCCGGTGTAGAAGCCAGGGGCGTAGACGTGGTGCACGAACCAGGGCCGCCGGGGCAGGCCTTCGGATCGCGTGAGCGTGCGCTCCGCGTTCATGAACACGGCGTCGAGGGACTTCTGCGCGTCCGCGGTCAGCGGGCTCGTGCGCGCCTTCCAGGCCGAATCGAAGGCCTTGGCGCTCTCGTCCACCTTCGCCTTCGCGTTCATCAGCGGGGCGAGGCTGATGTAGGGCACGGGCGGACGCGGGGAGGGCGGAACCTCCACCTGCTTGGGGTCGGCCGCGATCTGATACGTCCGGTCGCGGAGGCGTCGATTCACTTCTTCCGTCTCGTCCCGCATCTCGTCCGCGAGCTTGCCGACCTCGGTGACATAGCGTCCGAGGGTGTCCGCGAAAGCGGTGAACTCGAAGGGCAGGACGTCCGCATCGGCCAGGCGCATCTCCGCCCGTCCCACGGTCTGGGCCAGGGCGATCCCGTATTCGAAGGTGGGGTCCTTGAAGCGCGTATAGAGGTCGAAGGAGTCGTAGATCGAGTGGTACTCGCCGCCGTCGTCCTCGCCGCCGTAGCCGATGTTGAGGGAGGCGATGCCGAGGTGCTGGAGGAACGGCGTGTAGTCCGATCCCGAGCCCAGGGCGGAGATGCGCAGGTCGCGCCGGTCGCGCACGTCCTTGCGGTCGTCCGCCCTTGCGTCCAGGAGGCGGCGGGCCCGTGCGCGCTCGGCCACGCTGACCTTGGTCTGCGGATCGATCACGTCGCGCGCGACCTCGTTGATGAAGCGCTCGAGCGTGTGCGACCCGCCCACGCCCAGGAACCCGCGCCCGTTGCCGTCCGTGTTGATGTAGACGGCGGCCTTCTGGCGCAGCTCGTCCGCGTGGGCTTCCGCCCATTCCGTCGAGCCCAGGAGTCCCGGCTCCTCGCCGTCCCAGGCCGCGAATACGATCGTGCGCTTCGGCGTCCAGCCCGACTTGTGCAGCTCGCCGATGGCCTTGGCTTCGGCCAGCAGGGGCACGAGGCCGGAGATGGGATCGTTCGCGCCGTTCACCCAGGCGTCGTGGTGATTGCCGCGGACGATCCACTCGTCCGGGCGCTCCCCCCCGGCCAGCCGCGCGATCACGTCGTAGGCGGGCACCTGGTTCCAGTTGAAGGCGAGCTTGAGATGGACCTTCGTGGGACCCGGACCGAGGTGATACGTGAGCGGCAGCGCGCCGCGCCAGGCCTCCGGGGCCAGGGGCCCGCGCAGCGCGCGCAGCAGGGGCTGCGCGTCCGCATAGGAGATCGGCATCACCGGGATCTTGGTGAGGGTGGGCGCCTCGCTCAGGGCCAGCCGCTTCGCCTCCGGCGTGGCCCCGACGCCCGGCGTCAGGGGGTCGCCCGGGAAGAGCGGCATGTCCGCCACCGAGCCGCGCTGCGCGCCGCGATCGTTCCGGAAGGCGCCCTCCGGGTAGACGTCGCCCTGGAAGTAGCCGTCGTCCCGAGGATCGGAATAGATGAGGCAGCCCACCGCGCCGTGCTCCGCCGCCACCTTGGGCTTGATGCCGCGCCAGGAGCCGCCGTAGCGGGCGAGGACGATCGCGCCCTTCACGTCCACCCCGTGCCGGGCCAGCTCCTCGTAGTCCCGGGGCACGCCGTAGTTCACGTAGACGAGAGGCGCGGTGACGTCGCCGTCGATCGAATAGGCGTTGTAGACGGGGAGCTGTTCCGCCGCCTGTCCCGAGGTCGCGTCCTCCTTCAAGGCCGGCTCGGAGATGGCGGCGGTGAAGCGCGTGGGTTCGACCATCTCGAGCACGCGCGCTTTCGGCGTGGGAAACAGGACCCGGAACTCCTCGACGCGCGTGTCGTAGCCCCAGGAGCGGAAGAGGGAGGCCAGGAAGTCCGCGTTCTCCTTCCCGTACGGTGAGCCGAGGTGGTGCGGGCGGGCGGAGAGGCGGCGCATCCAGTCACGCAGGTCGCTCGCGGTCAGAGCCGCGTCGAACCGCTGCTCGAGGGCGCGCTGGGCGCGCGCGCGCTCGTCCGAGAACCCGAGAAGACCCTGATCGGCGCGAACGGAACCGGCTACGACGATGAAAGCGAGGACGGCGATAGAGGCCCGACGGCCTGTGACCATGCACCCTCCGAGAAGCGTGGTGACGCGAGTGGGCGGGGATTGTATTACGCGGCCAGCCACAGGACTCGATGGTGCCCGCCAGAGGCGCGGGCGTCCGTTCAGGATTCTGTAGGGCGGCGCGCGGGGGCGGGGCGGGCGGAGGTCCAGGCGATGCCGCCGTCCTCGTTGAGCACCGCGAACTGGGGGCCGTCTTCGCGCGTCACGCTCATCACCGCGCGCGGACGCCCCTCGGTGTCGAGCATGAGCAACGCCGGGTTGCCGCCGGGCAACGCGCACGAGACCTTGGGCCGGCCGTCCCCGTCCATGAGCGACAGGTAGGGCGTGCCGTCGGGCTGGAGCGAGCAGAACAGGCGCGTGTGGCCGTCGGCCTGGGTCAGGCGCAAGTGGGCGGCGCCTTCGTTGCTCACGGTGAGGAGCGCCTGCGTGGGCGTCTCGCTCGCCCCGAAGAGCGTGAGCACCGGCGACCCGTCCGGAGACAGCGCGATGTGCACGCGCGGGGCGCCGCTCGCGTCGAGCAAATCGAACGCGGGGGCATCGTCGGGAGAGACGTGGAGGGCGACGCGCGGACGTCCGGCGCTGTCCGACACCAGGAAACCGGGAGCGCCGTTGTCCGCCTGCGTCCCCAGCACGGCACGCACTTCTCCCTTGGCGTCCACGAGCTCGAACCGGCGTGCGCGCACGTTGTCCACCACGGGACCCGGCGAAGCTTCGCCGTGGCCGTTTCCGCCGCCGCTTCCCTGTGACATCTCTCGGGCCTCTAGAACGCGAAACCGGCGCTGAAGTACACGCGCGTGCGGCCCTCGCTGTGCGCCGCGGCCACGCTGACCGTATTCTCGCGCTTGAGGAACGAGATCCATAGCCCGCCCCCGAAGCCGGTGTGCCACTTGTTCGAGTCCTCGCCCTTCAGCCACACGCGTCCGCCGTCGGCCAGGCCGAAGATGCCCAGCTCCTCGGGAATGAGCAGGTTCATCTCGAACAGGCGCAGGCGGAGCTCGGCGTTGCCCCAGGCGGAGGCGTCGCCGGCGTAGCGCTGGATGTCGAGACCGCGCACGGTGTCCGGGCCGCCGATGAAGGCGGCCTCGTTCACGGGGTAGAGGCCCCAGACCTGCCGGCCACCCGCGCGCAGGGCCAGCGTCGGCTGGAGGGGGATGGGAGCGGTGAGGAAGGCGCGGACGTCGCCGTGGGCTTCCCCGAACCCCTCCTGCGCGCTCCACACCGACGGCCAGTAGTTGCCTTCCGCGTAGAACATGGCCCCGCGCGTCGCCGCACGCGGACGGTTGCGCACGTCCCAGCGCAAGCTGGTGCCCACGCCCACCTGGCCGAAGTCGGCCACGCCGTAGGGGCGGGAGAGGGCGAGGAACCGGGCGGCGTCGATCTTCGTATGGCTGAACTTCACGGTGGGACCGATCCACCAGTCGACGTTCTCGACGCCGAAGCGGAACCGCGGCTGGAACAGGTACTGCTGTTGGCCCGAGCGGTAGAAGTCGTCGTCCCGCGTCGCCGTCGTCTCGTTCCCGTAGCCGTAGAACCGGATGAGCTCGATACCGGAGGCGCGGAGCAGGAGCTGCGTGCGCTTGCGCGAGTTCGTGCGCAGGAAGTCGCCTTCGTATTGGGCCATGCCCGACCGGAGCCCCGTCGCATACACGGCCCCCACGGCCTGGTGGGACCGATAGGGATACTTCCGGAAGCCGTAGTCGGTCCTCTGCACCTTGAGCCCCAGGAGCAGCCCGACGTCGGTCACGGCGCTCACCCAGGCCTGCGGCCCGGTGGCGTGGCCCCAGTCGAGGAGCGGATCGCCCAGGTAGTCCACGACCGGCACGAACGGCTTGTCGCTGTCCGCGGAGCCCGGCCCCGGGATCAGCTGGTTGCGGCCCTCGGCATCGTAGAAATGGGTGCCTTCGCCCTGGGAGTCGTCGGCGACGTCGTTGCCCCCGTCTCCGATGACGCGCACATCGATCGGCGAATCCACGCGGGGATGGGAGACGGCGCGGTCGTCGCCGCCCTGGAGATAGAGGCGGATCTCGCGCGTCTCGTCGGGCCGGAAGACGCGCTGGAAGTACGGGCTTCCCGCCTGGCCCGCCTCGTCACGCGCGGCCAGCGTGACCTGGACGGACCCGTCTTCGCTCTTGCGGACGTCCGCGAGGTCCGCCTGGTTCGTGCCCCACACTTCCGCTTCGCGCGCCATGTCGCCGTAGTAGTGGCGCGCGAACTCGGGCAGCCGGGCGCGACGGTCCCGCAGCTTGGCCAACATCGTGGCGCCGACGAGCCGGTAGTACTCCGGCGGCATGCGGTGCACGGCCTCGTCCAGGACGCGGTCGGAGAGGGCTTCCTGCATCTCGCGCACGACCTTCTCCCAGTCCGCGGCGTCGAGATCGCCGAGGACCCGCCGGTCCATGAAGCGCCCCGCCCAGTTGAGGCCCAGGACCTCGGGATATTTCGACTCGAAGTTCACGAACCGCGGCTGGCCGAGCCGGGCAATGGCCATGAGCAGGCCGTCGAACTTCGCGAAGGCCTGGTCGCGGTCTTCGGGGAACGGCTGCAGCCGGTCCTGTCCGCGAACGCGAACCCACGAATACTGGCGCTGGTGGCGATCCCAGTCGCCGACGAACATGTCGAGGAGGCGGGCGCGCAGGTAGGCCCGGGAGTCGATGCGGTCCTTGGGGCTCTCGTCGAGCAGGCGCGGCCAGACTTCGTCCCAGTCGTAGATCTTCTCGACGTTCTCGAAGCCCCGGGTCACCGGCGGCTTCGTGCTCGCGTGCTCCTCGAGGACGCCGAGCATGCCCCCGAACTCCCTGCGGAACTCGCCGAGGGCGGGGTCGTCCGGGATCACCACGAACCTGTGCTCGAGGTGGGTCAGGCCCAGGGCCTCCTCCAGGCGGTCCGCGATCAGCGGCCCGGCGGGGTGGGCCGCGCTGATCTGGTCCTGGGCCACCCACTGGATGAACGTGTCGCGGTACTCCGCGGGCAGCGCGGCCTCCGGGTCCTTGTCGACGGAGCGCACGCGGAACTCCCGTCCGTCCGCGGCCTCGAAGCGCAGCGACTTCGTCTGCTTGCCGCCGCCCTTCTTGGTGGGCTTGAGGCCCCCGTGAAAGGACGCGAGATCGAGCACTTCGACCTCGATCGGCGTGGCCCACAGACGGCGGTAGTTGGGTCCGAGGAAGACGCGGCGGATTCCCGAGGTCTGGTACTTGGGGTTGGCGGCGACGCGGACGGTCTTGCGGGCGGATCCCTCCTGGCTCCTCGCGTCGACGGGCACAAGGAGGAGGATCAAGGCGGCCGCGACGCGCGCGGAGATCGACGGCGAGGAACTCACGTCTCTCTCCCATCTCACTACGGAAGAGGCCGTCTGTGGGTGTGTTAGGGTGTTTTGATGAGCGAAGGCGGAAACGCCCACAGCCAACCATCCACGGTGGCCGCCAGAGGCACGAACCGCCTCATCCACTCGACGAGCCCCTACCTCCTGCAGCACGCGCACAATCCGGTGGACTGGCACCCCTGGGGCGAAGAGGCGCTGGCGCGGGCGCGGGCCGAGGACAAGCCGATCCTGCTCAGCATCGGCTACTCCGCCTGCCACTGGTGCCACGTGATGGAGCGCGAGTCCTTCGAGGACGAAGGGATCGCCGGCCTCATGAACGAGCACTTCGTGCCGGTCAAGGTGGACCGCGAGGAACGGCCCGACCTCGACGACATCTACATGGCGGCGACGCTGGCCATGAACCAGGGGCAGGGCGGGTGGCCCATGACCGTGTTCCTGACCCCGGACCAGGAGCCGTTCTTCGCCGGCACCTACTTCCCACCCACCGACCGCTACGGCCGCCCGGGCTTCCGGACCCTGCTCGAGCGGATCGCCGACCTCTGGAAGCGCGACCGGCCCGGGCTTCGCGCACAGGCCGCCGAGGTGACGCAGTTCCTGCGCGAGAACACGCGGTCCGCCCCCGGCCTCTCCGTGGGCGAGGAGGAGATCCGCAAGGCGGTGGCCCAGCTCGCGCGTGACTTCGACGAGCGCTGGGGCGGCTTCGGACGCGCTCCCAAGTTCCCTCCCTCCCCCGCCTTGTCGCTCCTGCTGCGCGCGCACCGGCGCTTCGGCGACAACGAGGGGCTCCGCATGGCCACGCGCACGCTCGAGATGATGGCGCGGGGCGGCATGCACGACCAGATCGGCGGCGGCTTCCACCGCTATTCCGTGGACGAGCGCTGGCTGGTGCCGCACTTCGAGAAGATGCTGTACGACAACGCGCAGCTCGCGCGCGTGTACCTCGAGGCCCACCAGGCCTCGGGCGATCCCTTCTTCCGCGCCGTGGCCGAAGACGTCCTCGATTACGTGCTCCGAGAGATGACGTCGCCGGAGGGCGGCTTCTACTCCGCGACGGACGCGGACTCCGAGGGCGAAGAGGGCAAGTTCTTCGTCTGGACTCCGGCGGAAGTCCGCGACGCGCTGGGGGACGCGGAGGCGGCGCGCCTCTTCGGCGCCGCCTATGACGTCACGGAGGCGGGGAATTTCGAAGGGCACAACATCCCCAACCTGCCCCGGCCCCTCGACGACGTCGCGGCGGAGCTCGGCATCGCGCGGCCCGTCCTGGACGCGAGCCTTTCCGCTTCACGCGCCCGCCTCTACGAGGCACGCGCCCGGCGCGTCCCGCCCGCCCTCGACGACAAGGTCCTCACGGCCTGGAACGGGCTCATGATCGGCGCCTTCGCCGACGGATTCCGGGTGTCCGGCGATCCGCGCTACCTGGACGCGGCCACGCGCGCGGCGGGATTCCTGCACGCCCGGCTGGTGGACGCGGACGGGCGGCTGCTGCGCACCTTCCGCGCGGGCAAGGCCCACCTCGCCGCCTACCTCGAGGACTACGCGTATCTCGCGGCCGGGCTCCTCGACCTGTACGAAGCGGGCGGCGACACGGCACACCTGCGCGAGGCGGAGCGGCTGGCCGGCCAGATCCTCACGGATTTCGCGGCGGAGGACGGCGGCTTCTATTCGACCGCGCGCGGGCACGAGACCCTGATCGTCCGGCACCGCGAGGGACACGACGGCGCCACGCCCGCCGCCAACGCCGTCGCCGCGCACACCCTGGCCCGGCTCTCGTACCACCTGGACCGCAGCGACTTGCGCGAGCGGGCGGTGGAGGCGATCCGGGCCTGGGGCAAGGCCATCGCGCGCCAGCCGCGCGCGTTCACGACCACCCTGGCCGCGGCGGACCTGCTGCTGGAGGGCCCCATCGAGCTCGCGCTGGTCGGCGCGGCGAGCGAGCGCGACGCGCTGCGCGCGGAAGTGGCCCGCCACTACCTGCCCAACCGCATCGTCGCGCTGCACGATCCGGCGCACGGGGCTTCGGACCTGCCCCTGGTGGCGGGCAAGACCACCGTGGAGGGGCGGGCCGCCCTCTACGTCTGCCGCAATTTCGCTTGCCAGCGGCCGGTGACGGACGCGCG
>Ga0207675_100004097_pt1 | contig 14105 bp, 12 predicted proteins | sample KBSSwiS42_FD_184305 | JGI IMG/M metagenome (GOLD analysis project Ga0207675, IMG submission 184305) | Switchgrass rhizosphere microbial communities from Kellogg Biological Station, Michigan, USA - KBS Switchgrass S4-2 (SPAdes) (version 2) | ecosystem: Host-associated > Plants > Roots >... | reverse complement strand
CAGCGAGCTGGCCGCCGGGTCGAGGCCCTGCTTCTCGAACTCGTCGACGATCGTGAGCATGTACGACGGCGTGACCATGATGATCTCGGGCCGGAAGTCGTTGATCAGCTGGACCTGGCGCGGGGTCATGCCGCCAGAGATCGGGATGGCCGTGGCGCCCAGCCGCTCGATGCCGTAGTGCGCGCCCAGCCCGCCGGTGAAGAGGCCGTAGCCGTAGGCGTTGTGCACCTTGTGGCCAGGTCGGGCCCCCGCCGCGCGCAGCGAACGGGCCATCAGACCGGCCCAGTTGTCGATGTCGCGGGCGGTGTAGCCGACGACCGTGGGCTGGCCCGTCGTGCCCGACGACGCGTGGATGCGCCGCACCTCCTCCTGCGGCACCGCGAACATGCCGAAGGGGTAGTTCTCCCGTAGGTCGGCCTTCGACGTGGTCGGGAACTTGGCCAGGTCCGAGAGGTCGCGGCAGTCGTCGGGGTGCACGCCCGCCGCGTCGAACGCCCGACGGTAGTGCGGCACCTTCGCGTAGGCCCGGTGCAACGTCTCCCGCAGCCGCGTGAGCTGCAGCGCGCGCAGCTCGTCGACCGACATCCGCTCCTCGGCGTCGAGCGTCTCGGGCGCCGGGGCCTCCCCGAAGCGGGCGCTCATCGCTCTCCCTCGCTGCGCTCGCTCGGCGCTTCGCGCGGGCGCCGTGTCGATGATTCGCTCGCAAGCTCGCTCACTGCTCCGCCGCCTTCCGAGCCACCAAGGTGAGCACGTCGTACCGGGCCACGGACTCGCCGTCCTGCCGCGTGACGTCGGCGTCCCAGCGCACGTCGCCGTAGGGCTGGCTCCCGTGCGGCGTGATCTGCTTGCAGGTGAGCGTCACGGTGATCGCGTCGCCGAACCGCACGGGTGTGAGGTAGCGCAGCCGGTCGAGGCCGTAGTTCGCGAGCACCGGCCCGGGATCGGGGTCGACGAACAGGCCCGCCGCGAACGCCAGCGTGAGGTAGCCGTGGGCCACGCGCTCGCCGAAGATCGGGCTCTTGGCAGCGGCCTCGGCGTCCATGTGGGCGTAGAACGTGTCGCCGGTGAACTCGGCGAAGTGCTCCACGTCCTCCTGCGTCACCGCCCGCGGCCCGGCGACGACCGTGTCGCCGATCGACAGCTCCTCCAGGTGCTTGCGGAACGGGTGCACGTCGGTCTCCGTGCGCGCCGAGCCCGCCACCCAGCGCCCGGTGATCGCGGTGAGCGTGTCCGGGTCGGCCTGCACCGCGGTGCGCTGCATGTGGTGCAGCACGCCGCGCAGCCCGCCCAGCTCCTCGCCGCCACCCGCTCGGCCGGGCCCGCCGTGCACGAGCTGCGGCATCGGCGAGCCGTGGCCGGTCGACTCCTTCGCGTCCTTGCCGTTCAGCACCAGGAGCCGCCCGTGCCAGGGCGCCACGCCGAGCACGACGTCGCGCGCGAACGCCGGATCGGCCGTGACCACCGAGCCCGCGAGGCTGCCCTGCCCGCGGGCCGCGTACTCCACGAGCTGCTCCGTCGAGGTGTAGGGGAGCACGGTCGACACCGGCCCGAACGCCTCCACCTCGTGCGGCTCGGCCCGCTCCGGGTCGCCGACCAGCAGGATCGGGGAGACGAACGCGCCGCGCTCGGCGTCGGCGTCCACCAGGTCGACCTTCTCCGGGTCGCCGTAGACGATCCGGCCGGTGTCGGCCAGCGCCTTGATACCGCGCCGCACCTCCTCGCGCTGCTCCAGGCCCGCGAGCGCCCCCATGCGGGCCGTGGCCGGGTTGCCGACGGTGATCTTCGCGAGCTTGGCCGACACCGCCTCGACCACCGCGTCGACGTGCTCGGCGGGCACGAACGCCCGCCGGATCGCCGTGCACTTCTGACCGGCCTTGACCGTCATCTCCGTGACGAGCTGGCCGACGTAGAGGTCGAACTCGGGGCTGCCCGGCGCGGCGTCGGGACCGAGCGCCGAGAGGTTGAGCGAATCGGCCTCGGCGGAGAACCGCACGCCGTTGCGGACGACGCCGGGGTGCGCGCGCAGCGTGGCCGCGGTGGACGCCGAGCCGGTGAACCCGACGAGGTCCTGGCCGGTGAGGTGGTCGAGCGTGTCGCCGAGCGAGCCCGCCACGAACTGCACGGCACCCGGCGGCAGCAGCTCCGCCTCGACGATCAGGCGCACCAGCTCGGCGGTGAGGAACGCCGTGGGGCTCGCGGGCTTGATCAGCGAGGGCACGCCCGCCAGGAACGCGGGCGCGAGCTTCTCCAGCGGTCCCCACACCGGGAAGTTGAACGCGTTGATCTGCACCGCCACGCCGTGCAGCGGGGTCGCGATGTGCTGGCCGAGGAACGTGCCGCCCTTGCCGAGCGGCTCGACGTCGCCCTCGACGTACACCGTGGCGTCCGGCAGCTCCCGACGGCCCTTCGACGCGTACGACAGCAGCACGCCGATGCCGCCGTCGACGTCGAAGCGCGAGTCGTAGAGCGTGGCGCCGGTGTGCGCGGAGACGGCGTACAGCTCCTCGCGGTGCTCCCGCAGGTGCCCGGCGAGCGCCTTCAACAGGGCGGCGCGCTGGTGGAACGTCAGCTCGCGGAGCGCCGGGCCGCCGACCCGGCGGCCGTACTCCAGCGCGGCGGCGAAGTCGACGCCCACCGACGACAGCCGGGCGACCTCGGCCCCCGTCACCGCGTCGAACAGCGGTCGCCCCTCGTCGGACGGCGTGTGCCACGCGCCGAGGACGTGACTGCGCAGGACCGCTGCCATACCGAGCCTCCGAGATCGACCGACCGTTCGTTCGGTTGAAACCTAGCACTTCAGGGTCAGCCGAAGAAGGCCCGGATGTCGGCGGCGAGCACGTCCGGCACCTCCATCGCGGCGTAGTGGCCGCCGCGCTCGAAGTAGCTCCAGTGGACGATGTTCGCGTTGTCGCGCTCGGCGAACGCCTTGATCGTCCGGAAGTCGTCGGCGAAGACCGCGACCCCGGTGCGCGCCGCGCTGACCTGCGGCTCCACCCCGCTGTGCGCTTCCTCGTAGTGGTAGCGGCCCGCCGTCGCCGAGGTGTTGGTGAACCACTCGAGGGACACCTGGGTGAGGATCTGGTCGCGGCTCACCAGGCTCGTGCCGTTGCCGAAGGAGTTGAAGAGCTCGTTCCAGGCGAGCTGGCCCACCGGGGAGTCGGCGAGGCCAACGGCCACGGTCTGCGGGCGCGAGGCGTTGATCGCGTTGTAGCCGCCGACGGACTGGAACCACTGCAGGTGCTCGAGGCCCGCGTAGTCGGCGGGCTCCAGCTTCTCGAACTCGGCCGGATCGCCGGAGGGGAACGAGAACAGGTGCAGCACGTGCGCGCCGAGGAAGCCTGCCGGGTCGAGGAGTCCCAGTTCGCGGGCGATCATCGCACCGCCGTCGCTGCCGTGGATGCCGTAGCTGTCGTAGCCGAGGCGGCGCATGAGCGCGTCGTAGGTGCGGGCGACCCGGGCCATCGTCCAGCCGCGGTCGGCCACCGGCGTGCTGAAGCCGAAGCCCGGCATCGACGGGATGACGAGCGAGAACTCCTCCCGCAACGGCTCGATCAGGTCGAGGTAGTCGAGGAACGAGCCGGGGTAGGTGTGCGCGAGCAGCAGCGGCGTGGCGCCAGGATTCGACGACGGCACGTGCAGGAAGTGGATCGTCTGGCCGTCGATCTCGGTGAGGTACTGGGGGTGGGCGTTGACCCGTCCCTCCCAGGCGCGCCAGTCGAACGCCGTGCGCCAGTGCTCCACCACCTCGGCCAGGTAGTGGTTGGGAACGCCGTAGTCCCAGTCGTCGCCGGGAACGGGCCGGGGGAGCCGGGTGCGGGCCAGGCGCTCGGCGAGGTCGTCCAGGTCGGCCTGCGGGATCTCGATCCGGAAGGGGCGGATGTCCTGTGTCATGGAAGGACAGTAGAACGCCAACAGGAATGATAGTTTCCGCATTGTGCACGGCACCTCGGCCCGGATGTTGGCGTTGCTGTCGCTCCTGCAAGCCCGCCCCGACTGGCCTGGCCCGGAGCTGGCGCAGCGGCTCGGGGTGAGCGACCGCACGATCCGCAACGACATCACGCGGCTGCGCGACCTCGGCTACCCGGTCGACGCGGTGCGCGGCGCGGCGGGCCACTACCGGCTCGGTGTGGGGGCGAAGCTGCCGCCCCTGCTGCTCGACGACGAGGAGGCGGTCGCCGTCGCCGTCGGGCTGCGGGCGGGCCACGGGGTCGCGGGCATCGAGGAGGCCAGCGGGCGGGCGCTGGCCAAGCTGGAGCAGGTGCTGCCGCACCGCCTGCGACGCCGGGTCGGCGCCCTGCACGAGGCCACGTCGCAGGGGCCGGAGAACACCGCGAGCAACGTCGACGACCCGCAGGTCGACGCGGACGTGCTGGCGACGCTCGCCGCCGCTGTCCGCGACCACGAGCGGGTGCGGCTCGACCACCCGTCCGACGGCGAGTGGCCGATCGTCGTCGAGCCGTACCGCCTGGTCAGTTGGCAGCGGCGGTGGTACCTGGTCGCGCGGGTCGCGGGTCGGTGGCGTGCGCTGCGGGTCGACCAGGTGACCCTGCGGACGCCGATGCACCAACCCTTCCCCCCGGACCCGATGCCGGGGGAGGACTACACGGCTTTCGTGCTGCGCGAGGTGGCCGCGGCGGGCTGGGCGGTGCACGCGCGGATCACGGTGCTCGCGCCCGCGGCGGAGGTGGTGGCCCGGATCAACCCGACGGTCGGCGTCGTCGAGTCGGTCGACGACACCACGTCGGTACTGGTGACCGGGGCCGACAGCCTCGAGGTGCTGGCGGTCTACATCGGCATGCTGGGCCTGGAGTTCCGGGTGCACGGGCCGCCCGCGCTGGTGGAGCACCTGCGCGCGCTCGGCGAGCGCTACGCCCGGGCGGTCACGCCGCCAGAGCCCGGATGACCCCCGCGGCCCGGCGCCGCGGCGGCACCGTGACCCGCTGGTGCAGAACGGCGTACCCGGAGCGTTCGATCTCGGCGAGTATCTCGCCGTAGAGGCCGAACGCGCAGGTCACGCACGCGCGCGAGACCGGCTCGAGCATGGCGATCCCGGGTGCGGCGCGGCGGTAGACCGCGCGGGTGTGCGCCACGAGGTGGGCCAGCGCCCGGCCGATGCGCGGATCGGGACGCCGGGTGCGCCGCGACCAGACCAGCAGTTCCCGGTCGACGCCGAACGCGGCCAGCTCGTCGGCGGGCAGGTAGACGCGGCCGCGGTCGAGGTCCTCGCCGACGTCGCGGAGGAAGTTGGTGAGCTGGAACGCCACGCCGAGCGCGGCGGCGGCGGGCTCGGCGTCCGCGCGTGGGACGGTCGTGCCCAGGATCGGCAGCATCTGGAGCCCGATCACCGCGGCCGAGCCGTGGACGTAGCGGTCGAGCTCGGCGAACGTCGCGTAGTCGGTGACCTCGGTGTCCATGCGCATGGAGACGAGGAAGTCCGTGAAGTGGTCGCGGTCGATGGCGTACCGGCGGGCGGTGTCGGCGAGCGCGGCCAGCACCGGGTGGGCGGCCGGACCGCCGTCGAGGGCGAGGGCGAGCTGCTCGGCCAGCGCGTCGATGCGGGCGGCCTTCGCGGCGGGCGTGCTGGTGTCGTCGAGGTCGTCGACGATCTCGTCGGCGTACCGGGCGAAGCCGTACAGCGCGTGCACGGCGGGCCGCCGGGCCCGGGGGAGCAGCCGGGTGGCGAGGAAGTAGGTGCGGCCGTGGCGGGCGTTCAGCGCGCGGCACGTGGTGTAGGCGGCCCGCAGCGCGGGGTCGTGTATCCCCGCGGCATCCAGCTCGGAGCCCGACACCCGGGCTCAGCTGGCGCGCGGCTCGGCGGCCACGGCGGGTGCCGAGATCTCCGCGGGATTCTCCGTCGGCTCCTCGGCGGGCTGCGGCTTGCTGCGCGCGCCCGCGGCGAGCCGCAGCGGATCGGGCTTCACCAGCGACCAGGCGGCGAGCAGGGCCACCGCAAGGCACACCGCGAGGTAGCCCCAGTTGTAGAGGGCGTCCTCGCCGTTGGGGTAGTAGACGACGACCAGCATCGTCGACGCGACGACCAGGCACTGCAGCCCCCGCACCGTCCACGGGGCCATCGCCAGGAACGCCATGCCCCAGCTCACGTACCACGGGAGCGTGGCGGGCGAGAGGACCGACGTCGCGAGTAGCACGATGCCCGCGCGCCGGATCGCGTCCGGGCCGCCGTCGCGCGCCGCCCACCACTGGCGGACCGCGATCCACAGCAGCAGGGCGGCGCCGATCCCGCGGAAGATGTTGATGAACAGCTGCTGCGACCCGCCGAAGAGCGAGGCGAACCACCCGACGATCTGACCGATCGCCGTCGGGATCGACATCCAGTTGACGATCATGGACGGGGCGCTGAGCGCGGGCAGCCAGCCCAAGCTCACCCCCGCGACGAGGGTGCACGCGGCGAAGGTGACCGCGAAGACGCCGATGCCCGCCGCCGTGGCCTTGGCGATGCGGACCCAGCGCGAACCGGACATGTGCGCGGCCCACACGAGCACCAGGAACGGCAGCGCGAGCCCGGCGCTCGCCTTGACCGCCATCGCCATGGTGACCAGCGCGATGCCGCCTGCGTGCTGACCCCGCAACGCGAGCAGGGCGCCCGCGGCCAGCAACCCGACCACCAGCAGGTCGTTGTGCCCGCCGCCGATCATGTTGATGACCATCATCGGGTTGGCGACCGCCACCCACAGCGCCACCGGCACCCGCCCGCCGAGGCGGCGGGTGAGCTCGGGCAGCGCCCAGACCAGCAGCGCGAGCCCGGGGAGCAGGGCCAACCGCATCAGCAGCACGCCCGCGATGATGTTGTTGCCGATCAGCCAGGCGACGGCCTTGGCGATGATGATGAAAAGGGGCCCGTACGGGGCGGGGGTGTCCTGCCAGAAGTAGTGGACGTTGGCGGTGAGGATCCCCGGCATCGCGTCCGGCCCGACCGCGTAGGGGTCGAAGCCGTGCAGCGGCAGCGCGCCCTGGGCGAGGTAGCTGAAGATGTCGCGGGTGAACAGCGGTGGCGCGAGGAGCAGCGGCGCGATCCACACCGCCGCGTTGGTGAGGACGGCCCGGCCGCCGATCCGGTGCGCGAGGACGTCGCGCCCCAACATGATCCAGGCCCACAGCAGCAGCCCGACGCCGCCGTACATGAGGAACGCCGCGATGTCGTGCCCGTGCCCGTAGCGCCAGAAGCCGATCACGGAGTTCGTCATGAGGGGATCGCGCACCAGCACACCGCCCGCGCCGAACCCGCCAACCAGCAGCATCAGCGACCCGAGCAGCCCGATCACCAGCGGACGACGCGGCGGGTTGCCGAACCGGGCGGTGCGGTGAGCGTCGGTCGTTGACGGCTCGGAGCGGAAGTCGGGGTCGACCCGTGCGGTGGCGCTCATGACGCGATCCATGCTCCCACGCGCCCGCTCACCCGGCCGAATGACCCCTCCGGCTCCCGGTGATCCGCTGCGCCGCCAGCTTGCCGCTGAGCACGACGGGCGGGATGCCGACGCCCGGCACCGTGCCGCAGCCCGCCAGCACGGCGTTGTCCAGGCCCGGCACGAGGTTGCGAGGACGGAACGGACCCGTCTGCGCGAGCGTGTGGGCCGCCGAGAACGGGGTGCCCGCGGCGAGGCCGTCGGCCGCCCACTCGGCCGGGGTCACCAGTCGCGAGACCGCGATGTCGCCCGCGATGTCGTCGAGCCCGGGGTGCCCCCGCGCCGCGAGCACCGCGAGCAGCTCGTCGCGGTAGGCCGGGCCGACGCGCGCCCAGTCGATCCGGCCGCGCTCCAGGTTGGGGCACGGGGCGAGGACGAAGAGGAGGTCGTTGCCGGGCGGCGCGAGCGTCGGATCGCTGGCCGTGGGCCGGGTGACCAGCAGCGACGGGTCGCTCATCAGCCGACCGTCGTCGATGATCTCGGTGAACGTCCGCTCCCACGCCCCGCCGAAGGAGATCGTGTGGTGCGCGGCTTCGGGACGCCGGGTGCGCAGCCCCGCGTGGAGCACCACGGCGCTGGGCGACCACCGCAGGGGCACGGGGCGCCGCCGCGCGCGGCCGACCAGCGCGTCGACGACCGGGAGGTCCGGCGTGAGCACGACGGCGTCGCACGGCATGGCTTCGCTGTCCGCGGCCGGCTCGGCGCTCGCCCGGTGGCGCACCGCTGTGACCCGACCGTCGCGCTGCTGCAGCCCCGTGACCGTGCGCCCGTAGTGGATCCGCGCCCCGGCCGCCTCGGCCGCCTCGGCCAGCGCCCGGCCGACGGTGCGCATCCCGCCACGCGGGAACCACACGCCCGCCACGGTGTCCATGTAGGCGATCACGCCGTACGCGCCCAGCGCGCGGTCGGGCGCGACACCCGCGTACAGCGACTGGAAGGAGAAGATCCGGCGGAGCCGGTCGTCGGGGAGGAAGCGGGCGACGCGCGGCCCGAGCCGCCCGAACCCGCCGAGCCGCGCCAGCCGCACGAGGTCGGGGCCGAGCAGCGAGAACGGCGAGTCGATGTTGGCGCCGATGAAGGTGTCGATCTCGGTGCGGTAGAGGTCGCCGAGCCACTCCCGCAGCCCGCGGTAGCCGACGGCGGACTCCGGTCCGCACACGCGCCGGATCTCGGCCTCCATCGCGTCGGCGTCGGTGTGGACGTCGATGGTGGAGCCGTCCACGAAGTGCGCGCGGTAGGCGGGGTCGAGCGGCAGCAGGTCGAGGCGCTCGGAGAGCTTCTCCCCGACGGCGGCGAACGCCTCGTCGAGGAGGTCGGGCATCGTCAGCACGGTGGCGCCGGTGTCCACGTGGAACGTGCCGTGCTCGGTGGTGAGGTCGAGCTGGCCCACGCGGCCGCCGGGGTGGTCGCCGCGTTCGACGATCGTCACCTGCCTGCCCGCGCCGAGCAGGTGGAGCGCGGCGCACAGCCCGGACAGCCCGGCGCCGACGACCACCACGTGGTCGGTGCGCCCGCGCACGGTCCTCAACGGCGACGCCGGGTCGCGGTGATGGCCAGCTCGGCCAGCTGCGTGGCGGCGGGCGCGGCGACCGGCGCGGCAGCCAGCGCATCGAGCGCCGAGCCGGTGAGCGCGGCGATCCGCTGCTCGACGGCCTGCACGGCGCCGAGCTCGGTGAGGACGTCGCGGGTGCGATCGACCTCCGCGGCGGTGAGCCCGGGGTTGCCGACCGCGGCTTCGACGGCCGCCCGCGCGGCGGAGTCGCCGCGCCGCTCGGCGCGCTCCAACGCGACGGCGAGCAGCAGGGTGCGCTTGCCTTCGCGCAGGTCGTCGCCCGCGGGCTTGCCGGTGACGGCCGGGTCGCCGAACACGCCCAGCAGGTCGTCGCGGAGCTGGAAGGCGACGCCGATGTCGGCCCCGAACCGGCGGTAGCCGTCGACCAGCTCGGGCCCGGCGCCCGCCAGCGCCGCGCCGAGGTGCAGCGGCCGTTCGACGGTGTAAGCGGCGGTCTTGTAGCGGTCGATGCGCAGCGCCGCGGCCTGCGACGCATCGCGGGTGGCCTGGTGGAGGACGTCGAGGTACTGGCCGCCCAGCAGCTCGGTGCGCATCGCGCGCCAGGGCACTCCCGCCCGCACGAGCGTGTCCTGCGGCAGGCCGCAGGTGTGGAACATGTCGTCGGCCCACACCATGGCGAGGTCGCCGAGCAGGATGGCGGCCGCGGCCCCGAACCGGGCGGGCCTGCCGTACCAGCCCGCCTCGGCGTGCCTGCGGGCGAACGCGACGTGCACGGTCGGGCGTCCGCGCCGCAGCGCCGAGGCGTCCATGAGGTCGTCGTGCACCAGCGCGCAGGCTTGGATCAGCTCCAGCGAGCTGACGGCCCGCAGCACGGAGAGGGCCTCGGGCGCGTCGACCGAACCACCGGCGCCGCGCCAGCCCCACCACGCGAACGTGGGCCGGATGCGCTTGCCGCCGCCCAGCACGAAGGCGCTCAGCTCGTCGGCCGCCGCGGCGAAGTGCGGATCGATCGCGGACGCCTCCGCCGTGCGGGCTTCGAGGTAGACGGCCAGAGCGGCCTCGATGCCACCCGCCAACTCACGATCGGTGGGCTCGGGCTCGCCTGCACCCGCCACCGCAGCGGTGTCGAGGGCGCCGGTGTACGTCACGCCGACGAGGGTATCGGGGGCCCGGGGCTTCGGCGCGTCGACGTGGCCCACCCCTACGCTGGACGCATGAGGATCACCGCACGCCTGGCCGCCCGCCATCCGGTGTTCTCGGTGGAGTTCTTCCCGCCGAAGGACGAGCCGGGCGAGGCGGAGCTGTGGCGGGCGGTACGCCGGTTGGAGCCGCTCGATCCGGCCTTCGTCTCCGTCACCTACGGCGCCGGAGGCTCCAACCGCGACCGCACCATCCGCACCACGGGCCGGATCGCCACCGACACGACGCTCGTGGCGATGGCGCACCTCACCGCCGTGTCGCACTCGGTCGCCGAGCTCCGGCAGGTGATCGGCGCCTACGCCGCGGCGGGCATCACGAACATCCTCGCCGTGCGCGGCGACCCGCCCGGCGACCCGCTGGGCGAGTGGGTTGCGCACCCCGAGGGCCTGACCTACGCGGAGGACCTCGTGCGGCTGGTCAAGGAGGTCGGCGACTTCTGCGTCGGCGTGGCGGCCTTCCCCTACGGCCACCCCCGCTCGCCCGACCCCGAGTCGGACCTGCGGTTCCTGCTCGCCAAGATCCGGGCGGGCGCGGATTTCGCGATCAGCCAGCTGTTCCTGGAGCCCGACGGGTTCCTGCGGCTGCGCGACCGCCTGGCCGCGGCGGGCTGCCACACCCCGCTCCTGCCCGGGATCATGCCGCTCACCACGGTGCGCACGCTCCACCGCGGGCCGGAGCTTTCCGGCGCGCCCCTGCCCGCCGACCTCGTGGAGCGGCTCGCGCCGTACACCGACGACGCCAAGGCGTTCCGCGCCGCGGGCATGGACGAGACGGCCGCGCTGTGCGAGCGGCTGCTGGCCGAGGGGGTGCCCGCGCTGCACTTCTACACGTTGAACCGCTCGCCCGCGACGGCCGAGCTGGTCACCCGCCTCGGCCTGGCCGCGGAGCGGACCGTGGGCGTCAGCGGACGCGCGGGCTGACCGGCGGGTTGCGGGTGCGCCGCGCGGCCACCACCACGACCGCCGCCGCGAGCGCCACCACGACGCCGAGCCCGATCGCCCAGTTCGCCACCGAGGGAGCGTCCGGGTCGGCGTAGGCGACGGTGGCGTTGATGTCGCCGACCTCGCCCGGGGTGAACGTCCAGCTCACGGTGCCCAACTCGGCGTCGCCGTTGGCCTCGACGACCCGTCCGGGGAAGCTCATCTTGAGCTGGAAGTCCGCCTTGTCGACCGAGACCGTGGTGAGGTCGATCAGCCCGGTGACCAGCACCCGACCGCCCGCGCGCCGCAGGTTGAACTGGGCGCGCTCGCTCCCCGGGATGGTCGCGCGGGTGAGCGCGGCCGTCTGGTCGAACGTCAGCTGGGAGAAGCGCAGCACCGTGCCCGTGTAGCCGTCCTGCTGGTACGGCGTGACGTCGACCAGCGGCGCCAGGTCCGGCGGGAGCGTGACCGTGGGGCCCTTGTCGTCGGCCGACTTCGCGGGCGTGGCCACCACGAGCTCGCCGGTGACGGTGTCGTCGGGCTGCACGGCCAACGCGGCCAGCACCCGGGCGCAGCCGCTCAACAGCGTGCCGAGCAACAGCACCGTGATGGCCAGCAGGGCCACCGCACGGGACCGGCGGGCGACGGACGGCGGCTGCACGCCGGTCATGGTGCCACCCGGCCTCTGCTCACCGAGGGCCGGTGGTGCTCACCGGGGCCGGTGGCGCGAGCGGCAGCGAGGCGCCCAGCACGGCGAACGGGCGGGAGTCGCCGGTGAAGCGGTGGTCGCGCAGCACGTCCTCGAAGCCGGTGCGCCGGTACAGCCGCCAGGCGCGGCCCGGCGACCGTGGCCCGTACTCGGGCGTCGACAGCAGCACCCGGCCCTCGGGCACGCCGTCGAGCAGCGACCGCAGGAGGCCTTCGCCGAGACCCGAACCCTGGGCGTCCGGCCGGACGTGGAGCTCGGTGAGCTCGAAGTAGTCGCGCAGCCAGCCGCGCGCCTCGGCCGCCGTGCCGCGCAGGCCGCGCCGGACCTCCTCGTACCACCACTGCCCGGGACCGCCGGTGTAGCCGTAGGCGATCCCGATCAGCGCCCCCCGGTCGTCGAGCCATCCCGTGGCCCGCCAGCCCGGACGGCGCACGTGGTCGAGCCAGAGCGCCCGCCGCTGCCGGGCGGTGCTGGGCGGGTAGCCCATGGCCGCTACGTACACCTGCAGAGCCTCGCTCAACCGGTCGGCGAGGTCGCCGGGGCCGAGCGTCACGAGGTGCCGCGCGGGTGCCGTGGTCACCCCCTCATCACACCACGGAGCGGCCCGCTGCGCCGGGTTCGGTGGCCCGGTTGAGACGGCATACGGCGGCCCCACATCCGACTTGACGTCCTGGCGCGGGGGAGGTCTACTGGATGGGTCGAACAAAAGTTCGATTCGAGGGTCGCCCGGTGGCCGGCGGGGGAAGCGTCGGTGCCGGGGGGCCACCGGTGCGCGGTACGGCTCGCCGTGGAGGGAGCACGCACGTGAACGAGGCAGGGGGCGCGCGGCGGAGGCTGGGCCGCGCCACCGCGGCGGCGCGGGTCGTCGCGATCGGGCCCGCGGGGCGCGCTGCCGCCTGCACCGGGCGCGTGCGGATCGGCGGTGCGGCATGACGCCGTTGGGCTGGCCCTTCCGGCAGCGGGGGCCCACACCGATCCAGGTCCGGTGGAAGGACGGCGAGCCGATCGAGTTCGAGCGGTCGGCCCGGCGCGGTCCACGGTTCCTGGTCACGGGCATCCGCGACCGGTGGATCGAGGAGTCCCCGTGGCCGTTCCCGTCGCCCATGCCGATCGGCGGCGATCGGCTGCGCTGCTGGCGGGTCGAGGCCCGTTCGGCCGGGGAGCCCGATGGTCCGCCGCGCGAGTTCGTGCTCCGCATGCGGGCCGGGCCCGGGGTGTGGGACCTGGTCAGGCCCGCGGGGTGAGCCCGGTCACCCGGGGGCCTGGCATCGCCCCGGAATTGTCGGGGTTGCACGTCATGATCGGCCTCGACGCCACCGAACCGCACCGCGACCCGCATCGAAGGAGCACCGAGATGACCAGCGCCACCCTCACTCCAGCCCTCATCCCCGCGCCGCGCCGCGCGCCCCGGCCCGTCGCCGCACCGACGCCCCGCGCCGCGCTGGCCCTGCTGCGCCAGGCCGCGGAGGGGCTCGCCGAGGCGCACCGCAGGCCCGAGCCGCTGATGCGCTATCCGGCCGCCTACCTGGCTGCGCTGCGGGCGGGTGCCGCGGTGCTCGCCCTGCGCGCCCGGCCTGCGCCGAAGCGCCGCGCGAGCCGCAGCGTGTGGTCGCTGCTCGGCGACGTCGCACCCGAGCTTTCCGAGTGGGCCGCCTACTTCGCTTCCTGCTCCGATACCCGCGCCGCGGCCGAGGCGGGCATCGAGCGGCTGGTCAGCACGCGCGACGCCGATGACCTGCTGCGCCAGTCCGAGCAGTTCCTCGAGCTGGTCACCGAGCTCGTCGAGGGCCGCTGAGCGCCGCGCTCCTGTCGTGATCGCCGCGACAGGCACCTCACGCCGGTCGCCACCGGCATGACGTGCCGCTCGCCGCGATCTTCGGCTGGCGGCGCGGGGGTCAGGAGCCCACGGGTGGGGCGTCCACCGGCCTGCGGGGCCGGTCGGCCCGCAGCACGCGGCCGAGGAGCGTCGTGAACACCGCCGACACCTCGCGGGCCCCGGGGGTGTCCCAGCGCTGGATCGGCAGGCACGCGCCCTGGGCCTGCTGGATGGCCGAGCGGTCCGGCAGCACGCCGCTGAGCACCAGGGGCCCGAACAGCTCCCGCAGCTCCGCGATGCGGAACTCGTGCTCGGTGTTGCGGGGGCGCACGCGGTTGATCAGCACGCCGAGCGGCTGGAGGTCGGGGTTGCCCCGCTGGCGCTCGGTCTGCACGGCGTCGAACGCCCGCTGCACACCGGACACCGCGAACATCGTGGGGTCGGTGATCAGCACCGCCCGGTGGGCCGCGGCCAGCGCGCTGCGGGTGAGCTGCCCGAGCGAGGGCGGGCAGTCCACGATCAC
>Ga0207675_100004095_pt1 | contig 14109 bp, 12 predicted proteins | sample KBSSwiS42_FD_184305 | JGI IMG/M metagenome (GOLD analysis project Ga0207675, IMG submission 184305) | Switchgrass rhizosphere microbial communities from Kellogg Biological Station, Michigan, USA - KBS Switchgrass S4-2 (SPAdes) (version 2) | ecosystem: Host-associated > Plants > Roots >... | reverse complement strand
TACCAAGTGGGTGTCGGTGCGCGTTATGACTTCAGCGACATGCTCGCGGTCAAGGGCAGCTACAAGATGACGTGGATTGACTTCGAGAAGGCCGACGGCACGCCGGATTTCGACGGGTTCACGCTCAGCGTCGCCTGGAAGTTCTAGCGCCTGACGGCGGCTCGAGGATGTTTCCTTACTGACGAGAGTAAGGAAACATCGTCAGGCCAGGCATGCGCCGTCCAGGTCTGTGACGTTGCCTGCCAGCTGGCGGTCCGCCTCGTAGCTGCGCGATGCGACGAGGAAGAGCAGGGCTGCGAGCGCGCCGAATGCCGGTATCAGGGTGAGTGCGCTATCGAGTCCGAGCTCATCGGACAAGGCACCCGCGATTGCCGGTCCGGCCGCGAGCCCCAGCAGGTTCTGAAACAGGGACAGCACCGCTGCGCCGCTCGCACGTAAACCCGGGTGGGTCACGTCGAGCACGATAGCGGCGGCCGGCCCGACGGTGCAGGTCATCAGGAAACCGCCGAGCGCGATGAGCATGAACTGCGCGCCGTTAGGGAGGTCGCTAGCCGTCGCCGCGAATGTCGCACCCAGGACCAGCATCGTGAGCACGCACATTCCCGCCATCACCTGAAGTCTGAGCCGTGAGCGTCGCGTGCCGACGCGATCGACGACCATTCCCCACACCAGGCTGCCCGCGGCGCCGATGAGCACCACGAGCGCGGCACGTACCCCGGCGACGTCCGGCGCCATGCCGTGAAAACGATTGAGAAAGCTCGGCAGCCACGCCCAGATCGCCGACACCACGATCAACTGCGAGGCGGCACCCAGGCACACCCAGAGCGTAGTACGTGACCGGAGCAGTGACTTCACGGCGAACGCTGCCACCCCGCCCGATTCGGGCTGGGCCGGCGCCAGCGCAACGGTGCGGTAGTCGCGCACCTTCAGATACATGAGTGCCAGCAGGAGCCCCGGAAGGCCGACGACACCGAAGGCGGCCTGCCAGCCCCAACGCGCGGCGATCAGGCCGCCAAGCATCACGCCGAGGACCGAACCGACGGAAGCTGAAGCGAAGAACGCAGCGAGAAGACCCGCGCGCAGCCGCGCCGGAAAGAGACCGGCAATGAGCGCTGCACCGACCGATCCGTAACCCGCCTCGCCCAGTCCGACCAGAGCGCGGGCCGACATCAGCTGGCCGTAATTGCGCGTGAAGAGGCACGAGATCGTTGCCAGGCTCCACACGGTCGCCATGACGACGATGCTCCGCACGCGGCTCCAGCGATCGGCGAGGAGCGCGACGGGCAGGGCGGCGAGTGCAACCGTCACCGACACGATCGAGACCAGGGCGCCCAGTTGCGTGTCGGAAAGCCCCCACTCGGCCTTGATGTGCGGGAACAGGGAGACGATCACCTGGCGGTCGAGGTAATCAACCATCATCAGTGCCATCGTCATCGCAAACGCGAACCAGGCCTGGCCGCGCCCGACCGGGTAGCCGTTGCCCGAGCTCGCACCGTTCTCGACGTGCAGCAGGTTCATGCTCGATGACTCGGGACTACGAGCCGCAGCTACGGTACCAGCACCGTGGCGCCGGTCGTCTTGCGCGACTCGAGAGCGCGGTGCGCTTCGGCAGCTTCGGCGAGTGCCAGGACCCGTTGCGGTTCGCCGGTGATCTTGCCGGCAAGCACCAGGGCGAACAGCTCATCCGCCATGGCGAGCATGTGCGAGCGCGGCGTCGCGTAATGAACCATGGCGGGCCGCGTGACCCAGAGCGACCCCTTGGTGGCGAGTGTCATCGTGTCGATGACCACGGGGCCTGACGTAGTGCCATTGCTTACCAGCGTACCGCGCACCTGCAGGCTGTCGATCGAGGCCTGCACCGTGTCCTTGCCCACGGAGTCGTAGGCCACGGGTACACCTTTGCCGTCGGTCAATTCGCGCACCCGCTGCGCGATGTTCTCGCGCGAGGTGACGATGGTGTGCGTGCATCCATGAGCGCGTGCAGTCTCGGCTTTTTCGTCCGAGCTCACCGTGCCGATCATTGTGACGCCGAGGGCGCGTGCCCATTGGCAGGCAATGAGACCAACGCCGCCCGCAGCCGCGTGGTACAGGATCGTCTCTCCCCCGTTGAGCGGATACACCTGCCGGAACAGGTACTGCACCGTCATGCCTTTCATCATCAGCGTCGATGCCGTGCGGTCGGAGATGCCGTCGGGCAGCCGGATGAGCACATTGGCCGGCATCAGGCGCGCATCGGAGTAGGCGCCCTGGGGACCGAGAAGATAGCCGACCCGGTCGCCCACCCGAACCTCGGTCACGCCTGGACCGACGGCCTCGACCACGCCCACGGCATCGGAGCCGAGGCCGTTGGGTAGCGGCAGCGGGTACCGACCGGTGCGGAAATAGACATCGATGAAATTGACGGCGATGTACGAGTGCCGCACTCGGGCCTGGCCCGGACCCGGGTCGCCGACCTCGACGGACTCGAGCTTCAGGACTTCCGGTTGCCCCGTTTCATGAAAACGAATGGCGTGTGGCATCAGATCCTCGCCGCTGCTATGTGAGTGTCAGAAATCGCTGGCGTATCATTGACGAGCTCGTCGATCAGCGGCAGCGCGCGATGCCACTCGCCGAAGCCGGAAGCCGGGTTGAGATGGCCGACATTGCCGAGATCGATGAGGCGGCTGCCCCACGCGCGCGCGAGTGAAGTCACGCGATCGTACTCCGCCAGCGGATCGTTGCGGCTCGCCGCTACGATGCTTGGAAAGGGAAGCAGGTCCCTCGGCACCGGCAACCAGCCGCCTGCCTGCAGCGCGTATGTCGTCGGGAAACCGGGCGGCATCGTTCGTTCGAAGTCGGGCGGCGCCGCCAGGAGCGCGCCGCGCACGTCGCGACGGGTCCACTGTGCCCAGTGAACGGCCATGATTACGCCGCCGCTGTGTGCGACGACGATGATGGGCCCGTCGATCTCGCGGGCGGTCTGTTCGATCGCCCCCACCCGCGCGGCGCAGTCGAGATTCTCACGGCCCATCGGCGGCACCGTTCGCACGCGTTCCAGTCGCGCGGCGAGCAGTGTCTGCCAGTGATCGTTTACGTGATCGCGCAAGCCGGGCACGATCAGGACGGTGGGGCAGGTCACGTCCACCCTCACGCGATGCGCCGCAGGGGGCGGCGCTGGCTTGGATTGCGATTCGGTGCGAAGCCGTTGCGCGCCAGGGTCTCGTCGGCGTCCGCATAGAACTCGCCGATCCGGTAGATCTCGCGGGCTTCCTTGGCCGAAGCGATGTCGCGACCAAACTCACGCGAGATTCGGACCAGCTGCTCGACCTGCCGGACCGAGCTCATCTTGGCCTTGCGGTCCTGCGTCCAGAGGTTGTCCTCGATTCCGCAGCGCACGTGCAGACCCATTGCGATCGCCATCATGTTGAGCGGCAGCACGTTCAGCATCGAGGTCTCGAGGGTCAGCACCGCGCCGTCGGGTACGGCACGCACGAAATTCGCCAGGTTATAGATGTTTGGCTGATCGAAGCCGCCGCCGATCGCAACCCAGGTGAGGATCAGCGGCACGTTGCACGTGCCGTTGCGCATCATGCGCTCGACGGTCTCCAGCTGTGCGGTGGTGGCGAGCTGGAAGTGCGTCTGGATGCCATTGATCGTCAATCGCCGGATATGCTCTTCCACCCACTCGGGCCCCGCGGGAATCGTCATCTCGCGATAGGCGCGATAGACGTCCGGGCGCGCGAGTGACGTGCCAGCCAGGTCCGCCTCGCACATCTGCTCGACGATGTTCATCTGGTTGGTGTTGATGGCGATCGTCACCTGGTCGGGCGCAGGCTCGAGCTCGGCCAGCATGTGACGCGTGTCGTCGCTCAGCCACTTGGCGATCTCGCCTTCGCCCTCCGGCGCAAACGAGATCGAGCCGCCGACCTGCAGGATCATGTCCGGCACCGCTACCCGCAGCCGCGCGAGCAACTCATTGAACATCGACAGCCGCTTGGAGCCATGGCCGTCGAGCTCGCGCACATGCACGTGCAGTACGGTGGCACCCGCGTTGTAGCAGTCGACGGCTTTCTGCACGTGCTCATCCATCGTGAGCGGAATGTCCTCCGGGAAGTCCGAGGGCATCCACTCGGGCCCGTAGGGGGCCACGGTGATGACGAGTTTTTCTTGGTTCTCAGGGAACAGCGAGCCGTCGATAAAGTGCATACGTCGTCTTTCCTGTGCGGGGACTTCGGAGTTCAGTAAGGTGCGTCGCCGACGATGCCGGCGCGTTCCATCTTGCGATGACAGGGGGGGTAGTCCATCACTGCGTAGTGCTGCGTGCTGCGGTTGTCCCACATGGCGACGCTGTTCCTCTTCCAGCGCCAGCGCACCTGGTACTCGGGGATCTGGGCCTGGCCGATCAGGTACTGGAGGAGCTGGGCGGCACCGGGCGCGAAGTCCTGGCCGTAACGCACGTTTTCCGCCGTGTGAAAGTTCGTGAAGTGCGTGGTGAAGCTGTTGACGAACAGCACCTTCTCGCCGGTCTCCGGATGCGTGCGCACTACCGGATGCTCGGCATCGGGATACTGCGCCTTGAGCGCGAGGCGCTCTTCGATCGGCATCGTGGCACCGAAGGTCGCTTCGATGCTGTGGCGGGCACGCAGGCCCGTGATCCGTTCCTTGATGTAGGCCGGCAGTCTTTCGTAGGCGAGGACCATGTTGGCCCACATCGTGTCGCCGCCCACCTCGGGGCATTCCACGCAGCGCAGCACACACCCGAACGGCGGCTTCTCGCGCCAGGTGGCGTCCGTGTGCCACGCATTCTCGTAACGGTCGTTCGGCCTGTCGGGTGACTTATAGATACATACGAGGCCCGGATTGTCCGGGTCGCTCCCGACCACCGGGTGGTCCTCGAGCTCACCGAAGTGACGCGCGAAGGCGACGTGCTCGGCACGGGTGATGTCCTGGTCGCGGAAAAAGAGCACGCGATGCCTGAGCAGCAGCGCGCGGATTTCCGTCATCAGCTCCGGCGTTCGCGCGGCGAGGCCAAGGTTGACGTTCGTGAGCTCGGCACCAATTGCGCACGTAAGCGGCTCGACCTGGATCGAGTCCGACAGCGCGGCCGCCCTGACGGCGGGTGCACGCTGCGCGTCGTCGGATTTAGCGGTGGGAATCATGTCAGCCATCCAAAGCGGTGAGCGGGACCTGCCAGGCAGGGCGCATTCTGGGCGGGCACCTACCTTGCGGGTTGACGGTGGGTGACATCGGCTTATCATTTCGGGACACCCGGGCGAGGTACGTGAGCGGCCTGACACGCAGCGCCAGTTTGTCGAGCTTCGGCGAGGTCGCGCGGAAGGCGGGCCTCGACCCAAACGCGTTGCTGCGCGAATTCGACCTGCCCCCGCGCTGCCTCTCCGAACCGGAATTGGGCATTCCAGTGGACTCCGTCCGGCGCCTGCTCGAAGCGTGCGCCGATCGAAGCGGCATCGAGAGTTTCGGGCTTCGCATGGCAGAGGCGCGACGCTTGTCCGACATGGGCCCGCTGGGACTACTGATGCGCGAGCAGCCCACCTTGAGGCTCGCGCTCGAGGCGTGCGCAGACTACGCGAACCGGCTAAACGCTGCGCTCTACTTCACGCTCGAGGAAAGCCCCGACGTCGTCGTAATGCGTGAGGACCTGATCCTCGGCCGACCGGGGCCGCTGCGCCAAGGGACGGAACTCGCAGTCGGTATTGTGTTTCGCGTGTTGCAGACCTTCATGGGGCGGCAGTGGCGGCCGCTGCGCGTCTGCTTCTCACACGATGCTCCCACCGATCGCACCGAGCACGACCGGCTGTTCGGATGCCGGGTCGAGTTCGGTCAGGCGTTCAACGGCATCGTCTGTTCGCGCCGGGATCTCGATATCGCGAATCCCACGGCCGATCCAGGGCTCGCGCGTCTGGCGCGCCAGATGCTGGACGCCTACCCGCAGCAAGGGTCCGACAAGCTGACGGTTCAGGTCCGACAGTTGGTGGTGAGCCTTCTCGGCAGCGGAGCATGCAGTGTCGAGATCGTCGCACAGCACCTCGGCGTCGATCGGCGCACCGTTCACCGGCGCCTTGCGCAGGAAGGCGAGACGTTTTCGCAGATCGTGGCCAGCGTCCGGCGCGAGCTCGCCACGGTCTTTCTCGACGATCCGAACCGCAATCTCGCGGAAGTGTCCGCGCTCCTCGGGTTCTCTTCGCTCAGCGGGTTCTCGCGCTGGTATCGTCAGCAATTCGGGGAACCGGCTTCGGCACAAAGGATGGCGCGTCGCGGAACCACCACCGACCGGTGAAGCCAGGCGCGAAGGCCGCCAGTTTGCGGGACACCGTCCCCTACGGATAAATAGATGTCCCCGATTGCAAGTCCGGCGTCCGGTAGCCCCTTTAGGATTCGCCGCCTTCACACGGTGCGCACGTCGCACGAGGGGACATTCCGTGGCATTTGCGAAATCCGCTTCACTCTCCGCTTCGATCTGGTCCGCACTGGCACTCGCAGCAGCGCAGGCATCGGCCCAGGAAACGACCTCTGCTGAAATTGCGTCCGACGCGATTCCATCCGCACTCGAGGAAATCGTCGTTTCGGCAACCAAGCGCGAAGAATCGCTGCAGCGTGTGCCCGTGTCGGTCAACGCAATCTCCGGCGAACAGTTGAAGCAGAGCGGCGTCGTGCGCCTGCAGGACATGCAGCTGCCGAGCCTGACGGTGCAGGAAGGCGGCATCGGCAACAGCGTTTTCATCCGCGGCATCGGCTCGGGCATCAATCCGGGCTTCGAGCAGTCTGCCGGCACGTATGTCGACGGGATCTATCGCGGTCGCGCGCAGCAGTCGCGTGCGCCGCTGTTCGACGTCGAGCGGGTCGAACTGCTGCGTGGACCGCAGACCACTCTGTTCGGCAAGAACAGCGTCGCGGGCGCGATCAATGTCAAGAGCGCCAAGCCGACGTCGACGCCCAGTGGCTACGTCACGGGCACTTATGATTTCGAACTGGAACAGACCGACCTCGAAGGCGCAATCTCGGGTCCGCTCAGCGATCGCGTTCGCGGTCGTCTCTCCGGACGCGCACTCTCCGCGGACGGGTTCGTCGAGAATCTCACGATCGGTGGGGGCGAGCCCAGCCGCGACGACCTGAGTGTCCGCGGTCAGCTCGAGGTCGATGCGACTGATAATCTGGTGGCAACGCTCAAGGCGGAAGTGAGCGAGTTCGACAAGGAAGGTCGCGGCATCGAGATCTACAACGAGCGCCCAGCCACCACGGGCCCCTTCACGGGCCTGACGTACGCGCAGATTCTGTCGGCGCTGGGCTCGGATTCGTCCGTGCTCAACAACACGCTCGATTACCGCCGCTCCGGCGGGCCCGAGACGAGCAACAACAAGAGCGAAGAGTACGCGCTGACGCTCGACTGGCAGCTTGGCGGGGGCACCCTGACCTCGATCACCGGGTTCTCTACCTACGCCTTCGACGAACTGTGCGACTGTGACTTCACCGGAGCGAACGTCTTCAACGTCGGACTCGACGAAGACTTCGATCAGTTGAGCCAGGAGATCCGCTTCGCGTCAACGCAGGGCAACACCCTCGACTACATCGTCGGTGCATACTACGAAGACACCGAGCTCAAGTACCGCGACTCGATCCTGGTCGACGGGGGGAGCTTGCTCGTGCCCCTGATCAACGGGGCCACGCAATCGCAAGCGGGCACGCTGATCGGCAATACCTCGACACCCCGCGTGTTTGGTCAGGAAGGGACCGGAACGTCCGCGTTCGGTCGCCTCACCTGGAACGCGACCGATGTGCTGCACCTGAATTTCGGCTTGCGCGCCGCATACGAGAAGAAGGAAGCGACCCGTGATCTGACGATCGCCGCCATCGACGGCACTCCGCTCGCCGGCATCCAGGCCGTCGTCGCGCCGCTCGTCTATGCCTCGGTGTTCAACCTCAGGCCCCACTCGCTGAGTGGCAAGCGCGACGGCTGGAAGACCATGCCATCGTTCAGCGTGCAGTACGACCTGGCCGACGATGTAATGGGATATCTCTCGTACGTGCAGGGATTCAAGTCGGGCGGGTTCGATGCACGCTCGAACAATCCCACTTCCCCGCCTGCCACGGGCTGCTCCGGGCCGAACACTTGCGTCGGCAGCTTCGAGTTCGAAGACGAGGACTCGCAGAGCTACGAGGCCGGCCTGAAGTCACGCTTCGCCGATGACCGCGCAGAGCTCAATCTCGCGTACTACTACACCGACTTCAAGGACCTTCAGGTAAGCACCTTCGACGGCGTGCTGGGTTTCAACGTGAGCAACGCCGGGGCGGCCGAGATCCAGGGCGCCGAGCTCGACGGTCGCTGGAAGGTGGCCGACAGCCTGATGCTGCGCGGCTCGCTCGCGTGGACGGACTTCGAATACAAGGAGTTCGTCGGCCAGTGCTATATCGGGCAGACACCCGATGCGCCGGGCCAGAACTGCGACTACGCCGGCAAGACCAACATCTTCGTGCCCGACTTGGCGGGGAGCGTTGCGCTCGACTGGATTGTCAACCTCGGATCGACGTTGCAACTCACGACCACGCTTGAGACGGTCTACAGTGGCGCGTACTACCCCCAGGCGACGCTTGACCCCGCGACGAAGCAGGACTCGTACGCCAAGTTCAACGCACGCGTCGCACTGTCCCCGAACGAAGGCAACTGGGAGATCGCGCTGCTTGGGCGCAACCTGACCGACGAGACCGTGACCGGCTACGCCGCGGACATTCCGCTCGCGGCGCGCACCTTCGGCGCGCCCAGCTACGGTTCGTTCGTGGCGCCGCCGCGCAGCCTTGCACTGCAGGCGCGCTTCAGCTTCTGACCGATTCGACGTTCGTCGACCTGAGCCGCGTGGCCGCATGGCTGCGCGGCTTCTTTTTTTGGCCGGGCGGATGCAAGCCCGAGCACGGCGAGCTGGCGACACTCACGAAGCTCTTCCGGGCGATGCCGCCGTTCATCGTCGTCTTCATCTCGCTGGTGGCAATCGGCAGCTTCGTTCCATGGCCACAGGCGGTTGCGGACGGCGCGGCGGTCGCGTCGCGCATATGTCTGCTGACCGCGGTCGCCGCGCTCGGATTGCTGACACGCACGGGCTCGTTGCTGCGGCTCGGCTGGCGGCCCGTCGCGCTAATGGTCGCACTGACGCTGGTGATTGCCGTGGTCGCGGCGCTCGGCGTCAGCGCGTGAGCGCCCCGGGATCCGTTCCCTGCGCGGATTCCGGGGACACAGCCGGAACTCCTCAGCCACCCAGCGCGATTGCGACGACCACAAGGGCGATCCCTCCGACCAGGAGGGCGAGCCCAACGAGCCAGGGTTTGGCGACCGTATAGCGCGCGCACCAGTACCCTATGACGAACAGCATCGCGAGCAGGATCGCGTTTGATACGCGCAGCGCGAAGCGCGCATTGTCGAACACCAGGAAAGGAATCGCGGCTGGGACGCTGGAAAGCACCACGAGCCAGAAGCTCGTAAATGCCCCCATGATGTCGGTCCGGCTGATCGTGTTGGGTTTCGGCGGGGAGGCGCCGGAGCGGAGGTTGGTCGCAATGCGGGAGTACAGCTCGTCCCGCTCCCCGGCGCTCGTTACATGGTCCAGCAGCTCGTCCAGTTCGCCTGCCACTATCGTCACCGCGGAGCGCTGATCGGCCGCGCCGCGCACGGCCTGCCCGATGCGTCGCAGCCGGCCTCGGTCGAACAACTGGCCCGCGAGATACAGCACGCCATCGATCAGGCCCCAGGCGATGTTGCATCCGATCAGGGCAATGAGGAGTTGTCGCGCCCCCTCGCGGCCCTCGTCCTCGATGATTATTCCGGCGCCCAGCGTGAAGGTGAGGGTCATGATGAGGCCGAACAGCACCTCGCCCAGGGTCGAAGCTGGGTCGAGATACCGATCCATGAGCGAGGAAGGTCTGTCAGTGTGCAAGTTTGCGGCTACCTGGTTTTTGCATTTGCATGTAGTGACGCCGTCAGCGGGCGGCTCAGAGCGGCACGAAGTAGAGCAGCAACCCGATCATCAGATACACGCTGATCAGCTGAACGCCCTTGTACCAGTTGCCCGACCCGCCGGACGCGACGAACGCTCCGATCACCACCGCTAGAAACAGCAGGCCCACGCCGGCGGTGCTGAATGACAGCAGGAAAGGGTGCGGTCCGACGAAATAGCTCGCGAATACCAGCGCCGGTGAGACGAACAGCGCGATGAGGATGCAACTACCCAGGGCGATCCCAACGGACAGGTCCACGCGGCCCTTGCGTGCCATGTTGATGGCCGACATCCCCTCCGCGACACCGCCGACGCTTGCGAGCAGCACGATGCCCAGGAATGCGTTCGACAGGCCCAGGGCTTCGCCGGTGCCCTCGACGGCGCCTACGAGTATCTCGCTCAGGACCGCGGCCACCACGGAACTGCCGACGAGCACGCCGATACAGAGCGGCAGACTCCAGCGCGTCTCATGCTCCTCGTGCTCGATCCTGTGCACGCTGGCGAACTCCTCCGGATGCGTGCGGATCATGTACAGGAGGTAGAGCCCGTAAAGGACCAGCAGCAGAATCGCGAGACCGATGTTGATCTTCTCCTGCTCTATCGTGGCTCCGCTGGGTGCGAATGCCCGTTCGTAGATGCTCGGCAGCGCCAGGCTGATGACCGCGATGAACATCATGGTGCTGTAGACGCGGACGGCCTGGGCATTGAACTGCAGCGTGTGATGCCGCAGGCCGCCGAGGAAGAAGCTCAGGCCCATGACGAGCAGCAGGTTGAACAGGATCGCGCCGACGAGCGATGCGGCCACCATCGAATAGAGGCCCGCTTTCAGCGCCACGATGCAGATGATCAGCTCCGGGAGATTGCCGAACGTCGAATTCAGCAACCCGCCGATGGAATCGCCGGTGTAGTGCGCGAGCTGCTCGGTGCTGTCCCCGATCAGCCGCGCGACCGGCACGATGGCCAGCGCGGCAAGCAGGAACTTGACGGGAGCCCCGACGTCAGCGGCATGCTCGACCACCAGGGCGATCGGCACGAATATCAGCATCCAATGCCGTGACCATTTGAAGGAGTGCAGCGGGTAGTCTCCCCTCGTGTCGGACGCTGGGTCTCAGCAGGCTCGACGGCGATGTAGGCTGCCAAGTTCCCGATCGCTGGCCAACGTAAATCCGGCAACAACACGCAACCGGGGTAATATCCATCCCTGAAGAGAAATGAACCCGGGTTGGGGAGTCATCCAGGCATGTACGGACCGATCACCGCACGCGCAGCAGGCTGCCTGCTGACGGGCGCGGCCGCTGTCTGGCTCGCGAGCTGCCAGTCTGTGGGACCGACGACGATCCCACGCGATCGCTTCGACTACAGCACGGCGATCGGGGATTCCTGGAAGCGGCAGACGCTGCTCAACATCGTAAGGCTTCGGTACGCCGATCCGCCGATCTTCGTCGACGTCGGCCAGGTCGTCGCCGGCTACTCGCTGGAAACCGTGGTGAGTGCCGGTGGCGTCGTGTCCTCGGCGGGCGCGGTTCAAGGCGACAGCGCGAGTCTCGGCGCGCAGGGCCGATTCACCGACCGGCCGACGATCACCTACACGCCGCTCACCGGCAATCGTTTCATCGAGAACATCGCCACGCCAATCTCGCCCAAGGCGATCTTCGAGACCATCGAAAACGGCTTTCCCGCACACGCGATGTTGCAGATGGGGGTGGCTTCCATAAACGGGCTGCGCAACGTCGACAGCGACCTCGAGGGCGCGCGGCCCGCGGACCCACGTTTCCTGGAGGTCGCCAAGCTGCTGCGCGACGCGCAGCGCACCGGTGGGGTCGGAACGCGGCTGCGCGTCGATCCGGAGGGCCAGCACGCGGTCGTAGTCACCCTGCGAAATCCCCGCGCGACCGAACAGGAGCTGGCGGCGGGACGGCGGGTCCGCGAGCTCCTCGGGCTGGATCAGGATGCGACGGAGTTCGAGCTCGTCGGGGGCGAGTTCGCGACGCACCCGCAGCAGATCGCGGTTCGCGGGCGCTCGCTCCTGCGGGTGCTGCAAGTCCTGGCGCTGTACGTCGACGTGCCCGAGCGGGACGTCGTCGAGGGCCGCGCCACGGCCGGTCTCCCGGCTCCAGAGCCCCAAGCGGGGGGATTTCGCGTGCTGAGCGGCGACGACGAGCCGAAGGATGCGTTTGTCGCCGTTCGCTACCGCGACAGGTACTTTTACGTCAGCGATCGGGATCTGAGCTCGAAGCGGTTGCTCTCGTTCATCATGATCCTGTTCTCGCTGGCCGACCGCTCGGAAGATGCGGCGAAGCCGGTGATCACGATCCCTGCGCAGTGAGTCGGGAAGGCCGCGGGCGTCGGTCCGAGGCTGGAACTGCACGATGATGTTCGAACTGCGGATGCTGGGCTACCGGTTCCTGAAAGCGTTCATGAAGCCGGTCGTCAAGCTCGTGCCGCAGCCGCGTCCGGTGGTCTTCGTCGGGCCGGATGCTGCGCTGCGGCTCTGCAGCATGATCGGTGGCTTCGGCTTCCGCCGCGTGCTCATCGTGACCGATGCCGTGCTCGTCAAGCTGGGCGTGGTCGCGCCGTTGCGCCGTGCGCTGGTCGAACAGGGCATCGACGTCGCGCTGTTCGATTCGATCCTGCCTGACCCGACTCATCCAGTCGTCAAACAGGGACACGCCGCGGCGCTCGCGCATCGGAGCGAGGCGATCCTCGCAGTGGGCGGCGGCTCATCGATCGATGCCGCCAAGGTGATCGCTGCGATGGTCACGAGCGGCAAGCCGCCGGAGAAATTGCTCGGGTTCTTCAGGCTGTCAAAGCCGATGCTGCCGCTCTTCGTCGTGCCGACGACCGCGGGCACCGGCTCCGAGGTCACGGTGGCCGCTGTGCTGACCGACCCGGTGCGCCACCAGAAGGCCGCGGTCGTCGATCCGCGGATCGTCCCGGCGGCGGCGGCGCTCGATCCGAAGGCGATGCAGGGGATGCCGCCGCACATCACGGCTGCGACGGGCATGGATGCGCTTACGCATGCGGTCGAGGCTTATCTCAACGTCTGGCCCGCTGCCGAAACTGCATTCCATTCCGTGTCGGCCGTGCGGCTGATCTTCGCCAATCTGCCGCGCGCGTACGTGCACGGCGATGACCTCGAGGCGCGCGAGGCGATGGCGCTGGCCTCGTTCTACGGCGGGCTCGCCTTCACCAAGGCCTACGTTGGCTACGTCCATGCGTTCTCGCACAAGATCGGCGGCACCTACGGCGTGCCGCACGGCCAGGCCAATGCGATCGCGCTGCCCTATGTGCTCGACTTCATCAAGGACGCGCCCTACGCAGAGGCGCGACTTGCCGAGCTCGCGGTTGCGATTGGTGCCGGAATACAGGAGGAACCGCGCGCAATCCTGGCGCAGCGTTTCGTGGATCGCGTTCGGAAGCTCAACCTCGCGATCGGCATCCCGGAGAAGATCGCTCCGCTGCGCGGCAGTGACATCCCCGCGATTGCCCGTGCCGCGATGGTCGAGGCGAACCGGGACTATCCGGTGCCCAAGCGCATGAAGCTGGTCCAGGCCGAAGCGCTGTTGCGACAGATGACCGTCACCTGACTATCCTAATGGTGCTGGCCGTCGTTCAGGTCCTCCTCGATGAAGCGCAGCACGGCTTCGAGCAGGGCCTCGCGCGGATAGTCATTCTTGTCCACCAGCGACCGGCTTATAACCGGGTGCGAGCGGCTCACGGGCACGGCGATGGCCCAGTGATCGCAGTTGAGGAATCCGAGCAGCGTGCTGCCCGGAATGATCTGGTCGGAGTAGATGACCTGGCTGTCATTGCGCCAGTCGATCTCACCCAGCTTCCGGTATGACTTCTCGATGACGCGCGAGATCCGGTCGGGTGTCGGCAGCGTGACGAGCGAGTAGTAGCCAAGCCCCGGCGGCAACGGATTCTGCGCCATCCATGCCATGCGGACGTCCGGGCGCAGGCTCTTTACGCCTCCACCGTCGCCCTCGTCGCACTTTGCACCGGGCCAGTGCCGAAGCAGGTCCGCCTGCGCCTGCTCCGCGTCGTTTGCCAGTGCGGAGCCACCCACGGCGCCGGCCGCGCTCAGGATCGCGGCGACGCGGCCATGGATCTCGGGGTAGCGGACGAC
>Ga0207675_100004092_pt1 | contig 14112 bp, 13 predicted proteins | sample KBSSwiS42_FD_184305 | JGI IMG/M metagenome (GOLD analysis project Ga0207675, IMG submission 184305) | Switchgrass rhizosphere microbial communities from Kellogg Biological Station, Michigan, USA - KBS Switchgrass S4-2 (SPAdes) (version 2) | ecosystem: Host-associated > Plants > Roots >... | reverse complement strand
GTTCGAGTAGCCCTGCACCCAGTTGGTGCCGCGCCGGTAGCCGCTAACGGACCACTTTTTGTCCGGCAGCACCTCGCCGGTCGGAACAAACCACAGCCCAGTGTCGCCGAAAAACGTCGTCGTCGCCGGCCGCGTCTCCTCCGGTGTGGCGGTCGACGAGGACTGAGTCTGGGTGGCGGTCGTACTCTGTCCCGTGGATGTCCCGGAAGACCCGGACTGTGCGCGAGCGCTCGCCGCCACGGCGAGCGCTATCACACAAGCCGCGGCTACGCGTCTTGCCATTAGTCGCCTCCAAAACGTCTGCGTCGAAACGGTCACTCGGCACGGTCAGCCGCCGCGTTCTCGGCAAAGGGACCGGCAGGGGTGGCCGACTCCGACGGGACGATGAGGCGACCGCGGCCGCCGCGACTCACCTGGCCACCCTTACGGCCGGCGTTGCGGGCTTCCTCGGCGCTCCACTCGTGGGCTGTGCCCTTTTCGTGCGCGGCACGGCCGCCCTTGCTGGCGATCTCGCGCTGCTTTTCCGGGGACATGGACGCGAACCCACGCCGTTCCTTACGTTCTCCTGTACTCACCGCTAGCCTCCGTTAGTGACTGAACTTCCTGGCCTGAACCACATAGGGACCCTTCTGGTCCGGCTGGGGCGGGGGATCCTGTACGCGCGGGGGACGCGGCTCGTCGAGCGGCGTCTCCGGCGCGTCGTCCTTGTCCGGATCCCGCTTCTGGCTGGGGGTCTCGGGATCGGGCTCAAACGCGTACGGCCGATAACCGCTGGTCCAGTACAGTCCCATCGCAACCCATCGATTATCAAAGTCTGTGCCCGGGGGCCGTTGAGGGGCCCTCGGACAACGCGTTGATTTATCGTGGGTTACCGGCGTGGCTGGAAAGCAACGCCTAAAAATGTTGCAGCGGTTTGCTACAGTAGGGCTGGTAGAAGTAGCGATTACCTGCAGAGCTGAGCTGTAACCGGGAAGCCTCCGAAACCGTCCCGTCGCGCCGTCCGACCTCTTACTTCGACTGCTGCGGCACGTAGCCCGGCGGAAGCGCCGCACCGTCGCCGAAGAAAAAGTCTTCCATATGTTTGGCGACGAGATCCTGTGCTTCCTTCTGCCACGGCATCAGCCGGTACTCGTTGAGGATCATCTTCATCCGCTCTTCCCAGAGCTTCCACGCGTCCTTGGAGACGTTGTCGTAGATGCGCTGGCCGAGCTCGCCGGGCCAGGGCGCGGAGTCGAGGCCGGGCAGCTCCTTCTGGAACTTGACGCACATCACCTTGCGACCGCTGGTGTTGGTCGACGGAGTTGCCGGCGCCGATGAGTGTCCGCAGGAATCAGCCATGCTGCAGATTGTAGTGGATCTGCGCAGCCGAGAGCACCGGGAGCTCCGGATCGATCGCGAAGACGAGGCGCGCATGCGCAGCCGCGAGCGCCTCGCAGACCTGACCGGCGCTCGCCGCGCGCGCGAAGAGGAAGCCGAGATAGCTCGCGCCCTCGGGTAGTGGAATCAGCAGTTGATCCGGCTTGGCGGTGATGCGGACGTCGTCGATGCCGGTCACGCGGCGCGCCTCCTCGACGCCGTCGACTCCGCGCAAGATGCCGCGGCGCGGAATCGGAATCATCATGACGCCGCTCGCATCGCGCTCGCGGCGCCACGCGCCGGGGTCTTCGCCGAGCGCGTGCATGAGCAGGAGCTCCTCGAGGGTCCTCGCCAACGCTCCGTCCGCTTCACATGGAGCGGAGGCAGAGCGGCTGGCTGCATCGAAGAAGCGCAGCACACGTGCACACAGTCCGCCGATCGGCCGCGCAGCCACTTCGAGCACGAAGACGCCCTGTTGATTCACCCGACACTCTGCATGAATCGCCCCGTGATGCAGGCCGATCGCCTTCGCGGCGGCGTCGATCGCCGCGACGATCCGGTCCTGCACCTCCGGCGGCGCCGCCGAGGGTGTGACGTAAACCGTTTCCTCGAAAAACGGTCCGTCGAGCGGTTCGGGCTTGTCGAAGATCGCGAGGAGGTGCAGCGCGCCGTGATGCATCAGCCCTTCGATCGCATATTCGTCGCCGGGGATGAACCCTTCGACGAGAATCGTCTCGTGCGCCGCGTTGCGTTCGGCGCGAACTTCGGGAGACCGCAGCAGCGCGCGCAGTCGCTGCATCGCTGCGTCGAGCGACGCTGGATCGTCTGCGCGCATCACGCCGCGGCTGCCCGAGAGCGCAACCGGCTTGACGACGCAGGGAAAGGAAGGGATGTGGGGGGCGGGGTCGGACGCCGCACGCGGAAGAAACCACGGCACGAGAAGCCCGGCGGCGCGAAGGCGTTCGCGCGTCAACTGCTTGTGACGAGCGGCCACGGCTGCTTCCGGCGGGTGCCCCGGCAGCCCCAGCGCCTGCGCGACGCGCGCGGCGATCACCGTGGGCCGGTCGCCAACGGCCACGACGCCATCGAACGGCTTCGTCTTCGCGACGTCGACAATCGCCGCGACCGAGGCGTCCTCGTCGTGGAATCGGATCGGGATCGCCTGGTCCTGCCACGGATCCTCGATGAGATGACACCGATCGGTCGCGTAGACAAGCTCCACGCCGAGGCGCTCGGCCGCCTCGCCAAACGACCGTGTCTGGTAGCCTGTCGTTGCGGCTAAAACGAGTACACGCTTCATCATCTGCTGCTGCGCCGACGCAGCCAGTCCCCAGCCCCCGGCCCCATCACGATCACACCAGAGCCACCTGCTCCGGATTCGGTTCCGCTCAACAGTACCAAGGCTCGTTCAAATACGGCACGGTCGCGCGGTCGCGCGCCGGCCGCGCGCTGACCGCGCGCGCCGAAACGCCGGCCCGCTCGTGCGCCAGCGCGCTGACCTCGTCGAAGATCGCCCGCCGATCGGACGTGAGGCGCCTGCCGACAATCGCAATGGCCTCACGCTGTAAGGCGTCGACGCGCGGATCCGGATGCGTCCAGCTGTGGGCCAGCGTTGCCGGATCGAACGAGCCGAGATGCGTCCGCATCTCGGGCAGCGTCAGCAGCCGCGATCCCTCGGGCACGAGCAGCCGGATCGCGAGCTGAATTGGCGCGACGTGATCGACGAGATCGAGCTCATCGATCGTGTCGAGGAGGTCGCAGTACGACGCCAGCGTCAGCCACGGGTGGAAGGCAACGAAGGTGGGCGCCAGCGTCACGCCGGCGCGGCGGCAGAGAGCCACCGCGTCGATGAAGCCGGCGCGCGTGTGCCCCTTGTCGAGGAGCGCGAGCACGCGGTCGTCGACCGACTCGACCGCGCTCGTGACAAACGCGCACCCGGTCTCGGCGAGCTCCGGCACCAGATCGGCATGGCGAAGCAGATGCTCGACCTTGATCGTGACGTCGTAGCTGACCTGCGGATGCTTCGCGTGCAGGGCGCGCGCGATCCGCATCGCGTGCGTCGGGCCGTTGAAGAAGTCGGGATCGCCAAAGGTGATGTGTCCGGCGCCCGCCGCAATCTGGTTGTCGAGATCAGCGAGAACGACCTCCGGCTGGACGATGCGGAACTGGCCTTCGTAGATCGGGACGATCGGGCAATGGCGGCAGAGATGCCGGCACCCGCGGCTCGCCTCGGTGTAGCCGACCAGGCGGCGCGTGCCGTCCGCGGCATGCAGCGTGGCGTACTTCGAAAGCGGCGGCAGACCGGCCCGCTCCGGCACCAGGAAGTGGAGGCGCGGCACCCTCTGCGTGCTCTGCGTGCTCTGCTCGCTCTGCGTGCTCTGCGACGCCGCGTACGCGACCAACGCGGCCTCGAATTCCCCGCCGAAGATCGCGTCCGCACCAAGCGACCGCAACCACTCGGCGTTGAGCGGCGCATAGAGGCCGAACGCGCAAATCCGCGCCGAGCGGTTGGCCTGCCGCGCGCTCGCGATGATTGGCGCCGCGAGCCGCGTCGCCGTGTGCATCGGCAGATGAAAGCCAATCAAGTCCGCGGCAGCCACGCGCTCTTGCGGCAGCTTCTCTTTCGCGACGTCGACGCAGTCGACGTCCCAGCCGGCCGCGCGCAGCCATGCGGCGGCCGAGGCCACGCCGAACGGCTGGCGCCCCATTTCGTACGTGCTGATGAGGAGGCTGCGCATCATGCCCGTCAATCATTGTATTCTTCGAGCAGCATGGCTGTGGCCGCCGCCGACACGCGCCTCCACGATCGCGCCTTCTTCGGCCATCCGCGCGGCCTGTCGACGCTGTTCTTCACCGAGATGTGGGAGCGCTTCAGCTATTACGGCATGCGCGTCCTGCTGATCCTGTTCATGACCGCGCCGGTTGCCGCCGGCGGGTTGGGATTCGAGACCAGCGTCGCCGGCGCCATTTACGGGCTCTACACGTCGATGGTCTACATGACCAGCCTGCCGGGCGGCTGGATCGCCGATCGCCTGATCGGCCCGCGGCGCGCGGTGCTGTACGGCGGCATTTTGATCGCGAGCGGTCATTTCTGCATGGCGTTCCCGTCGGTGGCGACGTTCTATCTCGGGCTGACGTTGATTGTCTTCGGCACCGGTCTTCTGAAAGGCAACGTCGCCGTGATCGTGGGGCAGCTGTACTCCTCGGACGATCCGCGCCGCGACGCCGGCTTCTCGATCTTCTACATGGGCATCAACCTCGGAGCCTTCATCGCCCCGCTGGTCACGAGCTACCTGGGACAGCGGATCGACTGGCATCTCGGCTTCACGGTGGCCGGCATCGGCATGGTGCTGGGCCTGGTGCAGTACGTCCTCGGCGGCAAGTATCTCGGCGACGCGGGCCTGCATCCGTCGCCGGCGAAGTCGCCGGCCGCGGATCGGCAACTGCGGCAGCGGACGAAACTGTGGGGCGGCATCGCCTTCGCGCTGCTGGTCTTGTTCGCCGCCGGTATGTACACCGGCGCGATTCCCATCACCGCGAAGCAGATCGCCGACGCTGCCGGTGTGTCGCTGGTCGGACTGACCGTCGCCTTTTTCCTGTGGCTGTTCCTGTCCGGCGAGTGGACGTCGGCCGAGCGGAAGCGCCTCTACGCGATCCTGGCGCTGTTTCTCGCCGCCACCTTGTTCTGGTCCGAGTTCGAGCAGGCGGGCTCGACGCTGAACCTGTTCGCCGATCGCGACACCCGCACCTCAATCTTCGGTTGGGAATTTCCCAGCGGCTATTTCCAGTCGCTGCAGCCGATGTTCATCATCACGCTCGCGCCGGTGTTTGCGTGGATCTGGATCCGCCTCGGCAAGCGTCAACCCTCGAGTCCCGCGAAGTTCGCGCTCGGCCTGGTGTTCGTGGCCGCCGGCTTCGGCATCCTGGTCGTCGCGGCCCAGCTCGCCGAGAACGGCGTCAAAGTGTCGCCATGGTGGCTGGTCGGAACCTACCTGCTGCACACGCTCGGCGAGTTGTCGCTCAGCCCGGTCGGCATGAGTGCCTTCACGAAGCTGGCCCCTGGACGCGTCGCCGGCCTGATGATGGGGGTGTTTTACCTGGCGATTTCCGGCGGCAACTTCATCGGCGGCCGGCTGGCGTCGCTTTACGGATCGATGCCGCTCTATCAGCTGTTCGGCTTGATTGCGGCGGTCGGCATCGGCGGCGCGCTGGTGATGTTCGCGCTGACACCGCCGATCAAGCGGCTGATGGGTGATGTGAATTAGGCATGGCCCTCGAAGAATACAAACGCAAACGCAACTTCAACAAGACGCCGGAGCCCGAGGGCAAGGTCGCGCCTGCGCACGAGGAGCGCTTCTTCTGCGTGCAGAAGCACCTGGCCAGCCATCTCCACTACGACTTCCGGCTCGAGCACAACGGTGTCCTGCTCTCGTGGGCGGTACCGAAGGGACCGGCGCTCGACACGAAAACGAAGCGGCTGGCGATGAAGGTCGAGGATCACCCCGTCGCCTACGGCGAGTTCGAGGGCGTGATCCCCGAAGGCTACGGAGCCGGCATCGTCATGCTCTGGGATCGCGGCACCTGGACGCCGCAGGTCGACGACGTCGACGCGGCGCTGAAGAAAGGCGACCTGAAGTTCACGCTCAACGGTTTCAAGTTGAAAGGCTCGTGGGTGCTCGTGCGCACCGGCGGCCGCTATGCCGGGGCGCGCGGCGGCGGCGATCGCAGCTGGCTGCTGATCAAGCACAAGGACGATTGGTCCGGCGAGGTCGACATCACCGAGTTCGCGCCGCTCAGCGTCAAGAGCGGCGGCGATTTCGAGGACATCCTCGCTGAAGATACGCCGGCCATCTGGCAGTCGCACCGGCCGGCGAAGGGCGGCGACGCCGGCGCGATGCTGGCGCGGATCATCGAGCGCGCGGCGCTTTTGAAACGTGGGCGCCGCACAGAGGACACAGAGGCAACAGAGGACACAGAGGACACAGAGGACACAGAGGACGCCAAGGCCAGACCGGCCTCGAAAGTCACGGAAAAGCGTCGAACGAAGACTCCGAGAACAACGGCAAGAGTTGCGGCGGCGGCGTCCCGCCGACAACGCACGTCGGCCGGCTCGCGGAAAACAGGCGCTCGCAAGCCCCTCAAAAAGCGATAGCGCCGGTGGCCCACCGGTTCCGCGTCAGTCGTCTGGTCCTGGCGGCGGCAGTCGCGGGCGGCGCGGTTGCGGCGCAGTCGCTCACCACGCGCGAGATCACGCTCACCATCACCGAAGGCACGTCGATGTCGGCGGCGGTGTCGCCCGACCGCCGGTCAATCGCAATCGATCTGCTCGGCAGCCTGTGGGTGCTGCCGATCGACGGCGGCGACGCCACCCGCATCACTCCCGAACTGTTCGAGGCGCGGTTGCCCGCCTGGTCGGCCGACAGCCAGTCGATTGCCTTCCAGGGTTACGACGACGGCGCGTGGCACATCTACGTCGTCCACCGCGACGGCGGCAGGCTCGAGGCGCTGACCGTCGGCGAATTCGATGATCGCGAGCCAGCCTGGTCGCACGACGGCTCGCGAATCGCCTTCTCTTCCGATCGGTACGGCGGCATCTCGACGATCTGGGAGTTGACGCTCGCCACCGGCGCGCTGCGGCGCGTCAGCGACCGCGACGGCGCGATGCCGGCGTGGTCGCCGAATGACGACGAGATCGCGTTCGTCTCGCAGGACCGGGGAGCGGATGGCCCCGCAGGAGCCCGCGAACGGAGGCCCGGGTTGTGGGCTGTGAGTGCCGGGCCTTCGACGTCGCTCAGGGCAGGCGGGCGCCTCGTCGTCGACGCCGCGAAGAACGGCATGCCGGCCGCAGCGGCGTGGAATCTCGAAGGCACGCACCTCGCCTACACGCTCGCCAGCAGCCGCCTCGCGGTCAACGGTCAGCAGGTCAGCGGCGCCGACGAAGATGTCTTCCCCTTCAGGCCGGGCTGGATCGGCGATCACGAATTCCTCTACACCGCGGACGGCGTGATCAAACGCCAGTGGCTCGGCAGCTCGCTGTCAACGGTTCCCTTCAGGGCCAGCGTCACGCTGCAGCGCAGCACGTTCCAGATCGCGCACCGGACGCTCGAACCCTCGGGATTGCAGCGCGTCACCGGCATCGTCAAGCCGGCCGTCTCGCCCGACGGCCGGGCAATCGCGTTCACCGCGCTCGGCGATCTCTGGATGCTGCCGGCCGGCGGGGCGCCGGTGCGGCTCACCGACGACGCGGCGTACGACGTCGACCCGGCATGGTCGCCCGACGGCCGCGCGATCGCTTTTGCCAGCGATCGCAGCGGGCGGATGGAGCTGTGGGTGCACGATCTTGCGTCGGGCAAAGCGGTGCAGGCGACGCATGAGCGCACTGCGGTCTCCGGGCCGGCGTGGTCGCGCGACGGATCGCTCATCGCCTATCTCGGCGATCGCCACGAAATCCGCACCGTTCGCCTGAAGCCAGGCGACTGCCGCGGCGGCGGCACCGCCGGAACCGGCGGCGAGATCGGCCGGCCGACGTGGTCCCCGAACTGCCGGTCGGTGGCAGTCGGCGCGCTGTTTCCGTACTCGGATCGATTTCGCGAGGGGCTGAACGGGCTGCTGCTCTTCGGGTTTGAGTCGAGTTCCTGGTCGCAGTCGGTGCCGTTCCCGCAGCACTCGGCCGGCAACCGCGAGAGCGGCGGGCCGGTGTGGTCGCCGAACGGCACGCACATGGCCTTCGTGTCCGAGGGGCGCTTGTGGATAGTCGCAGTCGACGGCGAAGGGACGCCGCTCGGTCCGCCCGACGCGATCGCCGACGATCAACCGGAGTCGCCCAGCTGGGAGGGCGATTCACGGCACATCGTCTACCAGACGCCGAAGGGGCTGCAGCGCATCGTCGCCGATGGCAGCCCGCCGGATCCGATCGCAGTCGATCTCACGTGGCAGCCCGCGCGGCTCCCCGAGCGCATCGTCATCCATGCCGCGCACGTCCTCGACGGCGTGCTCGAAGCGCTGCACGGCGAATCGGACATCGTCGTCGAACGCGGGATCATCCGCAGCATCCAGGGGCATCGCCCCGATCTCCACAGCGGAACTGTCGTCGACGCCGGGACGGAGACGGTGATGCCGGGGCTGGTCGACATGCACGCGCATCTCGACGACGGCTACGGCGGCGACTTCGGCAGAATCTGGCTGGCGTATGGAATCACGAGCGTGAGGCTGCCATCGATCAATCCCTATGTCGCGCTCGAGCAGCGAGAGGCCTTTGATTCGGGGCGGCGTCCCGGGCCGCGCGTGTTCTTCGCCGGCGATCCGTTCGACGGCCGCCGCATCTACGACCCCGGCGGCGTGTCGATCGGCTCCGAGCCGCAGCTCGATCAGGAACTGGATCGCGCGATGGCGCTGGGCGCCGACTTCTTCGAGACCTCCGTGCGCCTGCCCGACAAATACCAGAAGCGGGTGATCGACTACGCGCACGAGCAAGGCAGGCCGGTCGCCTCGCACGAGATCTACCCGGCGCTGGCCGCCGGCGCCGACGCGGTCGATCACCTGCGCGGCACCAGCCGCCGCGGCTACTCGCCCAAGGCGAGCGGATTGGGCCGCGCGTACAAGGATGTCGTCGAGTTGCTGGCGAAATCAGGGGCGACGCTGACGCCGACCATCGGTGTGGAGGGCGGCTTCCAGGCGCGCGCGACCGGCGACAAGACGCTGCTCTACGATCCGCGGCTGGCGCTCTTCCCGCTGCCGCTCGTGGCGATGCTCGCAGACCTCGCGCGCGCGCCACAGAACCCCGCGCTCGACGCCGCTGTCAAACCGTACGAGGCGACGCTCAAAGCGGTGGCCGCCGGCGGCGGCCGGATCGTCGCCGGGACCGATGCCCCGATCGTCCCATACGGGCTCGGCCTGCATTTCGAGCTGGAGTCGTACGTTCACGCCGGGATGACGCCGTTCCAGGCGCTGCAGACGGCGACGCTGAACGCGGCGCAGGCGCTGGGGCTCGGCGACGAGCTCGGGACCGTCCAACCGGGGAAAGTGGCGGACCTCGCGTTCGTCGCCGGCGATCCGCTGATCGACATCCGGGCCGCGCGCGACGTGAAGCGGGTGATGAAAGGCGGCCGCGTCTACACGGTCGCAGACTTGCTCAAGAAATGAGCTGGGTTTTCAAGATCGCTCGTAGCGCAGCCCTTCAGGGCTGCCCGCGCGACGGTTGGCAGGCCTGAAAGGCCTGCGCTACGCGAGCCGCGCTACGTCAGGCGATTGTCACCGGCTCGCCGAGCAGACGCCGTGAGAGCACCGTCCACACGGCGTAAGCCAGCCGCCGGCGATCGTGCCGCGCGATGTCGCCGGTCCAGAACTCACCGGCGACGACCTCGCAGTGTTCCGGCAGCATGCCGTGGGCGAGCGGCTCCTTGTGCTCCTGGGCGTAGCGATCGAGCACCTCGGGCGAGGGGCACTTCTGGTTGGTGATGACCACGTCGACGCGCCGGCCGGAGGCTTCCTCGATGCGCGCGACCGCATCGGCCGCGGTGAAGCCGGTCATGCCGCGCCCTTCGGTGAGGAGGTTGGCAATCAGAATCACCGGCCCGTTCATGCGCGCCAGGGCGTCGGCGACGCCGCGCACGAGAAAGATCGGCATCAGGCTGGTATAGAAGCTCCCGGGACCGATGATCACGGCGTCGAACTCGCTGATCGCCTTGGCCACCGTCGGATGGATGGACACCGGCGGCTCCAGCCAGATCCGCTTGACGAGCTGCCCGGACGTCTGCCCCGCATCGACCTCCACTTCACCGCGCGTCGCCGAGCCGTCGTTGTATTCGGCGCACACCGACGCCGACTGCACGCTGACCGGCCAGACGCGGCCGCGGCAGCCGAGCAGGGCGCGCAGGCCATCGATGGCATCGAGGAAGTCGCCGCTGTAGCGCTGCATCATCGAGAGCAGCAGGTTACCGCCGGTATGTCCGCCAAGCTTGGCGTGCTCGAGCGTCGGCAGCCGCGCCAGCAGCACCCGCCGCGCCTCGCGCGCATTGCGCGACAGCGCCAGCGCGCATTTGAGGATGTCGCCCGGCGGCAGCACGCCGAGCTCGTCGCGCAGCTGACCGGAGCTGCCGCCGCTGTCGAACATCGTCACCACCGCGTGCAGGTGCAGCCACGGGTTGTGCTTCAGTCCGCCCAGCAGGCTCGGCAGTCCGGTGCCGCCGCCGAAGCACCCGATGTTCAGCTGGCGCATGCGCATCGCTTCCATTGTAGTGGCGATCGTCGTGTCCGGCTTTAGCCGAACCAACGCGAGCGTGCGTACAATGAACCGATGGCGACGTCGAATGCGGTGCAGATGCTCGAGCGTGATCTCCGTGGAATTTTCGGCGCCAGGCTGCAGTCGCTGGTGATCTACGGCGAGCGCGCCCGCGCCGGCGATCATCACGACCACCATGGCCACGGCAGCCACGATCATCCGCCGACGACGACGCTCGCGGTCGTCGAATCGATGACCCACGACGATCTGCGCGCCGCCGCGGCGCGCGTCGGCGCCTGGCACGACGCCGGCCTGGCGACGCCGCTGATGATTGCCGCGCGCGAGTTCGAGCGATCGCTCGACGCCTTCCCGCTCGAGTTCGGCGCGATCCTCGCCGACCACGCGGTCGTCTCGGGCGCAAACCCGTTCGCGTCACTGCGGGTCGACGCAGCCGATCTGCGGCGCGCCTGCGAGGTTCAGGCGCGCAGCCACCTGCTCCACCTGCGCGAGAGCTATCTCGAGACACGCGGGCGCAGCGATGCGCTCGCCGACCTCGTCGTCGAGTCGGCCCCCGCCTTCGCGGCTCTCATCACCAGCATCGCGCGGCTGGAAGCCTTCAGCGGCGACGACCGTGCGGCCGCGGCACGGCACGTCGAGCGGATCGTCGGCCTGCCCGGCGCGGTGACCGACATCACTAGGCTGGTCGGCGTGAAGGAAATCAGCTCGAGCGAGGCCGAGCGCCTGTTTCCTCCCTACTTCGCCGCTGTCGAGCGGATCGTCAGCCACGTCGATGGCTGGAGCGCTCGATGACCGGTTCGCGCGCGCGCTGGCAGCGCCCGCTGTTCGTGGCGACGCTCGCGCTGGCGCTGACGGCTACCGGGTGGCATGCCCACGCACAAAGCCCCGCATCGTCGCTGCCGGAGCTCACCGAACCGGTCAACGATTTCGCCCACGTCATCGACGCCGACAGCAGGACGGCGATGGACACGCTGATCCGCGAGCTCCAGGAGAAGAGCGGCGACGTCGTCGCGGTGGCGACCGTCGACACCGTCGAACCGTTCGGCACCGTGAAGGAGTACGCGGTCAAGCTGTTCGAGAACCATGGCCGCGGGATCGGACAGAAGGGCAAGGACAACGGCGTTCTCATCCTGCTGGCGATGAAAGAGCGCCGCGTCGAGGTCGAGGTCGGCTACGACCTCGAGCAATGGATCACCGACGGCTTCGCCGGTCAGACGAGCCGCGACGACATGGCGCCGCCGTTTCGCGAGGGCCGCTTCGGTGAAGGGCTGCTCGCCGGCACCACGCGCATCGCCGGCCGCATCGCGGAGGCGCGCGGCATCACGCTGACCGGCGTGCGCGCGCCGCTGCGCGAGCGGACGCGCGATGTGACGCCGATCGGCATGTCGACGCTGTTCTGGCTCTTCATCGCCTTCCTGATCATCAGCCGACTCGGCGGCGGGCGCCGCCGCCGGCGATTCTGGGGAGGCCGCGGCGGCTGGTCGAGCGGCGTCGGCCCGTTCGGCGGCGGATTCGGCGGCGGCTTCGGCGGTGGCGGCTTTGGCGGCGGTGGCGGCGGCTTCGGGGGCGGCTTCGGCGGGTTCGGCGGCGGCCGCAGCGGCGGCGGCGGCGGCGGCGCCAGTTGGTAGAATGCCTGTATGACCACCACGCGACGACGTCTCGTTCAGCTGGCACTGCTCGCGGTCTGCGCGCTGCCGCTCAGCGGTTGTTCGTACAACACGTTCGTCAAGCAGGAAGAGGCGGTGAAGGCGCAGTGGGCGCAGGTCGAGAACCAGCTGCAGCGGCGCAACGACCTGATCCCCAACCTCGTCGAGACAACCAAGGGGTTCGCGCAGCACGAAGAGAGCATCTACAAGGACATCGCTGACGCGCGATCGCGCCTGCTCGCGGCCAAATCACCCGAGGAGTCGATTGCCGCGGCCAACCAGCAGAGCTCGGCGCTCGGCCGGCTGCTGGCCGTGGTCGAGAACTACCCCCAACTGAAGTCGAACGAGCAGTTCAACCGCCTGATGGACGAGCTCGCGGGGACGGAGAACCGGCTGGCGACCGAGCGGATGCGTTACAACGAGCGGGTGCAGGAATACAACACCGCCCGCCGCCAGTTCCCCGCCAACCTGACGGCGAAGATGTTCGGCTTCAAGGAATATCCCTTCTACGAAGTGCCGCCCGAAGCCAAGCAGGTTCCCAAGGTCGATTTCAGGAAATCATGAACGACCCGCTGCCGTGGGAGCGGCTGCTCTGGAGCAGCCGTCCATGGCGGCTGACGCCGTGGATCGCCGGCGAGCGCTATCTGCTCACCGACTTCCGCCTGCTGCGGGCGACGCGCACAGGCGGGCAGGAGATCGCGCTCGACGACGTCGCCGAGATCCGCCGCGTCGAATCGCGCGCGGATCGAATCCTCGGCACGTCCACCGTCATCGTCCACGCCAGACAACGCGCCGCCGCCCCAATCGTCCTCGCCGGCGTGCGCCGCGGCGCGCCGCTCGCCGCGCTGCTCGAACTGTTCGCCGGCGATCCGCGCGCCTCCCGCGATCCGGAGGCGGTGCGCGCGGCGCTCGCCTGGGAGCCGCGCCGGCCCTCGTTCGCGCTGCGCGAGGCGCTCGCCGGCTTCATCGCCATCCTCACCGTCATCTTCGCGGTGGTGATCGGCCTGCACGGCAAGACCGCGGCGATCGCCTATCCGGCCGACGATGCGATCCGGCCGCACGGGGAGAAGCGGAGCGATGCGGAAATCGTGCGCTTCATGGAATCGGAAGTCATGCCGTGGGCCCGAGTGACGCTCGGGCGGATCAAGGGCGGGCCCGACCGCATTACCTGCGAGACGTGCCATGGCGTGCAGGCGCGCGCCCGGGCGTGGCAGATGCCGGCGGTCGCCGCGCTGCCGGAGCCGGTGGTGCGCGACAGGGGCTTCGAGACCTACACGACGAGGATGGACGCTCAGATGCGCAACGCGATCTACGGCTACGTGGCCGAATCCGATAATCAGGCGAAAGCCGCGTTTATGCGCGAAGTGGTGATGCCCGGCATGGCGCGGCTGCTGCACCGCCCCGCCTACGATTTCACACGACCGTACGAATACAACAGGACGCAGCACGCGCTGGGCTGTTATCATTGCCACCAGGTTCAGTGACGCGCGAGCTGCCACGGTCCTCGGTCGAATCAGGTATCCACCCGTCGGTGCCGGCGTCCGGGCTCCTGAGCTCGTGGAGCGCGCGCGACTGGAGCGACGGCATTCACGTCGCCGACCTGCCGCCGCTCGAGCGCCTCGTCATCCGCACCGCCAACAGCACCTACGAGATCGTCGTCCTCAGCCCGGCCAGCGGCAGCGTGCTGGTGCGCGGCGGCGCGTTCTTTCCGGTGTTCATGCCGGCGCGGCTCGCCGGCAGTTCGCTCGGCGGCAGCTTCCTCAAGCTCCGCAGCATCCACGTCGGCTTCCGGCTGGAGTTGAATACCGAGCGCGGGTTCATCATCACCAGCCCCGTTCGCAGCGCCGCCGTCGCTCCATCTGCGGATCCCGC
>Ga0207675_100004090_pt1 | contig 14120 bp, 11 predicted proteins | sample KBSSwiS42_FD_184305 | JGI IMG/M metagenome (GOLD analysis project Ga0207675, IMG submission 184305) | Switchgrass rhizosphere microbial communities from Kellogg Biological Station, Michigan, USA - KBS Switchgrass S4-2 (SPAdes) (version 2) | ecosystem: Host-associated > Plants > Roots >... | reverse complement strand
CGCCGCCGGCGACGTCTATCAGCTGGTGCTGTCGTCGCGTTTCTCGGGGCGCCACTCGCTCGATCCGTTCCAGGCATACCGCGCGCTGCGCCTCATCAATCCCTCGCCCTACATGTACTACTGCAAACTCGGCGACGTCACCGTGGTCGGCTCCTCGCCCGAGGCTCTGGTCAAGGTGAATGCCGCCGGCAGCGCCGAGCTGCGGCCCATCGCCGGTACGCGGCCGCGCGCCGAAGACCCGGGCGAGGACGCGCGCCACGAGCGCGAGCTGCTGGCCGACGTCAAGGAGAATGCCGAACACGTGATGCTGGTGGACCTGGCGCGCAACGACCTGGGGCGCGTGGCGCGCGCCGGCAGCGTGCACGTCGATCCGTACCGCGTCATCGAACGCTACAGCCACGTGATGCACATGGTCTCGGGCGTCAAGGGCCAGCTCGCGAATGATCGCGACGCCTTCGACCTGTTCGCGGCGACGTTTCCGGCCGGCACGCTGGTGGGCGCGCCAAAGGTGCGCGCCATGGAGATCATCGACGAGCTCGAGCCGGTGCGGCGCGGGCTGTATGGCGGCACCGTGGGCTACTTCGGCGCGCACGGCGACATGGACCAGGCGATCACCATCCGCACGCTGGTGTTCCGCGGCGACGAATACAGCTACCAGGCCGGCGCCGGCATCGTGGCCGACAGCGTGCCCGCAACGGAGTACGACGAGGTCGTCGCCAAATCCGGCGCAATGGCGCGCGCGCTCAAGCTCGCGGCGGAGGGCCTGTGAGCGTGCGCCTGCTGCTGATCGACAATTACGACTCCTTCACCTACAACCTGGTGCAGGCCTTCATGGTGCTCGGCGCCGACGTGGACGTGCGCCGCAACGACGCGATCACGGTGGAGCAGGCGCAGGCCGGCGACTTCACCCACCTGTGCATCTCGCCCGGGCCGGGCACGCCGTACGACGCCGGCGTCTCCATGGACATGATCCGCGCGTTCGCCGGATCCGTGCCGGTGTTCGGCGTGTGCCTCGGCCACCAGTCGATCGTCGAGGTCTTCGGCGGCAAGGTAGTTAGAGCTGGACGCCTGATGCATGGCAAAACCTCGCCGGTCACGCACGACGGCAAGGGTCTTTTTGCCGGGCTGCCGGTTACCACCGAGGTGGGCCGCTACCATTCACTCATCGCCAAGCCGGACACGCTGCCGGCCGAGCTCGAGGTCACCGCGCGCACGCCCGAAGGCGAAATCATGGGTGTGCGCCACAGGAGCCTGAAGGTCGAAGGCGTGCAGTTCCATCCCGAAAGCGTGCTGACACCGGACGGCCCGGCGTTGATCGGCAACTTCCTCAAGATGAGCGGCGGGCGCCAATGAACCTGCGCGACACCCTCGAGCACCTGCTGTCCGGCAAATCGCTGAGCGAGGCCGAGGCCGCGGAGCTGCTGCGCGCGTTGACCGCGGGCGACATGCCGCCGCCGCTGGCGGGCGCATTTCTCGCGTCGCTGCGCTCCAAGGGAGTCACCGCCGACGAGGTGCGCGGCTTCGCGCTCGCCATGCGTTCGCTGGCGCGCCAGCCGGACATTCCCGCCGCACCGCATGCCATCGACATCGTCGGCACCGGCGGCGATGCATCGGGCAGCTTCAACCTGTCCACCGGCGCGGCGCTGCTGACGGCGGCCTGCGGCGTCGACGTGGTCAAGCACGGCAACCGCTCGGTCTCGAGCAAATCCGGCAGCGCCGATGTGCTGGAGCAGCTCGGCCTCAAACTACCGCTGGACGAGACGGCCGCGGGCGCCTGCCTCGCCGCCACGAAGTTCACCTTCCTGTTCGCACCTCACTACCACCCGGCGATGAAGGCCGTGGGCCCGATCCGCCAGGCCATGGGCGTGCGCACGGTATTCAACATCCTCGGGCCGCTGACCAACCCGGCCGCGCCGAAGTTCCAGCTTACCGGCGCATTCAACCTGCCGACGGCGCAGCTCATGGCGGATGCGTTGTCGGGCCTGGGCGTCGAGCGCGCCTTCGTCGTGCACGGCGCGGAGGGCTGGGACGAACCGACGCCGCTTGGGCCGTTCACGGTGCTCGACGTGCGACCCGGCCGGGTGCGCGCGGAGATTCGCAGCCCCTCCGACTACGGGCTCAACCTGTGCGGCGCCACCGACCTGGCGGGTGGTGATGCCGCGAAAAACGCTCGCGCGTTGCGCGCGGTGCTGAATGGCGAAGACCGGGGAGCGCATCGCGATGCCCTGCTGCTGGGCACCGCACTGGCGCTGGAGATCGTCGGTCGCGTCAGCGATCCGCGCGAAGGTGTGCGCGTCGCCGGCCACGCCATCGACAGCGGCGCGGCGCGCAAAACGCTGGACGCGCTCGCCGCCTTTGGTGCCGCATGAACGACGCAGGCGATTTCCTCGCCAGCATGGCGTTCGGCAGCCGCGCGCGCTCGCTCGCGGCGCAGGCCGCACTCCCCGAGCGCGAATTGCGCGCGCGCATCGCGGATCTGCCGCCCGCGCCGAAACTTTCGCTCGCGGGCTTCGACCTCATCGCCGAGGTCAAGCTGCGATCGCCCGCGGCCGGGCTGCTGAAGTCTGTCGCCGAAGAAGATGTCGGCGGCCGTGTCGCTGACTACGCCCGCGCGGGTGCGGCCGCGGTCTCCATCCTCACCGAACCCAGCCGCTTCGACGGTTCGCTGCAGGATCTCGCGGCCGGCGCGCGCGCCCTCGGCGCCCTGGGCGTGCCGGCGATGCGCAAGGATTTCCTGGTCGACTCGTACCAGGTGCTCGAAGGGCGCGCGGCGGGCGCGGGTGGCGTGCTCGCCATCCTGCGCATGCTGCCGAGACCCGAGCTCGAGAAACTCATCGACACCGCGCTCGCCCTGGACATGTTCGTCCTGCTCGAAGCCTTCGATCCGCGGGACATCGAACTGGCGCATGCGCTGGTGGATGCGCGGCGCGCGCACCGCTCGTTGCTGATGGTCGGCGTGAATTCGCGCGATCTCGTGACGCTCAAGGTCGTGCCCGGACGTCTCGATGCGCTGGCCGCCTCGCTGCCGACCTCGGTCGTGCGCGTCGCGGAGAGCGGCGTTGCCACGGCCGCGGACGCGACGCGGGTCGTGGCGGCGGGCTACGACCTGGCGCTGGTCGGCAGCGCGCTGATGTCGGCGGCCGATCCCGCCGCGCTGGCGCGCGCCATGCTCACCGTCGGACGCGCGGCCGTGAAGGCGCGCGTATGAGCTTGTTCGTGAAGATCTGCGGCATGACCACCCCCGAGGCGGTGCGCGCCGCGCTCGACAGCAGTGTCGATGCCATCGGTTTCGTGATCGCGCCCTCGGTGCGCAACGTCACACCGGAGCGCGCCAGCGAACTCGCGGCGCCGGCGCGCCGCAGGGTGTACTGCGTGGCGGTGACACGACACCCGGAGCCCTCGCTCGTCGACGCCATCCTGAGCGTCTTCAAGCCCGACATCCTGCAGACCGACATCGAGGACATCGAGGCGCTCAAATTGCCGCGCGAACTGAGCGTGCTGCCGGTGGTGCGCCCGGGGCCGAAGCCGGCGTGTGCGCTGCCACAACGCATCCTGTTCGAAGGCCCGGTGAGCGGCAGCGGTCAAACTACCGACTGGGACGAGGCCGCGGCGCTCGCGCGCCGTGCCCAGGTCATCCTCGCCGGCGGGCTCGATGGCGACAACGTGGCCGCGGCCATCCGCCACGTGAAACCCTTCGGCGTCGACGTGTCGAGCGGCGTCGAGCAGAGCCGCGGCATCAAGAGCCCGCAGAAGATAGAGCAGTTCGTGGCCGCGGCGCGCGCGGCCGCCAGGGAGTTGACTTGAACGCACAATCGGACATGGCCGGAAACATCGACCCGGCGCAATTGCTGGCGGACGAGCTCGCCGGGAAATTTCCGGACGCACGCGGGCGCTTCGGACCCTTCGGCGGCCGCTACGTGCCCGAGACGCTGATCGCGGCATTCGAAAAACTCGAAGCCGGCGTGAAGCAGCACCTGCACGCGCCCGAGTTCCAGGCGGAGCTGAACCGCGAACTCGCGAGCTGGGTGGGACGCCCCACCGCGCTCACGCACGCCGCCAGGCTGTCGAAGGCCTGGGGCGCGGAGGTGTGGTTCAAGCGCGAGGATCTCGCGCATACCGGCGCGCACAAGATCAACAACGCGCTGGGCCAGGCACTGCTCGCGAAGCGCCTCGGCGCGGCGCGCGTGGTGGCCGAGACCGGCGCCGGCCAGCACGGCGTCGCGAGCGCGGCCGCGTGCGCACGCGTCGGCCTGCCGTGCACCGTGTACATGGGCGCCGTGGACATGGAGCGCCAGGCGCCGAACGTCGGTCGCATGAAGTTGTTGGGCGCGACGGTGGTGCCGGTTACCAGCGGCGATCGCACGCTGCGCGCGGCCATCGACGAGGCATTCCGCGACTGGGTGGGCAATCCCAACGATACCTTTTACATCATCGGGTCGGCGGTGGGTCCACACCCGTATCCGTACCTGGTGCGCGAGTTGCAGACCGTGATCGGCCGCGAGGCGCGCGCGCAGTTCCGCGCCGCCACCGGCGGTTTGCCCGACGCGGTGATTTCCTGCGTGGGCGGCGGATCGAACTCCATCGGCATGTTTCATCCCTTCATCGGCGACTCGTCGGTGGAAATCATCGGCATCGAAGCCGGCGGCTCCGGCCCATCACTGGGCCACAATGCCGCGACGCTCGCCTACGGCCGGCCCGGCGTATTGCATGGCGCGTATTCGCTGCTGCTGCAGGACGAAAACGGCCAGATCCAGGAGACCGAATCGATATCGGCGGGCCTCGACTACCCGGGCGTCGGACCCGAACACTCGCTGTTGCTGTGGGCGAAGCGCGTGCGTTACGAGGCGGCCACCGACGAAGACTCGCTCACCGCGCTCAGCGAGTGTTGCCGGCTCGAAGGCATCCTGCCGGCGATCGAATCCGCGCACGCCTTCGCCGGCGCGAAACGCTGGGCCAGGGAGAATCCGGGCAAGAAAGTCCTCATCGGGCTCTCCGGCCGCGGCGACAAGGACATGCCCACATTGCAACGCACGCTGCTGGCGGCGGACCAGGCAGGCAAACAACCATGAGCCCACGCGATCGCATCAGTGAAGCCATCCGAAAGGCGCGCTCCGGCACGGCTATAGTGGCATTTGTCACCGCGGGCTTCCCGCGGCGCGAGAAATTCCGCGAGCATTTGGTGCAGGTGGGCAACGAGGCCGACGTCGTGGAGATCGGCGTTCCTTTTACGGACCCGATGGCCGACGGCATGACCATTCAACGCTCGAGCGTGGAAGCGCTGCGCCAGGGCGTGACGCTGCGCTGGGTACTGTCCGAGCTCGAACAGATGCAGCGGGCAGGGCAATCGCCCCGGGCGCCATTGCTGCTCATGAGTTACCTGAATCCGCTGCTGGCGTTCGGCCTCACCGAGCTGGCCGCGGCCGCGGTACGCGCCGGGGTCTGCGGATTCATCGTGCCCGACCTGCCGTACGACGAGAGCGTCGAATTTCGCGCCGCGCTCGAGCCGCATGGTCTCGCCATGATCCAGATGGTGACGCCGGTGACGCGGCCGGAGCGCCTGGCGCAGCTGTGCGCCGCGAGCCAGGGTTTCGTCTACGCGGTCACCATGACCGGCACCACCGGGCGCACCGCGGCGGTGCCGGCCGAGGTGACGCGTTATCTCGACACGGTGAGCCGTACTGCCAAACTACCGGTGTGCGCCGGTTTCGGAATCCGCAGCCGCGACCAGGTCGAGCACCTGCGCGGCCACGTTGCCGGCGTCATCGTCGGATCGGCGCTTGTGGAAGTGATGGAAAACGGACAGGATGCGGCCATCTTCCTGAGTTCCCTGCGGCCCTGAGCCGCAGTGTCCCCACTTGCAGCACAAATTACCCGGTTACACGATGCTCGCCGTGCTCATCGGCGGGCTGTCGATGGTGAGTCCTTTCTCCATCGATACCTTCTTTCCCGCCTTCCACGCGATGGAAACGGCGCTGCGCGTCGACCCGTGGGCGCTGCAACAGGTGCTCACGGCCTACATGGTGCCGTTCGCGTTCGCCTCGCTGGTGCAGGGCCCGATCTCGGATGCGATCGGCCGCCGCCCGGTGATGATCACCGGCATGGCGCTCTATACCGTGGGTTCCATCGCCTGCACATTCGCGCCTAACTACGGCGCGCTGATCGCGGCGCGCATGTTGCAGGGTGCCACCGCCGGTGTCGGCGTGGTCATCGGCCGCGCCGTGGTGCGCGACCTGTACGAAGGGCCGCGCGCCCAGCACCTGATGAGCATCACCACCATGATCTTCAGCCTGGCGCCCGCGGTGGCGCCCATCGTGGGCGGCTGGGCGAACGACGCCTTCGGCTGGCGCGCGGTGTTCGCGTTCATGGTGCTCTGTGGCCTGGCGTTTTCATTCGCGGCCTGGTGGCGCTTGCCGGAAACCCATCCGGTGGGCGCGCGCGTGCCATTCAGGATGAGCAACGTGCTGTCGAGCTCGCTGAAGGCGCTGCGCCATCCCGAATTCCTGATGCTGTCCATCGCCGCGGCGACCAACTTCTCTTCGGTTGCGGTGTTCATCGGCGCGTCACCGGAGATCATCGTGCATCACTGGGGCATGCAGGAAACCTCGTACGCCGCGCTGTTCCTGCCGGTCATCGGCGGCATCCTGGTGGGCGCCTGGTGCTCGGGCCGCATCGCCGGTCGTTTCTCGCTCCCGAGCCAGGTGCGATTCGGCCTGTGCTTCACGGTCGGCGTGGCGCTGGTGCGGGTCATCGTGCACCTGGCCTTTGACAAGGTGCCGATCCCGGTCCAACAGGCCTTCCTGTTCTTCGCGGCGTTCGGCGCGCAGTTCGCTTTCCCGGTGCTGACGCTGAAAATGCTCGACCTGTTCCCGGCGGCGCGCGGCACCGCCGCTTCCGCGCAATCCTTCGTGGCGCTGTTGATCACGGCTTTCACCATCGGCATCGTGTCGCCGCATGCGCAGGCGCGCCTGCAGTGGCTGGCGTGGGCCTCGCTGGGTTACACGCTGATCGCGACACTGTGCTGGAACCTGTCGCGACGCTGGCACGAACGCGCCACGGCGATCGTCGGCACCTGAGGTTTCAGCCCGCGGCGCCGCGCACGAACGCGGCCGCCATGCGGATCGCCGCGTCGCCGTCGCCCGCCTGGGTCAGATGGCGATGCAATTCGTCGCGCAGTTTCGCGGGTGTGTGGCCGGTCGTACGCCGCAGCTCGCGCGTGACGTGCGCCTGGTCCGCGAAGCCGCTGTCGGTGGCCACCGCGGCGATGCTGGCGTCGCTGCCGTCGAGCGCACGCAGCGTCGCCTGCAATCGCGTGAGCCGTGCGAACTCCTTGGGGGTGAGGCCCACCGCGGCACGAAAGCGACTCTGAAATCCGCGCAGGCTCAATGCCGCGGCGCGCGCCAGCGCGTCGACGCGCGCTCGTCCGGCGCTCGACTCGATACGCGCCACTGCCCCCGCGATGCGCGCGTCGGCCACGCGCCCGGCCACGCGGCGGGTGAGAAGTGCCCAGAGCGAAGCGGTTTCCTGCGCCGCGAACCTGCGGGCCGACGCCGCGAGCGCGCGGCTGAAACGGGCGTCGAGAGCGGCGAGATCCACGACGCGGTCGCGCAGGCGTGCGACGGTTCCCGGGAAGAACGCGGCGCCCGCGGCCGGCTGCATGCGCACTCCGATGCAATCCACCGCGCCCGCCGCCTCGAGACGCACGGCGATTACGCGCTGCGCGGCGAACAGCGTGCGCGCCTGCGAGTGCCAGCCATCGAGCGCGTCCCAGCAGCGTGGCGGTGTTCCGAGGTGCACGATGAGTTCGCAGCGGCCGTCCGGAAAAATGGTGCGCGCCGCATCGCCGGGCGACGCTTCGCGCAGCCGCCAGACGCACTGCACGTGTGCGGTCAGAGAAGCGGGTGGTGGGAACTCGCGATACTCCACGGTGTCGATGATTCACTTGCGCATTTGTTCAAGCAACGGTGTTTCAAATACGGCAGAGTCTTCGCATGCGCAAGACAATACTGATCGCGATGTCACTGGTCTTCGCGGCGATGAACACCGCGGCCGAGACGCCGGCACGCACCTTCGCCTGGTTGAGCGGACACTGGTGCGGAGGCTCGGCCGACGAGCTGATCGAAGAATTGTGGCTGCCCGATGAAGGTGACATGGCCGTGGGCGTTGGGCGTACCGTGAAGGCGGGCAAGACGACCAGCGTCGAATTCATGCGCATCGAGACGCGCAATGGCGAAACCAGCTTCATCGCCGTGCTGCCGGGACAGGAACCGACCGCTTTCAGGCTCACGGCATCGGGTGCAGACTGGGTGCGCTTCGAAAATCCGCAGCACGACTTTCCCACGCGCATCGAATTCCGGCGCACCTCCGGTGGCCTGCACGCCGAGATCGCAGGTCCGGGCGGCGACGGCAAGGAACAGGTCATTCCTTTCGAATATCGACGCTGCGTCGACTGACGTGCCGCTCACCCCTTGGTACGCAGCAGCTCGGCCAGCGTCGCGCGCAGCTCGGCCATTCGCGGCGGCTTGCTGATCACGCGATCGACGTGTTCGGGTTTGTCGTCGGTGGCGATCAGCCGATGCCCCCAGCCCGTCAGCATGACGATGGGCACCTGCGGGTCGAGCTGGCGGATGCGCGTGGCGACCTTGCGGCCGTCGACGTAGGGCATGCCCAGATCGGTGATCACCGCGTTGAAGCCGCGGCCGGTCTGCAGCGTCGCCGCGAACGCGTCGATGCCCAGCTGACCGCCCTCGGCGGTCTCGACTTCGTGCCCGTCGCTCTCGAAGGCGTCGCGCAGCGAACGCAGCACCAGCGGGTCGTCGTCGACGAGCAGGATGCGCAGCGGCGGCAGCGCCGCGCGTAGTTCGGCGTCGCGCGCGTTCATGCCGACAGGCGCCGCCGGGAAAATGAGGCGTACCGTCGTGCCCTTGCCGAGTTCGCTGTCGATTTCCAGGTCGCCGCCATGCCGTTGCAGCATGCCGAACACCATCGGCAGACCCAGGCCCGTGCCGCGTTCACCCTTGGTGGTGAAGAACGGCTCGAGGCAGCGGCTGCGCGTGGTGTCGCTCATGCCGACGCCGTTGTCCTGGATCTCCACGATCACGCGCCGGTCGCGCGCGTCGTGGCGGGTGTGCAGGCGGATCAGCCCGCCCTCGGGCAGCGCGTCGACCGCATTCAGCATGAGATTCGTGAGCGCATCGCGCACTTCGCTCTCCGCGCCCAGCACCCGCGGCAGGTCCGGCGCCAGGTCGCTTTCGACGCTCACCACGATGCCGCGCTCCTGCGGCATGTTGCTCCAGCGCGCGCGTGTCAGGTCGATGACCTGGCCGAGGACCTGGTTGAGATCGACGGGCGCGAGCGTCAGCTCGAGCCCGCGCGGCATGTAGAAGGCGCGCATGCGCTGCACGGTCTGCGCGACGTCCTCGATGGCGCGCTGGATCACCGCCAGGTATTCCTGCGAACGTTTGCTGAGTTTTTCGTGCTCGAGCAACGACTGGGTGTAAAGCGCCGCCGGTGACAGCGCGTTGTTGATGTCGTGCGCGATACCGCTCGCTATCTGGCCCAGCGCGCGCAATCGCTCCTGCTGCATCACCGTCTGCTGCGTCTGTCGCAGGTCCTGGTAGGCGACCTGCAGCGCGTCGTACAGCCGCGCCTGGTTCGCGGCGAGCGCAACGTGGCTGGAGAGCTGTCGCAGGAACTCGCAGTCATCGCTGGTGAACGAATTCTCGACGCGGCTCGCCACCACCAGCACGCCGAAGATCTCGCTCTCGATGGTCAGCGGCGCGGCCACCAGCGCGCGCATTCCACCCGAGACCAGCCGCGCCGGGAACGGCAACTCCGGGTGCTCGAGCGCGGGCTCGTACACCAGTTCGCCGCGCACGCATCGGCCGAGCGCGTTCTGATCCACGTCGATCTGCACACGCTCGACCAGCCCGATGCGCCGCGCCAGCGGCAGACTGCGTTCGCCCACGCAGGCCACCGTCAACACCTGCGGCTCGGCCTGGTAGGAGAAAATCAGGGCAAGGTCCACGCCGAGGTTTTCCTCGAGCGCACGCAACACCACTTCGAACACCTTGTGCGGTTCCTGGTGGGCGCCAATGGCGCTGGTCGTGCGGTCCAGAAGGTGCATGCGCTCGAGCTGGACATTCACCTTGGCGCTGGCCACCACGAAGTCCTCGATGTCGGTATTCGACCCGAACCACCTGAGGATGCGCCCGGCGGGATCGCGCAGCGGCACGGCGCGCGTCTTGAACCAGCGGTACACGCCGTCTACGCGGCGGATGCGGAAACTCATGTCGAAGGCATCGCCGGTGCCGATCACGCGCGACCACTCCTGGTCCACGTTGACGCGATCCTCGGGGTGCACCTGTTCGAGCCAGCCCTTGCCGAGCTGCTGCGATTCGCTGCGGCCGGTGTAGTCGAGCCACTGGCGGCTCAGGTAGTCGGTGTAACCGTCGCGGGTGCAGGTCCAGATCATCTGCGGCAGCGATTCGGTCAGCGTCTTGAAACGCGCACGGCTCTCGCGCAGCGCTTCGACGGTCTCGCGGTGTTCGGTGATGTCGATGCAGGTGCCGATGAACCCTTCGAACTCGCCACCCGGTCCGATGTTCGGCGTGCCTCGTTCCAGCAGCCAGCGCCACGCGCCGTCGTCGCGCTGCAGCCGGAATTCCATTTCGTACGGCCGCCGCGCGTCGAATGCGGCGTGATAGGTGTCGAGCACCCGGTCGAAATCGGCGGGGTGCAGGTTGTCGCACCAGCCGTCGCCGAGCTCCTGCTCGATGGCGCGGCCGACGAAATCCAGCCAGCGCTGGTTGAACCAGGAGACGCGCTTGTCCGGCCCGCTCATCCAGATGAGCACCGGCGCGGCGTTCGCGGTGGTGCGGAAGCGCAATTCGCTTTCGCGCAGCGCCGCCTCGCCGCGCGTGCGCTCCGTGATGTCGCGCAGGAACGCCGTGAATACCAGGTCATCGCCGAATCCGATCGGTGTGATCGCGAGCTCCACCGGGACCTCGCGGCCTTCACGATGCAGCGCGGCCATTTCGATGCGCTTGTTGAGCACCCGCGCCTGTCCCGTCGCGGTGTAACGGCGCAGCCCGTGACGATGCGCCTCGCGGTGGCGCTCCGGGATCAGCAGTTCGGCGAGCTCGCGGCCCAGCGCCTCGTCACGCTCCCAGCCGAACATCGCCACCGCCTGGTTGTTCCAGCCGGTGATGCGCCCGTTGCGATCGATCATGACGATGGCGTCGAGCGCGGTTTCGAAGTTGAGCTGGTGGCGCTCCTCGGAGAGCCGCAGCGCGGCCTCGGCCTTGCGCCGCAGCCGGTCGGCGCGTTCGCCGCGCGCGGCATTGACCCAGATGAACGCCACGAAGGCCACCACGCTGCACAACGCGAACACCGCGACCGCCGCCTCGAAGCTGAACGTGGCGCGGCGCTGGTAATGCACCGTCAACATGCCGGCGAGCAGCGGCACGATGAAGGCCGCGGGCAGCAGTCGGCGCGCGATTCCGCCGCCGACGCCGTCGCTGGTGAGCAGCGCCATGATGCCGACATCGGGCCGCAGGGTCAGCGCGGCCGAGCACAGCAGCAGGATCAGCAGCGCGGTATGGATCGCGATGTCGGCGAAGCCGAACAGCGACTCACCGCCGAACAGGTAACGCGACAGTCCGATCCAGCCGATCATGAATCCGGCGATGGCGAAGCCCTGGTGCACGAGCGCGGTACGCCGCTGGACCGCGAGGACCAGCGAGGTACCGAGGCATATGAAGGCGAAGGCGGTGGGTGGCGCGGTGCGCACGATGTCCTGGCCGGGCATGGTCGAAGGGATGATGGCCAGCAGCCAGTCCTCCAGCGGTGAGCGCCATCCGGTCAGTTGCGCCAGCAGCACCGTGCAGCCGATGAGCGCGACCAGCCCGGCGAACAACTGCGTGGCACGTGGCGTGCCGGAGCTCGCCAGCCACAGCGCGACGCCGGAGAGGATGAAGGTCGACGCCGTGAGGCGCGCCATGCGTGGCCACGACGACACGATGTTGGTGAGCGGCTCCAGGTCGAGCCACCAGCCCATGAGCACGAACACGCCGACGATGACTGCGACGAACGCCGCGAATCGCGCGAGGAACAGACCCGAATCGGCGCTCTCGGCAGGGACCATGACGAAGCCAAGCTACTCCAAGTGTTCGCGCAGCCGCAATTTGTCAGCGGTTTTCCGGCCGGCCCTAGCCCTTTAGTCCAATATTGTTCAGCAGTCGCGCGAAGCGCGGATCGCCGCGCACGGATTCCCAGTGCTGGTCGAAGGGCAGCCACATCAGCGTGATGGCGCGCTCCTCGACACCGCGCTCCAGGAACTCGAACGTGCGCTCGACGTCGCCGAGCGCCACGTAGATTCCGGCGATGAGTGCTGCCGGCACATACGTAGTTCGCGCAATCTCCAGCACCCGGACCAGTTCGCGCTGCGCATCGTCACGGCGACCCATGAGCGCCAGCGTGCGCGCGATCGCGGTGTACGCGAGTGGATCCTCCGCGCCCGGATGCATGGCGTTGAAGTGTTCGAGCGCCTCGTCATGCAGGCCGCTGGCCTCGCACGCCAGGCCCAGGCGGTACCGCCCCATGACGAAGCCGGGCTCGATGGCGACGGTGTTGCGCAGGTGCTCGACGGCTTCGCGATACCGGCCCGCGCGGTACAGGATGAATCCAACGTTGGCATTCACCATCAGCGCCAGCGGATCGATGTCGCGGGCGCGCTGGATCTGCTCCAGTGCCTGGTCGAATCGGCCGATTCCCGCGAGCGCCATCGCGTACCAGTGCGCGGCATTCTGGTCGTTGGGGTTGAGTTCGAGCGCGCGGCGCAGCTCGCGCATGCCGTCTTCACGCTTCCACTCGTAGATGTACAGCACCTGGCCGAGCGCGGCATGCGCCTCGGACAATGTTTCGTCGATGGCCAGCGCCTTTTCCGCCGCGGCGCGCGCCTTGGGCATGACTTCGCGTGGCCGGAAACTCTGCGAGATCGCGGCGCGCACCCCGGTATGTATCCAGGCAATGGCGAGTCCCGCGTACGCCAGGGCGTAGTCCGGATCGATGGCGATGGCGCGATCGAAACTCGCCACCGCCTGCAGCAGCGCATCGCGGGTTCGCTTGTTCCATAGATAGCGGCCGCGCATGTAGTGCTCGTACGCGTCGGGGCTGCTGGTGAATCGCCGCGGGGCCGGCGGTTTCTCGCCGCGTGCCAGCGCGAGTGTGAGCGCATCGGCGACGCGCTCACTGATCGCGTCCTCGAGCGCCAGTGAATCGACACTCTGCAGGTCGAACTTCTCGGCCCAGGTCACCGTTTCGGCGGCAACGGCAATCATCTGGACGGACACGCGCACGATGTCGCCCGCGCGACGCAGATTGCCGGCGATCACCGTGTCGACTTCGAGCTCCCGGCCCGCGGCGGCCGGCGTGATCCCCGTGCCGGCGAAACGCGCCACCGAGGAACTGGGACGCAGCAGCGTGCGCTGCAACTGTCCGAGGCGCGTGATCAATGCATCCGCGAGACCCAGTCCCAGCGAGTCGTCGGTGGAGCGCGGATTGACGATGCTGAACGGCAGCACCGCGAGTGCGCGGATCTCGCTGCGCTGAACCTGATTACCGGTCGCCACCGGCGCGGATCCCGCGTCGCGATGCACTTCAACCGCGGCAACGAACCGATAACCTCGCCGTGGGACGGTTTCGATGCAGCCGCCCGAGTCGCGCGGAGTTTCGCCGAGGGCGCGGCGTACTTCGGAGATCACCTTGGCGAGGCTGTTCTCCTCGACCACCACGTCGGGCCACAGAACGCCCAGCAGGAAGTCCTTGTCGAGCAGCTCGCCGCGGCGTTCGACCAGCAGCAGCAACGCATCGACGCAGCGCGGAAACATCGCGACCTGCTTGCCCGCATGGATGAGCTGACGTCGCGCCGGGTCGAGCCGCCGGCCGGCAAACTCATATATGACTGGAGGCGCGTCATTCATGCGGCGAATTCAGAACTCTTCAGGAATAGGGCAGGATATTCAGCAGGTCTCCGGGCCATTCTGAGCAACATGGAAGCCACACTCAACGCGCGCAGCACGCCGCTCACCTTCACGCAGTGGCTGATCTTCATCACCGCGGGT
>Ga0207675_100004088_pt1 | contig 14122 bp, 11 predicted proteins | sample KBSSwiS42_FD_184305 | JGI IMG/M metagenome (GOLD analysis project Ga0207675, IMG submission 184305) | Switchgrass rhizosphere microbial communities from Kellogg Biological Station, Michigan, USA - KBS Switchgrass S4-2 (SPAdes) (version 2) | ecosystem: Host-associated > Plants > Roots >... | reverse complement strand
GGACAGGCCACAAAAACCTGTTCCATTTCCGGTTCGACGCTAAGTGCCGTTGGTCCGATACCGCTTGTATTTACCGGCACTTTGCGGTATGCAAGAATTTCAAGGTTCAGAATTTCAGCCGTGCGGTTAAAAATGTCACGGCATTCTTCCCTAAGGCGGATTTCTTTCGGAAAAAATATGACGCCGACTGCATACTTACCAAAAGAAGGGAGGTGCACGCCCAGCTTGACGCATTCATCAAAGAAAAATTCATGCGGCATCTGGATCATGATCCCGGCTCCGTCACCTGTATTGTTTTCGCAACCGCAAGCGCCGCGGTGCTCCATATTTTCAAGCACCGTCAGGGCATCTGCTATGTTTTGGTGTGATTTGTAACCTTTTATATTAGCTACAAAGCCAATACCGCAGGAATCGTGCTCAAACGAAGGATGATATAAACCCTTATTGCTTGCCATAGGCAAAGTAATTTATTTAGATAGTTTATAGAAAAAACACCATTGGGCTGAATGAATAGCAAGCAAGCCTGTAAATTACTTATTTTCTCGCAAAGGATGGCCTGGATTTATGCAGAATTTGCCTCGAAATCTGTGGATTATTGGAAGTTTTGACCGTCGTCAATTCTGGTCGTCGGACCGCGCGTTCGGGCATCATCTCTTAGACTAAATACCCAAACAAAGTATCATTGTTATTCAACTCGGTATAACTGATCTGGTGCTCATCCAGTTTTTGCATGAGGGCTTCATAGTCTGACCTGCTTTGCAATTCAATGCCCACCAATGCCGGGCCCATTTCCTTGTTTGTCTTTTGCATGTATTCGAAGCGGGTAATGTCGTCCGTGGGTCCAAGTACTTTGTTTACAAATTCCTTCAGGGCCCCTGGCCTCTGGGCAAAGTTGATCAGGAAGTAGTGCTTCAGCCCTTCGTACTGAAGGCTTCTTTCTTTGATCTCCTGCATCCGGTCAATGTCGTTGTTACTTCCGCTTACAATACAAACAATATTCTTTCCCTTTATTTCTTTGGCAAAATCATCAAGCGCGGCAATTGACAGCGCCCCTGCGGGTTCAACTACGATAGCGTCTTCATTATACAGCCTGAGAATCGTGCTGCATGCCTTTCCTTCCGGTACCAGGCGCATGTCATCCAGCACTTCTTTGCATATTGGAAACGTAAGGTCCCCTACGCGTTTGACCGCGGCCCCGTCAACAAATCTGTCGATGTGCGATAACGTCACGGGCCGCCCGGCCTTCAGCGCTTCATACATTGCCGGTGCTCCCTGGGGTTCTACGCCAATTATTTTTGTATTCGGAGAAAAAGTTTTGAAGTACGATCCTACGCCTGCGCTCAATCCGCCGCCGCCAACTGGTATAAATACAAAATCAATGTTTGGTTTGTCGGACAGGATTTCCATTGCTACTGTTGCCTGCCCTTCAATAATGCGCACATCATCAAAGGGAGGGATGAACGTCATGTCGTGCTCTTCAGTAAATCGTTTCGCTGCAACAGCACAATCATCGTAAGTGTCACCCGTTAACCTGATCTCAATACTATCGTCACCAAACATTTTCGTTTGGTTGACTTTTTGTTTTGGCGTAATGACGGGCATAAACACGACGCCGTGTACATTTAATTTTTTACAGCTATAGGCAAAGCCCTGCGCATGGTTGCCTGCACTGGCGCAGACGACACCCTTCGCAATTTTCTCGTAACGCAAACTCCTCATCATATTATATGCGCCGCGTAACTTATAGCTGCGCACAACCTGCAGGTCTTCCCTCTTCAAATACACATTGGCCATGTATTTACGGGAGAGATTAGAGTTTAACTGTAGTGGTGTATGATGAGCAATTCCCTGCAGGCGATCAGCAGCCGCAGAAAAATTAAGCGACACAATATTTTTTTTCACGCCTTCCATTTAAAAATGCAATATGCAAACTTTAAAATGAGCTAAACGCGACACCGAAGCAGTAGCCCGGCAAAACGCCGGGACGACTACTCGATTTATTAACCGGCGAACCGGCGCTGACCAGGGACTTAAATAAAAATTATCCTACTGAATGTAATTTCTCCGTTTGTTGCCTGAACACATCTTTTGTTGAGGAATGAGCTTCGGAAGGTCCGCCTGGAACCTGGTTCTCCGGTCTTAGACTACGCACGGTTTTCCCAGCCTGCCACAACTCGCTTTCGCGGAGTTCTTTGAGTTCTGCTTCAAGTTTTTCACGATAGTCAGGTTGCGAGTTAGAGTCAATTGACCTTTGTGATTCTTTGCCGGCAGCTACGCTTTCGTATAATTCAGTAAATACAGGTTTTGTTGCATCACGGAATCTCTTCCACCAGTCTAATGCACCGCGCTGTGCGGTAGTAGAACAATTGGCATACATCCAATCCATGCCATTTTCGGCAACGAGTGGCATCAATGACTGGGTCAGCTCTTCTACGGTCTCATTAAAAGCTTCACTCGGAGTGTGACCTTTTGCACGCAATACTTCATATTGAGCTGCGAAAATTCCCTGTATGGCTCCCATCAGTGTTCCTCTTTCACCCGTGAGATCCGAATAAACTTCTTTTTTAAAGTCCGTTTCAAAAAGATAACCGCTTCCGACCGCGATACCCAATGCGACCACTCTTTCAAATGCTTTTCCGGTTGCATCCTGGTAAATGGCATAAGAGCTGTTGAGACCCCGTCCCTGCAGGAACATTCTTCTCAACGATGTACCAGATCCTTTTGGAGCTACTAAGAATACATCCACATCTTTTGGAGGAACGATTCCCGTTTGCTCGTTAAATGTGATACCAAAGCCATGCGAAAAATACAATGCCTTACCGGGGGTTAAATGTTTTTTAACGGTTGGCCAGAGTGCAATCTGCGCAGCATCGCTCAACAAATAACATATGATGGTCCCTTTTTGCAAAGCCTCTTCGATTTCAAACAAAGTTTGCCCGGGCACAAACCCATCACGAACGGCTTTGTCCCATGTTTTGGAATCCTTACGCTGGCCCACAATCACATTGATACCATTGTCTTTTTGGTTCAATGCCTGTCCCGGGCCCTGCACACCATAGCCAATGACGGCTATTGTTTCATTTTTCAAAATCTCCTGCGCTTTACTGAGTGGAAATTCATCCCGTGTTACGACATTTTCTTCCAGGCCGCCAAAATTTAGTTTTGCCATTGTTATTTGTTTTTGGTTATTATTGTTGGTTTAGTTATTGCTGGTCTGCCACAGGGACCGGATTTCTTTAGCGCAATCTTCAAGAAAGGCCGCATCTTCCTTGCTAAAAGCATTTTTAGTTTCGCTTTCGGCATCAATGGTGCCGGCTACGGTCTCATTGTTTTCTGCAAATACAGGGACGATGATTTCAGATTCCGTATTGCTGAACGTAAGCAGGTAGTCTTCATCCGAATTGATGTCGTTTACGATGACGGTCTTCTTAAGCATGGCCGCCTTTCCGTTAAGTCCTTTGTCTCTCGGGAACGATGTAAATGCAGGCTCTGTTCTCCCTGCACATGAAATAATAGATATTTCCGACTCCTTAACATCATACAAACCTACCCATGAATATTTTTTGGAGGTACGGATCTTGTCAGCAATCAGTCTTGCTTTTTCCTGCCGGGTAAGACCCGACTTTAATATTTCATTAAAAGATATATTTTCCATAACTGAACGATTAAGCGGTTTACATGCTGAATACCTTTTCATTGTCACTCAGATACTCGTTTTCTATCACCACTTCACTGGGTTCGCGGTATTCGAATTCTTTAAGTTTTTCATGGAATCCATCACTTGCTTTGATAATAGCAACCCGTGCACTGCGTACAAATTCAATCAATCCATACGGCTCGAGCACTTTGATAAGATTGTCGGTCTCTTCACGATGCCCGGCGACTTCAAAAACTGTATAATCTTTGCGGATCACGACAGCTTTGGCACCATGTTCGCGCAACAGTCTTTCCACTTTTACTTCTTCTGCAATGATATCAGTCGGCACCTTATACAGGGCCAGCTCCTGCCACACTATTTCTTCCTGGGTATTGTAGTAAGCTTTTAATACTTCTACCTGTTTTTCTATCTGGCGGCAAAGCTTTCTTACTACGTCTTCTGTTTCGTTGATGACAATAGTAAAACGATGAACACTGTCCACTTCAGAAGGAGAAGTGTTGAGGCTCTCAATATTGATCTTTCTCCTTGAAAAAATAATGGCGATCCGGTTAAGCAACCCGATTTGGTTCTCCGTGTAGACTGTTATCGTATATTCCTGTTTCACCATAAAGTGATTTTTTATTTGTTATTTTTTTACCGCGATCACGATGCCTGTCGACCAATTTAGTTTGGTGATCACCAGGTCGTTTCTTTCGTCCAGTTTGTCCATCAAACCCTTTACTTTTTCATCATGACCTAAAGGCCAGTTTGGCTGTGGCAGCATATCATCAATGATATAATAGCCTGCCTTGTTTAACATCCCAAGCGTTTCTTCAAATAAATCATACTTTCCGGGCATTGCGTCTGCAAAAATGAAATCGAACTTTTTGCCTCTGTAATTACTTATCCAGTCGTAAGCATCCGCCCGGATAATTTCAACCCGGCGGTCATTGATATATTTCTGTGCCACATTCAGCAGTACTTCATCGCTATCAATGCTGATCAAACAACTTTTTTCGTCGAGGCCATCGGCAATCCATACTGCTCCCAATCCAGTGCCTGTCCCTAATTCAAGAAACCTGCCGGAAGGCTTTGAGGCAGCTAAAGTTCTTAAGAGCCTTCCCGTATCGGGATCAGAAGCCATACCGAATTTTAATTCATCGGTTGCCTCCTTTATCTGTTCATAAACGAGAGGCAAGCTTCCAATTACTATATCATTTAAACTGTCTTCCATTTTCCAAAGAGCTTACTGTATCAAGTATATGACCCTTAAACTTCCTCTTTACACAATACTATTTCAGCAACGCCCCGGCCTTGTGGTACCATCGGAAATACATTGTTCTCTTTTCCAACCATGACTTCGAGCAAATAACTTCCCTTGTGTTCGATCATTTCCTTTAATGCACTTTTTACGTCTTCTCTTTTAGAAACGCATTTACCGGGAATGTTAAAGCCTTTGGCCACTTGCACAAAGTCAGGACTTGTGATGTCCACAAACGAATACCGTTTTTCATGAAACAGTTGCTGCCACTGACGAACCATTCCTAAGAAATTATTATTAAGGATAAGAATTTTTACATTGGGTTTAAACTGCATGATCGTTCCAAGTTCCTGTATGGTCATTTGGAAACCTCCATCTCCAATTATGGCAATTGTTGTTCTTGACGGATCGCCATAGGCAGCACCTATTGCCGCGGGTAACGCAAATCCCATAGTTCCCAGTCCGCCGCTTGTGATGTTGCTTTTTGTTTTATTAAGTTTTGAATAGCGACAAGCAACCATCTGGTGCTGGCCCACATCGGTCACAATGATGGCATCACCTTTTGTAAGTTCATTGAGTTCTTTTATTATTTCTCCCATTGTGAGCACGTCACTTGCGGGATTCATCTCATCCTTTATTACTTTATCTTCCTCTTTCTGCATGCAGTCTTTAAATCGTTGCACCCACTGCGGATAAACTTTTTGTTGTATCAATTCGGTCAGTAATGGCAATGTTTCTTTACAATCGCCCCATACTGCTACAGTCGTCTTTACATTTTTATCAATTTCAGCAGGATCGATATCAAGGTGGACTACTTTCGCCTGTTTCGCATATTTATCCAAACGTCCTGTTACACGGTCATCAAAACGCATACCCACCGCTATTAATACATCACACTCGTTGGTTAATACGTTGGGACCATAGTTACCATGCATGCCCAACATGCCTACTCCGAGGGGATGGTCTGTTGGAATAGCGCTCATTCCTAAAATGGTCCAGGCAGCAGGAATACCTGATTTTTCAATGAAAGCTTTGAATTCTTCCTCGGCGCGTCCAAGAATTACTCCCTGTCCAAATATCACAAAGGGTCTTTCGGCCTCATTGATGAGTTTGGCCGCATCCTGGATATGTTCTTTTCTTACAATTGGCTTGGGCCGGTAGCTTCGAATATGATCACATTTCTGGTATCCGCTGTATTCGAAAACCTGCAATTGTGCATTCTTTGTTATATCAATTACAACAGGCCCCGGTCTTCCGCTTTTTGCGATGTAAAAAGCTTTCGCCAACACATGCGGAATCTCAGTTGCATCGGTAATCTGGTAATTCCATTTAGTAATCGGAGTTGTGATATTAATAACATCAGTCTCCTGGAATGCATCAGTTCCCAGCAAATGAGCAAACACCTGGCCCGTGATGCACACCACCGCTGTTGAGTCAATCATCGCGTCTGCAAGACCAGTGACAAGGTTTGTAGCACCTGGTCCGCTTGTTGCAAACACCACACCTACCTCACCCGATGTTCGGGCATAACCCTGTGCTGCATGAATCGCACCTTGTTCATGACGCACAAGAATATGCTTCAACCTGTCTGTGTAATCGTACAATGCGTCATAAATAGGCATGATCGCTCCGCCTGGATAACCAAAGATGGTATGTACACCCTCGGCCAGGAAGGCCTCCAATACAGCGACCGATCCATTGATCTGAGTTGTAGTTTTTTTCACTGGAGTTTTCTTTTCTGCTTTTACTTCAACCGTACTCATAAATTGCTTTTAGTTGATCAATTCATTTTTTTAAGCTTCATCCGTTACACAACCTTTGTCCGCTGATTTTACACTCATTGCGTACTTGTATAAAATTCCTTTTGTGGCTTTTAATGACGGCTTTTTCCATTTCTTTTTCCTTTTTGCAATTTCCTTATCACTAACTTTTAATATCAGCTTATTTTTTTTAGCATCAATTTTTATGATGTCATCATCCTCGACTAACCCGATCAGGCCGCCCTCAAATGCTTCGGGAGTGATATGGCCCACCACGAAACCATGCGTACCTCCGCTGAACCTGCCGTCTGTTATTAAAGCAACCGATTTGCCCAGACCCGCCCCGATTATAGCTGAAGTAGGTTTTAACATCTCCGGCATTCCCGGTGCGCCCTTTGGCCCGACATGACGAATCACGATGACATCGCCGGGTTTTATCTTGCCGGAATTGATTCCATCGATCAGTTGAAATTCGCCATCGAATACTCTTGCAGGACCTTCGAATTTTTCTCCTTCTTTCCCTGAGATTTTTGCTACACTTCCTTTTTCCGCCAGATTTCCGTACAGAATTTGCAGGTGACCCGTCTTTTTTAAAGGCTGTTCCAGCGGGTAAATAATTTTCTGTGTGTCGAAATCCAGATCGGGCACACCTGCTAAGTTTTCTGCTACCGTTTTACCGGTGACTGTCAAACAATCGCCATGCAACAGACCTTTATGCAATAAGTATTTCATAACAGATGGCACTCCGCCATGTTCATGCAGGTCCTGCATAAGGTATTTTCCAGAGGGTTTGAAATCGGCAAGCACTGGTATCCTATCACTGATTTTTTGGAAATCATCCTGTGTTAATGGGATGCTTACGCTCTTTGCCATTGCAATAAGGTGCAATACCGCGTTAGTACTTCCTCCCATTACCATGATCACGGTAATCGCATTTTCAAATGCTTTACGTGTCATTACATCTGTAGGCTTAATATCTTTCTCGAGCAACAGGCGTATGGCTTTCCCCGCTGCGGCGCATTCTTCTTGTTTGTCTTTGCTGAGCGCCGGGTTAGACGATGAATAAGGAAGGCTCATTCCCATTGCTTCAATAGCAGAAGCCATAGTATTAGCAGTGTACATTCCGCCGCAGGCGCCGGCCCCGGGGCAACTTTTCATTACTATGTTTTTGAAATCATGGTCGTTCAATTGCCCTGCAATTTTTTGTCCGAGCGCTTCAAATGCACTAATGATATTCAGATCCTGGCCATTGTAATGGCCCGGGGCAATCGTCCCCCCATAAATCATTAAAGAAGGACGGTTCAAACGACCCATCGCCATTATGCTTCCCGGCATATTCTTATCGCAACCCGGGATTGCAATTAATCCATCGTAGTATTGAGCACCACAAACGGCCTCTATTGAATCGGCGATAATATCGCGGCTAACCAATGAATAACGCATGCCGTCAGTACCATTGCTGATACCATCACTCACGCCAATCGTGTTGAAAATAAGTCCAACCAGTTCATTGGCCCAAACTCCCTGTTTCACTGTTTTTGCAAGATCATTAAGGTGCATGTTACAGGTATTCCCGTCATAACCCATACTCACAATACCCACCTGCGCCTTTTTGAGATCGTCCTCTGTCAATCCAATACCATACAGCATTGCCTGGGCTGCAGGCTGCGTCGGGTCCTGGGTAATCGTCTTCGAATATTTGTTCAGTTCAATTCCGTTAACGGCTTCCCCCGATGAGGCGGATGCTGAGGCCGGCTTCTTTGACGGTTTCTTTTTTTCCGTTTTGTGCTTCATTCGTCGCTGTTAGTTTATACTGTTTCTGCAACTTCGTGATGTTGCCGTTCGTTTCCTTCAAATAAATTTCCTGAGATCACTTTTTCTTTTACTGTGTTTAAATATGCTTCCTGTATTCTTTTACTTACAGTTTCATTCCAGGGTTTCGGAAATTTTGTATCATCCAAACTTTCCCAACCAATCACTTCCGCCGCGGTTCCGCAGAAAAAAGCTGCATCTGCGGCCTTCAATTCTTCCACCGTAAATAATTTTTCTTCAACCGGTATATCTAATTCTTTACATAATTCCATTACGGTGGCTCTCGTTATTCCCGGTAAAATGTTTCCTGCGGCCGGTGTAAATAATTTTCCGTTTCGCTCATAAAATGCATTGGCTCCGGGCCCTTCCGCAACAAACCCATTCATGTCAAGCAATAGCGCTTCGTCAAATCCATTTTCTTTCGCTTCCTGGCTCGCAAGAATTGAGTTTACGTAATGACCCGTGGCTTTTGCTTCGATCTTGAATGCTTTTGGATTAGGACGCTGAAACGACGACGTAAATACTCTCAATAATCGCTCACCTAAAAATGGTTGCATTTTCCAAACCTCAAGGATTAAAAACGATTCGGAATTTTTTGCAAAGCTCATATTAGCCGGGGCATAAACAACGGGCCTGATATAGGCATCCTGCAGGTCATTCTTCTTCAGTGTCTCGTAGGTGGCAGTGACGAGTTGATCGGTTGTCCAGTTGTAAGGCATGTTTAAGGCCCGGGCAGAGTTTTCCAGTCGATCATAATGTTCACCCGCTTTAAATATTTTCGTTTCCCCGGTTTCGGTTCTGTACGAACGAATACCTTCAAAAACCGAATAACCGTAATGCAGCGACTGGCTGTAAAAATCCATTTTTGCCTCCGACGCCTTTACAAACGCACCGTTAAGCCACACGATCGTATTTTCATTGTAGTATGTTGCCATAAATTTGCCTCCTCCAAATCTCCTCCAAAGAAGAAGATTTTGGGTCGTTTTAAAAATAATGTATTTCACCGGCCTCCCCAGAACCCTCCTTTGGAGGGGGAGGCATAAAAAAAACCCGCCTTTTGCGGAGGCGGGTTTTAGTATTTTAAATTATTTATTTTATACTGTTATTCCTCCCCCGTTAAGCGCAGGTAAAATAATGACCACCACGACCAGCGTCGCAATCGATAGAAGGACATTATTCAAACTGTTTTTTAACACGGAGAAGTATTTTTGTAAATATACCCCCGCCGCACTGGATTACAAAGAACTTTTTTCTGATCCCTGATCTTTTAATTGATGAACTTAAAGATCCAGCTAATCGTTATCTGTTAAATGATTGTCGATTTTCTCAATTCGATATTTTCTTTTTTTACCGATCCCGGAAATTTTCCTCCTGCATAATCGCTGATCAATTCGCCGATCGTCGACGTAAAATAAAAATTGACCGGGTCAATATCTTTAGTTACAAATCCATTTTGCAGGGTCCACGTTACAGCTTCACGAACCAGGTCGGCTTCCTCTTTCAATTCAAAATAGTCAAGTAACATCGCAGCAGAAAGAATGGACCCGAGTGGATTGGCGATATCCTTTCCTGCGGCCTGGGGATATGAACCATGAATAGGTTCGAATAAAGCTGACTCTTTGCCAATCGAGGCCGAAGGAAGCAGGCCCAATGAGCCGCTGATCACACTAGCCTCGTCACTGATGATATCACCGAACATATTTTCTGTAAGAATTACATCAAATTGTTTGGGATTAATGATGATCTGCATTGCCGCATTGTCCACAAACATGTAATCAACCTTTACATCATGGTATTCGGCTGCGATTTCCTGGACACACTTTCTCCATAGCCTGGATGTTTCCAATACATTTGCCTTGTCTACTAACAGTAATTTTCGTTTTCTTTTCCGGGCATATTGAAAAGCCAGGTGTGCAATTCGTTCGATTTCCGACTTGCTATAAACACAATTGTCAGACGCCTGTGTCCCTTCGGGATTAGTTTCTTTATGTCCAAAATAGATACCGCCGGTCAATTCGCGGAATATTACGAAGTCAACGCCTTCAATATTTTTTGCTTTAAGCGGAGAAAGGTGTTGCAGGGCAGGATAGGTATTGACGGGCCGAATATTGGCAAAAAGGCCAAGCGATTTACGGAGTTTGAGCAAACCCTGTTCTGGTCTCACCTTCGCTGTGGGATCGTTATCATATTTTGGATCACCAATGGCGCCAAATAAGATGGCGTCGCTTTTCAGGCAGGCGTCAATCGTTTCATCCGGCAGGGGACTGCCGGTTTTATCAATTGCAATAGCGCCCATTAACGAATATGTATAAGTGAATTCGTGGCCAAATGTTTCAGCGATAGAATTTAATACACGAACAGATTGTCGTGTGACTTCCGGTCCTATCCCGTCTCCCTCTATTACTGCTATTTTCTTTTTCATATTGTATCGTGTTTATACGGATTACGCTGTTAATGCCTGTTCGGCAAACAATGTGATTTGCTTTCCCTGGTGCAGTTCCAGTTTCCTTGTAATGCATCCGGGAATTTCGTCTTCATAATGACTGACAAAAATCAGGGTGGTTTCAGAATGACTGCATATATCATCAATTAGCCGCAGGAACTGTATGGTTTGATGGCTATCCAATCCCTGGCATGGTTCATCTAATACCAGCAGCACCGGGTTTTTTATTAAGGCCCTTGCAAGAAGCGCACGACGCTGCTGGCTGGCGGGTAGTAAATAAAGGGGTTTGGTGCTTTCTTCTTCCATGCCAAATAACACCATCCAGTTCCCAACCAGCTGCTCCTGTGTTGCATCAAGCCGCTTGAAAAGACCCATCGTATCAAAGAATCCGGAGGCAATGACATTGTGAACCGTGGTTCCAAAATCAAAATACCTGTGCAGTTCAGGTGATACATAACCGATGTGTCTTTTTATGTCCCAAATACTTTCGCCTGTACCACGTTTCCGGCCGAATAAACGAATATCCTGCGAATAGGCCTGGGGATTATCGGCTGTTATGAGACTCAATAAAGTTGACTTTCCTGCGCCATTATGACCTTTTACCAGCCATCGTTCTCCAGCCATCACTTTCCAGTTGATATCATTCAATATGGTTTTATCACCATATTGAATCGTAACATTATTCATCTCCACAATGCATTCAAACTTTTCCCGGGGACCAATCAATAAACTTCCGGCGAGTTGGGCATTCATTTTCTCATCATTGTGTACAAAATGTTGCGCTATAAAATTTTTTCTGGATTGGAATTGAATCAACCTCCCGTTTTGCAATTCTGCAATATGGGTGATACAACCAGGCAGTTCTTTTTCACCGCTGATAAGGATGATGGTGGTGCCCAGTAGTGCCAGGTGATTAATGATAGAATGCAGTTCCTTCCTGCTCTCCACGTCAAGCCCTGTAAAAACATTGTCGAGGATTAGTACCTGTGGTCGCTGAAGCAAGTGTTTTACGAGTTGTAATTTTTTTTGTTCTCCGTTGGAAAGCTGGATAAGAGGCGTCTGTTTTCTGTGCGACAAATTCAGTTGATCCAGTAAAGGTTCTGCACCGGCCCACAAATCGTTTTTGCTCAACTCCTGTTCAACCGTCAATGCGTCTTCCGAATCAAAGCTGTTGTAGCGCTGCTGGTAATAGAAATCCGAAATATTGGAAAGGTTTTTAAACGATTCGGTTTGTTCAACCAGGTCTGTTTTCGATAATAAGCCGGAATTGACGATGTATTGAATTTCGATACTTCCCTTTGCAAATAATTTGCCGGCAATAACCTTCGCAAGGGACGATTTCCCACTGCCACCAGGACCTAATATAGCTAGGTGCTGATCCGTTTTTAACTCAAATGAAATAGCATCCAGCACTGTTTTGCCATAAAGCTGGGCGCTTACATTCTTTAGTATAATAGCTGGTGATGGCATCAATTAATTTCCTGCTTTCTCAAAAGCCTCGATTTCCGGTTTTATGCTTAATAAGTAATCAATATCGCTGTAACCATTGAGCATACAGGTTCTCTTGTAATCATTGATATCAAATTTTTCCTGCTCTCCTGTAGCGTCAATAGTAATGGTCTGTTTTTCCAGGTCAATGGTGAGTGAGGCGTTATGATCCTGTTGGAAAATCTTATGAAGAAAATCTTCAGAAACGGTTACCGGCAAAACACCATTGTTCAATGCATTGTTCTTAAATATGTCTGCAAAGAAACTGGACACAACGGAGCGGAAACCATAATCAAGTATGGACCATGCTGCATGTTCTCTTGAGGAGCCGCAACCAAAATTTTTTCCTGCAACCAGGATTTCTCCACTATACTGTGACTGGTTTAAAGGAAAGCCCGGTTTCGGTCTTGAAGGATCATCATTCTCATATCGCCAGTCCCTGAAAAGATTCTGACCGAATCCTTCCTTGGTTGTTGCTTTTAAAAAACGGGCAGGTATGATCTGGTCCGTATCAATATTTTCGATATTGATCGGGACGAACGTGCTTTTTACAACTCTTAACGGTTTCATGGTTATTTGCTATGTTATGTTTTCTATGCTTAGTTTACCAAATGTTCTTCTTTGCCGGCAGCTAACATTTCTCTCACGTCTGTAACTACGCCTGTAATGGCAGCCGCAGCAGCCGTAAGCGGGCTTGCCAGCATGGTTCTTGCACCAGCCCCCTGTCTTCCCTCGAAATTTCTGTTGGAAGTAGAAACACAATATTTACCCGCAGGAATTTTATCTTCATTCATACCCAGGCATGCAGAGCATCCCGGTTGGCGCAACATAAAACCTGCTTCCTCAAAAATTTTGTCAATGCCCTCCTGTTTTGCCTGCGCCTCTACCTGTTTGCTACCAGGGACGATCCAAACTTCCACGTCGCTGGCTTTATGTTTGCCTTTTACAAAGGAGGCAACCATTCGCAGGTCTTCAATTCTTGAGTTCGTGCAGCTGCCTATAAAAACATAATCTACTTTTTTGCCTTTGAGATTAACGCCGGCTTCGAGACCCATATATTGCAAGGATTTTTGGAAAGAAGCTTTTTCCTTTTCTTCTATGTCCTTGAGGGCCGGAACGTGGCCCGTAATACCGATTCCCATTCCCGGGTTGGTCCCATAAGTGATCATTGGCTCTATGTCTTCAGCCTTAATGAAAAGTTCCCGGTCAAATTTTGCATCACCATCACTGTAAAGCGTTTTCCAATATGCAATAGCATTGTCCCATGCTTCGCCCTGCGGAGCAAACTTTCGTCCCTTGATATAATTAAATGTTGTGTCATCCGCGGCAATCATTCCGCATCGTGCACCCATCTCGATGCTCATATTGCAAATCGTCATGCGGGCCTCCATGGAGAGGGAGCGGATTGCAGAACCTGCGAATTCAACAGCATATCCTGTAGCACCGCTGGCTGAAAGCTGTGAAATAATGTAGAGTACGATGTCTTTGCTCACTACTCCCTTATTTAAGAGTCCGTCGACATTAATACGCATCAATAAAGGCTTACTTTGGAGAAGGCACTGTGTGCCAAGTACCATTTCTACTTCGGAGGTTCCGATACCAAAAGCAATGTTGCCAAATGCACCATGAGTAGAAGTGTGGCTGTCACCACACACTATGGTCATCCCCGGCTGAGTAATTCCCAATTCGGGACCTATGACGTGAACAATGCCCTGGTAGGG
>Ga0207675_100004086_pt1 | contig 14123 bp, 13 predicted proteins | sample KBSSwiS42_FD_184305 | JGI IMG/M metagenome (GOLD analysis project Ga0207675, IMG submission 184305) | Switchgrass rhizosphere microbial communities from Kellogg Biological Station, Michigan, USA - KBS Switchgrass S4-2 (SPAdes) (version 2) | ecosystem: Host-associated > Plants > Roots >... | reverse complement strand
CGTGGGCGAACGTGTCCTCCTGATCGAAGATGATTCCCGTCTTGCCGCGATGGTCAGCGAGTACCTCGGCAAGGCGGGCTTCCATGTCGTTCATGCCGAGACCGGCGCCCGCGGCCTGGCGTTGCACGGACGCGAGCCGGCAGATGTCGTGATCCTGGATCTCATGCTGCCGGACGGCGACGGACTAGACATCTGTCGCCAGATGCGCGCCCGGTCCGACAGCCCGATCCTGATGTTGACCGCCCGCGGCGACCCGATGGATCGCGTCGTCGGGCTCGAAATGGGAGCGGATGACTATCTGCCCAAACCATTCGAGCCACGCGAGCTGCTGGCTCGGCTGCGCGCGATCCTGCGCCGGCGCCACGCCGGGCCCCGACCCGATGTTCTGCGTTATGGCCGTATCGAGATCGACCGGGGATCACGCGAGGTGCGACTTGACGGTTTGCCGCGGCCGCTCACCGGCTATCAATTCGCCCTGCTGCTGGCCCTCGCCGAACATGCGGGTCGCGTCATGTCCCGTGACGCACTGATGGATCTGATCAAGGGCGAGCAGATGGAAGCGTTCGACCGATCAATCGACGTTCACGTGTCGCGCATTCGGGCCGCGATCGAGGACGATCCCAAAAAGCCGCGCCGCGTCATCACCGTCCGCGGCGCGGGCTACGTTTTCGCCAGGGCCCAGGACTGAGGGCGCCGGCATCCTGCCGCGCCTGCGCCGCGAGGACAGACTTGGATGAGACGGCTTTACCTTCAAGTCTATTTCACCATCGTGGCGAGCCTGGTTCTCGTGGTCATCACGGCAGGTCTGCTCTGGCATTTCAGCACGTCGTTTCCTCCATTCGGGCAGCAGTTCGAGGTTGCCGGCGAGATCATTGCCGAGCTTGTCCCGCCGGCGGATGCGCCTCCACAGGCTCAGCAGGAGGCGATCGAACGGTTGGCAGAGCGCATCGGCACCGACCTAGCGCTGTTCAGCCGCACCAACGAGCGGCTGGCAGCGGCGGGACGGCGGCTGCCGGCTCCTGGCCGCAGCGGCCAAACCGGCGGCTGGGTGCGCTCGGCGGGCGGACCGGCGGTCGCGATCCCGCTTCCCGACGGCCGGCGGCTGGTGGCACGCATCCCGGCGCGGCCACGCCCGGGCGCGCTCATGCTCGCGGCGTTCCTTGGGGCCATCGCGCTTGTGGTCGCGCTCGGCGCCGGTCCCGTGGTCAGACGGCTCACCGGACGGCTCGAGCGGCTGCAGCGCGGCGTCGAGTCGCTCGGGGCCGGCGACCTGCGCGCGCGGGTCAAGGTGGAAGGCCGCGACGAGGTCGCCCGGCTTGCCCAAAGCTTCAACCAGGCCGCCGCCCGGATCGAGAGCCTGGTCGACGCGCACAAGATGCTGCTGGCCAATGCGTCACATGAATTGAGGACGCCGCTCACGCGCATAAGGCTCGGTCTCGAGCTCGCCGGGGCGCCTCCTGAACGCAAGGCGGAGCTCGAAAAAGATATCGCCGAGCTCGACCAGCTCGTCGATGAGATCCTTCTGGTCAGCCGCCTCGATGCGACCGAGCAGCTGGACGTTCGTGAGAACATCGACCTGACCGCGCTCGCGGCCGAGGAATGTGCACGATACGACGGATGCACGCTGGAAGGACGGCCGGTGACGGTACATGGAGACCCGGCGCTGCTGCGTCGCATGATCCGCAACCTCCTCGACAATGCCCAGCTTCACGGCCAGCCGCCCATTGAAGTCACCGTCGACCAACAGAATGATCAGGCCGTCCTGCGCGTGTCCGATCACGGTCCGGTCATCCCCCAGACCGCCCGCGAACAGCTGTTTTCGATGTTCTATCGTATTCCAGGCCGATCCGGTCCGAAGGGCAGCGGACTGGGCCTGGCGCTGGTGAAGCAGATCGCCCGCCGACATGGCGGAGACGTCGTCTACGACTCTGCGCACGGCAGCTGCTTTGCCGTCACCTTGCCGGCAGTTTGACGCACCGGCGTTCGATCAGGGCGGCGTCGTAGATTTACCGGCCAGCACATCCAGCAGCAGGTCGAGTGCGGCGGCGCTGAAGGCTTGCATGTTGGCGACGCGGTCGGCACTGCCGGTTTCGAGCGTGGTCGACCGCTCGACCGGACCGGCCACGGCGATGCAGGTATGGCCGGCCGGATCGCCGTAGCGATTGCCGCTCGGCCCGGTGGCTCCGCTCTCGGCCAGCGCCCAGCTCGCCGCGAAGCGTTGCCGCGCGGTTTGCGCCAGCAGCCGCGCATAGGGCTCGGTCGAGGCGCGCATGCCCAGCGCCGAGATATCCGGCAGATCCAACAGCGCTCGCCGGGCAATCTGGGTATAGACGACGGCGCCGCCGAGGAAGTAGGCGGACGCGCCGGGCAGCGCCAGCAGCGCCGCCGAAATTAGGCCGCCGGTCGAGGATTCCGCCACCACGACGGTCTCGCCGCGGTCCTTCAGGCGGCGCGCGATACTCTCCGCGCGTGCGATCAGATCCTGCATTGCACTCGTCTCCTTGGTTGAGCGTGAGTGGCCGGGGCGCGAACTTGCCCGTACAGACGAGCCGCGCCTATGATGCCAGAAAGCGCGCTCGGGCGAGATCCCCGCCGATGAGAGCAAAAACGGTGAGGAGATACATGGCGAAAAAGCCCGCAGCCAAGAAACGCAGCACGACCAAGCGGCAGTACGACGACATCCTCTACGAGGTGAAGGACCAGGTCGCGTGGGCGACCATCAACCGGCCGCGCGTGCTCAACGCGTTCCGCGAACAGACCCTCGACGAGCTCATCGACGCACTGAAATCCACCCGCGAGGATCCCTCCATCGCCTGCGCGGTGGTGACCGGCGCCGGCGACAAGGCGTTTTCCGCCGGCGGCGACTTCTACGCCATGAAGCGGCTCAACTTCGTCAACGGCGCCATGTGGAACGACCGCATGCAGGGCCTGGCCATGACCATTCGTGGGCTGCCGATCCCGGTCATCGCCATGGTCAACGGCTGGTGCATGGGCGGCGGCCACGAGCTCGCGCTGTGGTGCGACCTGGTCATTGCTTCCGAGAACGCGGTGCTCGGCCAGACCGGCGCCCGCGTCGGCGCCTGCCCGACCGTGGGCGCGACCCAATACCTGCCGCGCATCATCGGTGAGCGGCTCGCGCGCGAGATGATCTTTTGCGCCCGGCGCTTCGGCGCGAAGGAAGCGGTGGAGATCGGCCTCATCAACAAATGCGTGCCGCAAAGCGAGTTGCTCAAAGAGACCTTGACCTGGTGCGAGACCATCAAGGGCCACAGCCCGCAGACACTGCGCATGACCAAGAAGAGCCTGAACTTCGAATCCGACCTGCTTTATGCGTCGTGGCAGCACGGCATGGAGCTGCTCGCCCATGTATGGGGCTCGGAGGAAAGTCTCGAGGGCATGGACGCCTTCCTTGCGGGCCGCAAACCCGACTTCCAGAAATTCCGCATGCGCAACAAGCGCGAGCTCGAAGACTATCTCGAAGGCTGCGCCCAGGATCTCAACGCGCCGCCCTCGATGCGCAGGAAATAACCCGGGAAACCCTCCATGAATGACGTTGCCAACGGCCCGCTCGCCGGCACGCGAGTGGTCGACCTGACCCGCATCCTGGCCGGCCCGCTCTGCACCATGATGCTCGGCGACATGGGCGCCGAGGTGATCAAGGTCGAGCCTCCCGACAAGGGCGACGACACCCGCGGCTGGGGCCCGCCCTTCGTCGCCGGCGAGGCCGCGTATTTCCTCGGCGTCAATCGCAACAAGCGCTCCCTCACCCTCAACATGGCGGTGCCCGCCGGCCAGAAGATTCTCGCCGGCCTGGTCGAGAAGGTTGACGTCCTCATCGACAATTTCAGGATCGGCACGCTGGAAAAGTGGGGCTTCACCGACGCCTGGTTCGAGCAGCATGCGCCCCGCCTCGTGCGTTGTTCCATCACCGGCTACGGGTCGACCGGACCCAAGGCGGCGCTGCCCGGCTACGACTTCATCCTGCAGGCCGAATCCGGGCTCATGAGCATCTGCGGCGAGCCGGACGGCGGCCCCACCAAATACGGCGTCGCGATCGTCGACGTCTGCACCGGGATGCTCGCGAGCAACTCCATCCTCGCCGCGCTCAACGCCCGCCATCGCACCGGCAAGGGCCAGAAGGTCGAGCTCTCGCTGTACGAGACCTCGCTCGCGATGCTCATCAATGTCGCCTCGAACTACCTGACCGCGGGCCGCAACGCCGGCCGCTTCGGCAACGGCCATCCCAGCATCGTGCCCTACACGACCTACCAGGCCGCCGACGCGATGGTCGCCATCGGGATCGGCAACGAGCGCCAGTTCGGACGCGTCGCCGAGGTGCTGGGCCATCCCGAATGGGCGAAGGATCCCCGCTTCACCAGCAACCGCGCCCGCGTCGAGAACCGCGATGTGATCGACGGCTTCATCAACGAGGCGCTTTCGCACGACGACGCCGATGTCTGGCTCGACAAGCTCAAGGCGGTGGGCGTTCCCTCCGGACGGATCAATTCGGTCGCCGACGCGCTCGACGATCCGCACACCGCCGCGCGCGACATGATCGAGACGGTCGAGCATTCCACCATCGGCGCGCTCAAGATGCTGGGGATCCCGTTCAAGTTCTCCGACACCGCCTGCTCGGTGCGGCGCGCACCGCCGACGCTCGGGCAGCACAACGATGAAATCCTCAAGGGCGAGCTGGGGCTGGATGAGAAGGCGATCGCGGAGCTGCGCCAGGAGAAAGTCATCTGAGCACAGCGCCGCCGGCCGCGAGGGTAACGTCATGATCACCGGTTTGAACCACGTCTCCATCGTCGTGCCTGACATCGCGGCGGCCGCCCGGCAGCTCAACGAGAAATACGGACTCGCGGTCGGACCGCGCATGGAAAACCCCCAGCAGGGCGTGCGGCTTGCCTATGTCGAGCTCGGCGCCGCCAGGATCGAGCTGATCGAACCATCGCGGCCGGATTCCCCGGTCGCCAAATTCCTCGAACGCAATCCAAAGGGCGGCATTCATCACTTCTGCCTCGGCGTCGATGACGTCGAGCGCACTGTGCGCGGCCTGGCGCAGAACGGCGTGCGCGTGCTGGGCACCGACAAGCCGCAGCACAACGTGGCGGGCGAGCGCATCGCGTTCATCCATCCCGGCGATTTTCTCGGCGCGCTGGTCGAGATCGAGGAGCACGCGGGCTGACCGGTGTGACCTAGGCCCGGGCGCGCTGCTCCACGTTGGCAATCCGCGCCGGCACGCCGAACTCGCGCCGGCAGACCTCCGCCAGCGCGGCGACCCCCTGGCGGATTTCCTCGTGCGAGGGACTGGCGAAGCAGAGCCGCATCCGGCTCTTGCTGTAGCTCTTGTCGGTCGACCATTCCGGTCCCGGATTGATGGCGACGCCGCTCGCCAGCGACGCATGCGCCAGCTTCTGCGTGTCCACGGCGTCGGGCAGCTTGACCCACAGGAAAATGCCGCCCTTGGGGTCCGCGAACTCGGCCGCGGTGCCGAACTGCTCGGCGAGCGCGTCCATCAGCGTCTCGAGCTTCGCGCGCAGGCCGCGCGTGAGCTTCGGCACGTGCTCGTCGAAATGGCTGACGCAGAATTCGGCCAGCACCATCTGCTCCAGCGCGCCGGAACCGGCGTCGGTCTTGAGCGGCAGGATATGCGAGAGGATCTCCCACGGCGCCACAATGTAGCCGACCCGCAGCGCCGGCGCGATCGACTTGGAGAATGAGCCGATATGGATGACGCCGGCGCGTTTGCTCATGGCGTAGAGCGCGGGCGGGCGGCGGCCGTCCCAGATCAGGTCGGCATAGCAGTCGTCCTCGAAGATCGGCACGCCGTATTCCTCTGACAGCTTCAACAGTTCGAGACGGCGCTCCTCTCCCATGATGGTGCCGGTCGGATTCTGCACGGTCGGGATGGTGTAGATGTATTTGGGGTGGACGCCACGGCGCCGTTGCTCCGCGAGCGCGGCCGCGAGCGCATCCATGCGCATCCCGCCCGCGTCGAGCGGAATGCCCACGGCGTTGACCCCGAGCCGCGTCAGCCTGTTGAGCGAGCCCTGATAGGATTCCTGCTCGATCAGGGCGGTGTCTCCGCGCGCCAGCAGCAGGCCGTTGACCAGGTCGATCGCCTGCAGCGAGCCCGAGGTGATCAGGATCTCGTCGCTGCCGCAGGCAATGCCCGCCGTTCGCTTGAGCTTGCCGGCGAGGAACTCGCGCAATGGAAGATAGCCGAGCGGGCCGCTGTTGAGGCCATAGGTGGCGAGCGTCCTGCCCTCGCGCGCGAGCACGGCCGTGACCGCCGCGGTGAGACGATCGACGGGCAACTGGTCGGCATCGTTGTTGCCGCCGACGAAGCTGTATTTCGCAAGCCCCGTCCACCGGGCCGCCGGCGCCGGCAAGCCAGCCGCCAGCACGGGCGCGAAGTCGAACGATGCGGACGTCATGAATGCTTGTCCTTGATCTTGTGAGAACCGGCTCCCTCGGTCCTGCGCATGCTAGGCTGCAGTGATGCGGGAGGATAGACCCTCGCCGAGATCACAACACGCCGGAGCGAAACCCATGGACACGCGCGATCTCAATGAAAAGGGCCTGAAGCTTCGCAGAGAGATGTTCGGCGACGAGGCCGTCGACAAGCGCATGAAGGCGTTCGGCGCGTTCGGCGAGCCGCTGCAGCACATCATCAACGCTTACGCCTACGGCGACGTGTGGAGCCGGCCGGCGCTGCCGCTGGCGACGAAGTCCCTCGCCATGGTCGCGATGATGGCCGGCGCCGGGCGCACCAACGAGCTGCGCGTCCATGTCAAAGGCGCGCTCACCAACGGCTGCTCCGCCGAGCAGATCCAGGACATCCTCCTTCTGGTCGCCATGTATTGCGGGATCCCCGCGGCCAACGAAGCCCACCGCATCGCGGTCGATGTGCTGCGTGAGACCGAAGCGAAGTGACTGGCGCCGACGGTGTCGCGCTTCTGCAACGTGGGTTCGTTTCCCCAAAACCGCCGACGGCCGCGCCCGCGGCGGAGTGCGTGCAATCGGGCGTCGGTCCATTGTTAATAACAATGAAAAAACAATGGAACTCGCGCACAAAGGCCCATTTTTCGCGGGTTTGGCGCGATGCGTGCCGCAAATAACAATGGAATAACAATAGCGGCCGGCCGCCGCCGCGACGCTGGATGGGCTGGCAATGTCTTGCAGGCCATGCGGGATCCTCCCCTTATGCAGGCGTCGGCTCGTGCTGCTCCCGACCGCACACGTTCCGCCAATCGCAGCATCGGCAGATGCTCCGGGCGGTTTTGGCTGGCCTTGGGTCCAGGCTTGCGGTCGCATACGCTCGCTTCGGCCCGGACGCGGTCTTGGAGATTCGTCATTTATACTATAAGCGCGTTACGTAGTCAATAGCGAAGTCGACTCGTAGTCATAGCCTGATGGAGGCCGGGCGTTGGCACAGAACTTGGATGTTTCGGCGTAATCGGGCAGCGAACCGGGGTTGCGTGGGTGGCTTCGATCAGGTTCGAATCGGTGTGGAAGCACTACGGCGACGTGACCGCCGTACAGAACCTCAATCTCGCCTGCGCCGAAGGTGAGATGCTGGCCCTGCTCGGACCTTCCGGCTGCGGCAAGAGCTCGACGGTCAAGATGGCCGCCGGTATCGAGGATGTTTCCGCAGGCGAGATATTTTTTGGCGACCGCCCGGTGTCGCGGCTCGCGCCCGCGGCGCGCAACATCGCAATGGTATTCGAGGACTACGCGCTCTACCCGCACATGACGGTGCGCGAGAACATTTCATTTCCGCTCGCGATCCGTCGTCTGCCCTCCGCTGAGATCGAGGCTCGCGTCGACAAGGTGCTCGATCTGCTTGCGCTGCACCCATTCGCGGACCGGGACGTCAAGATGCTGTCGGGCGGCGCCCAGCAGCGGACATCGATCGGCCGGGCGCTGGTGCGCGATCCGCAACTCATCCTGTTCGACGAGCCGTTGTCGCATCTGGACGGTGACCAGAAGGTCCACTTACGGACGGAAATCAAGCGGTTGCAGAAGCTCAGCGCCGTGACCTCGATCCTGGTCACGCATGACCAGACCGAAGCGACGGCAATGTCGGATCGGATTGCGGTGATGAACCACGGCATGCTGCAGCAGGTCGCAACACCGCACGACCTTTATGAGCGGCCCGCGAACATGTTCGTCGCCAACTTCATCGGCGAGCCGCCGATGAACCTGCTGCCGTTGCGAGCCAGCGATGGCCGCCTGGAACTCGCCGACGCCGGCTGGGTGCTGCCACTGGACGAGCGCCGCATCAGGCTGGCGCAGGACGTCAGGGCCGCCGATGGCGTCACCGCGGGCGTTCGGCCGGAGCACGTGCGGCTGCGGCACGATGGTGGCGGCCCATTCCGAGCGATCGTGCAATATTGCGAGCCGCGCGGCGATACCGATGTCGTCGTCGTTGCGCCGCTCGCGCATCGTGCGACCACGATCACGGCCGAGGTCCCGGGACCGGCGGGTTATCGTCCCGACGACATCGTCGGCATCGAGTTCATCGCCGATCGCATCTACCTGTTCGCCAACGCCGACGGCCGCAATCTGGAGTCGTCATCGTGAATGTCCATGCGGGCTTGCGCCCGACAACACCGGCGGAGCTCGCGCACCAGATCGAGCTGGGCGACGTTTCCAAGACCTTCGTCGCCGTCCGGGCGCTGGACTCGGTCTCGCTGGCGGCGCGGCCGGGCGAATTGCTTGCCATCACCGGACCGTCGGGGGCCGGCAAGACGACGCTCTGCCGGATCATCGCGGGTCTCGAGACACCGGACGCGGGCGTCTGCCGCATCGCCGGAAGGGACGTCGCCTCGGTTCCGGCGGCCGCGCGCCGCGTCGCCTATATGTTCGAGTCCTACGCGCTTTATCCGCACCTGACGGTGCGGGAGAACGTGCTGTCGCCGCTGATGGCGCCGAACGGTCGCGGGACCGACATCGGCGGCGTCGATGTCGTGCTGGAGTTCCTCGAGATACGCCACCTCAGTGCGCGATTGCCGGCCGAGTTGTCCGGCGGCCAGAAGCAGCGGGTCGCGCTCGCACGCACCCTTGTCCAAAGGCCTTCCGTGACGCTGCTCGACGAGCCGATCTCCCATCTCGACGCCAAGCTGCGCCATAAGCTGCGCTCCGAGATCCGCCGCCTCGTCACGTCGCGGCCATCGCCGACGCTCTGGTGCACGCCCGATGCGATGGAAGCGCTGTCGGTCGCGGATCGCGTTGCCGTCATCGACGCGGGCCGCATCGAGCAGATTGCCACGCCGGAGGAGCTGTGGCGCCGGCCGGCGACGGTGCGGGTGGCACGCCTCGTCGGCGATCCGCCGATGAACCTGCTTCCGGGACGCCTCGAATCTCATGCGCCCGGGAGTTCGACATTCGTGTGCGCCGAGCTTCGCATTCCGTTGACCGGCACGCTCGCCGACGCGGCGATCACGCTCGGCCACGACGCCCGGGCCGTGCTCGGCGTCCGGCCGAACCTGGTGGCGCTGGCGCCCGCCGGCACACCCGGCTCCGCCGCGGTCGAGCTGTATTCCGACGAGCCATTTGGAAAGTACGCGATCGCCACCGCGCGGCTTGGCGACGTCCTGATCAAGGCGAAGAGCGCCCGGTCCGCGCCCGCCCGGATCGGCGCGGCGGTCGGGCTGGTCTTGCCGGCGGCGGGCTTCGTCTTGTTCGACGCTGCCAGCGGGAAGGCCATCGCTTTCGACAGTCTCGCTGCTGATGATCACAGTTCCCGGGTTCTGAAAGACAGGTGACGTCCAAAGATGTTGTGTTGGCAAACCGGATCGCGCGTTGACATCACAACCCGTTTCTCCATTCGCGCGATCCGTCGAGGAGAGAGACCATGACATCATCCCGGCACGTACGATGGCTCACGGCAGGAGTGGCCATAGTGGCGCTGACAGCGGCGCCCGCGCAGAGCCAAGCACAGTCTTTTTATACCGAAGCCGGCAAGCCTTATGCCGGAACCACCATCCGGGTTCTCGACGAGATCACCCCGCTGCAGGAGACGCTCTCGAAGATCGTGCCGGAGTTCGAGAAGGAAACCGGCATCAAGGTCGAATGGGAATTGCTCAACCACTTCGAGGTCATCAGCAAGGGCCAGGCCGACATGGTGTCGGGGCGCGGCTACTACGACGCCGTCATGCTGCACGGCTTTCAGATGGGGCCGATGCTCACCGCCGGTGTGATCCGGCCGATCGATGACCTGGTGAAGAACCCGAAGCTGTCGAATCCGGCGCTGAACCAGGACGATTTCATTCAGGGACCGTACAAGTCGACGAGCTTCTACAAGGGCAAGCAGTACGGATTCGTCAACTGGAATTACAACCAGGTCTACTGGGCACGCGCCGACCTGCTGAACGATCCAACCGAGCAGGCCGCATTCAAAGCAAAGTATGGCTACGATCTTGCGCCGGCCAAGACGATCGAGCAGATGCGTGACATCGCTGAATTCTTCACCCGCAAGAAGGGCAGCATGCTGGCGGGAAAGCCGCTCGACAGCGACTTCTATGGCATCATCCTCGAAGGCATCAAAGGCGGCTCGACCTTCCTCTCGATGTGGGGAAACTTCATCAAGAATTATGGCGGGGACATCATGGATGCCGACGGGAAGCCGACCTTCGACCGGCCGGAGAACGTCGCCGCCATCAAGATGTGGGCTTCGCTGTGGAAGTTCGCGCCGCCCGGCACCGCCGAGGCGTCGCTGGTCGACGTGCCCACCATCATGGGCAACGGCATCGCCGCGCAGACGATCGCATGGTCGGATTTCGTGCTCGGCATCGACCGGCCCGGGAAGTCGCCCTATGCGGGCAAGTTCGTCTACGCGCCGATACCCACGAAGGCCGGGCGCGAAGCCTCTCCGGCCGTGGAGTCCGAGATTTCGGTGACGGTCATCAGCTCGGCGAGCAAGAAGCCCGAGCCGACCTTCCTGTTCCTGCAGTGGCTCGCCGAACAGAAACAGCAGGAAAAGCTGCTCACGACCGGCGAAGGCGGCGTTCCCGCGCGCAACAGCTCATGGGCCCTGCCCGTTCTCACCCAGAGCCCGCTCAAGGGCCTGTTCACCGCGATGAAAGCCAGCCTGGACGTATCGACCGGCAAGCCCAAGATGCCGAAGTTCTACGAGGTCTACGACGAGCTGACCGGCCTCTCGCAGGAAATCGGCCTCGGCAAGGTGTCGCCGGAAGACGGCGCCAAACGCGGGCAGCAGATCATGGTCAAGCACTGCGGACAGAGTTGCCTGCTCTAGTGCGCACCCTGCTGAGGTGTAATCGGCTCAAGCGGCACAGTCGGTGTGCTCCCCTCCCCCTTGTGGGGAGGGGTTGGGGGTGGGGGTGGCAGTTGGCGGATACAGCCCCTGAAACAACGACTACCCCCCTCCCCAGCCCTCCCCCACAAGGGGGGAGGGAGCGCACCGAATGTGCGGCAACGCCGGTGCGCCGCTTCGCTCGAGAGCAAGTCACGTTTTCTCGGATGGTCCAATGACGCTCGCACATGAGCTCGACGAACGCGACGGCGGAGGCAGCGCCGTCGCCGGACCCTCCCCCGCGCGCACAACGGCGCGCGCTTCGTTCTGGTATCCGTATCTCCTGATCGCGCCGACGATGCTGACGCTGACGATCGTCTCGCTGATTCCGTTCGTCTATGCGATCTATCTCAGCTTCCACCAGGCGAAGTATGGACGCGTCACCGATTTCATCGGCTTCGACAACTACGTCACGCTGTTTACCGACGCGCGGTTCTGGAACGCCATGGGCGTCGCGCTCACGTTCGTGGCCATCGCCGTTCCGATCGAGTTCATGCTCGGCCTGGCGGGCGCGCTGGTTCTCAATCAGAACATCCGCGGCCGTTCGATCCTGGTCCCATTCCTGTTCGTGCCCACCATGATGGCGCCGATCGTGGTGGGCCTGCTCTGGAAGATCATGCTTGCCGGCTCCTGGGGCCTGATCTCGTACAATGTGCTCGAGCGCTTTGGGCTGATCGGCGGCACATCGATATTCGCCTCGCCCAACCTTGCGCTTTATGCGCTGATCTTCGTCGACATCTGGCAGTGGACCCCGTTCATGATGCTGGCGTTCTTCGCCGGCCTCCAGGCGCTGCCGCTCGGCCCCTACCGCGCCGCCGCGGTCGACGGCGCGAGCAGCCTGCAGATCTTTTTCCGCCTGACGCTGCCGATGCTGGCGCCGTTGCTCGCCGTCATCGGGCTGTTGCGCCTGATCGACGCCTTCAAGGTGTTCGACACCGTGTTCATTCTGACCGGCGGCGGCCCCGGCATCGCCACCGAGACGCCGAGCATGCTGGCCTACAAGATGACGTTCGAGTTCTGGAACATCGGCGAGGCCTCCGCCTTCGCGATCATCGTGTGGATCGCATTTTTCGTGTTCTGCAACGTCTTCTACCAGATCGCCAAGAAGCGGCTGAACGCGTTCTGAGCAACCGCATGTCCACCCACCGCACGAGCATATTGTGGACGACCGTCGCGCTGGCCTACGGCGCGCTGATCCTGTTTCCGGTGTTCTGGATGGCGACGATGGTCGTCAAGCCCACCGACGTGATGTTCGCGCGGCCGACGGTGTTCCTGTTCGAGCCGACGCTTGCCCACTTCGACTACGTGATCAAGGAGGGCTTTCTCCACAGCCTGGTGACGTCCTTCCTGCTGTGCTCGGTCTCGACGCTGCTGGTCGTGCTGATCGGCACGCCGGCGGCGTATGCGTTCGCGCGGTTCGAGATGAAGGCCAAGGATGATCTGTTCCTGTTCATCCTGGCGACCCGGATGGCGCCGCCGGTCTGCCTCGTCATTCCATTCTATCTGATCTTCGCGAAGGTCGGTCTGCTCGATACGTTCCTCGGGCTGACCATCGCCTATATGACGTTCAACCTGTCGTTCTACGTCTGGGTGTTGCGCAGCTTCTGCCGCGATCTGCCGGTCGAGCTCGAAGAGGCCGCCGAGCTGGAAGGGTGGTCGAAACTGCAGATCTTTCGTCGCATCATCTTTCCACTGCTCCGCAACGGCATCATCGCCACCGCGGTCCTGTGCTTCATCTTCGCCTGGAACGAGTTCTTGTTCGCGTTCATGCTCGGCGGCAAGGCGCTGCAGACGCTGCCGGTAGCCATTCCGAAGCTGATCACCACGCAGGGCGTGCGCTGGGGCGAGTTGGCGGTCATCGGCATGGTTGCCTTGCTGCCGGTGCTGGCCGTCGTGGTCTTCCTGCAACGCCACATCGTTCGCGGACTAACGCTCGGCGCCGTGAAGGGATAGCGCGCGGCGTCCCCGGCGCAGCATGCAGCGAAGCGCAATGATGCGCCGCAGAACCGGAACCGTTAGGGAGCCTGCAGAATCAGAACCGTTGAGAACCGAGACTGGGACGGTCCCGGATCAGCGGCGCACCGCTCCGCAAGCGCTTCGCGCTGCACCGCATCCGGGACATGTGAACCAGGTCAATACTGCACGCGCTTCACGCTCAACCGCTTCCGGGACATGGGGTGGCTTCTTCAGTAGCCTCGATATGGTTTGCAAAGACCGTCTTGCACGGTCCATCCGTTCTGACATCCGTTAAAGGTCTTAAACCGACCCGAGGGCGTGTAGTATCCGCGCTCCCCGCGCTCCCCATACCGCTGCCTGTCCCTATAACGAGGGCCGTCGTAGTCGCGATAACGTGGGCCGTCGTAGTCCCGATAGCGCGGACCAGGATTGTTGCCGAAATCCAGATAGATTCCCTGCGCGGACGCAGGACCCGCTGCGCCAATGATCATCCCGGCCATGGCCGCAAGTAACGTGATCGTTTTCATGAGCCCTCTCTATGCGTTCACCAATTTGCCCAGAATAACAACCCGCCGGACGGGGGCGCCGACCGTTGGAGAACTAGTTGGGCAGGTTTGGAGGGCTTGGGAGGGACCCGCCAAGTTCACCATCAATTCTGAGTTCAGTATCTTGTTCCGACCGGACTGGGTGAAGTTGATATCCATGGGAGCCTGTCGTCAGGGCCGACGAGGAGTACTAGGCGCGTACTGGCAAATCGCGGTATCTGGCTGACGCTGCAGGCCCCCAAGCATTCGTTACGCAGTCACGAGCTTCCGCGAGCTGCGCGAACTCACGGGAAGAACGA
>Ga0207675_100004082_pt1 | contig 14134 bp, 13 predicted proteins | sample KBSSwiS42_FD_184305 | JGI IMG/M metagenome (GOLD analysis project Ga0207675, IMG submission 184305) | Switchgrass rhizosphere microbial communities from Kellogg Biological Station, Michigan, USA - KBS Switchgrass S4-2 (SPAdes) (version 2) | ecosystem: Host-associated > Plants > Roots >... | reverse complement strand
AGCTCCTGCACCGGCGTCGCACCCGCCTCCTGCAGGTGATACGAGCAGACATTCATCGGATTCCATTTCGGCATCTCGCGTGTCGTGAACAGGATCGTGTCCTTGGTCAGCCGCATCGAGGGCGCCGGCGGAAACACATGGGTGCCGCGCGAGAGATACTCCTTGATGATGTCGTTCTGCGTGGTGCCTTGCAGTGTGTTGCGCGCCACGCCCTGCTCGTCGGCGAGCGCGACATAGAGCGCGAGCAGCCAGGCGGCCGTCGCGTTGATGGTCATCGAGGTGTTCATTTCCCCGAGCGGGATCTGGTCGAACAGCGTGCGCATGTCGCCGAGATGGGAGATCGGCACGCCGACCTTGCCGACCTCGCCCTTGGCGAGCGGATGATCGCTGTCGTATCCGGTCTGGGTCGGCAGATCGAAGGCGACGGAGAGACCGGTCTGGCCTTTGCCGAGGTTGTTGCGGTAGAGCGCGTTCGACGCGTGCGCAGTCGAATGGCCGGCATAGGTGCGGAAGATCCAGGGCCTGTCGCGCTGCCGCCTGGCGCCGTCGGATGGCTCGCTCATTTGCCCGCCTCGCCTGGCTCGGTTGCTCGCCGCGAGATGGTGCACTGCAGCATACTACCGTAACAGCCGCAAGCGTCTTCTCATCGACGTCGGCGGCCAAACGCGGTTGCGGGCGCGCACCGGCGTGCGCGCCCGCAAATTCAATCTCCGGCGGCAATCTGACTGCGGTCGCGACTTGGCCGCGGCGGGAGCCGCGCTAGCGCCGGATGAAGCCGACGATTACCAACAGAATGACGGCGCCGATCGTGCCGTTGACGATCGAGCCGATGAAGCCGGGGAACGGCGCGAAATTCAGTGTCGTCAAGAGCCAGCCTCCGATGACGGCGCCGACGATGCCGAGGACGATGTTCCAGAGCAATCCGAATCCAAAACCACGCACGATTTGCCCAGCCAGCCAGCCGGCGATCGCGCCGACGATCAACATGAGTATGATGCTGTTTACTTCCACGATGTCCTCCCCCTGCCGGCCGGGCTCGCCTGCCCGCCGCAATTTTGTGATGCAACTTAAGTAGCATAGCTGAAGTCGCCCATACTGTCAGCAGATGCAGACGGCGAACCGGCCTTGACCGTGTCGACCTCGCGAGCACGCCGGTCGCGGCCATGCATTTATGTTGCGATGCAGCATCAAATGCGCCAGAGTGTTTGCAATGTTTCCAATTGCGGAGGCATCCATGCCGGCCGTTGCGATGACGAAGCCGCCGCAAGCTGCAGCGCGCAAGGATCTCTATGACGTCGGCGAAATTCCTCCGCTCGGCCATGTGCCGGCGCAGATGCATGCCTGGGCGATCCGTAAGGACCGCCACGGTCCGCCCGAGACCGCCATGCAGCTGGAAGTGCTGCCGACCTGGCCGATCGGCGAGAACGAGGTGCTGGTTCTGGTGATGGCGGGGGGCGTCAATTACAACGGCGTGTGGGCCGGCCTCGGCATTCCGATCTCGCCGCTCGACGTCCACAAGAATCCGTTTCACATCGCCGGCTCCGACGCTTCCGGCATCGTCTGGGCCTGCGGCCCAAAAGTCCGTCGCTGGAAGGTTGGCGACGAGGTCATCGTCCATTGCAATCAGGACGACGGCGACGACGAAGACTGCAACGGCGGCGATCCGCTGCTGTCGCCCTCGCAACGCATCTGGGGATACGAGACGCCGGACGGATCATTCGCGCAGTTCTGCCGCGTGCAGTCGCGTCAGCTCATGCCGAAGCCGCCGCACCTCAGCTGGGAGGAGGCGGCCTGCTACACGCTCACGCTCGCGACCGCCTATCGCATGCTGTACGGCCATTCGCCGCACACGTTGAAGCCCGGCGACCACGTGCTGGTGTGGGGCGCTTCGGGCGGCCTCGGGGTGTTCGGCGTGCAGCTCGCGGCCGCGTCCGGCGCCAATGCCATCGGCATCATCTCGGATGAGAGCAAGCGCGATTACGTGATGCAGCTGGGCGCCAAGGGCGTCATCAACCGCAAGGATTTTTCCTGCTGGGGACAGATGCCCACAGTCGGCACGCCGGAATACGACACCTGGGTCAAGGAAGCTCGCAAGTTCGGCAAGGCGATCTGGGACATCACCGGCAAGCGCGACGTCGACATCGTGTTCGAGCATCCGGGCGAGGCGACCTTCCCGGTCTCCTGCCTGGTGGTGAAGCGCGGCGGCATGGTGGTGTTCTGCGCCGGGACCTCCGGCTACAACATCACTTTCGACGCGCGTTATGTCTGGATGCGGCAGAAGCGCATCCAGGGCTCGCATTTCGCCCACCTCAAGCAGGCTTCGGCGGCAAACCAGTTCGTGCTCGATCGCCGCATCGACCCCTGCATGAGCGAAGTATTTCCGTGGACCAAGATTCCGCATGCGCACGAATTGATGCGCACCAATCGGCATCCGCCCGGCAACATGGCGGTGCTGGTCAATGCGCCGCGGACCGGATTGCGCACACTCGATGACGTGATCGAGGCGAGCGGCGCTCCCGCTTGATTTGAACGGCCGTGCGCGCGGATTTTGCGCACCGTCACCATTCTTCCATCTTTTGGCACCAATCTTGCTTTTTAAAGAATCGTTGGGGCCATGGGGGGCTACGAGGAAAGGAGTCCTCACCATGTGCGACTACAGCCTACACAATGTGAAGTCGCGTTCGGCAAAAGTTGGCGACAAGCTTGCGACGCGCAACTTTGGGACCGGTACTCGTGGGTTCGCCGCGCCCGAAGATGCCACGACAGCGGTGTGCGTCCTTCCGGGAACGGAGCTTGCGTTCTCCCAGGAGGTCGCCTGTACAGCATCCGGTTTCCTCGGCTTCGGTGCGCGCAGAATGACCTCCCGGACGGCGATCTTCCGGCAGGTCAACAAAGACCAGCCGCGCGTGCATCACGATGCCCTTGAATTTCCGGATGGGCAGATGGTCCTCCTGACCGAATTGGTCGAAGGCCAAGAGGCCACCGTGCTTCAACTGCCCGCGCAGCCCGCCACTGCGGCCGAAGCGGAAGCTCAGGAACGCGTCGCCTACGTCGGGTGAAGCTGCCCGGCGTCGACACGCAAGGCACAGGACGTGAGGGGCCGCTCCAGCGGGGCGGCCCTTTTTGCTTGCTCGCCGCCAAGCGACCGACGTGCGATCCAAGGAGAGCGCTGCGCATTTGACTCGCCCGGATCACCGTGCTGGCATGAATCATGCAAAACGTGTGGAATAAAACGTCTGGGATGGAGCAGAACATGACATCGATCAGGATTGTCGCGGCTGCGCTCGTTGCCTGTTTTGCGGGCGCGCCCGCGCTCGCGCAGGGGACCAAGGTCGCCATCGGGACCTCCGGCTGGACGGGCTTTGCGCCACTCACGCTCGCTAAGGAGGCCGGCATCTTCGCGAAGAACGGTCTCGACGTCACCATCAAGAAGATTCCACAGGCGAGCCGGCATCTTGCCATCGCCTCCGGCGACATCCAATGCGCGGCAACCACGGTCGAGACCTGGATCGTGTGGAACGCGAACGGCGTTGCCACCACACAACTGTTTCAGCTGGACAAGTCGTATGGCGCCGACGGCATGGCCGTGCGCAACAACGTCGCCTCGATCAAGGATGTGAAGGGCAAGACGGTTGCGGCTTCGGCACCCGGCACCGCGCCCTATTTCACGCTCGCCTGGTTCCTCAAGAAGAACGGCCTCAACGTCAAGGACGTGACAGTCGTCAACATGGAGCCCGCCGCTGCTGCGCAAGCCTTCATCGCGGGGCAGAACGATGTCGCCATGACGTACGAGCCCTACCTCTCGGCTGTGCGCGCCAAACCGGAAGCGGGCAAGATCATCGCCACCACGCTCGACTATCCCATGGTGATGGATACGTTCGGCTGCACGCCCAAATTCATCGCGGACAACGAGGCTGCGGTGAAGGCGCTGACGAAGAGCTATTTCGAGGCCGTCGACATGATCAAGAACGACCCGACCAAGGCCTACGAGATCATGGGCGCCGACGTGAAGCAGTCGGGCGAGCAGTTCGGCAACTCGGCGAAATATCTGCGCTGGCAGGACCAGGCCGCCAACAAGACCTTCTTCACCGGCGAGTTCAACACGTTCTCGAAGGAGGCGGCCGACCTCCTGCTCGAGATCGGCGTCATCAAGCAGATCCCGGATCTGTCGAAGCTTGCGGATACGCGCTTCATTCAGTGAACGCTTGATCAGTGATCGCCTGCACGATCCTTGGATAAATGAAACGGCCGGCTGTGGCCCGGTCTGCGATCCCGCCGGGATCGCAGCCGTTGCGTCCGGCACGGAACGGCGGCAAGTATTGCCGAGCGGATGATCTGGACCACCTCATGGCCGCGGCATGAAGCCCCTCGCGCCGATCTCGCCTACGGCCCGCGTCGCGCTCGGCATCCTGTTCTTCGTTCTGTTTGTGGCGGCCTGGAGCTTCGCCACTCTGGGCGGCTATGTATCCAAGACGTTCCTGGCCGATCCTCTCACGATGGTCGAGGAAGGCTACGACCTCCTGACCAAGCACGGTTTCTTGCGCGACATCGGCATCACGATCTGGCGCGTGCTCGGCGGCTTCACCTTGGCTGCGCTGGTCGCTGTGCCGCTCGGAATCACGATGGGTGCCTACAAGCCGATCGAGGCGTTCCTGGAGCCGTTCGTCTCGTTCGCGCGCTACCTGCCGGCATCCGCTTTCATTCCGCTGCTTATCCTGTGGGCGGGACTCGGCGAACTGCAGAAGCTTCTCGTCATCTTCATTGGCTCGGTATTCCAGCTCGTGCTGATGGTGGCTGTCGCGGTCGCCGGCGTGCGCCGCGATCTGGTCGAGGCGGCGATGACGCTGGGCGCGCGCGACCGCGGCATCATCGCGCGCGTGTTGATCCCGGCGTCGGCCCCTGACATTGCCGAGATCTTGCGGCTCGTGCTCGGCTGGGCCTGGACCTATGTGATCGTCGCCGAGTTGATCGGCTCGTCCTCCGGCATCGGCCATATGATCATCGACAGCCAGGCGCTCCTCGCCACCGGCCAGATCATCTTCGGCATCATCGTGATCGGCATCATCGGATTGATCTCCGACTTCCTGTTCAAATGGGCGAACCGGCGGCTGTTTCCCTGGAGCCTGGCGTGAGCGCGCTCGTGATCGAGAACGTGTCGCGCATTTTTCCGGGCGTGAGGCGCGGCGCCGCCACGCGCGCGCTCGAGCCAACAAGCCTCGAGGTACCCGACAATGACTTCGTCACCATCCTGGGACCATCGGGTTGCGGCAAGTCCACGTTGTTGCGGCTGGTCGCCGGGCTCGACCGGCCGACCACCGGCCGCATCATCCTGAACGGCAAGCCGGTGATCGGGCCGGGTCCCGACCGTGGCATGGTGTTCCAGTCCTATACCCTGTTCCCATGGCTGACGGTTGCCGACAACATCGCGTTCGGCTTGCGTGAGAAGGGCGTGGCGAAGGAGCAGCGCGGCGACGCGGTGCGTGAATGGCTAGGTCGGATCGGCCTCACCGGCTTCGAGCACCATTATCCGAAGCAACTCTCCGGCGGCATGCAGCAGCGCACCGCCATCGCGCGGGCGCTCGCCAACGAACCGGCTATCCTTCTGCTCGACGAGCCTTTCGGTGCGCTCGACAACCAAACGCGCGCGCTGATGCAGGAACTGCTGCTGCGCGTCTGGGAACGCGAGCGCAAGACCGTGCTGTTCGTGACCCACGACATCGAGGAGGCGATCTTTCTCGGTTCGCGCGTGCTGGTCATGACGGCGCGACCGGGGCGCATTAAGGCCGAGGTCACGGTCGACCTGCCGCATCCGCGGCATTACACCATCAAGACCAGCCCGGAATTCTCCGCGCTCAAGGCGCGGCTGACGGAGGAGATCCGAGTCGAGGCGGTGCTGGCGGCCGAGAACGCGGCAGGTGCGGCGTAGATCCGTCACGCTCCGGTGCCGAGCCGCGCGACTGCGGTCGCGCGCGGCGACCGCTATGAGCGTTGTTTCAAGTAGCGGTATGTAGCCCGCAGGTTTGGCGCCAACCACTCGTGGTAGCGTGGGATCGCCGCATATTGTGGAAATCCAACCTCCTGAACGGTCGCGTCCTCTGACAGGCCCGCGGCTATCGCGCTGTGTACGCCCGCGCGTAGCGCTGCCAGCAACTCGCGAAAGTCGGCGACCTCCTTGAGCGTGCTCACGCCGCCATGCCCGGGCACAACAGTCTCTATGTCGAGGCCGAGGACACGGTCCAGGCACGTGATCCAGCCGCCAAGATCGCAATCGCCGAGCCAGGGGAAACGACCCACGAACAGAAGATCGCCCAGGAAGGCCACCTTCTGCCTCGGGACATGCAGGATCAGGTCGCCGTCGCAGTGCGCCGGTCCCCAATATTCGGCGTGCAAGGTGCCTTCCAAACAGTGGACCGCCATCTGGTCGCTGAAGGTTTCCGACGGCCCGACCAATTCAATGCTGTGGTAATCCGGGCCGCTGATGCGCTTGAGAAACCACTGCTCCAGGGGATCGCCTGGCGGCACCAATTCATGCACATTCGAGCCGAACAACAGCCGCAGCTTCTGCCCCGGATCGGACACGAGCCATCGATCATCCTTGGCAGCGCCGAGATAAGCGTGGAGCGACTGCCGCGTCTTGTCGTGCGCCGCGATCGGAACATCAGCGAAGACGACATTGCCCGCGGTGTGATCGAGATGAAAATGCGTGTCGATCAACTGCGTCGTCACCCGTCCGGTTTCCGTTTCGATCGCGCTGCGGAAACTTGATCCCAGGGTCCTGGTCTGCTGGGCATCGATCGCCAGCAACCCGCTCGGCGTCAGCACCACGCCCGCGTTGGAATCGCCGTTGGCGCCGATCCAGGCGTAAATGCCGTTGCCGATTTTCTGCAGCGAAGGTGTCGACATTCAAATAGGAACCTTCCCGGTGGCGGGCCGCCGCGGTTTGGGCCGGAATCCGGAATTGCGCAGCGGCCATAGCGGGCGAAGGTGGTCGATCGTGGTGATCTCGCCGAAAAAGCGATCGATGAGCTTGAGCGCGGTCTCATGCTCCGGCTGCGAATAGGCTGCCGAGCCGTCGGCGACGACCACCGTATAGTAATCGCGCACGAATGCCTCTCGGGCGGTGGTCTCGACGCACACGTGGGTGGAGACACCGGTCAACACGACCGTCCGAACGCCGTGCGATCGCAGGATCACCTCCAGATCCGTGCCGTGGAAGGCGCTGTAGCGATGCTTGGTGACGATGATGTCGCCTGCGGCCGGCCGGACATCGCCGTAATAGTCGCCGCCCCGCGTGCCTTCCTGGCAAACGGGTGCTAGGGTGTAGCCGCTGCCCTGGCGGCGGGCCGCCTGCTCCAACCAGACGTCGGACAGGTATCGATTGTCGTCGGTTGAATATGCACAGCGCACGAACACCACCAGCACGCCGGCTTGACGCGCGAGCTCGATAAGTTCGGGCAACCGCTTCGCCATCTCCTGGACATGAGATACGTCGCGCCCGCCATTCGCCACGAAGCCGTCGCTCGCGCAAAAATCGTTCTGCATGTCGACGACGATCAAAGCCGTGTGCGACGCATGCACCTTCTCCCGCAATGTCGTCAAAGGCGCGACATGCGCAATACGGCGTGCTGCCGACAAGCTTGGCGTTTCTGTATCGTCAGCCATGAATACTCTCTTCGTGACTGTTCAGCCTTGGCGTAACCATCCGCTCGTGATTCGTTTTTTCCTTGCGCAGCAAGCGAGGCGCGCTAAGGTCTCCGCGCAACGCGGATATCTTCATGAACAACAATTCGCCAAAGCCTCTCGTGATCGCGCTCGAGGAGCATTATTGGGATCCCGATCTCTTGGCCACGTTTCCCGGCCGGGAAGGAAAGCGCGTGTCCGACGTCGAACGCCGCCTGCTCGATATGGGCGAGTTGCGGCTGCGAGAAATGGATGAAGCCGGTATCGACATCCAAGTGCTGTCGCACGGCGCGCCGGGAACGCAGAAGCTCGCGCCGGAACTTGCAACGCGGATGGCGCGGCAGACCAACGACCATCTCGCGGAATTCATCCGGACCAATCCGAAGCGTTTTGCGGGTCTCGGCCTGCTGCCGACACCCGATCCCGCGGCTGCGGCCGACGAGCTTGAGCGCATCGTTACTCGCCTCGATATGAAGGGCGCCATGGTGCACGGATTGACGAATGGGAAATTCCTCGACGAGAAACAGTTCTGGCCGATTTTCGAACGGGCACAGGCGCTCGATGTGCCGATCTATGTGCACCCGTCGTTTCCCAATCCGGTGGTCGTCGATGCGTATTACAAGGACTACGCCGCGGACTATCCGGAGCTTATCGGTCCCGCCCTGGGATTTACGGTCGAGACCGCTACGCAGGCGGTGCGATTGGTGATCAGCGGCGTGTTCGAGAAATACCCGAAACTTAAGATCATCCTCGGCCATCTCGGCGAAGGAATCCCCTTCCTGCTGTGGCGCATCGACCAGTCGCTGTCGCGCTCCAACAGCGGCACGCCTTTCAAGGACACGTTTCGCAGAAACTTCTATGTGACCACCAGCGGCAATTTCTCCGATACGGCCCTGACTGCGTCGATCACGGAGATGGGCATCGACCGCATCATGTTTTCGGTCGACTGGCCGTTCATCTCGAACAAGATGGCGACCGATTGGCTGAACGCGTCGGCGCTCAGCGCCGCGGACAAGGCCAAGGTGTTCAGCGGAAACGCCAAGTCGCTGCTCAAACTCTAGGGCGTGATACTGGAAAGTCGCAGACTTTGCGGATAAAAGGCGACATCGATTCAGTCTGGAGCGAATTCGCTCAAGCGGTCCGTGCGGCGTCGCTGCAAGCATGAGCGTCACGCCGCGCGGCGGAGCCATTCGAGGTCCGGCGCCGCAGGTTTTGCCTCACGCAACAGGTAGCGGCCGGTCGGCTTCCCCACGATTTTGCCGTCGCGCGCGACGATCTCGCCGGCCTTGACGGTGGCCACCGGCCAGCCGCGCAGTTTCTTGCCTTCGAACGGCGAGAAGTCGGACATCCCCTGCAATTCCTCGGCTCGCACGACCCGCTCCAGATCGAGATCGACGAGGGCCAGGTCAGCGTCGGAGCCGACGGCTATCGTGCCCTTCTGCGGATAGATTCCGTAGACCTGCGCCGGAGCGCGGGTGGCGCGATCCACCAGCAGCTCGAGCGGGACGCCGCGCAATCGGCCGTAATGCAGCAGCGCTGGCAAATGCGTTCCCAGGGCCGGAAGGCCAGGTCGCGCGCCATGGAGCCCGGCTTCTGGCCGCTTGGTTGCGCGCGCGCGCGACGTGTTGTCGGTGCCGATGGTATTGATGGAGCCCTCGCGCACGCCCTGCCAAAGCGCATCGTGATGGTCCTTGGTACGCACCGGCGGTACCATCTTCACGAGGAAACCATTGGGATCGTCACTGGCAATTCCGAGATAAGGGGTGGTCGTTTCCACGGTGAAGCGCAGGCCCTGACGGCGCGCATTGCGCACGACCTCCAGGCCTTGGCGGCTCGATAGATGCACGACATAGAGATGCGCGCCTGCGACTTTGGACAGATAGAGCGCGGTCTGGATTGCCAGCGCCTCGGCATCTGCCGGGTGTGCAAGCTCCCAATCTGCCAGCGTGCCCTCCTTTTTCTTCTGCAACTCGTTGCGAGCGCGATCGATCAATGCGCCGGTCTCGCAATGAACGCAGGCGATCGCATCCGGCCCCAAACCGGCGACGGTGCGAAAGCCGTGCAGGAGCACGTCATCAGTGATCGATTTCACGATGCCCGGCATTCCCGACATGTAGAATTTGAAGGAGCGGATGCCGAACTCCTTGGCATAGAGCGGAATCTCGGCAATCTGCTCTTCCGTGAATATCTGCGGGTGGAAAACCGAATCGACGTAGCTCCGCTCGTCCATCGCGCGGCGAAACGCCGGAAGATGGAGCATGTAGGATTCTTCGAGACTGCGCAGGAATATCCCGATGGTCGTCACGCCGCCGAGCACGGCGGCACGGGTTTCGGTTTCAGCCTCTTCCTCGAACGAGCGCTCGTTTCCGATATGCACGTGAGGATCGAAGATGCCGGGCAGCACTGTTTTCCCTCCGGCGTCAAGAACGTCCTCGGCCCGTCCGGCAAGATCGTTGCCAAGAGCGACGATCTTGCCGTCGGAAATGCCGACATCCGCTTTGACCATTCCCACGCCCGGAATGACGAGAGTTCCGCCTTCAACGACGAGGGAATACTTCGTTCCAGCCGCTGCGCTCATCCGATGCCTCTTACGCCAAGTAATCGTTAGTGAAGGTTTCGCTCACGGTCACAGGATTCTTCAGATCCATGTATTTCACCATCAGATCCTGGGTCTCCTCCATTTTTTCCTTTGTCATCGAGCCCAGTACCTTGGTGTTCTTCGCGTTGCTGATATCCCGGAGGATCTCGACCTCCTGCAGCGCCACGTCCGAGTCTAGCTGCGGCTGATGCTTCTTGAGCATGGCGACGGCTTCCTTCGGATTGTCGAGCGTAAACTTGAGGCCCTTCATCGTCGCCTGTACGAAATCCCGAGTCACGACAGGCTTTTCCTTGATGTAGTCTTCCATGGCCCCGATACCGTTGGAATAGAAGTCGGCGCCGAAGTCGCCATAGATGAACGCGCCGACCTGATCCCCGCCCTGCGCGGCCTTCTGCAGCACCGGCTGCGTGAAGATGTATGTGACCATCCCTTCAGCTTGATGATTGAGCAGAACGGCGTTCTTCGAATTGGGGTCGACGGACAGCCAGGAAACCTTGGACTCGTCGACGCCGCTGGCCTTCGCGAAGGCCGGAAACATCTTGCGCGGAGAGTCGCCGGGCGTGAAGGCGATCTTCTTTCCCTCGATGTCCTTCGGCTTTTTGATGCTGTCGCCCTTGATATAGAAAAGGGTATGCGGCGTCTTCTGATACATGCACGCGAGCGCTTTGATCTTTGAGCCCTCGGTCGCCCGTACCGACAACATCACCGCGATGTCCTGGAAGATGAACTGAGATTGGCCGGCGACGAGCGTTCTGATGCCCTGGATCGTGCTGCGCCCCTGAGCGATCGTCACGTCCATGCCTTTTTCCGCGTAGAATCCGTTTTCCAGGGCGGCGTAGTAAGGTGCGTGCCTGCCGAATGGAATCCAGTCGAGCTGGAACAGGATCTTCTCCGTCGCCGCCCGCGCGGGCCTCGGCCGCACGCCGGCGGCGAATGCCAGGCCCGTCCCGGCGCTCGCGCGCAGAAAGTTTCGTCGTGAGGTCGAGGAAAGATGATTCGACGGCTTCCTGATCATGATTTTCGCTCCTCTGAGGTGAACCGCTTGCCCTTATTCTCCACTGGCCGCCGCCTCAGCCTGGCGAGCGGATACGTGCCAGCGCACGAACACCTTCTCCATCGCTTCGATCGCGAAGAAGAATGCCAGGCCTAGCAGCGTCAGAACGAGCACGCATGCGAAGACAAGCCGGGTGTCCAGTTCCCCGTTTGCCACCAGCAGGAGATAGCCGAGACCGGTGTCGGAACTCACGAACTCTCCCACGATTGCGCCGATGACTGCGAGAGTGCTTGCAACTTTCAGGCCACCGAAAATCGCCGGCAGGGCGTTGGGGAACCGGACGTGCCGGAACACCTGATAAGGCGTTCCGCCCATGGCGCGCACGAGATAGACGGTCTCGGGTTGCGACGACCGCAGTCCGATGATCGTATCGACCATGATGGGAAAGAATGAAATCGCAAACGCGATGAGAACTTTTGACATGATCCCGGTGCCGAGCCAGACGATCAGTATCGGCGCGATTGCTGCTTTCGGAATGGTCTGGAACGCCACCAGCAGTGGATAGAACGTCATTTCCACGGGCCGCGAATAGACGATCAGTGCTCCGAGCGGCAGACCGATGGCCGCTGCAAGCACAAAGCCCAACACGAATTCATAAGCCGTGACCGCGCTCATGCGCATCAGCACCGGGAAATGATCTACGGCGGTCGCCAGAATCTTGCTTGGCGCCGGCAGGATCAGAGGCGAGATATTGCCGAAGCGGGTTGCGAGCTCCCAGACGGCGAACAGGACAGCCGTCGCGATCAGCGGATAGAGGTAGGACGACGAAGCTCGCGATCCAAGGGGGGCCAGCTCGGCGGCATCGGGAGTGCCTGCGGGAACGGAGGGCATCGCCATCGTCAATCCTCCTTCAGCAGTCCGAAAGATTGAAATGTTTCGCGAATCCCCGCCACATAACGTCCGAACGAGCTCTCTTCGCGCATGGACAGCTTGCGCGGCCGTGGCAAGTCGATCCTGATGTCAGCCGCGATGCGCCCGGGGCGCGGGCTCATGACGATGACCCGGTCCGACAGGAATACGGCTTCCGAAATACTGTGCGTGATGAACAGCACGGTCTTGCGATCCTGCAGCCAGATGCGTTGAAGATCGAGATTCATCTGCTCGCGCGTCATTGCGTCAAGTGCGCCGAAGGGCTCGTCCATGAGCAGAAGGGACGGATTGCCGAGCAACGCGCGGCAGATGGCGACGCGCTGGCGCATGCCGCCGGACAGCTCCCAGGGATAATACTTCTCGAAGCCGGCAAGGCCGGTGCGCGCCAGCAGATCGACGGCCGTCGGCGTAAGCTTCCTCCGGTCGAGATGGCGGATGTCGGCCTGAAGCAGCACATTGTCGAGCACCGTTCGCCATTCGAGCAGGGCATCGCGCTGAAACACGATGCCGAGGTTGGCGTAAGGCCGGCTCACTCTGCTTGTCTCGATGACGATCTCGCCTCTGGTGGTGGGGATGAGGCCCGACACCAGCATCATCAGCGTGCTCTTCCCGCATCCGGACGGCCCGACGATCGAAACGAACTCGCCAGCCGCAATGTCGAAGGAGACGTTGTCCAGCGCCTTCAGCGCGGCGCGCGTACGCGAGGAAAATACCTTTTCCACGCCGACAATACGAACGAAGGCTTCTGCACCCACTACGGCCAACTCGCTCCTCGCTTGGCCTGTAGTCCGCATGTCCGCCAGTGTCCCGAATCCGAAAACCAGATCGCTAGCTTTTCAGCAACTCCTGTGACACGACCGAGCGAGCCACTTCGCGGCCGCCTTTGATGACGTGGCGCCGGAGCGGTTGCAGCCGTATCGCTTCATGCACCGAGGGGGCGCCGACGACCACGAGGTCGGCACGCTTGCCGGGAGCTATCCCGTAATCGTCGACGCGGGCCGCCTTGGCCGCATTTTCAGTCACCATCGACATCGCCTGCTCGAGCTCATGCGGCAGCGTGAGTTGCGCGACATGGGCGATCATCGAAACGCACTCCAACGGATCGGGCTTTCCGAACGGGTAATACGGATCGTTCACGTCATCCTGCGAGGTGACGACATTTGCGCCGCGGGTGAGAAGCTCCTTCACCCGCGCGATGCCCCGCCTGCGCGGCTCGCGATCGAGCCTCGCCGAACACACGAGATTGATATGGGCGTTCACCGATATCGTAACTCCGGCGGTCGCAACCATGTCCACGATCTTTGCGGCATAGACGTCGTTGTAGGCCGCCATCGCGCCGCAGTGGCTCGCGGCGACGCGGCCGTGGAAATTCTCGCGCATAGTCTTGAGCGCAAGATATTCGAGGCTGCGCGAGTTCTCATCATCGGTATCGTCGACCAGCATATGAATATCGCGGTCGTAGCGCTTGGCGATATCGAAACAGATGTCGATATGCTCGCGCGCCTCGGCGTCCGTGTATTCGTACCAGGGCAGGCCGCCGACGATGTCGCAGCCCTCCTTCATCGCTTCATCGAGCAGTTCCGCTGCACCGGGATCGCGCACGATGCCTTCCTGCGGAAACGCCACGACCTGGATGTCGCAATAGCCGCCGAATTTTTCACGGGCGAGCAGCAGACCCCGCGCGGCACGAAGTCTGCCGATTGTGCCAACGTCGGCGAACAGCCGGAAAAACGTCGTGCCGTTCTTCACGCCCACCTCGATCGCACGCGACGCCCGCTCGGCGACTTCGGCGGGATCATATTTGCGTTTGAAATCGTTGGTGATCTCGATCGCTTCCGGCAACGTCCCGGACAGGTTGGGCCGCATGATTTCGCCCAGCAGGCATTTATCGGCGTGAAGGTGGAGATTGAACAACCCCGGGAGGACGAGAC
>Ga0207675_100004077_pt1 | contig 14141 bp, 16 predicted proteins | sample KBSSwiS42_FD_184305 | JGI IMG/M metagenome (GOLD analysis project Ga0207675, IMG submission 184305) | Switchgrass rhizosphere microbial communities from Kellogg Biological Station, Michigan, USA - KBS Switchgrass S4-2 (SPAdes) (version 2) | ecosystem: Host-associated > Plants > Roots >... | reverse complement strand
GCTCTAGCCCGTGAGCTGCCAGGTACTCCAGTCGTTCAGGTACAAGGGATGGAAGACGGCGGACCCGAAGTCGATACGCGTCGACAGGAACTTGGGGAGCTCCTCGGAGCCGTAGACCGCCTGATAGGCCTGCTTGGCGGTGTACTGGTCGAGCGACTGCCACTCGCCCTTGACCGAGTCCAGCTTGGTCGCGGGCACCGCGTTGAGCTTCGCGAGCTCGCTCTGGACGTGCGGGTCGTTCACGTTCGAGAAGTTCTCGTTGTTGACCGGCTGGATGCTCTTCGCGTTCATCAGGAGGTAGAAGTCCGATGGGTTCGGGAAGTCCTGCAGCCAGTCGGCGAAGCCCGTCTGCGCGCCCGTCTTGGCGTTGCCGATCGTCGGGAAGTAGACGCTGTCGCTGATGATCTTCGGCGTCGCCTTGAAGCCGATCTTGTTCAGCACCGAGGTGTAGTACTCGACGTACTGCTTGCGCGGCGCGCGCGTCTGACCCCATACGGTCACCGGCGTGCCCTCGAGGCCCGCCTGCTTCACCAGCTGCTGGGCCTTGGCGAGATCGGGCGCTCCGTCCTTGCTGCCGTACGGGCAGTTGCCGGTCGGATGGCCGGTGATGCCGTCCGGGAGGAAGTAGCACTCCGGCTTCAGGAATCCGCTCGCCAGGCGCACGAACGCGCGGCGGTCGAGCGCGTAGTTCACGGCTTGACGCGCCTTCGGGTTGTTGAACGGCGCCGTGCGCGTGTTCAGGAAGAAGTAGAAGGTGGACGGGATCGTCTCGCGCGAGAACCGCCCGCTGGCCTTCGACTGGATCTGCGGCAGGAGCGACGCGGGCAGCGTGTCACCCGGGTCGAACGCGTCCGCCTGGTCCTCCAGCACCTGCTGGGCTTCGGACTGGGTGTTCGAGGTGATGTTGACCTTGATCGTGTCGAGATGGCCGTTCGGGATGTTGGGGATCCCGAGCGACGCGAAGTGGGGGTTCTTCACCATCGTCCACCCGCGGTTCGGGGAGACGTTCGTGATCATGTACGGGCCCACGCCCGGCGGCGGGTTGTTCGACAGATTCGTCTTGGGCGTGCTCGCCGGCACGAGGCCGGCCGCGGGGAACGCGATGACGTTGTCGAAGGCGCCGTACGGCTGCGTCAGGTGAATCGTGATCTGCCCGGTCGTGTCGTCGGTCGTGATGCCCGAGATGGTGCTGCTCTTGCCGGTGTCGTACGCCGACGCGCCCACGATGTAGTTCGTGAAGAACGACTTCCCGCCCCAGTTGAGCTTGATCGCGCGCTCGATCGTGGCCGGGAAGTCACTGGCCTTGACGGCCTTACCGTCGGAGTAAACGAGCCCCTTGCGCAGGGTGACCGTGTAGGTCTTGCCGTCCTTCGAGACCTGCGGGAGGTCCTGGGCAAGGCCGGGGATGAGCTTGGTCCCACCCTGACCGGACGCGTGCGCGTAGGTCAGGAGCGGGGTGTAGCTGATCCAGTCCGCCTCCGCCGCCTGCGTCGTGTAGCCCTCCTGTGGGTCGAGGAAGTCCGGAGCGGTGCCCATCAGGACCGTCGCCGTCCCGCCCTCCTTCGTGGACGCGGCCGAGCTGCCGCAGGCGGCGATTCCCACCGCCGCAAGGCACGCGATGGCCGCCACCCCTGTCGTCGTAGTTGCCTTCCGCCTCATGAAACGCCTCCTCCTCAGTCGCGACGGATCGTGCAACCGGGGGATGAGCGCCCGATGAAGTTGCGGAAGGGCGCTTCATCGGCGCTTCATGCGCGACGGGCTTCCTGTCTTCGATGCTGCTCGCGCCGGTGATCCACGTTCGTGGCCTCCAGAAGCGCTACGAAGACGTGGAGGCGGTACGAGGCGTGGACCTGTCCGTCGAACCGGGCGAGATCGTCGCCTTCCTCGGCCCGAACGGAGCCGGCAAGACGACCATCCTCGAGATCCTCGAGGGACACCGGCACCGTGACGCGGGCGACGTGACGGTGCTCGGCTTCGACCCGGAGCGCTCGCCCCGAGCTCTCCGCGAGCGGATCGGGATCGTGCCGCAGGAGACTGCGGTCGAGCCGGTGCTCACCGTTCGGGAGACCGTGGAGCTCTACGCCGCCGCCTATCCGAGGCCGCGCCCGGTGGACGAGGTGATCGGGCTAGTCGACCTCGACGGGCAGCGCAACGCGCGCGTGAGCTCGCTGTCCGGAGGCCAGCAGCGCCGGCTCGATCTCGCCATCGGGATCGCCGGGGACCCCGAGCTGCTGTTCCTGGACGAGCCCACCACGGGCTTCGACCCGTCCGCCCGGCGGCGCTCCTGGGAGCTGATCCGCCGGCTGGGCTCGCTCGGCAAGACGGTGATCCTCACCACCCACTACATGGAGGAGGCGCAGCGGCTGGCCGAGCGCGTGGTGGTGGTGGCGGCCGGCCGGATCGTGGCCGACTCGACGCCGGACAACCTCTCCTCCGACGGCACGTCGGTGATCAGCTTCCGCGTCTCCGGTGAGCAGGTCACCTACCGGACCGCGGAGCCGCAGGAGGCGTTGCTCAGCATGCTCACGTGGGCGCAGAGGAACAACGAGCGGCTCGAGGGGCTCACGGTGACCCAGCCCAGCCTCGAGGACGTCTACCTCGAGCTCACGAACGGAGCTCGCGAGTGATCACCGAGCTGAGACGCTCCGACCTGAGGCTCGTCGTGGTCTGGATCCGCGCCGGTGTGCGCGCGCTCCTGCGCACGCCGCGCGCGGCCTTCTTCACGTTCGTCTTCCCGGCCGTGCTGCTCGTCTTCGTGGACGGGACGGCAAGCGGAACGGTCACCGGCGCGGGCGGCCGCGTCGAGGCCGCCCAGTACTTCACGCCCTCGCTCGCGATCTTCGGGCTCGCGTTCGGCTGCTACACGAGCCTCGTCTTCACGATCCCGCGCGCGCGTGAGCGCGGGATCCTCAAGCGGGTGCGCGGCACGCCCGTGCCGCCCTCGGTCTACCTGGCCTCGCTCGTCGCCGTCGGGCTCCTCTCGGGGATCGCCTCCGTCCTGATCCTCGTCGTGCTCGGCGTCGCGGCGTTCGGCGTCCACCTGTATCCGCAGCTGCTCCCCGCCGCGATCGTGACGCTCGTCATCGCCGGCCTTTGTCTCTGCACCCTGGGGCTCGCGGTCTCGTCGTTCGTCGCGAATGCGGAGACAGCACCCGTGGTGGCGAACATCACGCTGCTGCCGCTCGCCTTCATCTCGGGCGTGTTCGTCTCCGTCCACGGCGCGCCCCAGTGGCTCAGCACGCTGGCGAGCATCTTCCCGCTCCGCCACATGGTCGACGCGTTCTCGGCCACGTTCAGCCCGAACACCAAGGGGAGCGGCGTCCGCCCTGGTGACCTCGCCGTGCTGCTCGCGTGGACGTTCGCCGGAGCGAGGGTCGCCGTGCGCCGCTTCCGCTGGGAGCCGGCCGCCCGATCCCGGTCAGCCCGCTGGAACGGACAGCCACACGTCAGCGCCGCCCGACGATAGGTTCCGCGCGCCCGCCTCGCCTCCGTGCGCCTGGGCGATGGTCGCGACGATCGGAAGGCCGAGCCCGGCTCCCTCGCCCGTCCGCGCGCTGTCGCCGCGGCGGAAGCGCTCGAAGGCGTGCTCGAGGAAGCCGTCGGGGAACCCTCGCCCCTGGTCGGTCACGTGCAGCTCCACGGCTCCGTTCGAAACGGTGGCCGCGAGTGTGATGTCGCCGCCGCCGTATGCGAGGGCGTTCGCGACGAGGTTGTCGAGCGCCTGCGCGGCCCGATCCGGGTCGACCCGCACCCCGATGCCGGCCTTCACGTCGGTCGTGATCGAACGTCCCGAGGCGGCGGCGGCCGCGCTCGCCCGCTGAGCGGCCGCCGCCAGGATCTGCTCGGCGTCGAGCCGCTCGGGCCGAACCGGCAGGTGGCCGGCGTCGGCGCGCGCCAGCGTAAGGAGGTCGTCGGCCAGCCTCGAGAGCCTCTTGGCCTCGTGTCCGACCGACTCGAGCGCCTCGCGCAGCTCATCCGCGTCGTGATCGCCCCGGAGCGCCACCTGCACCTCGGTGAGCAGCACCGTCAGCGGCGTGCGCAGCTCGTGGCTCGCCTCCGAGAGCAGCCGCCGCTCCCGACCCAGCGCCTCGTCCAGGCGCCCGAGCAGCGCGTTCAGCGTGTGCCCGAGCGCCTCGATCTCGTCGTTCGTCGCCGGCACGGGCAACCGCTCGGCTGTATCGCGCTCGGTGATCTGCTCGGCACGCGCGCGCATGCGCTCGACCGGGCCGAGCGCGGCGCCCGCGACCTGGTAGCCGGCGTACGTGGCGAGGACCAGGGCCAGAGGGCCGACGATCAGCAGCAGCTCGGCGAGCCGGTCAAGCGCCTGGTCGCGCCTGTCGAGCGGCTCGGCCACGGCCACCGCGAGCGGCCCACCGAATGCTTTCGCCGCATGCGCGCTGACCGTCGTCGCGCCCGCCGGAACCTGCACCCGCGCGAGCCGCAGCCGCCCGCGCGCGGCGCGGCGGGCCTGCTCGGGGGTCAGCAGGCGGGAGTGCGAGAGAGCGGGAGTCGACGCCACTAGGCGACCGCGCGCGTCGTAGACCTGAGCCAGACGCTCCTGGCTGCGTGTGAGCGCGGCGCGGGGCTCCCCGCTGGCCACGAGCGCGGCCGCGTCCGCCGCGCGGCTGCTCAGGTTCGCGCCCGTGAGGTTGTCGAAATCGGATCGGAACTGCGTGAAGAGCACGAGCCCGCCGACCGCCAGCACCGCCGCCAGCACGCCCGCGAACGCGATCGTGAGCCGCAGGCGGATCGGCAGCCGGCGAAAGGCAAGCCGCATGGCGCCGGGGCTAGCCGGACCCTGAGGGGAGCACCTCGGTGGGATGCTGCGCGAGCGTCGCATGGGTGGTCCGGTGCGCCCCATTCCGGACGTAGCCGACCAGCACGGTCTGGCCGGGCTTGTATGACCCGACCGCCGCGGCAAGAGCCGACGGGTCGCCGACGCGCGTGCCTCCCAGGGAGACGATCAGGTCGCCCCCGCGCAGGCCGGCGCGCGCGGCGGGGCTTCCGGGCTGCACCCGCTGCACGAGAGCGCCGCCCCTGCCCGGCACCGTGCCCACTCCCAGCAGGGCGTGCTGCACGTTGCCGCCGCGCTCGAGCACGCTCAGCTCCTGCCGGGCGGTCGTGATCGGGATCGCGAAGCCGATGCCCACGTTCGCGTCGCCGTTGCCTCCGGTGGCGATCTGCGAGTTGATGCCCACAACGCGCCCCTGCGCGTCAAGCAGCGGCCCGCCCGAGTTGCCCGGGTTGATCGCGGCGTCGGTCTGAATCACGTGCTGGATCGTGAAGCCGTCCGGCGCGGTGATCTGCCGCTGGAGCGCGGACACGATTCCCGCCGTGATCGTCCTGTCGAGGCCGAACGGGTTGCCGATCGCGGCGACCGGGTCGCCGACGTGCACGCTCGCCGCCAACGTCCCACCCAATGTGAGCGGGTGCAACGTGACCTTGCTCGGGTCGACGCGCAGCACCGCGAGGTCGTTGGAGTTGTCGACGCCGGCCACCTGGGCCTGTATCTCGCTGCCGCTCCCGCCGAAGCGCACCGTCACCCGTCGCGCCCCGTCCACCACGTGCGCGTTGGTGAGGATGTCGCCGCGCCGGTCGACGACGAAGCCCGACCCCGTGGCGGTCCCCTGCTCGCGGCCGAACGGCGAGTTGGTCGTGACCCCCGAGGACTGCACGAACGCGACCCCCGGCGCGTCCTTCGCGTAGATCGCGCGGGCGTTCAAGCCGCCGGACCCGCGGATCTGCACCACCCGCGTGTGCTCGACGACGCGGGTCCCGTGACCACCGGAGTTCCCCAACGCGATCACGAATGCCGCGATGGCGAGCCCGACGGCGGCTGATGCGCCGACTGGAATCGCGTACCGATACCAGGGCCGTGACTGGGTCTTCATGGGTACGCCTCCCTCTCCCCTAGCCGAAGTTGCGCCCGAACAGCTCGCCGCAGAGCACAGCGATCTCGGTGACAGCGGCGCCCACCAGCGCGTCGCGGTACTCGGCGATCTCGTTCTCGAGGTCGGCCATGTACGCGCCGCCGGGCCGCATTCCGATCTCCTCCGCCGCGACGCGCTCGTGCGCCAGCACCAGGAGGTGTGCGCGGATCTCGCTCGATGACATGTCGTCTGCTCCCTTCATTCCGCGCGGAGGCGGTAGCCGGCGCCACGGACGGTCTCGATGGTCTCGACGCCGAACGGGCGGTCGAGCTTCTCGCGCAGGTTCCGGATGTAGACCTCGATCACGTTCGAGTGGTGCTCGTAGCCGGAGTCCCAGGCTCCCTCCAGGAGCTGGTAGCGCGTGAGCACGTGGTCGGGGTGCCGCATGAACACCTCGAGCACCTGAAACTCCTTGGCGGTCAGCGCGATCTCCTCTCCGCGCCGCAGCACTCGACGACTCGCCGTGTCGAGCTCCAGATCGGCGACGCGGAGCACGGTGCCCTTCTCGGCCGTGCCCCGCCGCCCGAGCGCGCGAAGGCGCGCCAGCAGCTCGCCGAAGTCGAATGGCTTCACCAGGTAGTCGTCGGCTCCCGCGTCGAGCCCGGCGATGCGGTCATGAATCGCATCGCGCGCGGTCAGCATCAGGATGGGCGTCCCGACACGATCAGCGCGCAGGCGCCGGCAGACCTCGATGCCGTCGATGCCCGGGAGCGCGATGTCCAGGACGAGCACGTCGTAACCGCTCGACTCCGCCATCCAGAGCGCGTCCTCGCCCTTGATGGCCACATCGGCGAGGAAGCCCTCCCTGCGGAGCCCCTTGCGCATCAGGCTCGCGAGCCGAATCTCGTCCTCTACAACCAGAATGCGCATGGGCACAACGATCGCTGGCAGAGGGCGCCCTGTCTTCGCTGCCAGCGTCCATTTCGATCTTCCTGCTGGCTGCAATGTGCGCCGCGTCCCCCGGTGCGATCCTGACCGTCGGACCTATGGCACTGCGCTCACTGATAGTCGACGACAACGCGGGGTATCTGGCGGCGGCGCGGGCGCTCCTGGAGCGCGAAGGTGTCGCCGTCGTCGGCGTCGCGTCGTCGTGCGCGGAGGCGGTTCAGCTCGCGGGCAAGCTCCACCCGGACGTGGCGCTCGTGGACATCGACCTCGGCGACGAGAGCGGCTTCGACGTCGCGCGGCGCCTGGCCGGCGCGGGCGGCTCGGCGCTGTCGCCGGTCGTGCTCATCTCGGCGTACCCGGAGGGCGAGTTCGCCGAGCTGATCGCGGCGAGTCCCGCTGTCGGCTTCCTGGAGAAGTCAAGCGTGTCCGCCGAGAGCATCCTGCAGGTGCTGCGGAACGGCTCGGACGTCGGTCAGGACGGAGGCTGACGCTCGTCGAGGAAGGCGATGACGGCGAGCACCCGCCGGTGGTCCTCGTCGGTCTCCGGGAGCCGCAGCTTGCCGAGGATACTGTGGACGTGCTTCTCCACCGTGCCCTCCGTCACGAAGAGGCGCCTCGCGATTCCCGCGTTGGAGCGGCCCTCGGCCATGAGGCCGAGGACCTCGCGCTCGCGCGGCGTGAGCTCCTCGAGCGGGTCGTCCCGGCGCCGCGCCGCCACGAGCTCGTGAACCAGCCCCGGGTCGACCACGGAGCCGCCGTTCGCGACCCGCTCGACCGTCTCGACGAAGTCGCCGATGTCCGTCACGCGACTCTTCAGCAGGTAGCCGATCCCCTGCCCGCCGGCGAGCAGACCCATCGCCTCCTCCACCTCGACGTGCGCCGACAGCACGAGGATCCCGGCCTCGGGAAACTCCGCGCGGATCACGCGGGCAGCCTCGAGGCCCTCCGTCTCGTGGTCCGGGGGCATCCTGATGTCGACGATCACCACGTCGGGGGTCTGCGCGCGGACGAGGTCGAGCAGCTCGGGCGCGTCGCCCGCCTGGCCGACGACGTCGAACCCCGCCCCCTCGAGGAGGCGTGTAAGCCCCTCCCGGAGCAGGACGTCGTCATCCGCAAGCGCGATCCGGATCGTGTGCGGCTCCATCGCCACGAGGCGATTATCCGTGACGCCGGCGCGGCGACGCTGACGTGAGCGGAGGGCTGACCCGCCGGGTGGTCATCGCGTCGGGCGTCGTGCTCGTGATCGTGGCCGCGGCCTTCGCCGTCCTGCTTGTCGCGATCGAGGACATGCGCGACTCGGCACGGCAGGCCGAGCACTCCCAGGCCGAGCTCACGGCCGCCGCGGCCCTGGAGCGGAGGGTGGTGGATCTCGAGTCGGGTGCGCGCGGCTTCGTCATCACGGGCGAGGAGCGCTTCCTCGGACCGTGGACCGCCGCGCGACGCGCGATACCTGGGGACTCCAGGAGCCTGGTGGGCCTGACCGACAACGCCGCGCAGAGGCGCCGCGCGGAGGGAATCGCCCGCGCGGTGACGCGCTACCTCGAGGACTACTCCATCCCGCTGGTGGCCGCGGCTCGCCGCGGCGATTCCTCGGCGAGCAGCGTCCCGGCAACGGCTGCCGGAAAGCGGCGCCTCGACGCGATCCGGGCCCGCTTCGACCGCTTCGTGGCCACGGAGCGCGCGCTCGTCACAAAGGGCCAGGAGACCGCCGACGACGACGCTCGGAAGGCGGTCATCGCCGCCAGCGCCGGGCTCGCCGGATCGATCGTCCTGATCCTGCTCTTCTGCGGCTATCTGACGCGCGCGATCGTCCTCCCCCTCCGGCGCGCGGCCAGGATGGCGAACCAGCTGGCGGAGGGGGATCTGGCCGTCCGGATGCCGGAGACCGGGGTGGCGGAGATCGGCGAGCTCGAGCACGCGTTCAACACGATGGCCGGCTCGCTCGAGACGAGCCACGCCGACCTGAGCGAGTCCCGGGCCCGCGTGGTGGCGGCGAGCGACGAGACGCGCCGCCGGATCGAGCGCGATCTCCACGACGGTACCCAGCAGCGGCTCGTCTCGCTCGGGCTCGAGATCCGCGCCGCCGAGGCGATGTCGCCGGCCGAGCTGACGGAGCTGCGGGCGCAGCTCTCGCGAGCCGCCGGCGGCTTGACCGAAGCCGTCGAGGAGCTCCAGGAGATCGCCCGGGGAATCCACCCGGCGATCCTGTCGAAGGGCGGGCTCGGGCCCGCGCTGCGCACGCTCGCCCGCCGCTCCGCGATCCCGGTCGAGCTCCAGCTGAACACCGACAACCGCCTCACAGAGCCAATCGAGGCGGCCGCGTACTACGTGGTCTCGGAGGCGCTCACGAACGCGGCCAAGCACTCGCGCGCCTCGGCGGTCTGGGTCGACGTCGAGACACAGGACGGCGGCGTCCGGATCTCGATTCGGGACGACGGCGTCGGGGGAGCGGCGCCGGGTCGGGGCTCCGGCCTCCTCGGGCTCAAGGATCGCGTCGAGGCGCTCGGCGGTGAGATCGAGCTCGACAGCTCTAGCGGGAACGGTACGTCGCTCCGGGTCGCGATCCCGGGCGACGGCTGACCGGCGTCTCGCGCGGCGAGCCCGCGTCGGCGGCCAGCCCGATCGCCGAGCGGGTGATCGCGACGAGCGAGCCGATCGCCACGGCACCGCCGAGCACGTCGGCGACGACGCTGTCGAGGAGCACCACGGCGCACGCGCCCGCGACGCCGAGACCGATCCAGAGCACGAATCCCATGGCTTCCGACAGAAGACCGCCAGGTGATGAGCGTCAGGTGAAGCCGCTCATCGTGCCTTCACCTGACGGCACGAGGGTGCCCGCATGACCCACCACCGCAGCACCCTCCTGGCCCCGGCGCTGGCGGTCCCCCTGGTCGCGGTGGCGATCTCGGGGTGCGGCGGAAGCAGCAAGGCCAGCGCCACTCCATCCACCACGACGTCGAAGGCGCAGGCCGCCTCCGTCGACGTCAGGGACACGAGCCTCGGCAAGATCCTGGTGGACTCGCAGGGCCGCTCCCTCTACCTCTTCAAGAAGGACACGGGGCCGAAGAGCACCTGCTACGGCTCCTGCGCGGTCGCCTGGCCTCCGTTCACGACGAGCGGCACGCCCAGGGCCGGCACCGGAGCGAAGGCCTCCCTGATCGGGACGACGACCCGCACGGACGGCAAGGACGAGGTGACCTACAACGGCCACCCGCTCTACTACTACGTGGGTGACTCGAAGGCCGGCGACACGAACGGCCAGGATTCGCGCCAGTTCGGGGCGCCCTGGTACGTCCTCTCTCCGGCCGGCGACCAGATCGGTCAGTAGCGCCGAAGCGCCCATCTAAGGTTCTGAGCGCTCATGCGGAGAGCGCTCAGCCCTGCCCCGATAGCCATCGTCTGCGTCCTGCTGGCGCTGATCGCGCTGCTCGCGTACGGGCTGGCTCAGAACGAGCCTGACCGTGGCGTCGACGAGGCGCTGGCGCGTGGCGAGCGGTCGCCGGCGCCCGCGTTCGACCTGCCGAAGCTGGGTGGCGGCGGGAGCGCCTCGCTCGCCGACTACCGCGGCCAGGTGGTCGTGCTCAACTTCTGGGCGTCCTGGTGCAAGCCGTGCCGGGACGAGTCGCCACTCCTCGAGCGCTGGCACCGGCGCATCCGCGACCGCGGCGCCACCGTGCTGGGCGTGGACATCCTCGACGTGACCGGGCGAGCACAGGCCTTCGTCGACGAGTTCGGCCTCACCTATCCGATGCTGAAGGACAAGGACGGTGAGGGGCTCGACAAGTTCGGCGTGGTTGCGTACCCCGAGACGTTCGTGATCGACCGCCAAGGCCGCATCGCTGCCGTGGCGCGCGGGCCCGTGGACGACGCCTTCATGCGGAGGAACGTCGCTCCGCTCCTGGGGCGCTCATGAGGCGCGCGACGCTCGCCCTGGCGGTCCTCGCGTTCGCCCTCCTGCCCGCCACCGCGCCGGCGCAGGACTGCCCCAGGACCACCCTCGGGGACATCGAGGACGAGGTGATGTGCCCCGTCTGCGGGACTCCGCTCGGGCTCGCGAGCGAGTCGCCGCAGGCCCAGGACGAGCGCGCCTTCATCCAGGGGCTGATCGACAGGTGCAGGTCCAAGGACCAGGTGAAGCAGGCGCTCGTCGCGGAGTACGGTGAGAACGTGCTGGCGCTGCCTGGCGACCAGGGCGATGACGACCTCGGCGACGTGCTCGTCTACGTCGTTCCCGCGTTGGGCATCCTGCTGGCGGCGGCCGGCATCGCGTTCGCGGTGGTTCGCTGGCGGCGCCCGGAGAAGCAGCCTCGCGCGCTGGCCGGCACGGACGGCGCCCGCCTCGAGGACGACATGGAGCGCTACGACCTGTGATCGCCCAACAGGGGGTCGACGCCACCGTCTTCGCCGCCTTCGCGGTCGGCTTCATCTCGTTCATCTCCCCCTGCGTGCTGCCGCTCGTGCCTGGCTACCTGTCGACGATCTCCGGCGTCTCGTTCGCCGACATCCAGGAGGGCAAGGGACGCATGCGCGTGCTGGGCCCGGCGATCCTGTTCTGCCTGGCGTTCACGGCCATGTTCGTGGCGCTCGGCATGACGGCGACCGGCCTCGGCCAGACGCTTCAGGACAACCGGAACCTGCTGCGCCAGATCTCGGGCATCGTGATCCTGCTGCTGGGGGTGCTGTTCATCGCGACCCTGTTCGTGCCCAAGCTGAACCGCGAGTGGCGGCCGGAGGAGCTGATGCGCCGGGCGCACACGGGCGGCCCGATCATCGCGGGACTCGCCTTCGCCGTCGCCTGGCTGCCCTGCACCGGTCCGACGCTCGGCGCCATCCTCACCGCGGCCTCGCAGGAGAACACCGTGGGCCGCGGCGGGGTGCTGCTCGCCTTCTACGCGCTCGGCCTGGCCGTGCCGTTCATCCTGAGCGCGCTCGCCTTCACCACCTTCACCGGCGTGTTCCGCTTCTTCCGCAACCACTACACGGCGATCACGGTTGTGTCCGGGTCGATTCTGATCGTGATGGGCTACCTGCTGTTGACGAACGAGCTGACCACGCTCAACTCCGAGGCCCTCCGCGTCATGGACGACCTCAACCTGAACTTCTTCAGCGAGATCTGACCCGCTTGAGGAACGGCACGACAGTCTTGAGGAAGCGGTTCGTGCTCGGCGCCGCAGAGAGCGGGTCGAGGTGGGCGGCGCTCCGGTCGTCGACGACCGTCGCGTGCCGGATGCGCGAGGCCCGGGCCAGCCGGCGAGCCCCGCGAGCCACGCGGCCCTCGGTGAGATCCGTCGAGTAGGCGTACAGCGGCAGGTCGATCTGCTTGCCGTGCATGAGCCGGAGCCCCAGGTAGCGAGCCGCCGGGGTCTGCCGCAGCGCGCTCGCCGCGTCGACGTCGAGCAGCAGCCGGCGCGGGTAGTACCACTCGGTCGCGTTCGGAGCGTCCGCGGCGTACGCCTTGGCAAAGCGGCGGATCGGCGTCAGCTCGCCGCCCTGCCAGCCGCGCGGGTCGCCCGACGCGGCGAGGCCGCCGGCGTGGATGTGGATCAGCGCGAGCGAGTCGGGCGAGGTGGTCTCGTCGAACGCATAGCCGAACTGAGCCTCGTTGGTCACGCGCACGGACGGCTTGAAGATGGCCGGCAGCAGAGCGAGCTCCTGGAGCGAAGACGGCTCGTCTGGCCGCTCGTACGCCCACAGCGCGCCCACCTGGGCGAAGATCCCGTTGATCTCCGGGATCCCGAAGCCGAGGAGGTCCAGGAAGACCTTCCCGGTGCGAATGTCGGCGAGCTCCTGCTTGGCGCGGGCCAGGTCGGCGGACGCGAAGCTGCCTAGCAGCCCGCCGTCGATCAGCACGAGGCCGTCGAGGTCGCGGTAGCCGGCACGGCCGCCGAAGTCCCACGCCGCGTAGGCCACGGCCGTCGACGCCCCGGCCGAGTGCCCGCCCAGGATCACTCGCCGCCCGCCTGACCGCGCTCGCCGTATCACGCTGCGCAGGTCGGAGAGCTGCAGCTTCAGCCCCCAGTCGGCGACGAACCTCGCGTCCGCGCCCTCCACGCGCCTGTACTGGAAGCCGAGGTAATGGTCCTGCGCGCGCTGGGGATCGCCGCCTTTGAAGACGGAGGTGTCCTCGAAGGCCTGCTCGCGGCGGTCGACGATCCACACCTGGATGCCCGGCACGCGGCGCACGATGTCGCGTGCGACCGGCGCCACGCCGCCCGCGCCCCCGTTCGTGCCGGGCACGAGCACCAGCACGGTGCGCGCGGCCGCCGGTCCGAGCTGCTGGACGAAGACGCGGTCGTACTTCGCCGGCCCCGGGCCCGGCGGGACCTTCATCGGCACGTAGCGGTCGAGCGCCGCCGCGGGCGCGGCGGGCACGAGCAGCGCGAGGGCTAGGGCGAGTCCGAGGCGGCGCACGGGGCGGCGCAGCCTACATAGTCTCCGGTGCTTCGACCCCGAGCAGATCGAGCGCCTGCGCGAGCACGCGCTTCGTGAGTACCGCGATCGCGATGCGCACGTCCTCGTCGCCGCCCTCCTCGGCCGCGCCCACCACGCGGACGTCGCGGTAAAAGGCCGAGAAGTCCTGGGCGGTCTCGGTGGCATAGGCCGCGATCCGGTGCGGGGCGCGCCGCTCACCCGCCTCGCGAATCACGCCGGGCAGCTCGATCAGCCGCTTCACGAGCGCGCGCGCCGACGGGTGGAACCGCTCGGAGCTTCCCCTGATGTCGGCCGCCTCCGCCTGCTGCACGCGCTCGTCTCCCGCATTGCGGAGGATGGATGCGATGCGCGCGTGCGCGTACTGCACGTAGTAGACCGGGTTGTCCTGCGACTGGCTGCGCGCCAGATCCAGGTCGATCTCAAGCGCCGAGTCGGGGCTGCGCGAGGCCAGGAACCAGCGGGCCGCGTCGACGCCGATCTCGTCGAGCAGGTCGTCGAGCGTGGCGATCTGGCCGGCGCGCTTCGACATCTTCCTGCGGTCGCCGCCCTCGGTGAGGCTGACCAGCTGCATGATGATGATCTCGTAGGCGCCCGGATCGCCGCCCAGCAGATCCCACGCGAGCTTCATGCGAGCCACGTGGCCGTGATGGTCGGCCCCCCAGATGTCGATCGCGCAGTCGTAGTCGCGGCCGATCTTGTGAACGTGGTAGGCGATGTCCGAGGCGAAGTAGGTCCATTCGCCGTTCGAGCGCCGCAGGACGCGGTCCTTGTCGTCGCCGTGGGCGCTCGTGCGCAGCCACAGCGCGCCGTCGTGCTCGTACACGTCCGCGAGCCGGTCGATCGCGGCCTGCACGTCGCCGCTCTCGTGAAGTGTCCGCTCGGAGAAGAACT
>Ga0207675_100004076_pt1 | contig 14144 bp, 13 predicted proteins | sample KBSSwiS42_FD_184305 | JGI IMG/M metagenome (GOLD analysis project Ga0207675, IMG submission 184305) | Switchgrass rhizosphere microbial communities from Kellogg Biological Station, Michigan, USA - KBS Switchgrass S4-2 (SPAdes) (version 2) | ecosystem: Host-associated > Plants > Roots >... | reverse complement strand
AGGGCGAGCTAATCGAGAGCGTTACGGCCAAGGAGGGACCTTTCGGCGAATTTACCGGCTACTACGCGTCGAGCCCGAGCGAGCAGCCCGTGGTCGAGGTCAAGCGAGTCTATTACCGCAACGACCCGATCATCGGCATCGCCTCGCCGATGCGCCCGCCCTCGGACTTCTCCTTCAGCAAATGCGTGATGAAGTCCGGCATGATCTGGGACGAGGTCGAACGCGCCGGCCTGTCCGGCGTCGCCGGGGTGTGGGTGCACGAATTCGGCGGCGCGCGCATGTTCAACGTCATCGCCATCAAGCAGGCCTATCCCGGCCATGCCCGCCAGGCCGGCCTGCTCGCCGCCGGCTGCCAGTCGGCGTCCTATCTCGGACGCTTCGTTGCCGTGGTCGACGAGGACGTCGATCCGACCGACCTGTTCGACGTGATGTGGGCGATCTGCACGCGCTGCGATCCCGCCAGCGACATCGACTTCGTGCGCCGAGCCTGGAGCGGGCCGCTCGATCCATTGCTCGACAAGGCGAGCTCGACCAATTCGCGCGCCATCATCGACGCCTGCCGGCCGTTCGAACGGCTCATGGATTTTCCCATGGTCGCGCGCGCGAGCCCCGAGCTGGTGCAGCAGGTCAAGGAGAAGTTCGCCGACATCCTCGGCAAGATCGGCTGCGCGTAGAGAAGACTGGCGCCGCGGCAGACTCGGTCTGCTCCCTCTCCCATAGGGAGAGGGGTGGGGTGAGGGGTTTTGGTCTCTCGCTTCGTCGCTACCCCCTCACCCCAACCCTCTCCCCAAATGGGGAGAGGGAGCACACCGAGCCAGCGGCTCGTACAACGATTCAATCGCCAACGAGGAAAGCACACCCATGCCGGATCAATTCGCCGAACTGCGTCACGAGATCGCCGTCGCCAACCGCATCCTCGCCAACGAGGGCATCATCGATGCGTTCGGACACATCAGCGCGCGCAACCCGAAGGACCCGAACCGCTACTTCATCTCGCGGCATCGCGCCTCGGAGCTGGTCGAACCGTCCGACGTGCTGGAGATGACGCTGGATTCCAAGCCGGTCGTGCCGACGAACCTGCGGCTCTACAGCGAGATGGTGATCCACGGCGAAATCTACAAAGCGCGGCCCGACGTCAACTCGGTTTGCCACCACCACGCGCCGTCGGTGCTGCCGTTCTGCGCCACCGGCGTCGAACTCGTGCCGCTGTTCCATCTGGGCGGCACGCTCGGCGCCAAGGTGCCGTTCTGGGACAGCCGGGACGAGTTCGGCGATACCAACCTCCTGGTGCGCACGCCGGAGGAAGGCGCTTCGCATGCACGCGCGCTGGGGCCGCACTGGATGCTGCTGCTGCGCCGCCACGGCGCGTCGCTGGCCGGCAAGTCGGTGCGCGAATGCGTGTTCCGCTCGATCTACACCACCCGCAACGCCGAGCTGCAGCTGCGCGCGATGGCGATCGGCACACTGGGACCGCTGTCGGCCGGCGAGGCGGAGAAATGCGGCGGGCATAACCTCGGCGCGCGCGGAGTCGAGCGCGCCTGGGAATATTGGGTGACGCGGCTGCAGAAGGCCGAGGCGATGTGGGCGGCCGCCGGCCTGCCGCAGATGCAGGGCCTGGCCGCTGTGGCGCGGCCGCAGACCGCGGGGCTGCCGCAGGCCAAGAGCCCGGCCAAGGCACCCACCAAGACCAAGGCGCCGGTGCGGCGCGCGAGCCAGACGAAGGCCGGTGCGAAGAAGAAGCGGCGCGCGGCGTAGCATCGTTTCCTACGAGTTAGGTGGGGTCGCTCTCCGGTCATTCCGGGGCCCGAGCGGCAGCGAGTGAGCCCTTCGGTGCGCCCCGGAATGACGCTGGATGGATCCCATCGCGTCGAAGACGCGCCCCGCGCAGCCCTTGGCGCGGCCACACGAAGCGGCCATTCACGCGAGCGTGACCGGCGCGCGCCGAATGGCGCAACAAATCACAATCGTTGCGGCGAGAAGCCCGATTGTCGCCAAAAACGATTTCTAACCCCACGCCCTCACATCAACATCGGGGAAACACGATGCAGACGCAGCGGACGTATCAGGTGCAGCATTGGCCAAACGGGCAGTGGAGCCTTGAGCACAACTGGAAAAAGGTCGAGGCCGCGAGCGCGAAAGAGGCAGCCGAAAAGGTCTGCGGGCGCGCGCTGAAGCAGGACGGCAAGCTGGCGCAACTTCGCGCCCGCGTGCTCACCCTGGGCGACCTCAAGCAGCGTAGCGCGACGCCGTTCTACGACGCCGATTAGGGACTCGCTGGCGCCTGCTGCTATCTCATAGCTGGTGCGCGTGACCCCTGGGTCCCGGGTCTCGCTGCGCTCGCCCGGGACACGTGGGAGCGGATTTGCACTGACGGCGCACGCCGCGCTCGTGCCCCGGCCAAGCGAGCGCCCTCTTCCGCGCAGAGGCAACAGAACTCGCGCGCGAGCGCGAGCCGGGGCCCAGGGCCGCCGCACGGTTCTCTTGTCATTCGCTCCGCGATCGCTGACCGATAGCGTGCGTCGCCCCTGAGGGCCAGCCGCCCAGGACGCGCGTTGCGCGCCGCGCCGTAATCCCGTAATGACACCGCATACGGCCATCAAAGCTCGCTTGCAACGACGGGCGGTACGGATCGCCCACGCGCAGCCGATTCGAGGGAGGCGCCGGCATGACAGGCATGTACGAACAGGTACGACCGGGCATCGGTCACAACCAGCCCGACGAGTACGCCGAGGAGAAGAAGCACGAGAAATGGGAGCGCTGGGCCAAGAAGCGCACCTTCGTGCGGGCGCTCGAAGGCACCTACAGCCACCTCTACAAGGCGCTGCTGGAGGAGAAGCGGGTCTACTCGTCGCAGGACGTGCCGTGGAAAGGCGGGCCCGGCCAGTACGGCAAGCACATCATCAGCCCGAAGGCCTCGGCGGTCACGCAATCGCTCGAAACGCACATCGAAGCCTACGCGCCGGGCGCCTACGGCCAGAAGCACGGCCACCTCAACAGCGCGGTGTTCTACGTGCTCAAGGGCCGCGGCCATGACGTGCACGACGGCCGGCACATTCCATGGAAGGCCGGCGACGTGATGATCGTGGAGAACGGCTGCGTCCACCAACACTTCAACGACGATCCGGAGGAAGAAGCGATCCTCCTGGTATTCAAGGCCAAGCCGCTGTTCCTGTTCATGCACCTGCTGTTCCAGAAGATCGTGGAATGGCCGCCGGACGAATTGCCGGCGGGCCAGACCGAGTACAAGCCGCCGGACGATCTCTGAGCGAGGCGACGACAGGCAGGGCACCTTTTGAGCAAAGCGGTTCGGCAAGCATGAGGATGGCGCATGTCATTGGACGATAACGGGTCACAGGGCGACAAGGGGCCGGCGCATTCCGGATCGAACACCTGCAATTTCCACGCCGACGACATCGCGGCCTCGCAGGAATTCCGCAAGAGCTACGAGACGCGGACCAATGTCGTCAAAGCCGAGGACATGCCGTGGGAGCGGTCCGCCGACGGACTGATCAAGCATCTCGTCCATCATCGCCTGAATACACGCGAGTGCTGCGTCGAAGCCTATATGCAGTTCCTCAAGGCGGGCGAACGCTCGGGCCGGCACCGCCACATGTGGGAGGAAATCATCTTCGTGGCCGAAGGCGCCGGCCACGATCTGCACTGGGATCTGAAGTTCGACTGCCTCGACGCGTTCAAATGGGAATGGTCTGAGGTGCCCAAGAAGTTCGAGTGGAAACGCGGCGACTTCATCTATGTCCCGCCGTTCACCGACCACCAGCATTTCGCGACCGAAGAGGCACGGCTGATCATGATGAGCAACCGCATGGTCAAGGAGATGGGCTTCGACTGGTTCGACCAGGTCGAGGCGGCACCGGGATTCGAGCCCGAACAGAAGAAGGCGGGCTGAGGAAGCGAGCCTCAAGGAGTAACACCATGCGTACCGGGAATTGGACCCGCGGCGGCGCGGCCGCGGTCCTGACATTGGCGGCGATCCTGTTCGCCCCACCCACCGCGCAAGCGCAGGACCCCGCGGCCTTCTACAAGGGCCGCAACGTCGATCTCTACATCGGCTACAGCGTGGGCGGCGCGTACGACCTCTACGCCCGCGTGATCGCGCGCCACCTTGGCAAGCACATCCCCGGCAATCCCACCATCGTGCCCAAGAACCTGGAAGGCGCCGGCAGCCTGCGCCTCGCCAACTGGCTCTACAATGTAGCGCCGAAGGACGGCACCGCCATCGCCACCATCGGCCGCGGCACCGCATTCGATCCGCTGCTCGGCTCCAAGGGCGCCCAGTTCCAGGCCGACAAGTTCACCTGGATCGGCAGCGCCAACAACGAAGTCAGCATCTGCGTCGCCTGGAAGACGAGCGGCATCAGCAAGCTAGAGGATACGCTGACCAAGGAGTTGATCGTCGGCGGCACCGGGCAGGCCGCCGACACCGACCAGTTTCCGCGCATCCTCAACGGCGTGCTCGGCACCAAGTTCAGGATCGTCAGCGGCTATCCCGGCGGCAACGACGTGACCATGGCGATGGAGCGCGGCGAGGTGAAGGGTCGTTGCGGGTGGTCGTGGTCGAGCGTGCTCGCGACGCACAAGCGCTGGATCGACGACAAGTCGATCATCATCCTGGTGCAGTTGTCGCTCAGCAAGCATCCCGACCTGGCCGACGTTCCGCTGGTCATGGACTTCGCCAAGAGCGAGGACCAGCAGCAGATCTTCAAACTGATCTTCGCGCGCCAGGTGATGGGGCGGCCCTATCTGGCACCGCCCGGGGTGCCGAAGGAGCGCGCCGAGGCGCTACGCAAGGCGTTCATGGACACCATGAAGGACCCCGAATTCCTCTCCGACTCCGAGAAGTCGCAGCTGGAAATCAACCCGGTGTCAGGCGCCGACGTTGAGCAGCTGGTGAAGGATATCTACCAGACACCCAAGGCGCTCGCCGACAAGGCGGCGGAATATATCCGGCACTAGTGTCCCGATTCCGAAGTTCGCATCATTGTGAGGCACGCTCGTTTGCGAACTTCGGAATCGAAGGACACTAGCAACCTATTGACCTAGTGTGGCTTTGGTTCAGAAGTCCGCATTCGGACTTGCCGCGCGAATGATGCGGACTTCTGAACCGCCACACTGGGCTGCGGTGATCACGCCGATCCCGCAACACAACTTGCGCTCCCTCGCGGGGGCCGGGTCCATACTCCAGTCCCGGTGATGTCGATATGATTCGAAATTCGGAAACGTCATACTGACGGTCGAGATCGAAGGGGCGCACGGATGCAGGACAAGACGGAACGGACGGAAGCGACGGGCCAGAACTACCGCGGCTGGCAGTCCGACGTGATCGTCGACCTGATCAAGCGCTACGACTTTCCGCACATCACGCTCAATCCCGGGGCCAGCTTCCGCGGCCTGCACGATTCGCTCGTCAACTACGGCGGCAACGAGCCGCCGATGATGCTGTGCCAGCACGAGGAGATCGCGGTTCAGGTCGCCCACGGCTATGCCAAGGCATCAGGCAAGCCGATGGCGGTGATCCTGCACAACCTGGTCGGGCTGCTGCATGCCTGCATGGCGATCTACTACGCCTATATCGACCGCGTGCCGATCTTCATCATCGGCGCCACCGGTCCGATGGACGAAGGCAAGCGCCGGCCGCATATCGACTGGACGCACTCGGCGCTGGTGCAGGGGAACGCCGTGCGCGACTACGTGAAGTGGGACTACCAGCCGACCTCGATCGAGGGCGTGCCGGAGAGCTTCGCGCGCGCCTATTCGATCATGACCACCGAGCCGCAGGGCCCGGTCTATATGTGCTACGACGCCGCCCTGCAGGAGGCGCCGCTCGCCCACGACGTGCCGCTGCCGCCCGCCGGCATGGTCGCGACCCCGGCGCGGATGGCGCCCGATCCGGCGGCGATCGCGGCGATCGCGGACAGGCTGATCAAGGCCGAGCACCCGCTCCTGCTGGCGGAATATGCCGGACGGCGCGCCGGCGGCTTCGAGAGCATCGTCGAGCTGGCCGAGACCACCGGCGCGGCGGTGTGGGACGTCAACAACGCGCTCAATTTTCCCAACAAGCACCCGCTGTGCCTGAGCATGGACAAGGACACGCTCCGCCACACCGATCTCGTCGTCGGCCTCGACGTCAATGACTGGGAAAAGCAGCTCACCGAGCTCAACAACGCCAAGCGAACGCGCGAGCAGCTCACGCCGCCGTCGTGCGATTTCGTCGAGATCGGCTTCGGCGAGATCAACATCAGCAAGTGGGCGTTCGATTACTGCCGCATGCAGCCGTGCTCGATCCGGGCGCTGGGCGACACCGCGCTCGGCATCCCCGAGCTCACGCGCATCTGCAAGCAGCGCATCGCGGGAGACGCCAAGCTCGCGTCCCGCATTGCCGCGCGCAAGCGCGCCATCGGCAAGCGCCACGACGAGGTCTGGGCGCAGTGGCAGGAGGAGGCGCGAGAGAACTGGGACGCGTCGCCGATCACCTTCTCGCGGCTGGCGCTCGAGGTCTGGGACGTGATCAAGGACGAGGACTGGGTGCTGACCGCCAACAATCTCAAGCAGCAGGTGCGCAAGCTGTGGGATTTCGACAAGCCCTACCGCCATCCCGGTGTCGAGCTCGGCACCTCGACCCAGATCGGGATCTCGCTCGGCGTCGCTCTCGCGCACAAGGGCAAGGGTCGTATCGTGGTCGACATCCAGCCCGACGGCGACCTGATGTTCGACGCCGGCGCGCTATGGGTGGCGGCGAAATACGAAATCCCGATGCTGGTCGTGATGCACAACAACCGCGCGTATTACAACGACTGGGCGCATCAGATCCGTATGGCGAAGCTGCGCGGCACCGACGAGACCAAGGCTCATATCGGGATGGACCTGTTCGGGCCGGAGCCCGACTTCGCCGGCCTCGCCCGCTCCATGGGCTGCTACGGCGAAGGCCCGATCGACAAGCCGCAGGACATCCGCCCCGCGCTCCTGCGCGCGCTCGCCGAGGTGAAGAAGGGGCGGCTCGCGCTGGTGGACACGATCACGCAGCACCGGTGACGCGGTCCTGTCGCGTCGCCCTGGGCCCCGGCTCGCGCTCGCGTGCGAGTTGATACCTCACCGCAAAAGACGGGCGCACGCTTGGCCGGGGCACGAGAGAAGCGTGCGCTTGCCCACCCTACGACCGTGCCGGCTCAAGCCCCATCTTCTTGATCACGGGCAGTGCGGGCTCGGACGAGAGAAACTTCACCAGCGCCGCCGCCGCCTGCCGTTCCTTCGCATTGGCCGGCGTCGCCGTCGCATAGACGATGTTGGCCTGCAGTTCCTTCGGCAGCGGCCCGACGAAATCGATGCCAGGGATCAGCAGCAGCTCGGTGATCTGCTGCACGCCGATCTCAGCGTCGCCCTTGGCGACGAGCGCGCCGACGCGCTGGCCGAGCGGGGGAACGACGCCTTTGGCCTTGACCTCTTCGGTGATGCCGAGCTTCGCCAGCACGTTCATGAAGTGCACGCCGCTCGGGCCCTGGCTGTAACCGACGGTCTTGGCGGCGAGGAGCGCGCGCTTGAATGCATCCGGCGTTGCGATGTCGGGCTTGGCCGCGCCGGCGCGCACGGCGACGCCTGCGCCGGAGCGGACGAAATCCACACGGGTGCCGGCCTCGACTCTGCCGGCCTTCACGAGATCCTCGATGGTCTCGGGCGTGGTCACGACCAGATCGGCCGGCGCGCCCTCCCTCACCTTCCCCGGCAACACCGCCCCGGACAGGAAGGTCACCGTGACCTTGTGGCCGCTCGCGCGCTCGAACATGGGAACGAGTTCGTCCAGAACCTCGCGCATGGCGGTGGACGCGATGACATCAACGTCAGCGGCGTGCACGGCGCCTCCTTGCGCGAGCAGCGCGGCGAGGCAGGCGGTAGCGGCAGCGATCTTCGACCACATCACATCCTCCCTGAGATCTTCTTGTTCGCTGGTGCAGAGTAGAGCACGTCGGCCCCTCAGTCGTCATTGCCGGGCTTGACCCGGCAATGAATCTTCTTCGAGGGAAACGTCTTGCGAAGAAGAGATGGCCCGCCCCGAAATCGGGTTTACCCGATTTCGGTAGTTCAAATGCGCAAGTCGGATAAATCCGACTTGCGTGGTCAAGCCCGGGGGTGACGCATATCGTCTTCGCCTATGCCGGCTCGAGGCCCTTGTCCGCGAGCAGAGGCCGCGATGCGCCGGCGACGAACTTCACCAGCGCCCGGGCGACGTCCGGCTCCTTCGCCGCAGTCAGCACGCCCGCCGAAAACGTCGTGATCTTCTGCAGCGACGCCGGCAAGGGGCCGACGATCTCGATGCCGGCGACCGGGAGGAGCTCGCTGATCTGCTGCACGCCGATCTCGGCCTCGCCCCGCGCCACCACCTCCCCCACCGGCGTCCCTGGATCCGGAGTCACGATCTTCGATTTCATTTCATCGGCAATGCCAAGCCGCGCCAGCACGGTCGGAAAATAGATCCCGCTCATGCCGGTCCTGGAATGGGCGACGGACTTCGCCGCGATGAGCGCGCGCTTGAGCGCGTCCGGCGAGCCGATGTCGGGCTTGGGCGCCCCCTTGCGCACGGCGAGACCGATGCCGGAGCGGGCGAGATCGACACGGCTGCCGGCAACGACCTTGCCGTCCTTGATCAGGCCATCGATCGCCTCGGCGGTCAGGATGGCGAGGTCGCCGCCGGCGCCGGTTTCGAGCTCCTTCAGGAGGCCGTTCGCCGAGCCCCAGGTGATCACCACTTTGGTGCCGATGGTGCGCTCGAAATCGGGGGCCAGATCGAGCATCACGGTCTTCAGGCCGTTGGTGCAGAGCACTCGCATCGCAGCGTTCCTTTCGCGTTTCCCCAGCCACCTTAGAGCGAATTCACCGCGGCGGCCGCAGCCGATGACGCTGCCCCCTCGTTGACGCCGGACGGGAGAAGATGCCACTTCTATGCCGCCAGCGGGAGAGCGACGCTGCGCATGCCGGGGGGCGCGGCGTGGGCGGACAGGATGGAACCATGGACAGCGAAAGCGCACGCATGAGCTCGGCCGCCGAGGCGCGGTATCGGATCGACTATCCCAATTCCAAACCGCGCGTGGTCAAGGTGGTCGCGCTCGATGCCGCCAGCGAACACGTGGTCAAGCGCGTGGCGGAGCGGCAATGGCAGCGCGCCACGTTCTTCACCTCGATCAAGTTCGACGGCGCGCCTACGCAAGCCGATGAGCCCGGTTCCGGGCGCGTGTCCGGCGTGCGCACCATGGAGTTGCCGCGCTGGCCGCTCACTCCGCTCGCCAGCACAGCGGCCGGCGAGGGCTCGAAGATGCAGGCCTGGCTCAGCGATCTCGCCGGCCGCACCAAGGCGCTGGTGGAAGAAGTGGCGTCCGCCGACCTCGTGGTGATGGTGTCGAGCGCCGGCACCAGCGCACAGGCCGCCGCCGTGATCGGCGAGGCTTGCGCCGTGCGCAAGGTCATGACCATGGCGCTGATCATCGGCAGCGAGGAGCGCTCCAACGACGAGCTGTCGAAGACCCTGGCAACCCTGCGGCCCTACGCCTCGATGCTCGTGATCGCCAGCGGCGACGAGTACATCGAGGAGATGCTGTCGGCACTGCGGGCGTGAGCGGCGCACGCAAGATCATCATCGTCGGGGGCGGACCTGCGGGGGTGGCGGCGGCAATGGCCGCCAAGCAGCAGGACGCCGCGGCCGAGGTGGTGCTGCTCAACGACGAACATCACGAGCCCTACGAGAAGCCGCCGCTGTCGAAGGCGGTACTCACGGGCAAGCTCGCGCCCCACGACACGCCGATCGCCGGCCCGAAAGGCATCGCCGCAACCGGCGTCGCGCTCAAGGGCGGCACGCGGGTGGCGGCGATCGATCGCGTGGCGCGGATGATCGTGACCGATGCCGGCGAGCGCGTTGGCTACGACGCGCTCGTGCTCGCCACCGGATCGATCAACCGGGTGCTGCCGATGTTCCCGGCCGGCCGCGCCGGCATCTATTACCTGCGCACCGAGGCGGAGGCGCGCGCGCTCAAGGATCACCTGCATCGAAGCCAATCGCTGGTCGTCATCGGCGGCGGACTGATCGGGCTCGAGGTGGCGGCATCCGCCGCCGAACTCGGCGTCAAGACCACGGTCGTCGAGGTGGCGCCGCGCATCCTCGCGCGCGTCTGCGACGAGGAAACCTCGGCGATCATCGCGCAGGCGCACCACGCACGCGGCGTCGATATCCGGGTTGGCACGGCGCCCGTGGCGCTGCGCGATCTGCCCGATGGCCGGCTCGCGGTGGAGACCCAATCGGGCGGCGCGATCGACGGCGATCTCATCGTGGTCGGAATCGGCGCCGCGCCCGACGATCGGCTGGCGAAGGCGGCGGGCCTCGACACGCAAGACGGGATCGTCGTCGACGATCACGGCCGCACATCCGATCCGGCGATCTTCGCGGCTGGCGACTGCACGCGCTTTCCCGGGCCGCACGGACCGGTGCGGCTGGAGAACTGGCGCCATGCGCAGGAGCACGGCGCCATCGCTGGCCGCAACGCCGCCGGCGGCGACGTCGCCTACAACGTCGCGCCCTCGTTCTGGTCCGAGCAGTACGACATGTACATCCAGGGCATGGGCTGGCCGATTGCGCAGCCGAGCGCGCGCGTGCGCCGGACGCTCGGCGCCGGCGGCACGATCCTGTTCGAGCTCGACGGCGCGCATCTCGTCTATGCGGCGGCGATCAACGCGCAACGCGACATCGCGATGGCGCGGCGGCTGATGGAGCGCAGGATCGCGCTCGATGCCGGCGAGCTCGCCGACGCGGGCAAACCGCTGGCGGCGATGCTCAAGGCGAAGGCGTGATCGGAGACGTGTTGCCTGCCGCGCGCATGACAAGGAGGGGGTGAATGGCAAGCGAGACGAAGGAGCGTGTCGGCATTGTGGGGGTCGGGCGCATGGGGCTCGCCATGCTCAAGCACCTCGTCAAGCACGGCTACCCCGTGACCGCCTGCGATCTCGACGACAAGCAGCGGGCCAAGGCGCGCGAGGCCGGCGCCACGACGGTCAAGACTCCGGCCGAGGTGGCACGCGCCGCGGATTTCGTGATCATCGGCGTCGGCTATGACGACGAGGTCAACGCGGTCGTGCTCGGCGCCGACGGACTGCTCGCCGATCTCGCGCCGGGTTCGATCATCGCGGTGTCGTCGACCGCCAAGCCCGATACCGTCAAGGCACTCGAACAACGCGCGCAGGCGCAGGGCGTGAGCGTGCTCGACGCGCCGATCTGCCGCGGGCGGTTCGCGGCGGACGAGGGAACGCTGCTGGCGCTGGTCGGCGGCAAGCCCGACATGGTCGAGCGCGGGCGCGCGGTCTACGGCTGCTTCTGCTCCGACTACGCCCATCTCGGCGATGTCGGCCACGGCCAGGTCGGCAAGACCATGAACAACCTCTTGCTGTGGATCAACGCCGTGGGCCTGATCGAAGCCGGCCGGCTGGCGGAGTCCACCGGCATCGATCTCGCCAAGCTGCGCGCCGCGCTGCTGATGAGCTCGGGCGCGTCGGACGCGCTCAAGGAATGGGACATGATCTCGTTCACCTGGGCGCTCAAGGACATGCAGATCGTCGCCGATCTCACCGACAAAGCCGGGCTCTCGCTGCCGATCACCGGCGCGATCAAGGAGCTGGTCAAGGACGCGCGCCGCATCAAGGCAACCAACCCGCCGAAATGGACGGGGACGATGAAGTAGGTTGGGTCGAGTTCTTACGAGACCCAACAACCTCGACCGCGCCGGGGGTGTTGGGTCTCGCGAACGCTCGACCCAACCTACGACCCAACATAAGACATCACGACAAATCCATCGCCGAGACGCCACCGTCGACGAACAGGTTGGCGCCATAGACGAACGAGGAATCCTCGCTCACCAGGAACAGCACCGCCTTGGCGGCCTCCTGCGGCTGGCCCGCGCGCTTCGCCATGTTCGGCACCGGCCGCGAGGGATCGAACTCGTCCTTGCCGACCGGCGAGCCGATCTTGTTCGGCACGATCGCGTTCACCCTGATCTTGTGCGGCGCCAATTGGGCCGCCATCGCGCGCGTGAGATTGGCGACGCCGCCCTTAGCGGCGGAATAGGCGATCGCGCGGCCGCGCCCCATGAAGCCGGAGGTCGAGCCGACATTGACGATGCGGCCGCCGGTGCCCTGCGCCGCCATCTGCTGGCCGACGTGCTTGCCCATGAGAAACTGGCTCTTGAGCGTCACCGCCAGCACGCGGTCCCATTCATCCTCGGTGATGTCGAAGATGTGCTTGTTGTCGGAGATCGCGACATTGTTGACCAGGATATCGACGCGGCCGAAGCGCGCGACCACGGCCTTGACCAGCGCCGCGACGTCACTTCCCCGCGAGACATCGGCCGCGAACAGCTCGGCCTCGCCGCCGTCCTGCCTGATGGCGGCGGCGACCCGCTCGCCGCGCGGCTTGTCCAAGTCGACGATCGCAACCTTGGCGCCCTCGGCGGCGAACAGCCGGGCGATTTCCTCGCCGATATTGCGGCCGGCGCCGGTGACGATCGCGACCTGATCCTTGAGCTTCATCGCTTCCCCCTTCGTCCCTGTCCCGCTGTCACTACATGTCCCCCGGGAGGGCGGCAACCAGTGCGGTGGGATTTGAAGTTCCTGCCGTTTTGGCCGCTTGTTCGTTGCGAACTTCGGAATCGGGACGCCCGTGCGGTCTCGCGGGATTGGTGCGAACGTGATAGGGAGAAATGCTCAGAACATGGATTTCACCGTGACCGCGCCGCTGAAGACCGTCGAAGGCTCCGATATCGCCGTCCTGATGGAGGACATCGGCCGGCAGGCGAAAAGCGCCGCGCGTGCGCTGGCGCTCGCACCCACGGCGCAGAAGAACGAGGCGCTCGCGGCGATGGCTACGGCGATCCGCGCGCGCCAGTCCGCCATCCTCGCGGCCAATGCGCAGGACCTGGCGGAAGCCAAGACCGCCGGCACCACATCGGCGTTTCTCGACCGCCTCGCGCTCGATGACAAGCGCGTGGCCGCGATGGCGGACGGGCTCGACGTGGTGCGCGCGCTCGCCGATCCGGTCGGGCTGGTGACGGAGCGCTGGACGCGGCCAAACGGCATGACCATCGAGCGCGTGCGGGTGCCGCTCGGCGTCGTCGGCATCATCTACGAAAGCCGCCCGAACGTCACCGCCGACGCGGCCGCGCTGTGCCTCAAGGCCGGCAACGCGGCGATCCTGCGCGGCGGTTCGGACAGCCACCGCTCGAACCGGGCCATCCACGCCGCGCTGATCGAGGGCATGCGCGCGGCCGCCCTGCCCGAGGCCGCGATCGCGCTGGTGCCGACGCGCGAGCGCGCCGCGGTCGGGATGATGCTGGCGGGCCTCGACGGCACGATCGACGTCATCGTGCCGCGCGGCGGCAAGAGCCTGGTCGCGCGCGTGCAGGCGGAGGCGCGGGTGCCGGTGTTCGCGCATCTCGAGGGCATCTGCCATGTCTACGTGGACAAAGCCGCGAAGCTCGAGATGGCCAGGACCATCCTGCTCAATGCCAAGATGCGGCGCACCGGCGTCTGCGGCGCGGCCGAGACCCTGCTGGTCGACCGTGCGGCGGCGCCGACGCATCTCAAGCCGCTCATTACGATGCTGCTCGATGCCGGCTGCGAGGTGCGCGGCGACCAGGAGACGCGCGCGGTCGACCCGCGCGTGAAGGCGGCCGGCGACGAAGACTGGTCGAGCGAATATCTCGACGCCGTCATCGCCGCCAAGGTCGTCGACGGCGTGGACGATGCGATCGGGCATATCGAACGCTTCGGCTCGCACCACACCGACTCGATCGTGACCGAGGACGGCGCCGCGGCGGAGAAATTCCTGAACGAGGTCGATTCCGCCATCGTCCTGCACAACGCCTCGACCCAGTTCGCCGACGGCGGCGAGTTCGGCTTCGGCGCCGAGATCGGCATCGCCACCGGCCGCTTCCACGCGCGCGGGCCGGTTGGCGCCGAGCAGTTGACCACCTTTAAATACCGCGTGCGCGGTTCGGGGCAGATCAGGCCGTGAGCGTTCTGGGGGCGTCCCGGCCAAGCGGCCGACGCAAGCATATCCGCGCAGCCTGTCGACGCGCCGCTGCGCGCAGATCACGGCG